>Ga0065711_1052048_pt1 | contig 10120 bp, 3 predicted proteins | sample Hoacrofraction12_FD_59098 | JGI IMG/M metagenome (GOLD analysis project Ga0065711, IMG submission 59098) | Hoatzin crop microbial communities from Cojedes, Venezuela - Epithelial fraction 12 v2 (version 2) | ecosystem: Host-associated > Birds > Digestive system > Esophagus > Crop | place...
GTGCAGCCTACTGTAGGTGACCCTGCTTTGGCAGGGGGGTTGGACTAGATGACCCACAGAGGTCCCTTCCAACCCCTACTATTCTGTGATTCTGTGATTCTGTGATTCTGTAACAATATTCAAACTCAAGGACAGCAGCAAAAATGTCTGAACTTATACTGCGTGGTGTACTATGTACATTATATACATCCATGACACAAAAATCTGATTTTTAAGTAAAAAAACTAAAGGTGGGGTTATTAACTTCCAGTGTTTTTCAGATGTCTGCTATTGTCAGAATTTAAAAAGTTAAGGTTATGCTAAGACTGAAAAAAAAATGTAAAACTAGTCCATCTGCAATGAAATTGAGAACTGTTTGATGCAAGCGAATGAGAGAACTTATCACGGGATCTGATGACAGCCTCCTGATTCCCTGACTTGACCTGCACTGGAATCGACCACAATATTTGACTCCTGAGCCGTCCACCACAGGTCAGCCAGCCTCTGGTGAACTCCTGTCTTCCCAGTTGAGATCACAGAGCCTTAAACTGCCTGAGCAGCACATAGCGATCAGGGAATCTAGCCTGCAGTTTTTCGTTTACCAGTGTATGACGATCCAGTGAGTGAATGCCCAAGAGCAGACTTGTTTCAACGTGATCTGGCATTAGAAAGCACTCGGTGCTGGCTGATGAAAGACTCTCCTGTGCAATTAGCCCATCTGAACGGGTGTCATGCTTTTCAGTCTGCAAAGATGTTGACTTTGTAGAAAAATTTATATATGGAAACAGTTTTATTTTTTGCAATTATGGTGAGGGGGAAGAGGAGAATTCTTTTTTCCCAAATATGTTGTGTAGACCATCTTTGTCCCTTTAGCTCTCGTTTCCTGTTGCAGTTCCAGTTTAGGGCCTCTCTCTTGCTTCTGATTTTATTCAACTGCTAATGAAAAAAAATGTCAGTTACAAGTTTATTTTTGTCTTAGTATTCTTCCTAACTGTGTTTACTGTAATTCTTGCCAGTAGAATTTTGTACCTTTGCCACTTTTTCACCATGATACTCCTTTTTTCGTTGTTAATATGGGAGATTTAATGGTAGAATACTAAATATCCATCATAAACCTCAAAGCAGGTAATTTGGTCATCTGTCTTACGAATCATCTGGGGAAATTTCCCTTTCACAAGGTGGAACTTCCACTCCTGGCCGTGGATTTCTTTGGAGCACAGTGGGGCTGGGCTCAGCCACCCTCATCCCTCCAGGCAACCGGTGGATACCAGGATTGGACATTTTCTTGCTCCCCCCATTCCCTTTTTTCTAATTTTTCCAAACCCAATCGTAATTTTCTCACACTGAAGAGGCTAACTGGAGGTTAGGATGACATAAGGAAACATGAATTTTTAAATAATAAGATTTCTGCCGCTGTGGCCTGTTTTTTCAAAGTTGGTAGTCACTCCTTGGCTCTGCTGAAAGCAGTGCATAAGAAAATAATTCTGTATTACTCAACCCAATCAGTCACGTACAGCAGCAGCTCCATTACATAGAGCAGAAAAGTTCATGGGAAATGCTTAGCCTAGGAGGAAGATTCCCTTGAGCAGTCAAGTAAACTTTTGGTTTGGTCTTTGATGCTCTGTTAGAACACTCTGAACTGCAGCAGAGAGCAAAGGAAGGCTTTCGAAAGTAGTGATTCAGAACAGAAAAAGAGCATCCTGTCTCTTCTATTATTCAACTTCTAATAGTTTCACCAAAACCTATGACTATTCTTAACATAATCTTGAATTTACAAAGACACGTAATGTAATTTCAGTGTAGTCCAAACAATGTTCCTTTCCCCAGCTGTCATTACCATGAACTTTCCCTACTTTTTTTTTTTTCTGGTCACAGTATATGCTCAGTAACCTTCCTTTAAAAAAAACACATCACAGGCAATGGTCCAAGCAGTCTTGCACTCTGAGATATCAGAATGCCTTGAGCAAGATTTTCTAATTTTTTTACAGTAGGAACTATGTACTTTATTTCTTTTTTATCTGTTTGCTATTCAATATAACCCATGTCAACAAGCATTAAACTATAAAACTGAAATGAAAATGATCTGAGCTCGGTTGTTCTCGCTCCATTCTGAGCGGCTATCAAACATACTGTTCAATTCTAGATTTCCTCCCAGTACATTTCTCAATGATACTCCAAGTTTGTAGTCATACAACAGCCATATCGAATATTCTAGCCTCTAGGTCACCACCAGGTTTGCCTTTGTCTATTACAGCAATAGACAGGACACCAACGTTTTCCAGATAGAATGGAGAGGATAAGCTGAACCCAAAAGTGTGTTACGTCTCCAGCAATAAGCAGCCAAAGGGCAAGAGACATGATGGAGAGAAAGGTGGTGAGGAGCACAAGTGGCTTCTTGACTGTTCTTGTCCCGCTCTTCCTCTCACTGCCACAGCCATGGGCTGGAAAATGCAAGCATCCCCGCTTTGCGAAATCAGATCCTCCCTTGTATGTAACACCTGAAAGCACAGTTTAAGAATACTACTAGAGCTGAAACATCAGGCACTCAGAAGTCAAGCAGTTTCAAAATGAAGATGTGCACAGGTTTAACCTCACCTTTGATGAGGTGTTGAATGACACGATACCTTTAGTTACACAAAGACAGGTTACTTCTTCCACACAAACTGTTCCCTACTCAGTGCTCAGTCTGTATCTAGTCTATGGATGATTCAAACTCCTTGCTGTTGATGACGCAGCAAATATTCAGGGCTTTTTCCCCACTCGTTGTTCAACACAGAGCTCTGCTGCCTGCTATTCACACCCACCTCTGAGGGCCAAATTGTTCACTTCCACAATGGCGTTACTATGGCACTACGCACTGCAGTCCCAGAATTCCACAACGATTCATGTATCTTTCCAACTCTCTGGAGGTTTTCTTATTGCCATCTTACAAATGTAGAGTGAGGGCAAGTTAAAAAGTTTCTATGGATTTTGGGAACTCAGTATGAGAGGTCACGTACAGCACTCGTCTCCTGAAAGCACCTGTCTCCGGCTGCGGCTGTGGGCGCTCAGCATGTGAATCGGGCTTCAATTTCCCACCTCAGATGCAGAAAGTGGGGGACACGTAACCAGAGCTCCCCAGCGGCTTTAATCAACCGCAGGCCTATTCTTTCAGAATGACAAAGTGCAGTAATCTCATTCATCCTTTAATTTAGCACAAGAGGAGCGGATATCTCTGGGGATTAGTTATCGGTTGTAAAATCCATTCACCAAGTCTCAAATTTTACAGATTAGCAAAGATGGATAAAAATAGAATTTTTTAACTGTTTCTGACCTCCCTCCCATTAAAAGCACCTAATTAATTTAAAAATTTCGCTCCCTATTGACATTGCAAATTAATTTTTATCAATGGCAAACAAATCTAATTATTGATTGCACACCTAGGGGTTTCAACCTGGTTTTTTGAAGAACCCATTTGCAAAAAACATTTATTAATGTCTAATAATTTAGTCTGGATATACCACCTTGGTGTGCTCAGACGGTAAGTTTTTCAGCTGTGCTAAGAACTCTAAACACCCATGAAAATTAGTAGGAATTCAGGTGGTTTTGATTTTGAAATCTGGCCGAGTGACTTCAAGACAGACAAGCTGCAGTTTAGCCTCCATGTTGACCTGAGATGATGGTGGACGTTAGCAAGAAATCAAGCCTTTCCCAGTTAGAAGGGGCCAGCTGTAGCGCATGCTGGTGACATGTGCTTGTTGCCACAGAGGCCACCCCTCTCCTGGTGAAGCCCAGATTGCCTGACACTGGATAGAAAGATGTCAGAAGTGGCCTCAGAGTTCAAATTCATCCATTACTGTATCCCCGTCTTGAGACCCCGGAGGTCTGTTCTTCACAGGTTCTGAACATCCATGCGTTGGTACTCGCAGGTCGCTTCATGCCACCTTTCCCTTCTCTTCAACCAGTTTTACATCAAACACTGCTTCAGCACCCTGTTTAATGTAGGTATCGCCATGAGTGGTATTTGTCAGCTAGAATTTTAAGTGAATCTCAAACCAATTTTGTTCAATCCAGACCTGCAAATGCTCTCTCCAGCATCCCTAGCAAACCAGCAGAAGAGATTATGGAAATTTTCCTCATGAGCCCAAACTACCGTGCACACTGAAGTGGCTGGTCTGGTACCAAGCCTTCCTACAGCCTTAGAAGTCAGCTCAAAACACGCTGACCCAAGCACTCATGTACACAGATGTTTAGGTCTTTGGTTAATGTAAGTCACATTTGTAGTTTTCAGTTAATGTAAGCCACGTCTCCTGCCATTCTCACAGGTAACTTTGTCTAGCTGTGTTTCATCTCTTAGGCCCTGAACACTCCACTTTAGGCTCCTTTCCAACTGCTCTTTCCAGCAACACAGAAAAACCATTGTCATTCAGTCACAGCATAGGTAATAAAAGACCAGCTCACAGCTTCCCAGTCATAACTAAAATCAACCTACTTTTTTCTTTGCCTTTTTTAAACACTATCAGACATACAGTTGCACAGTTCTCAAGAATTTTTCCTTCTGGCCCATGCTGAATTCCTGTTCCTCAGTGAATAAAACTTCTAGCATGCTCCAGAGTAATGACACTTTCTAATAAAATTTTGGAAACAAGAAGAAAAGCTTCATAATAGCTGAAATCAACAGTACATTGAAACATTTTTTCCTAGATACAATTGAATTGCTGTGATATTCATAAAACAAATCCTACTGCACTCTTCCATCAAGCAATCTGACATCTTCTAGACCCTGCAAATATTTATTTTCATACTAAACTGAATTCAGTATGAATTAATTTAAAAATCTCAAAGGCTTTGCTAGTTTTATGGCTATGAAATAACTGATACTGAAAATCAGTAATTTCTGTATTGGATGCTAAAATTCTTTTCAAGTACTTTTAGTTATACTGTGAAATGTTCAATAATTGAGAAAGAAAGAAACACCACAACTACAGCTGATATGACCTGCAGCTACACCTTCTTACACCAGTTAAAGATTTCTCCCTTTAGGAACTTTCTATTCCTTTAGTAAGCTTAGTCCCTGAATGTAGAATACAACCACCACATCGATATTTAAGTGAGTATTTGTACTGCTGTGGAGAGAGTTATATGACTTCAGCTCTCAGTAATCCAGGCTTCTGTATAGCTTCTCATCCTCTAAACACTCTTAGTGTCTCAAGTACTGGATGGATTTTTAGACATATTGCTTATCACTATTGCAGGATAAAGTCCTTCATTCTTAACGACCTTTAAATATTAACTATTTAATTCTATGTTTTAAAAACCATGCACAGGGAATAAGTGACATGTTTTCTCTTAATGAAATGGTCAAATATACAGAGCTGTGTAACCATACATGTGCTTTTTCAACATACATAAATAAAAGAAACTACTTGTAAATTTATAGTGCAAAATTTCTGTTGACTTTTTTGATAGTTTTTAATCCCAAGAGCTATTACAGCCTCTAAAATACAGTTGCAACAAATTGCCCCCATCCTGTAATTTAAAAAGAAATCATGCCACTTTAAACATTCCATCAACAATAGTGAATAAATACAATCAAAATATCCCAGGATATGAATGTCTGAACAGTTCTGCAGCCGCTGTTCAAAGAGTGTCTTTGCCAGATCATCCTGAGGAGGGTACAGTGCTCATCAGCCTCCTGAAACAGAGTTTATGACTGCTCACACCAACGATATGCAGAGCGGCAATCGGTACCGTTCCTCTTGTAACCATGGTGCTCCAGTCTTCTGAAAGAAGTCCTCAAATCACAGGCAAGGTTCAGGAGGATTACTGCTGCTCAGCCAGCTCTTTCTGCCCTCAAAAAAGCGTGGTGAAGGCTACATGTGCAGCATTGAGCCTCCAAAAGACTCCCTTTGTGTCTGTATATATGTCTACAGGCTTTGAATATTTTCCCTCTGTCCTCTAGAGCCAGAAAATGTAAATAATAAAGTAGTCTAAATTCTGTCTTGTCTGGGCATGGATATAGCACAAACCTCTCTATCTCTTTCCCCTTTCGCCCCTACCCCCTTCCTCCCCCCTCCCCCAATACATCTTAAAGCTCTGCCAAGATATCTGGGTTACTGAATCTTAGATAAACTGCCTGATAGATATTGTTCCCTGTGGATTTTGGACCCATTAACAGGACAAATGATCTGCAATTAATGTGCTCAGAAGCCTAGACTTGGGGAGGGGGGAAGAGGGGGACAGAGGAAGAAAGGAAAAGAAGAAGGTAATTTCTATGCTTTTTTTTTTTTTGAGGGTGTGTTTGCCTGTGAAGGTAGACTGTCCTTGGCATAGCTGGAACTGACCTTTTGTTCAGGCTCTTCTTTATAGTTGGATAAACTGACAAACAGCTCTGCGATCCTTAGCTGAAATGTGCCGTTCTATCCTGTACAAATATACATATACAATTTCTATGATCATGCAGGTGTACCTATGCTTGTATGCATACTTCCCATTTGTAATTAAAAAGCAGACCTGCAAAGGCTTACAAGCATGACCTGAGTAACTAAGTACACAGTAAAACTCAGATGCTACCTTTGTGTTTTGTAGCCCTTATACCTAGCCTGTAACTATCACGTGTTACTTTAATCCTATTTACAACATTTTACTCACATCACTGAATTACTTATAAGTATATAACTATTAATTTTCCCTTTGTGTATTTTTATGCCTAACTTCTTCTCTGGCAATGTTCTATTTTAACTGAATCCTTTGCTTAGCTTCTTTTTCACCCCCACTCAATTTTTGGTTCATGTAATTTAGGCACCTTTTCTTCTTACATCACTAAAAATTCTATTATTAAGTCAATTCCCAGCTTACTAATTCACTACTCCTACTATTTCATTCTAAACTGTATTAAATCAACAAAATAAATCCTGTACACATCTTCTTGCCTCTTCCACGCTGAACTACTTCTGCCTACCAATGTCTTTTCTAACAGGGCTGTTTGCTTTTAATATAATCTTGAATGGCCCAGTGAAACTGAGAGAGAGAGAAAGGCTGACCTTATTGCCCAACGGTTAGATCATGTCTTTGAATCACCCAGAGCAAAAATGTGAACCTTTAAAATCTCAGGCCACGCAGATGTCCTGGCTACTGGACAATGAGCCATGCTGGGGTCATTTCTGGCCCTTTCTGCATCTTTTTCTGGCCCTTGCCAATGGATTTCTTATTAAAAAATGTATGTTTCTCAGGAACAACCTTAGTCAGACAACACAGCATTTTCAAACAGAAGAGTGTTTCCTGGAAAAACTCCTGTTCAGCTGTGGTTACCATGGATAAGACGTAAATCTTTCATACACATAAAATGATACAGATTATCCAGCTCTTCTTTCACTTTGCCTAGCATGTTTTTCACACCTATACGGATATCATAAAAAGACTCCGCTCCAACGACTCAGGACATGCCAAACTTCAATATGTTATTCACTGTGTTGAAATTTTTAGATTTATAATTTCCAGTTTCATTCTTACATGTAGCCTCACATTCATCTCTAGACACACTAGCAATGCAGAGATGATATTCCACCCTCTCAGCCAGCATTCAGTATCTTTACTAGTTTAGAATCCCTTACCAAAAAGATTTAAATATGCCCTTACAGAAATAACTTACTGATAGTCACTTCTCTTCCTTTTTTCAAAACTATCAAGTCCCACATTTGTTTTAGAGCCCCACAGCATCCCTGACTTCAAGAATGGAGTAATTTTTCTAGTCTTGCTGGTAATTTTCATAAATTACTTACACCCTGTAGGATTTCTTTTTCCACGGTTCAGAAAATTATTGACAACATGGTAATAAAAACCACAATCAGAACAACCTCACAAGGCTGGTACATCTAAACACGGATGCTAGACTTATTATATAAGTTATTAAAAACCTTGGCATTGAGAAATGTCTTGAGAAAATGACTGCGTACCAGCAAGTAACCTGCATGTGTCATAACACATTATTTACATTGTGATTCTGTTATTTATCTAATTTACACACAGACTCAAGTCTTGCAGTTTTTACACGTCATTAACAAAATTCATTATACCTAACACCACTGACTCAATCTGTCTCTTTCTGGGGCTGTACCTTTGCTAGGTGCAGCCTACTATAAAACTATAAAATACAACCAGGTAGGGAATGCTTGACAATTTTAGTCCTGAGAATTGCTGCTTGAGTTATTTCCAAATGCCCAATTCACCTACCAATTGACTCTTTACTCTTTCCCTGACACCTTCCGCCTGTCTTTACTAGCCTTGTGTACTCAAGGATTTCTTCCTGTCTTCGATGAATGTCCTTTCTCTCTTGATTTTTCATGCTGCTTCACATGCATTGGAACAAATGTCATTATTTTGCTAACCCTCCACATGGACTGTCTATGAGAATTTTAATTTCCCTTTAAAATCTGCCTAGTATTTGATCATAAATGCACAGGAGCTATGCAAATCATTCGTTGCAGAGCTGCAATGACTTCCAGTAATATTACTGCTATTTTGTATTTTGATGAACAACTTGTTCTCTCGCTGTGCCTGCCATTTGCTCCTTTCTTACCTTCAGCTGTTTTGCGGGTCTCTGCTAATTCAGATGACCTTTTTCCTTGTTCCTACTATTAGCTTTTAAAGCCAGATGGTTTGCATAACCCATGAGAATATACTGATTTATGTTTCAGCACTTTCATTTCTCATCTTGCCCTTTCCATAGAATGCTTTTCCCTCCTTTTCTTGTTTCTCCCCTTTCAGTGCTCAGATTTCTTTCAGAGTTGTCAAAATTGATTTTCCTGGGGTAAAGGGACCTTTTGGGTTAGTGACACCTCTCCTCTGCAAGACGTAAGCAGCCACGTAACAGACCTCAAGAGCAGAAATGCTTGAAAAGACCGTCCAACCCTTTTGCAAACCCTGGGTCAGCGACCACCATCCAGTATCAATATTTTTTTTAAATTTCTGTTTTCTGAATCAAATATTGCCCTTTTTTGCATCTGAGTCACCAACATTGACCACAAAGGAGAGGAGGTGACTCTGCACCAGCTCTGGAAGCCATGACCACTTTTCCCCAGCACGGAGGCTCACACTTTTCCCACAGAGCGACACCGAGAGAGGAAGAGAAGTCCACAACGGTTTGTCAGGGCACCAGGAGCCATCAGTGCCCTGTGTGTCCCCCACGAGCTCCCGCCCAGCTCTCCTGCCCGCAGCCCAGGGCAAAGCTCTGACCCCAGGCTGGGCTGACCACCCATGGCCGGTCCCTGCTGGCCCCAGCATGGTGGCTGGACTCCCTGTGTCCGCCCTGGGCTGGGCGTGTGGGCGCTGGATGCTCTGCCACCTGTGAGGTGAGCAAGGAGGAGCAGCGGCCCTCTTCCAGCAGACTGGAGTGTGACTCTGTCATGGCCGTACCTGGCGAAAGCCGGGGATGGAGCACGTCAGCGAGTGTGGTTGGAGCTGTTTACCTCAAGGATGAAGAAGACTGGGAGCATCTGAAACTTCATGGCTGAATAAGGCAGATGTCAGGGTGACAGAGGTGGCTGGGACCAGCCGTCGCTTGCCGTGGCACGGAGCTGGCTGTCCTGCTCAAAGCCGCGTCCCCTGCCAGGGACATGGCAGCTGCGCGGCCTCTCCTCGGTGACCGCGACTGCTGTCCTACCGGCTGGGTGCCACCGCCCCGAGCTCGTGAGAAAAGGAGCGCCTGTGCGTGAGCACGGAGCCGACGGGTGGGTGCCCGAGCCCGGCTCCCTCCCGGCAGCCCGCAGCCAGCGCTCCCACTCGCGGGGGGCCGTCGGGGACAGGAGGCGGAGGGCAAACACGGCGTGGGCTGCCGGAGGTGTTCACCTGGGGCCTCAGAAAACCCTGCGCGATGGCGAGTCGTTTCATGTGGAAAGAACGACGTCAAATAAAGCGCAGCTGAGGAGGCCGCGGGGAGAACCCACGCAGCCGGCGCGTTTTTCAGGACAAAACTTCGACGGGGGCTGAACTGGTTTTACACAGCGGCGCGGGGAACGAGCACGTTTGGCAGCGCCCTCCCCGCGCTCGGCCATCTTTACGGCGGGTCCGGGCGAACAGCCCTTCTGGCGGGAAGCACCCCCCCGCCCCTCGCCCGGCGGCGCACGGGCCGGGCAGCGCCCGCAGGCTCGCGGCCCGCCTGAGG
>Ga0065711_1052049_pt1 | contig 10120 bp, 5 predicted proteins | sample Hoacrofraction12_FD_59098 | JGI IMG/M metagenome (GOLD analysis project Ga0065711, IMG submission 59098) | Hoatzin crop microbial communities from Cojedes, Venezuela - Epithelial fraction 12 v2 (version 2) | ecosystem: Host-associated > Birds > Digestive system > Esophagus > Crop | place...
CCTGCCGAAGCAGGGTCACCTACAGTAGGCTGTAGAGGACTTTGTCCAGGCAGGTCTTGAATATCTCCAGAGAAGGAGACTCCACAACCTCCCTGGGCAGCCTGTTCCAGTACAGAGACCTTGGCAGACGCAATGAAAGAAACATTCCTTCTGTGTAGCTGCAAAGATAAAGTTTTTGATTTTCTAAACCACATGGAGCTATTTCGAATTTTATTACTCCTGTTTTCAGACCAGGTAATCACCTGTTCTCTGCTTATGGATTTTTCTAACCTACTAACGTGTGTAATGAGCTCTGTGGCCATTTGTATGCCCCAAATGTAATAAATAGTATACTTGTCATAGGCAAATTTGTACTCTGGAAATCCTTCGCCGAGAGAATGTTTCCTTTCACAGAAATTGATGATACTATTAGTATGAGTGAAAATTACTTCAATGAACAAAAAGTCTGCAAATTCTACCACCAAATTCCATCCAATGGATGAGATGCATGTTTCCTCAAAAAATGAGTTAGGCAAACCTCCTATAGTTTGAAAGTCATCGGTTTATTTTTGCTGTATGTATAAAGTAGAAGAATTGACCTTTAACGTCAGTCATATTTTGTTTTAAATCTATTTTTCATTGCAACAGCACTCCTGTAACACTGGCAGAAATGAAGGCAGGGAGTGGATATGGGACAGAATTTGCTTCAGTCGGAATTTGCCACTAGTTTCTCTAGGCCAGGATTTCCTCCAAGTTTTGTAACCAATGTCATTTGACTTGGAGGAGGGTTGGTTTCTATTAGTAACTATCGTTTAGTCTGGGCTGCCAGTGAAGATGTTTGCCAGCTCTATGAAATGAACGAAAATATTTGAGGACACTGGTTAACTGAAGAAGTCAGTGAACCTTAAAATGGATTAGTATCTTAGCTACAAATTCATGTTTAATAGCTCAATTTGAAAGACCTTTTGTGTGGTAAAAGATAAGCTTGTGGCTTTGTGTTGTGTCCTTGCTCGTGTAAGCTGGAAATAAACTGTCTGGTTTGAACGACATGTTTGTGGACTGATGGACTATTCAGAAAAAAGTATCTAGAGCTTTGTGTAATCCTATTAACAAAACTGAAAAATATCAGAAGACAGAGCTGTTCAGAGCCAGATTCAAATCTGTCAACATCCAATAACCAGTATGTGACATTCCCAGTGCTGTAGTGTGTGGAGCACAATCATTTCTGTGGGACTGTAAGAAGAATAAGGTGATACTCAGGACAAGAAAAGGGCTTAAAGTGTGGCTGTACATGTGGTTTATGAGTTAACATTTCAGCTCTACAGATTCTTACTTCTGAATGTGTGGTTTTTTTTATACTCTAATCCTGTTAGAGTCAATGAAAAATGCTTTTCCAGGCTTGTCACAATTTTACACTAGACTTCAATGTAGCAAATCATAGGAGAAATTTGTAGGTGTGGAAAGTGGAGACTGTGAGGACAGTTTCCACATGTTTGTATTTCACAAGGTCAATTTTTTTTTTCACTGCGTTGCCTTTTAGACTCTTTTGGTACTAATGGCTGGAACTGGACTGAAAGGGAAGGTGATGCTTTGGCACAAAACGCTTTAGCAACAAAGGAAAAGTGACAGTCACTGAGTCCTGTCTCATGCTGTGACTGGCTACTGTGTCGTATCAGTCTCCATTGTAAGGGATTACCAGTTCATCAAAATTATAACGTCTCTTGCCTTTATTTTGTGATGGATGTTTCCCTTTGCTTAAAAGCTTAATTTCTCCTGCATATATTTATGGAAGCTTATACATGCTTGCTGTTGTTGCCAGCATTGTCTTTCCTGTAACTAGTTAGTATAAGACAGCTCAGCATTCCATCCCTGACAGTTGCCCGTAGTGCTGGTTTATATACTCTTACCACAGAGATCTTCCTGTGGACATACCTTCTCAGTTACTGACAGTCAGAGGGGTAAAATGCCCCTAAGCAGCAGGGTGGTATCCAGAACATTGTTTAAATAAAGTTTGTTCACTTCTCTGGCATTTACCTTTCAGATGAATGTATAGATGGCCATTGTATCACCTCCAGGTCTTCATTTTGCTGGCCCAAATAAATCATGCTCTGTAGCAGGACGGCCCTTAAATCACACTTCTGTAATCAGAAGGATTTCCAAGCTCTGTGCCTGTACAGAGTTCATCTTTCTTGAAAGAAAGCAACAAAAACTGTGAATTGTATTCCAGCTAGAGTTTTACTCATGCTTGTACCATGCCATTAAGATCTCTCTAGTCATTTTTTCAATTGGATGGGGCAGTATGATGATGTGGCCTGAAAAAGGTGAGTTCCTGGGACATGTCAGGTGAGGCAGTTTGTGCAGAGCCTTGTATCGTCCTTCTGTTTGGTAGTTACTCAGGACTTTCTCTTCATCTGCTGCTTCCGACTGATTACCCATCTGCCAGTCTGAAAAAACACAATTCCTATTTTTGATTCCTAGTCTTGGCCTAACTCTTAATAGTGAAAAAAAACCCGAGCAGAAACAGCAAATCAAGGTTTGGGGAACCTCACTAATAAAAAAGTTGAAATGAGTTCAGGCACTTGATATTCTTCAAGGGGAAAAATGTGTTTGTATTTTAATTTTATCTGATGTTTTGATGACATGATTAATTTTATTCTCACCTGTTCAGTATTTCACTGCCAAACAAATCCCAGCAACTGTTTTCATACTGGCAAGACTGTCAGTTTATTTCTGCTCCATGACACCTCATGTTAGGAAGAATTACTGAATCCATTTGCTGCATGATGTTATGCTATCTTTGGGTCACAGTGCCATTTCTGAGTGCAGAGATTGCTGTGGTTCCTGGTTTATAATTTTTTTTCAAGAATTTTCGGCCTTGAAGTCTGTTCATGTCAGTAAGGCAACTACTTATTAACACATGCTTTGCAAAGTAGAATCTGCTGATTTCAAAGGGTGGAGTTGAACATGTGTTTTCAGAATTGGGCTCTAAATTCTGTAATACAACAACTAAAACAATAATAGACAAAAAAATTTTATAATGAATTTAATTCCTAAAAGCCGTGAAGGCTAAAAAGAGTAAGGTTAACACAGCAGCAATAGGTAGCTCACAAAGTAAACAGAGATACCATGTTTCAGTAGTTTTTTCGCTGTGAAATTTTACAAGGGTGTCTGAATGTCTGGTACTGTAAATATAATTTCCTTATTAGTCGTCAGCAGATAATATGATCCTGAATTATATGAAAGATGTTTATTTGAAGATTCCAGAAGTTTGCGTAATGGTCCATTTCCAGCTTTTGATTATGAAGTTACATGTTAGGATTTTGCTCTGGACTGGAGCAGTCCGTAGCTGGACTTGGAAAGTTACTGGAAATCTTCGGGAAAAAATTTTCATCCCTGCCATATCTCCTTATGCAGGTCTGAGATTCTTTCACTTTGTTTTATCATCATCATCTTTTTCCCCTCTTTTATCACAGGCATGCTCTTTTTCAGTGTACTTTACATCCCTGAATTTTGCATGCTGCCATTCCTTAGAATCCATTCTTTTCTAAAAGTTTCCAATTTACTTTCCCATTACTGCCACTACTACTTTGACTTCCTCCTGTTCAAGGTGGTATTTGTAACCTTTCTGCTGTCCAAGATGTGCCCTCATCACGTTCCTCTGCTGGCTTGTGGGCTCAGCCTCCTGGCTGATTGAAATCGTTGTCTTCAGCCAATAGATTTCAGGTCTTCTGCAGTGGACACTTGGATACAGAGCAGAATTTTTGAGGCAAAATTGGGCCCCAGCTCATGCATCTGAGCTGCCCTGCCTGGAAATCTCCCACTGAGGTCCTGCGTTAGCTGATTTACTCCTGCCTGTGCTGCAGGTACAGTTTTCTTTGGATTTGCAGGCAAGGCTTTTGAGATCATTTGCAGCTATTCTGTGGTCCTGTGTGTTGCTCTAGAGAAGCTGGAATGAACGTGAGTCTGGGACACCTCTTATGGCATCACAGCTGTTAGATTTCTTTACTCTTTTTGGCCCCACTCCAGAGCAAGCTGAAATCAATGGAAAGATTCGAATGGCACTTCAGCTGAATGGATCCACTCTGCATAAATGCTTGATGAAGGTACACCAGAAGCGGGAGAGGAAAATTGTTCTTACACTGACTCTTGTTTTTGAATGTCTTTTAGAAATGGTTTCTCACTCTTATCAATGCTTCTTGAATAAAGTGTTTTCTCCTACACTGAAATGCTAGTGATTCTTACGGAAGCCTGAAATAACTCAATTAAAATCAGTATGTATGCTACTCGATTCATGTTATGGCCATTTAAATCTCTGAGAATGCATTTTTTTAACATTGCTACGGTTTTATGTTTGTTTTCTGTTTTGAAAACCTTGGTCTACTTCTAACCAATGAAATTAGTTTAATTCATTTTTTCATATTTCATTATGCCATAATTTCATTAACTCGTTCCCTGCTCATTGGAGAGGGGTTGGACTAGACGACCTTTACAGGTGCCTTCCAACCCAAACTACGACTCTATTTCTGTTCAATGGTGACGCTTACCACTAGAACTAGTACCCTTATTCTTTAATTCTTGTTGTTTCTGAGGAGTCGTATTTTTCAATCTGAAATATATCTGAGAGCAGTCGGAAAGATGCCTTCCCTGAATTACATACACAGGACAAGTATGAATGGCCCATGCTTACATGTTCAGATTACAATCTATAAATGTACAAATGACCTATGCATTCATACATTTGAATGGCAAAAATGTATTAAACCTTTTCAGAAGAGAACACTGTGGTCTTGAGTCTTATATGCAGCCTGTAGACTTGTATTCATAAATATTATGCACATGGCTGTTTGCTATTTAAGTAGCCCTGGAGTGTCTGATGTCAGCTACTTCCCCTAAATAAAATACTTGGGACATGTAACACCTGGTTTGGAGCCAACTGGCTTTGGTTTGCTTCCTTTCCAAATGCTTTCATTCACAAGTGGGCAAAATGACTCCTCACGCTCTGGAAAGGAACCTAGAAATAGATTGTGAACATGATTTTATGCAAAATGGGGACATATTTTTAGTTTTTAATAAACCTTAGTGAGAGTTTGATCCAGCTCCCAGTAAATTCAACAGAGAGATTTCTTTTGACTTCTGTGGGATTTTGACTAGAACCATATTTGCTAACCATAGCGCTGTGGGGAGCAGCAGGGGTGGAAAGAATCATTGCTTTTTGTCTAGTCCTCTGCCATTGAGAAGTACCTGAATGCCATCAGAGATGGGAGATTTCCGACAAGGTGAGCTTCAGTGCTCTCAGACAGCAACTGTTGCAAGGCAGTGACCTTAGAGGAATCCAGACCTGCGATGAAATAGTTTCTTTGCCATTACTCCCTCTTAGGAGGCAAGCAGAATTAACAGTACCACAGGACCCAAAGGCTCACGCAGATGACTGTTGGAACAAAGATTAATCTGGAGAAAGAATTAATTGAAGTTGAAATCTTTGAAGAAACTAAGGTTGAATAAGTGTCTGGGAAGGCATAATCTGATTCCCTGGAGGCATAAAGCTATCTACTATGAGTATAAATGTAAAGTTAAGTGTCAGGAATAGAGGTATACATTGGCTAGCAATAAGTCCAAATTTCCACTGCGAAGTAAGCGTATAATCATGGCAAAAGGTGTGTCTTGGTGCACTTCACTCTTAAGTCTTCTTAGAACCAGATCCTAAAGCCTTACTAATACTCGTGGTCAGAAAGGACCTTGCAGCACTGTGTCTGTTAAGACAGGGACCCATTTTTATGTACTGAGCCCTTGCCAATGTACACTGCAGACTCAAGTTCATGCTGGTCATTCCTTGTCTGAGAAGACAGTTTGGAGATGCTCTTGCAGCCTGTTATATAAATTTAGATACAATTTTTCTGTTCTTTGTTTGTTTGTTTTTACCTTTGCTACATTGAGCTTACTTTCATGTCCTGCCGCCTAGGGTCAGAATTACCAGCACTGTGTGTCTGTTACGGTGCCTCTCTTGCCATGTATCACTCGTTCTCTATTCTGCTCAAGTATTGTGTTAGATCCTACCATAGGATGTTAGTGAGTAGTCCAAAAGCTCCATGTCTAATGGGGTCTCATCTGAACAAAACTGCCAAAAGTCTGCAAAAGTACTGCTTGCTTGGTTTTTTGATATGTGATGCCACTTAGAATTGCTTGAAGGTTGTTATGACTATTTTGCAGCAAGAGATAATTCTCCCTTCAGGCTAGGGAAGTATGGGAACCTGGATTTAAGGCTTTTTGTTAGTATCTGTTCATTCTACGCTGCCTTAAAAACAGAGGTGTTTAATTCAGTAAAACGATGTGAACATCAGACTGCGTAGCAGGTTTTTTAATTTACCTTTAGCAGACAACTTATCAAGTGATGTCAGACTAGTTACTTTCTTTGAGAAAGCTGATGCAAAGAAATTCAAAAATACATGAGAAACTTGCATGAATTGCCTTTCATTTTTCACGTTCCTCACCGAAAGAAGTCAGGAAGTTTTAAAGGCTTTAAAAGTATTTTCTGTGAACGCTTTTAGTGAGGAAATGTTTGGTTCCAGTCTGAACTTGTTTCAGCATATAATTTGGTCACCTTGATATGAGGCGCTTAAATGTTTATTCCATTCAGGCTTCCAAAACCTAGGGACTGTACCTGAGAATACTTGGCAATGAAAGACAGTTTCCTTAGAAAGGGGTGTTCTTAGTGAGTGGCTAAATTGCAACGCTAAATTGAACTTTTTTCCCAGACTGTCATGATGCTGTCAGTAGTGTTGCGGGGCTTTTGGCAGCCTGGTACTCTGAACCTGTTGGGTGTGGGAGAGGGTGGGTGAAACTCTCTGAACTGAACTCGTGTAGCTCTTATGTACCATCATAAGCTGTGTTAGCTGGGAATTAAGTTTGTGATATAGGGACTTCACATTTACATAAATATTGTAATTGTCCTTGAAATGACTAATGCTAGTGCATCAAATTCAGATTGTATTTTCAGATTAAATCCAAATCTATGGTGGTTTCCTGCTGTTTTCCTTGCACATCTATTCTTGGTTAAAAATGCCACCTTCTCTCATCCAGGAGTTTTTCTCTTCTTGTGGCTCAGGAGGTGCAGCTTCTTGCTCTTAAAAAGGTGCAAGGATCACAAAGTTAGATTTGTCTTGGTAGTTCTCACTGATGTAGAGATACTTGGGTAGGCAGAATGGCCGAGGCACAAGTTCCAATTCTTAACTGAGATCCTAGTCTAACAGTGTACTGAGTAACTCAAAACATCATCTAGTTTTATGGGTTTTGGTAGCCCTAGAAAGAACTCATCACATTGCAGAATAGCACCAAGTTGTGTAAATTCACTTGTCCTCAAAGGGTTTCTAAACCAAATTTTTCTGTCTGTTTGGTGATTCTGAAAATGACCCAATTATGGAGAAGTTAAAATGTAACTATATTTGCTACTTATTTCCCAGCAAATTCACATGACAAATGTAACTTAAATGAAAAGGGCTGAAACAAAGCATTGTAATTAAGGAAGATTTTCAGCTGACAAATAGTTAAGAAATTTAATTTTCTTCTTTCTTTTTTGTTTTTTTTTTTTCTTAACAGGGTGGAAAGAAATCTTACAGTGGGCCATGTGGGGGCCGCGATTGCAGCGCTGGATGCAAATGTTTTCCAGAGAAGGGTGCGCGGGTAAGTTTGCTTTCCCTGAAACATCTAGTCTTTGTGTGTCTTATCAATCTTTTTAGAGATAAATAAATAAATACACTCCAAGTTAATATGTGTAATTCTCAGTCTAATGACCTCATGAAACAGGAGAAATGATGAAGACCAGCTGCATTTCAAATGTCCCTGGGTAAGATTTCAAAAGCTGTTCTGAAGGTTTACAAATTGCTGGCTTTGCAATGAGTCTTCAATGGAATCTAATTTCTTTGTGATCTGAGCCCTAGTTCAAAAAAGTCGGATGGTTTTTAAAAAGAAAAGATGGTTTTCTTAAAAAGAAAAATCAAAGTAATGTGGCTTCCAGTACAGATTTCGCTCAGTCCTTACTGTAATAGCTTCTGTTTGTTTGTGGAATTTTTTTTGACTTTGGTATTTGTGAAGGAACAAAACTCTGAATGAATCTAAGCATTTCCTTTTGAGAAAGTCTTCTGTTTTGCTGAAGCCCCTCTGTCTGAAGTCTGCAATTGAAGCAGCTAAAGGTTTAAGCAAGTTTTCTGTAAAAATCGTTAATTTCTTTTGATTGTATGAAAGAATTATAACTTTTGTCTTAATGCAGCTGGATATTTCCTATCTCAGGGTAACACAGAGCTGCAGACTTCACTCTGCCTGCAGTTACAAAGTTAATTTTTGTCTGGACACTGTCTACTTAATATTTTCTCTTAAGGTCTCTAAAGTGTTTTAGCATGTATCAAAAGGAATCTTAAAGATTTCACTTACAGAGATGAAAGAAAGAGAAAGCTGCGTTGTAGGTACTTGAATTAACTTGGAAGGGCTTAAGGAGAAGGGAAGTAATACTAGTTGTCTTGCTTAACAAAGCAATTATTTTTGCTGAAATCATATTAAAGAGTCATCCTCGCAGGGGAAACAAAAGAAATTGTCTTATTTAAACACTAGCAATCCTGATTTTTTTTTTTTTTTTCCTGTGTATTTCAGTGACGCAGTATGGGTAAACTCAAGGCATCACTTTCTAGGACTGACCTTAGAAAAATGTTGCTATTTAGAAATGTTCATCAGCATGGGCTTAAATGTTTCTCTAATTGCAAACAGACTTGAGCATGAATTCTTAATTGATAACTGATGATGTGTTTGCTTTGGAAGTATAAAAATTCTTTCAAATCCTCATGTGGCAGGGTGAAAACATGTCTGAACAGATAAGTGGAAGAACTTTGCAAAGAAGTTCTCATCATAACCTAGAATATGAGCTAAAGCCAATTGCTCAACACCTTTTGTGATTAGATGTAGTAAGGGACAGACCTAGTTCGGTTCTGGAACATAATTTCCTGTAAATACTTTGACCTTTAGATAGAAATGAGCATCGTTCTTCTGTCTCTTTACATTCCTGGGGTTCAACTTGATTGTTTGAACTGACCACAACACTGTTGACCTTGCAGTTTGAGCTCTTGGCATCTCTTTTGTTAAGATGTCACAAAGATTTTAGGCTGTTTTCATTGCTGACCTAAGAGCTCATTTGGCTTTTAGCTTGCTTCTTATGCGACCTGTATTGGTAGGCATTTTCAATCCTTTAAACATGTGTTCCATCCTACTGAGGCCTGTCTGCGGAGTAAACTGCTAGAAGTGGTAATCATTCCCTTTTATAACACTACTTCCATCAAGCCATACTGAGCCCTGCTGACACCTTCTTGGACATCTGCAGGCAGCTACTGGAGTCCTGCCATACCAGAGGATAAGGAGGTGACTGGCTGAACTGGGAAAGGGGATGGTATGATTATGTATCCTACAGCACCGCTTGTTTTTTGGAGAAGACTGTACAGCCTGAGGCTAATTCCTTGGCTTCCTGCCTAGCTGCTCTTCCATTGCTGCAAAAACCTTTAAGTTCAGAACAGGCAAATGGGAGATGGGACTTTGCCAATGCCCTGAATCCATATTTTGTTTAAAAAAAATGTTTCAGCTGTCAATTTTGCACAGTTAAGCAGCTCAGAATAAGGCTAAGCTTTCTTTTTAAAAGAAAGAAATAGCTAAAAAGCACATGAAAAATGACAGTAAGCTGACAGCTCAATGAAAATAGTATAGACAGCGTCCTTAAAAGTCCTCCTCTCTGGGTGCACTTCTGATCAGGTCAGGCTAAGATGAACTTGTTTCTGACCAGATACTTCAAAAAATTTATTTAGGCAATAAAAATGTCCAAAGTGCCTAAGACCCACAGCCAGAGGTGGTATTTCTAGAAATGGGATGTAGGCATGTAGAACCCTCATGTCCCCATATTCTAGTTTTTGTTATAGACTGTTAGTGCATGTGCAAGATATGGAAAAAAAGATATGGAAAAAACCCCAAAACCGCCAAAAACAATCTACTTTAAGACGGATCTTGGTAGAAAACTGATCTATATAAAGTGAATCAGTGGAATAGTTTGTGATTCTTTTTAGAAGGAAGTGTGGTACAACGTTTGTCTAGCAGCCATTCGGGGAGTTCTTCT
>Ga0065711_1052037_pt1 | contig 10119 bp, 4 predicted proteins | sample Hoacrofraction12_FD_59098 | JGI IMG/M metagenome (GOLD analysis project Ga0065711, IMG submission 59098) | Hoatzin crop microbial communities from Cojedes, Venezuela - Epithelial fraction 12 v2 (version 2) | ecosystem: Host-associated > Birds > Digestive system > Esophagus > Crop | place...
TGGAACGGGTTGCCCAGAGAGGTAGTGGAGGCCCCATCCCTGGAAACATTCAAGACCAGGTTGCACAGGGCTCTGAGCAACCTGCTCTAGTTAGCGGTGTCCCTGCTCGCTGCGGGGGGGTTGGACTAGATGACCTCTAGGGGTCCCTTCCAACCCAAAACTTTCTATGATTCTATGATTCTGTGATTCTTGGACTACTAGAGAGAACAATACAGTGAGACTAAAAACTATGCTGGAGCTTTCTGTGGAGTGTAACTGAGGCTGCCCAGTATGTCATGTAAATTGTGCTTTTGCTGTTGGTTTTAGATTAAAAATATCATGAATTTCTCAATTCCTTCAATAGGAGATATGATAGTATTTATATCTTGAGTTGGGAATGTAGTGACTAACAACCGAATATTGGTTATGATTTTGATACTTTAATACCATCTGCAGCTCTTAGTAGCTTTCAGATGGTCCCTGAGTACTTCTGAAGCTGCACACAGCTTCTTGCCACAGCCAAGACAAGTTTTTTCATTATTATCCATGCTTAACAGTCAATTGATCAGTATTTTACATGTGGCTGTTTAATGGTAATTTGGTTCAGGCACTGAAAAGAAGCAAGTGCTGCTGAAGTATGGTTCAGTAATAACCTACTCAGGAGCTAATGAGGAAACCCAACAAATTAGAGTCCAATAAGTGGTAGATACTGAAAGAATGAATTCCTGAGGTAGCCAGAAGTCTTTTGTCCATTTATCGACCAGTTAAATATGAGACTTCAGGGATATGCATTTCTTGAAGGTGGGTAGAGTCAGGTGCATCAAGCATTTATAGGCTGAATCTGAATAAGCAAGCACACACTTCGATTTTTAAAGTGAATGTGTGTACTGACTTGTAAGCATTTTTGTGCTGCTTGTTTTCTTACTTTTAAGTTTTTGGCTTTGAGAATTAACACTTCATGTGATGCTTTGTATTTTAACCATAGGGAATCTTCTGTTTTAATTTGATCCACTAGAATGCTCCCACTTCTGTCAATTACTTCAGGATTTTTATTACTTCAAAATTACGTTGTATTGCACATAGAGGTTTGTGGTATCCTGGCTGTTGCCTGAATTTCAGGAGTAAGAACTGCAGTTTATACTAATACAGTGTTTGGAAAGTTAACGTGGGTTAAGGAAGGTCTGTTGGAGGACCAGAACATTTCTGAACCATTTGTTGAGTAGGTTCCTTGAGTTATTTCTGAATATGTGTTTTTGTGCTCTTTTGAAACCCCTTCCAAGAGTTAGTCATAGCTGTGTTTTTCCTAAGATAAATATACAGTTCTTTCATTCAGAGCTCTTGCTCTTTTCACTCACTCTTTTCAGTAGTCACTAAACCTGAGCCATTAGTGTTTTGCTTTTACAGTGCTTCCCACTTTCTGCTGTAAATGTTTGGCTGTTACATGTAGTAATACAAAAGCATCATCTGCAGTAATTTAACACTTTTTTCCGTACCAAAGTTTGATAGATTCTTGGTTCATAGCAGTGCAGTGAGGCTAAAATGATGTGGGGTTTGTCACTGGTTGTAATGTGACAGCAAGACAGGAAATCCTTTAAGGGAAAGAACTGGTAACAGCAGATAACACTTACAGTGGAATGAGGCCCTGCTTAATGAAAATGACAAACTTCTGCCTTGAGCTGAATTGTTTCATCAGAAATCTGCAGAAATGCTGCTGAATTCCTGAAAAGCTGCTTCATTAGAAATACTGAAAAAACCCTCATGAAACTTTGACATAGCTGTGGGTTTCATATGAGAGGAAATTCTTGTTGTCGTAGTTGTGGAGTTCTGAAACTACAAACAACAGAAATTCCCTAAAGAGCTTACTGTGGTGATAGCCTTGCAGATATTTTTCCTGTTCTTCCTTATGTTGTTCTCAGTTAATGGTTGTAGAAAATAACACGCCATAACAAAGATGGGAAGACTGTTAAAAATGCTACTACATATTACCCAGGAACATTAAAATCTTATTTGGCTGATTAGTAGGGAAAGTCAGCATTGTCTTTCTTTAAGTTAAAGTTTTTCTTAAAACTTGAAAACGTTCTAGAAGTCAAGAAGATTCTTGGAGCGTTTAGTTGCAGCATAGGCTCAAATAGTTGCATTCCACAAGCAACCTTGTTCTGCAACTGTTATCTGAAAAGGAAAATGTTAAAAGGATATTTACCATTCTTCCTCACCTTTTGCCTTAACAGCCACAGGCAGCTCATTAATCCCCAAAGTACCTATTTCAAGCATAATCTAGGTTCAGATTTCTCTTCTGCTTTAGTCCCATTTCCTGGTATGGTTTCCTAATATATTACAGGAGAATGATACAAAGACAAATAGAAATGCATTTGATATTCTCTCAAGAGTACAGTCAGCATGGAAAACAAATAAATAGATGAGTGGAAGAAAACTCACAATTTCCAGAAGCAATTGTGATGACTTAGTGTTTACTATCTTCTATTTCATGGCATTTTGGAATGCCGGTGGGAATAGTAACTAAAATAAACCAAAAGGTAGTATACACACTTATTAAAAATTCGTTATTCCATGTAGATTGTAGCACTCCAATTTGATTAAGCCTCTGAATTCTGCTTATGATTATCTGGCACAATGGGAATGAAACTTTGAGCTTTTTCTCATTTAACGTAGTTTTGTTATAAGATACTCCAAGAATAACTTCATGGTGGTTGTCACTAAACTACGTGCTGCCTTGCACGGTATCTGGGCACCGCCTGTTTCTCACGGAGGAAGACAGCTAAAACTGTGGGGAAGTGGTACTTTTGGAGACCAAAAGTGTGTGTGTGTGAAGTCATAGTAAGACACTTTTGAAGCACGGTTTTAATTAGTTAATAAATTATTACATTCATCATTTAGCTGTTTGTAAAATGTACGAATGTTTAATCACAAAGCACCAGGAACAAAAAGGAAATTACCTGAGTGTGACAATAATTTTACTTCAAATACACTTAGATCCAAATTTTCTTTTTAAAGCTATGCATCAGGTTAAATCTTTATTTGCTACTGTAACATTAGCTATTTAATACTGATGCCCTATGAATATGTAGAATGTATTTAGTTAGGTTCAAATCAGTGCTAACAGTTAAACTGCCAGTATTGGTCTGTGAGATCAGTTACTGAGCAGTTTTGAAATCATCTGTTGTACAGGGAGCAATGGAAGCATTAAAAAGTATTCCCTTTCAGACTTTGTAGGATTTTGTGATCTTGGGATTTGAACTAAGTTAACTGACATCTAATTATCACAGTGAAAGTATAGTCTGGAAGGATTTTCTCCATTTTTCTTCAAGAGAAATACAGATGATCCAAATACCTTTTAAGTGCCTCTGATGAATGGACTCCAGGGCTTCAAATTTTCATTAAAGATCTTGGATGAATGTTTTGAGCTTGGAATTGTGTTTCCAGATTCAGAGGTGGAAATAATTTCTATAGTCTCACAGACCATTTTGGCAAGTAAATGATATTCTCATTTGAAAATGAATGGGCAACTGTGGTGGTCGGTGGAGTGGGTGGTCTTAAGATGTGGGACAGAGTTACGGCATTGTGGGTGGCAATGGAACACATAGATGCATATTTCCTTGTGTCGCTGCACAGAGGAAAAGAGTGAAGATGGTATGAGTTTCCAATCAGTTACTTGTTTCTTTTGAGCTGTTTAATTCTAAGAGAGAATCTGATATCATCCAGAATTTTATTTTGTGAATCACCCTTTGCTTAGAAGTGAAAGAAGTGGTTTTACTGGTGAAAATATGCATCATCCTTTTATAGTTTTTGAGTCATAACTTGAAAATTTCAAGCTAAGTAGTATTTGGTTTGCAAATAATTTTATCTTGGATTGATTTGTGTTTTGATATTTAAATAGCAAGAGGAAGGAAATCTGTGGAGGTATTAGTAGCTCAACTTTATCTTCCTATTTTTAAAGCGGGTAAATCTTACCTGCAAGCAACTGTCTCTTCAGACAAGTGGGGTTGTCTTTTTTTTTTTTCTTTTTTTTTAAATGAGGATAGCCTTTACAGAGTGAGGTTTTTTCTTGTTATAACCTTTGTGATGAATTTTAGGCTTTGTGTGATCACATAAATATTTTATTAATTAAAAAAAAAATCCTTTCCAGTTTATAGAGTATATAGAAAATGTGAAATAACCTCAATGAACAGTCCTTCTTAGCTGGATTACATAGTATGAATGCTGCAGTATTTCTTAATGACTAAAGACAGGAGATCGAAGTGATCATACAAATGCGTCTTGTCCTTGTGAGTCTATTATGTAATCTGAAGTCATTAATTTCAGTTAATAAACAGTGAAATGATGAGGTGCGTTGTTGACTAAGAATGCCATCTTGCTGATGTCTTTAGACAGTCCCACTGTCAAAATCCTGGAATTAAAAAAAATTGCACGCTTTTGATTAAATGCATAATAGTAATTTTCTAGTGAGGGAAATATTGTAATGAAGTTGAACAAGAATTTATGCTTAGTGTATTAATCCAGTCTGGTTGTACATCTTTGGAAGCTTAGGCTACTGCTTTTTGGTGGAGTTGGCAGTGTGTGTGTTTGTATTTCTGTAGAAAGTCTTTAAAAAAACTCCAACAACTAAAATGCAGTGTTCAAAATGTTGTTAGTGTTCTTGGCAAGAACCTACTTGATAGTAAATGTTTCAAATCATTTAAACAGGTCATGTGTTCTTTTTCTAAATTTTGCCGTTGTCCCTTAACTGACATCAAATTGTATTTTCAGCTGTCAGTGTAAGGGAAAAGAACCCTATCAGCAGCAGTGTGATGTCTGCGGTGCTTTGTGGAATACGATCTCAAAATCTCCTTATGTTTATGTTTAATTTTTTGAATATTAAATTCCTATATAATTGTATGATGAAGTGTCTTCTAGCAGGTAAAAGTAAAGGCTTAAAATGTTATGGCTCTGTAGATAACTTGTGATGCATCATATGCTTGGGGCCTCAGATATGCAACAGTACTCAATATATCTGGCCTGCTGCTATCAAAATCACTTTTCGCTGTTTGATTGATATTCTAATTGCAGACACTACAAAGCAAGTTAATGCCTTCTCCCTGAAGGATCATGTTAATTTCTGGCTCTGGTAATTCAGGTTGTGTATTTTGCCAGTCAAGAATGATAGTGGTACTCTAAAGAAATTAATTATGTGTACAGTAGATCTGTAAAGGTAGTAATTAGTACATAATAGTCTGTAACTTCTGGGATTGTTCCAGTACAGAATTCATTATCTATCCAACTTACCTCAAGGGAAAACTTTCTGTTCAGGGTTCTGTTGCTTCTTTATGATTAGACTTTTAAAATACAATTTGACAATCATTTTGATATGTGTTCAAAATTGAAGTAAGGTTTTAGTAGCTGAGTTGTCCTTTCTCAGTGTAACTCCCATAATGTGAAAAGTACAAGAGAAAATACGAGCTTGCATGTAAGATAGAACAACACAACATGAACAAAGTATTCAGATTTTAATTTTTAAATGTGTAATGTAATAATATGTACGTAATATGAAATATATTAAATGGCTTATTCTAACACAGTCTTGCTTTAGTAATTACAATATGAAAACTGAGGTGGCTGTTCAGTCCTAGCATTGGTATCTCCCTCTGTGAACAGCTTTTAGGACTCATCCATAGCTCAGTTTTAAAATATTAATGAAAAAATAGTAAAAAGTTGATAAGATGAACTAAAATTTAGTTTTAACTGTTCATATTTTGGGTCAATGCCAGGATTTCAGTATCAACTTGTTTTGATTGAGGAGGAAGAGGGTTGAAATGGGCAACTGAAAGTAGTGTGAAAAGGTTGTTGGAACATTTAAGAGCGAGTGTAATAAACATGCCAAAAAAACTGAAGAGCAGTTGAGGGAGACAGCATTGCTTCTGAGGAAGACACAACATGTGACATGATGAGGTTAGTAAAAAGGCAATGTTTAAATAAGACTAACTACAGTGATGATATCAACTTCCTCTTTTGTCAACACTGTTAATGATGTTTATTTCAAGGTGATAAATAGTTGGGGTTTTTTTAAGCTATAAAGGTTAGACTATAAACAGTTCAGGAAACTGTACTTGTGCAGAGCTGTAAGCAGATAATAATGCTTATCCAAATGAGTTTATTGTAAACATTATAAGGTAAATGCTCTTTTTAACTTTGTCAGAAATAGTGAGTGGACTGGCTCTGAAGATAGATGAAGATTGGCTATTACTGTATGCAGATGGTATGATAGATAAATGCAGGTGTTGTACTCAATGTTTTCATGAATAAAAAGTATGCAAACCTTTATGGACACTTCAACACGTATTTGTACTTTAACAAAGAGTTGAGCTTAATCAAAATACAACAGACACCATTGTTCTGGTTACGTAGATACTGACACTCAGACGTAAACTTCTTACCATCCACCCCTTCTAATTTCTGATGTTACGCTCACCCATCCTATGGCCTCCTGAATAGTGAAGGTCAAATTGTTCTGCAACAAGTCATCAGCATCTGGAGTTCTTTACCACAAGCTGTATGGTCTTGCAGTGAAATTTTTTCTCCTTTTAAGTCTTCTTGGAGTTGTTCTAGCTTGCTGATAAAATACTGTTTAAAAGATATTGACAGTTTTTTTTTTCTGCTAGTAGATCATTGACTAGTATCTTCTGTTTGCATTTGTTGATTGGGGTAGCTTATCAAGGCTTCCTTCAGTTCTGGTAAAATTTCTGTACATTGTTTTTCCCTGCCTTTAAATTGCTCAGATGACTACACTCTAATTAAAGTGAATTATTAAAACTTGAGCTGTGGCAGTCTTTTGACTGCCACCTACTTTCTGTGGATACATGGGATTTGAGGTCTAAATGTCAGCTTTCTTGGAGTAGTGAATTAAAGGCCAGAATGTAGGTGGGCTGCTATTCCCACCCACTTCAGCTTTTATTTTCCCTTGCTTGCAGCATCCACAAGAACACCTTATTATACCTTGCATTTATATTTTCCATTGTTAAGAAAACATGCCGAAAAATGTGAACAACTTACCTACTTCACTATTTAAAATTATACTGCTTCTCCAAAAAGTTCTGTAGTACAGCAATATGTAAGACACAACTGTCTGTATTTAATTTCTTCTTATGTATTGAACAAATCAGATCATTTAAACCAGGAAGATGCAAAGTCCTTAATATATTTGTATCAGGCTTTAATTAAAAAAACCCTTCTGGTTTGAACACATTTTGTGATACTATTAATGTGTTAATTCTGTAATATCCATGTTGAGGAAAATAGTGTGACTTACTTGTTAGCATCGTGCAGATGATGTTCACGTTATGGTCACATGTGGAGTACCCACATGCAGTCTTCAGTGAGTTTTCTTTGAGGCACTTTTGCTACTACTCGTTGAGCCATGGAATGTTCACAATAGTTTGTGTCTTTTAAACCTTATTGTACCTTCTAATTTTGAAGATACTTATGCCAAAGGGGAATGTAGAACTGACTACCAAATCACCTAGTCAGGAAAGGCATTTTCAAGCTATGTCTTCTGTGTTTGACATCTGATATAAAGCAGGCTGATTTTTCATCTCCTAAAGAAAAGAATGGATAGATCTTTTCGTCTGTGAAACCACTCATTCTTAAAAGATAGTGTTTTGTTTTGCAGGGTTTTTTTCAAAGTAAACACACTCTTTTTCTCTTTACACCTCTGGCAGATATTGAGGAGAGGGAGGAAGAATGACAGACAGACTAGTTTCAGTGTAAGTCAGTAGATACTGTTGTTTAAGTTGATGTTTTTGTTCCTTCCCCTTGCCTCCCTAGTAAACAGGTATGTCCTTCGGACAGGAATTATGTTATTTTTTTACCCCTTTTTGTGACCAGTTAGTCTGCTGAAGCAGAGAGTGTTCTTTCTTTGATCAGAATGGATCTTTTGGCTTCAAACATTCCCACTGAAATAATTAGGTTTGCAATATGAAATATGGATCATTCTTCATCAGCCCTTCCTTTTTGCTTGATGTCATGAAACATTTTTAGTGGGGAGAAAAAAGTTTTGGTTATATTAATTTTCAGCTATTTCTTAGTAAAGAGAGAAGTAGCAGCCAAAGAATGAGGTCAGTGCACCATTAAACTTGAAGGAAAACTTTACATTCATTTAAATTTGGTACTTATAAAGAAGAGGAAAAGGGATTAGTACTTTTAAAAAATGGATCTGCATTTGATATGCTCAGAAGCCCAGATCAAATTAGCCAGAGAACTTAAATTTTTACAAACTTTGAATGGACTCAGTTTTGTCAAAAGTTCTTGTAACACAGCTGTATTTGTCCGTGTGAGACAGCAAGCTTCAGTTTGATACAGGAATCTGTAGTATTAAGCACAGCTATGTTGTACCGGCTCAACTGTATGCATTGTTTTGGCAAACTAAAAGGAAAGAAAAAACCTCACAAACTCATTACGTATTTGTTTCTGGATTGTAAACTGCAGGTGGCTCCCTTGGTCTGCTGATTAATTCACCATGTGTATGTTTTCTTCCTTTGCCTCCTCATCTTCTGCTTGTCACAAGTGCAGGAATCCAAGCCAAAGGCAGATCCTGTGTTGCAGTGTAGGGTAACCAGATGTTTCTGTGTCTTACAGGAATTTCATTTAGTTAGACCGCATGCTTAGGTAATCAGCCTTTGTATCTCAGTTTCACATAGAAGTAGGCTGGTTTGTTTTCATCTTTCAGTGTATTTGAAATTGTTGTTCTTTTTCAACAACAGAGTAAATTGAAGTACCATAAAGAAGAAAGAGTGAGTTATTAGTTTGCCGTTTTTCATCTTTTCCTTTTCTTATCTGCAGGATTTATCCAATAGGTAAACTGTCAAACTCAGGGATGAAAAAAGCTTGATGTTGTTTAAATAAACTGGTGCCTGAAACTATGACCACTTAGCATAGATTTATATATGTCTGTATCTGTTTCTATTTTTTACATATTTATATATCCATATTTTTTGATTCTTAAATGATTTTAGAAGTATTTAAACAATGATCACAGTAAATATGTAAGATTTTATTTCTTGATTAAGGAAAAAAATATTTGTGTAGAATTACCAAGGAAATAAAAACTTTTCTGCCCAGAAGTGTCAAGAACAATTTGTACCAGATAATGATACCCAGTCTTGCCGTGTTTAAAGTATTGAGAGAAAAAAGAAGGGGGATGAAAAAGGCACGTGTACTTTTTATTCAGTTGTGCACCAGGAACTAAGGCTTAACTGCAGAAGTCGATTCCTTAATAGTTATACTTTATAAATAAACTTTCAGTAGTTGCACAGGGAAGCACAGTTTCCAAACTGACCTTAGGAATGATGCATGTAGTCTCGCTGCAGCTGGGCTGTTCTTCAGGAGAAGCACAAATGAGGCCTCCCAAGAACTGGTATGTATGTCCTTGTCTAAGTTTTTTCCTATGAGGAAGCCACTGTGCGAATGGTAGCAGTTCTGTAGCACCTGCTCCTGTTAAAGGGAGTGTGTGTCTTTTATTTCAAGAGCATTGGTACCCATTTCATTCATCACAGCACAAAAAGACTAAAATGAGAATAGCATTCTGAAGGGGCCAAAACAAACAGAGCTTCCAATTAGGAGGCGACGTTTGTAAGTTTTAGTTCTTCATATTTTGTTTCAAATACTTCAAGCATACTTACCTTATTCAGTAAGTTAAAGGTTTCCTTTTCTATGTGGAAGGTAATTTGTAACAATGGGTCACAAAGAATATATTTTACTTTGAAAAACCATACTAAGAAAAATAGATGTACTGTTGGTGTGACCTACTAGCAATTATACTTTTTATTTGCTAGTAGATCAGAAGCTGAATATTCACCCTTACATTTGTGTTTGAAAACTACTGTGACGATAAATTCTTTTACTCTCTTTGCTTAGGAGTGCCTGTCAGTTCTGTGTTGATTGTGTTTATTCTGGATGATAAAACACAATATTGTATGATGAAGTGTACAGATAGGCATTGTAAATATCACTGGGAACAAATTAAGGCTTTCTTTTCATAGATGACTTTGCTGATGCGAGTATTTTGACCACAAGCTTTGTCTGTGGTGGACTAATGTGAGGGCACACTGATACTTTGTGAAGACTTTCTTTTGAAACATACAGGAAGTTTTG
>Ga0065711_1052050_pt1 | contig 10119 bp, 10 predicted proteins | sample Hoacrofraction12_FD_59098 | JGI IMG/M metagenome (GOLD analysis project Ga0065711, IMG submission 59098) | Hoatzin crop microbial communities from Cojedes, Venezuela - Epithelial fraction 12 v2 (version 2) | ecosystem: Host-associated > Birds > Digestive system > Esophagus > Crop | place...
CCCCCCCGGCAGTTAAACGGCTGCGTCACGCCCGCCGCTGCCTCCCGCCGGGGCAGGCCCGGGCGCGAACCGGCCGCTGGGCGCCGGCGCCTCAGCTGCTGAGGTAAATGGCCGCTCGGCTTCACGAGCGGACGTCATCCCCCGCCGCCTCACCGTTTCTCTCCGCCGGGGCTGCGTGGAGGTCATGCAGCTCAGCTGGCGGCTCCCGAGGGGCTGTCTAACCCCGAGGGGCGACCGCCTTCGCGGCCCACGCAGGGTCCGGGCAGCGAGGGCGGGACGGGGGCCGCGGGGGTCAGGCCCGCCCGCACCCGGTCGCCGGGGGGGGCCCTGGGGACGGCCCCGGAGGAGGCCGACAGGGAAAGGGCCTTAGGCCGCGCGTACTTTGACTCCACATTTCCTGGTGGAAAGGCGAACTTCTTCCAGCTAAAAGTACTTTTTTATTTTTAGTCCTAAACCCCATATTAGTACATGATGCAGAATAGCCCCATGTGGGTCCTTCGGTCTGAAAAACAACTATTCTTGGCTGTTACGCGCTATTGAAGGTGTAACTGTTTTCAGCTGAAATAATTTCACTCATGATCTCAGCCACAATCCCCATAGCTTTCTCCCTTCTCTTCTAGGTGAATAAATACTTGTCATTGTGCACTGAACGCCAGCCAAAAATGACGCAACAGTGAACACAAGCGATTCGTCTGAGCTTGTGGTTGAAAGCCTGTACCTCCTAGGACACAGTTTTAGTCAAGAACAACATAGGACTGGACAACTTCACCTGAAAAATCTTAGAATGAAATTTCTCCTTTAGGAGGCTGGTGTGTAAAAGCAAAGATCCCTGGCAAAGAGCTGGCCTCTGCTAAGCTGCGTCTGATCCCCCTGGTTGTTGTCACAGCTTGAGCCAGTACTGATAACAACACGGGGCAGGAGAGAACTGCCAGTCAGAACTTCCAACTTCACTGCAGAAGTGGCTGTGCCTTGCTATTCTACTTACCGAACTTGAGTTTGAGCACTCAGAAGTATTTTTGCATGCTCTGAGAGAAGCTTTATCTGAGATGGGAGAAGTTTAGCACTTATGGAAAGTTTTTCTCCCAGTTAGCACAAACATTGAGGTAAAAAATTGAAGAAGAGCATTTGAAACATGCCTCATCTACAGAACTTGGCATTTTTGTAAAATATCTCAAGGAAACTCAGCTGACTTTTTTTTTTTTTTGGTAATAGCATCTTAAATCCTCCACAACACTCATTCAAGCAGAACAGGGAGACGGTCATGAAAATTCAAGACCGTACCTGTGTGGTTAAAAATCCTGCATGGTTCAGTAACAGGACTTCAGCCGATGTCGTCTAGGTGTGAAATTACCCCAGCAGCTAGTTTGACATTCACTAGGGTACTGAGGGCATGAGGTACTTCAGAGCCCTCCAGATTACTATGCCAATTCATCCCACTATTAAGAATCCAAGCACAGGGAAACGGCATCCCTAACAAACAAAAAACCTTCCTTATTGATCCTTTGTTTTTACCCATCCTAGCTTGGAAGCGAGAGCCTGCCTCCCTCGGTACAGCAGAGGAGCTACAAACACACAGAGCACGGCTTTGAAACAGTAAATAATGGTCACAGAAGATGTGGCAGAGTCTGTCACGTCTCCCCTCACTGCCGCCACCACCACTATTCGTTAGTTGGAAAAGTGGCTCTCCTGTTTGTCAAAATACCAAGGATTTTGTCTGAGAAAAGTCAGCATCTTCTCAGTAGCCTGTCTTTTCCATGGCAGCAGAGAACCATCCTCATTTGTCACATCCCTAAAAATAATGATAAAAGCAACAGACAAGGCAGGCAGGTGAACATCCAGCTGTAGTTTTTAAAAAATCAGTCACTTCAATTGACCTGTCACCTCAGAGGGCTTACGCTGAAAGACGGACTACCACAAATATGCTGCTACTTCTGCAACACCCAATTATTTTAAGACATCCTTCCCACATGTGGCCAGCTGACTTTGAAAGGCGACAATAAAGCACTCCAGTTGCTCCAGTCCATTTTGCAAGGGATTTATTTAGACACTCCCATACGGTTAAGATTCAATTTAGTCACTTTAATCCTCACAGCTAAAGACTCAACCCTAAGCCAGGAAGAACCTGATGGTATGGTTTCCCTTTCTCTCTTGTGTTTACACTGAGCTTTTTAGGTAAGACTTCCTGCTGTCACACGGTGTCCCCTGCCACCAACGACAGTGGCTGTGACAGAAGCATCGCTGAGAAACACACTGCAATCCGAGTATCCAGACAGACTGAACCCAACCTTGGTGCTGGCTGAAGTGTTAGTGACTCGTCTACTGTACATCTCCTGCTCTTCGAAACGTTAAACAAAAACCTTCCAGGGATCGAGGAGTACCTGGAGTTCCCCTTCTAGGAGATGAGCAACTTGTGGCAAGTCTTCGTCCCTTCTGGGAAAGGCCCATAACCACGACAGGCTTTTCATCAAACTTCTCTACTTGCCATCACAGACAGACTCGGGACATGTCAGTAATGCCACACCGGTATTGATGTACCACCAGTAAAGAGAGCCGGGACTGCCAGAAGCTTTAAGGGCCACCTATGGTGACATCAGGCATAGAAAGAGGCCAGAGCATCAAGGACTGTAATACATTAATTGTAGGTAAATAAAATAAAGTAAGTATTGGCAGCCAGTATTAGATGGGACATTAAGGTAGACAATTGTTTCATACTTCTGCATAAGCTACTGACATTGTTATTCAATCCAAGTTGCCAGCAAAACAGAAAATTTAGAAAGCAATTCATTTCCTAATGTCAATTTTTGGAAAGCTGATTTCAAAACGCGCATTGCTGCAACTTCAAAATAAAAGTACGTCCAAAAGCACTTACTCTTCACTGCACCAAATAAAGGCCCCCAGCTAACAGCACCTATTTGAATGGAACAAAACTCCTACAGACACACGGCTCATTTCTTATTGAAACTTGTCAACTGGAGTTGACTCAGATCTATTAAACCACTGGACGCCCTTTTTCCACCCTCTCCTCCTGCTGCCCCAGGCTCCTCACCCAGCTGCACATGCAAAGCAGCACGAGTCAGCACTGTGAAGGAAAAAAAAAGAAAAATCAAGAGCTGCAGTGTTGCAATTTTCCTGTGGAAACAGAGACTAAGGAACCTCCACCCTGATTTTACCTGACCCCCAAGACCTGAGGGCTCACAGACAGACAGCGAATGCATCGACTGCTGACAACACAGAGCAGACCTGCACCGGATAAAATATTTACATTTTCTGTTTCATCACCGGATCATACACTGCATCGCAACAATGCATCATTAGGCCTCCTCCTGAGACCCCCCAAACTGGCCACGCCAGCAAAGCTCAGCAGATCAGCACCAGTAGAAACAAGATGCTCGGACACATTTTCAGATGTCCGCTTATTTTTTTCTTCCCTCCCTTCTATAAAGGCAGAAAGAGGAAATGCAAAGGGAAATCTAGCCGAAGCGACCTGCCTGGCCCCCAGCTGGTGCACTACCGGGGCTGAGACGCAGTGGCTATTTTAAGATAAGGGAAGGCTGACAGCGTTCAGAAGTCGACATTTAGCAGTGGACAGTATTTCAAATATTTACACAGCCGTGTCCCTTTCTGAGGAATTGCAAACATTAGGGCTTTTTACACCAGAACTGCCGTACAGAAGGGGAAGTGCTATCAAGAAGGGGATGGACACTTCCCTCACTCATCCAAGTCAAGATGCCGAGCTTTGGGGATCAAACACGGGCACGTTCAGGAGCGGGGACCGCTACTGTAGAACGAAACAGTATATTCAGGGGCCTAAAATGACAGACAAGACCAGAGATAACAATGCTTTATTTATACATTTCAGCAACAGGAGAAATAATTGAAGATGAAATTATCTGCTTTGTTGTAAAGTATAAAAACATTTAATTATAAATATTTAGCTAAAAAAGCGTGATTTATAAAATATAATCTGTGAAGATATATATACACAGTTAATTGTTTAGCGATTCTTTCACCTGACATTAAAGAGCAGAGGTTTTTTCTATTTATTATTCCACGCTCACAGTTTAGTGCTCACAGTTTAAGAAGCAAAACAGACAAGTGAAAAGACAACTGGTGAGTTTAGTTCTGGAAAGAAAAAAAAAATGCACGAACTGGGGCAAGGAGAGAGGCAGAATTTGAGCAAATCCATGTTTCAAGGGAGGTCTCTGAAGGAACACAGCTCCCCTGCTGTGACCTACAGAGTATATATCCAGACAAGCAGTGGGCATTTTAACATTTACGGGCAAGTTTCCTGTGTTTGTGAAAGAAAATGGCTAATAATATAGTGCAAGCCCTCAAATTCAGTTCAGCTAAAAGTGCTGACTTCGCTGCTCTTCCCTTCTTGCACAGGGATTGCTCAGTATGCTGGCCTGGTGTTATCTGTCGTGGCTCTCATGGAATCAAACAGTGTCACCTTTGTGATTCAGGATATGAGCAAATTTCCAAATAGAAAACCCCAGTGTGCCATCTGATTGCATTGTCCAGCTGGCAATATCCCTTAAAAACAGATACAGCAGCCTAAGGCTGGAAAATACAGTGAAGTCATACAGTACACTAAACATGATGGAATGTGAAAGAAGATACATGGGCAGGCAACTCAGTTTTCTATTCCTCGTTTAAGCAAGCGCCAGCTTCCTCCCTTCAAAGTCTTGGGAAAATCTCACCGCTTATTGAAAGGTTTATTACTATGGCACTTCAGAGAAGAAAAACTGGAAGACTCTCCAACATGCTGGGTGGCGGAAAACGCGACAGGAAATGATAATTGATTTGATCCATGTCCCTAGTAACTATCTTTCTCTCTTCACAGTGTTTTCACAGTGCCTGTGGCACAGAGCTTTGAGGACGAAGAAAAGGATAGTCAAGGACGCGTGACAACACCCAACAGCAGTACAAACGTACGGGAAGTCAAGCTGTACTTTGTACACCGATTTACACAAGACCCCACTACTTGCCTGTAAGCAAGGAATGAATTAATAAGGAGTTAAAAGGGTGTCTAGGAAAAAAAGGAAAGAATGAAGTCGGCAAACACGACACCTGTCAGTGCTCACCGTGATTTGCTACCTGCTGTTTCTGCTTCAGGATGACGTGCTCCCGACAGTTAAGAGCGAACAGCACATACACAGCTCTTACGATTCACACTGTTATGAACTCATGGCAACCGCAAGAGTTGTGCCCTTAGAAACTCAGGAGGATCTTCAGGAGAGGAAGGCTAGCGAAGCTGTAATGAGTTTTAGGCAGGATCCAGGCAGTTCTCTCCAGGTAGAGCCCTGATCTGGGAAACGTACCAAGTCATGTTCAATCTCGGAGTGCATGTTGGCTGGTTAGTTACTGGGTAAATGCAGATTTTAGCTCCCTGAAAGCTGCTCGGCGGTGTTTCCTTTCCTCCTCTTCCCGCTTTCGCTCATCCTGCTCAGCTTTTATCTCTGCTTCAAACTTACTTGCTGAAGAGAGGGCTTGAACCTTTACAAGAGAAAAAAAAAAACAGGAGAGCATCAAGCCTTGCATCAGAGGGAGAGCCACAGCCTGAACTACTCCCAGACGAGCTGCGCAGAACTGCTTGCTGCACCTCCCAGCGCTTGCTGGGAGGCTCTGTCAGGATGGGTCAAGTATTAATTACACTGCAGTGCTTGGGTATTTACACCCAATACCTGCTAGCTTGCTTGACTAACATCAATAAAAGAAAGGTCATTTACTAATCAGTCACTAACAAGTGACCAAAACAATGCCGTCAGTACTGGGTCACATACATTCTGTCTGTAAACAGGCAGCATAGCCTAAGTCGCGAGTATACAGTGGGAGAAACTGCTGCAGAAAACAGTTCTGAACCACAGCCAGATCTGACAACACCACACTACACCACGGATAATCTGCAGATCAAAGAGACATTGTTTATTTGCTGGCTATTTTTCCAGCTTTCATCTCAGTACATCTGCTGTGCAATAGCTGTGTTATGCTCTTGGGAAAAAACTTCTTATATAAACAAGCAGGATTATTTTCTCTCCAAGAAGTCTTTCAAAAAGGGTGCTTTGTCAGCTTCAAATGGTGCAGAGCTCTTTCTGCCAACCCCAGGACCCCGCAGAACAATTTTGATTCCAAAGGTTACAGAGTGCTGCTCGAGAGAGAGATGTCTGAAATCCTATACTCCAAAATAATCCATTCACCACTGAACTCAGAGCAAGTGGGAAACTCTGTCCCATTAGTTTCCAGGATGCTTTTGTCTTTAAAAGCAGCCAGCCAGCTAGTCCCATAGAGCTCTCGGCCACAGGGACACAGGTCAGCCAGTCAGCTCTACCAGGGTAAGACCCACAGCAGAGACAGTGAATTAAGCCATTCAAGTGTTGACTGATCTGCAGAAGAAGGCTGTAGCTACAGTCCAACACAAAGTTTGAAGCGAAAAGCCACGGCTGAGTTGGGGGGGGGGGCAGGGAGCACGCATGAAATAGGCAGCTTTTAGCTGGCAGCATCTTCTATTGAAAAACAAGCAGGGTCAGTGTCTCAGTGGCAATTAAGGCCTGCGTGCAGAGCGTTCTCCTGTTCCTCTGTGCTACACCATACCTTAGCTTCAAAGAAGTTCTTGGCTCCTTTGACCCCCTCAATGGAGACATCTATCTCCGAGAGCTTCGCAAGAGTCAACAGGCCGCTGTCCTCCTCGAGTTCCCCAGCCGCAGCTTTATGGAAAATCAGCAGGAACTAGCAAGACAGAGAGGAAACATTCAAGTTCTTCACTGAGGCTCAAACAACTTAAAATGCAAACAGTGCAGACTTTTACCTGGAGATGGCTGGAATTTACATTTCTGAGCAAAGGAAACCAGGTCTATATAAATGAAGCAGCACCATGCAACTTGTGCTGCAGTGCCCTAGCTCTGGTACACAGCCCTGTTGGACTAAGAGGTAGAAATCTCATAGGAAGAGGGTTTTGTGGGGAGCACAGCCCTGGTGAAGCACAGCTCCTACCGAGCCCAGGCTGCTACATGGCCAGAGGAAGAAGGCCACCTCTCCATCTGCCTTGTATGGTGGGCTCAGATACACCTCTATGTCCCCACACCCTAACGGCGTATTCACAAGCTCCCCACCAGCTTCCCCAGTGTTCCAGGGTCTCAGATCACATCCCATGACAACAAAAGCAGGGCAAAGAGCCCTGGCTTACACCTGAACCCCAGGTTCGCTGGACCAAGGTGCCAGCACACTCCTGTCAAGAGAGACTAGCAGCCCAAGTGTGTGCACTTGAAAGGGATCTGGGGACTGCCTGGCTGCTATGAACCCTGCGCCTTCTGTCCTTCCCAAGCCCTATCGCCCACGCAGTATGGGAGCGCAAAACAAAAATCAAGGTCAAGTGCACCAGGAGAGCAGAACGTAGTTTCTTCAACTGGTCCCTTGTCTAGGGTGTGGGAAAAGTGACTTAAATCAAGCCTTGGAGCTATGCCTCAGCCTGTTCCAGGGAACCCCGGCTGGTTTCGCTAAGGGTAAGGAAAGCCTTACGTATTCCTGCCGTCCCCATTGAATAGCATACAGGAGCGCTTCGCCAAGACCTGTCAGAGGTCAGGTCAGAGGCATGCCCTGCTGGTAGAGTGGCTTGAACGAGCGTCCACAGAGCAACTGGTTTTGAAACCTTTGTCCTGCACTGGACCATAGATGTCCAACAAATCCAGAGTCACGACTACACTATCCAGAGTACACGTATTGGCAAGAGAATTAGAAAAGAAAACAAAAAAAAGAGCCATATTACCCTCCAGGAAAGCACACTTTTACTGAAGGAACAAGACCTGCCTGCTTAAAAATGAAGACCTCTGCACCACCTTAAACCTGCTAACCAAACTCCACGTTAAGATGTGGATGCTCTATGCGTAATTTGAGAGGTCCTGTAACTCCCTGCTATTCTTGGCCACCCCAGGAGGTGTCTCAGTGCTTGGCACAGTGGGGAAAGAACACAGATGGGGACAAGTCACTCAGGTACAAAAGCAGCACAAGCGACAAAGCTGCGCCGCTGCACCACTTCAGTCCAGAGCAGAGGGCTGCCAACACCACGTAGCGTTGCCCTGAAATCCCTTTGCACAGGAACATCAAACATCTCTGGTGCTGTGCTCCTCAGACTGTCAGGCCTAGGACTTCGCTGCTTCCTACAGAGAGCCCAAGCAGTCCCGGAGGAGGGCAGCAAAACCCCAGCATCCTCTAAGCCAGCCGATAACACGCTCGCCTGCTTCAAGCTGCTTGCAGAAACCGGTGGAGATGCAGGAGTTCGGGAAGGCGTCCCATGGGGAAGGGTGTGGAGATGACTGTAGCGCTGGCCGCCCTCTCGCAGAGGCAGCGTCACCAGGCATTGCTTCATGCAACGGCCTCGTAACCCGTGTGCGCTCAGCACAGAGCAGCCAGAAAGCAGGCTGTGCTTGGGAGTGAACTTTTCCCCCTCCAAACGCATGTAAGAAACTTAATGATGCTCTGCTGAATGGGCAGAACATCCTGCTCAGGAAGAAATCAAATCGTCCCCATGATAACCTCTCCCTCTGCTCAGATCTGCTCGCCTCAGGCTAGTTCCTCTCCTCCTCCACCACCAGGCACAGGGACACAGAGGGCTGGCAGCCAGGCTGGCGTTAGTCATGGTTCCTCCTCACAGTTTCTGCTCCACCCTGCGAGTCCCACTTCCTGGCATTGGAAAAGGGCAGCGGAGGCAGCACAATCCTGAGGTCTAGTACAGCTGTCGCCTCGGGAGGGACTGGAAACACCCAGTCATGAGTACAAGTGTGCATGAATCATGCTGAAACTAGGGGATGGGGCAACAATCCTCCTGTGGAACACGGGCTGCCGCAGCCAGGAAGCTGAGCTCAAGCAAACGAGGGACTGAGCCACCGGTTGGGGCAGACACAGCCCCAAGGACCAGCAAGGTGGACCATGGGGCATCATGCTGGATTCCTCAGGGGCAATCCTTCCTTACGTAAGCAGACCACCTGCAGCCCACCTGACCAGTTAGCTGCCCTCGAAGCATCGGTCCTCAACTAGAGAATGCCAGGAATCTGTATTCGGTTTCCCAACCTCCCAACCCACCTCACACCCTTGCTGGGCCCTGGACACACTGCACAGAGATAAGCCTCAGGGAAACGTCAACAGAGAAGCAAAAAGTGAATAATGTTGGTACTTTTAAAAACCCTGCTCTCAAGGAGGACACGACACACGCTTTCCACCCCACTAACCTCATAAGAGGTAAGAGATGTATCTGTTCTCACATCCTTCGTGACCCAAGGCCTAGCTCACAGTGCCAGGTCTCAGAGCAATGCTGCAGTTACACAGCCCCACCGGGCACCGTGCTGGCCTCAGGGATGCAAGGGAAAGGAGGGGACTGACTGGCAACAGCAGCCATGCAGCAGCTTGCCAGAAAAGCAGTGTCACCCAAGGCTGTGGTTTGCACCAACTCTCCTAGCAAACACATGACGTGGGTTAGCATTTAAGCTGGTGGGGGACAGTGGGTGGATTTTGTGGGTTCTAGATAGCAGGTACAATTAGACATTACTATTATAGCAATTAACTCTGGTTTCCTGTGATAGTGATGGAACTAGACAGTCAGCGGTGGTTTTTTCTCCCCACTGTACCTAATCTTTGCTCAAGTCACACGAGGTAGTCTCGCGCAGTTAATTGTTGATGTATTGATGGATGGCAGTTAATTGTTGATGTACTGATGATGCTCAAAGGTCAGTGGTAGAAGGCAGCTTTCCTAACGGGGCCAGCAGTTCATCAGCTGCAAGTCGGAGTCACACAAGCCTGCTTTCCAGCCAGCAGCTTACAGGGGAAGGGAAGACATGACGCTACTCAAAGCGGCAACAAAAGGTGACCTATTGCAAGTGAAAGAGATCCTTACCAATTCTCTGCCCAGGCTACGAGACGCACGTCTTCAGGCAGGTTTCTAAGGACCTGAAACTCTCTGGTGAGTCGGACAGGAGCCCTCCAATGCTTGAGTTACAGGCACAAACCCTACGCACAAAGCATAGGAAGTTCCATCTGAACATGAGGAAGAACTTCTTCACTCTGAGGGTGACGGAGCCCTGGAACAGGCTGCCCAGGGAGGTTGTGGAGTCTCCTTCTCTGGAGATCTTC
>Ga0065711_1052052_pt1 | contig 10118 bp, 5 predicted proteins | sample Hoacrofraction12_FD_59098 | JGI IMG/M metagenome (GOLD analysis project Ga0065711, IMG submission 59098) | Hoatzin crop microbial communities from Cojedes, Venezuela - Epithelial fraction 12 v2 (version 2) | ecosystem: Host-associated > Birds > Digestive system > Esophagus > Crop | place...
TTACGAAATCAAAAGAGATTTATGAATCATCAACAGAATTGACTTTTAAAGATACAACATTCAACTTTGCAGATTGTAAATACTTATATAACAATGCTAATCCAGAAGCAGATTCTACGAAGGCTGTGGCTTTGCTAATACGTTACTGCGGAGCTGCTGTAGATATGACGTATGACGTTAGTAATTCAACCGCATACTCTGAAAGTGTCGCACCTGTGATAAACAAATATTTTGCTGGCGATGACGATATCAAAGCCTTATTCTTCCATAGAGATGATTATAGCAATCAGCAATGGGATTCCATTGTGTATAATGAAATCCAACACAAGCGGCCACTCCTATTTTCAGGAAAAAACACTATTGGGGGACACGAATTTGTGTGCGATGGATATAATGCAAATGAAGGCAAATATCATATCAACTGGGGATGGAGTGGAATTTATAATGGATATTTCGACTTGCGCTTCTTGTCTGTCGTGACATCAAACAAAGATCATAACTATTCTTGCAACAACTCGTTCGTCACCATTCTACCAACGGCAGAAGCAAAAGAGACCAATCCAACAGAATTGAAAATTACATCAATAGATTATTATTTAAAAGACATCGAGAATGGCCTAAATGATGCAAAATGGATCATATACGTAAGTTTGAAAAATTTATCTGACAGCATTTTGAATATTCATCCCGGATATGTGGTTACCGACCCAGCAGGTAAAAAACTTTTCTCGTGCTCTTTAGATACTATTTGTGGAATTAATCCTTATGGTTATTTAAATTGTCCATATATTGAGATAGGCATCGACAGCATACGTAAAAAGATTGACGCAACAGGCGATAAAAGCGATTATTACAAACTGAATATCACCATAGATGAAAATTGCGACACCTATCTTGATTATTCTAATTGCTATAACTACTATTTCAGTTATACGAAAGACACATTCTATCTGCGTCCAAATGTGTCTTGGGAATGGATCTCAGAATTTAAAGACATGGACGGAGTAAACACGTTTAAGGGCGTGGAGGTGAAACTCAAAAAAATGCCATTAGAAACAGAGAACGTTTATGCGAAAATTGAAGCAGAAGAAGTATTCATCTTTGAAGAGGAATTAACGGAACCCGAAACCGTATATACTATAAAAGCGGTGGATAATGGTACATCAGATAAAAGAGGAAAATGTGAAATAAAACTGGCAAATGGAGTTGTAATTGGAAATGTAAAGTATCCGGACATCGACAGGTCTGCTGCCATTTCGTCAATAAACATCAACGGCATAGAAAAACAAGATAACGGAATTTATCGAGTGGAAAGTGACACATTGAACATTACAGCAAAATTAAGCAAGATTAGTGAATTCTGCACAGAAAACAATTTAACTTTCCCTTCAACACCTGGCTTAGCGGAGCTTCAATGGGAAATTAACACTGGTACAAAATGCTTCTTCCTTGCCAAGGCATCAGGTATAAGACCGGTTTGCGTATTCCCCGCATCGGATGAACGTAATGCAGACAATACTGAAATTGAAATCAGCTCTACACTGACAAGGACTGCTCTTATCGACAGCATAAAGAGCCATGGACTCACTGGCGACACGCTGCGTCTGTCAGCAGCCACCGACAGCATGGGATTGTTTAGACCCGCATTCTACGACTTTTTCAGTTACTACATTTACCTTGACGAAAAGAATGACTCTGTTTACCTGATTTCTCCCATCATTTCAGGAAAACCCGAATATGAGGATTCCACTAAAAAATTCCATTTGGGATTCATACCAATATTAAACAATCCCTTTAGAGAAAATACAAGCCGTGAGCCTGTTGGCGCAATAATGACTCTATTCAATGGCAATGACACCTGCTGGATTGGCCACACCAATTTTGATTATATCGAAATAGATACAGCGGAATTCAAAATAAAGGCATTAGAAAAATATAAAGACACAACTCTGAATGGCACATACAGCTATGAGGTTAAACTCTACAACGGCATCGTCATCGACACCGGAACAATAACCATCGACAGCTCAGCGGCGATAAAGGAAGCCGAGACCGAAGAGAAAACGGCCAAAGGCATCTACAATCTGCGAGGGCAGACACTGCAGAATGAGCCACAGCAAGGCCTGTATATCAAAAACGGAAAAGTTACCGCACCAAAGCGGCAGTAATGGATATTTGAATTTTTCTTCGTAATTTTGCAAAAAGATTTATTTTTGCGACAACAATATAAATAATAAGCTATATGAAGAAGTTTTTACTAATCACGGCGGCAATCCTTGCGATAGGTATAACGGCACAGGCCGGAACCGTCAGTCAGAAAGAGGCGAGACAGACTGCCCTCAAGTTTTTCAAAAAGGCTATGAACAAGCAGGGAAAGAGACTGCTTAGCACCGGAAGGCAAATCAGCTCCTCCGCCATTACACTCGAACAAGCAAGGAGCGAGGGCGACACCCCGCTCTACTATATCTATAATCTGGGCAATGGCGACGGCTTCGCCATCGTGAGCGCAGTGGAAGAAACACCGCAAATCCTCGGATACAGCCTCAACGGCAACATCGACGCCGACAATATGCCGAGCAACATGAAGGCTTTTATGGACAATTACGCCAAAAGTCTCAAAGCCCTCGCCGACGACCCAGAACTGGCAGCTAAAACAATGGAAGAAATCAGCAGCATATCGACCGAGGAAAGAGTATCCGTCGATACTCTCATAAAAACGAAGTGGGGTCAAAAATTTCCATACTACCTAATGTGCCCAACCGTAAATGGTACTCATTGTGTAACAGGATGCGTGGCAACGGCAACTGCCCAACTATTCAAATATTATAACGAAAAAGAAGGTTGGTTTGCAGCGTCTAAAAAGATAGAAGAAATAGACACTCTTGAAAGCACAACTTTTGATTACGCAAATTGCAAATACAGATATAATGTCGAAGACACCACAGCCGAAGCCGAAGCCGACACCATGAAAGCCGTGGCAAAATTGATGCATTACTGTGGAGTGGCAACAAGAATGGATTACGGCTTATCGGAATCGGGTGCAAATGCAAAAAACTTGGCATACTTTATAAATAAGTATTTCATTGGAAATGACGACATTAAAGCTGTATTTTATAACAGGGAGAATTTCACTAACCGGCAATGGGACTCTATCGCTTATAACGAAATATGCGCAAAACGGCCAATCATTATTTCCGGAAAAGACAGGCAAGGCAGCGGACATGCTTTTATTTGCGACGGATATAATGCAGACGAACAAAAATATCATATCAACTGGGGATGGAATAATAAAGATGACGGATACTTTGACCTGTTTCTTTTAATAATACCCTCAAAAGACCGAAATTATTCTATGATGAACAAGTTCATCACCGTCATGCCTGCAGAAGAAGCTGAAAAGGCCACACCTACAAAATTAAGTGTCAAATCCTTATCGCAAAGTTTTAAGACTAATAAAATTGCCGGCTTAAATAAAAGATGGAAAATCACATGGGAGGTGGACAATCATACTGACAGCATAATTGATATCTATCCGGGGATTGTTGTTACCGACCCTGCCGGCAACAAACTATTTTCACACTGCTTAGACACACTTTGGCAAGCGAAACCCCTAACGAACACAAAAAAAGCATTGATACTTAACCCTAAAACTATATGCAAAAATATTCAGAATAAGGGAGTGAATTGCGACTATTATAAACTGAATTTCACCATCGACAAAAAATGCAAGATATTGCTTGATGACAAGAATTGTTACAACTACTATTTCAGTTTCACCAAAGACTCCTTTTATTTACATCCGAACGTGTCATTGGAGTGGTCTCTATATGACAAAGACGATACAGCTGCATTTGTTAATGCGGAGATCTTAATCAAAAAAATGCCTCAAGAAACAAAACCTGTTTATGCAATCGCACAAGTAGGTAATCTGTTTTATTTCGAAAAAGAGGTTACTGACACAGAAGCCAAATACACAGTAAAAGTTGTGAAAAAAGATGCCACCAACAATTATGGAGTGGATTCTATAAAACTGGCAAATGGAATATACTTAGGGAATATATACCATTCAAAACTTGATAACATTACAGGAGTTTATTCAACAAATATGAGTGGAATACAGCGACTGGGCAAAGGCTCATATTTCCTCAAAAGCGACACTATGAAGCTCACTGCCAGCTTAAGGAAAAGAAATAGTGCAGACTTAAGCCAATGGGAAAATCACAGTAATATGGTGAAGAGCTTTTTCCTCTCCAGAATTTCTGGTATAAGACCCGTTTGCGCCTTCTCTGCAACAAAAACGTTTAATGCAGACAGTTCAAAAATCAAAATCAGCAGAATCCTGGCAAAAGCGGAATTGATAGACAGCATAAAAAGCCACGGGCTTACAGGCGACACACTGCGATTATCGGTTGCAGTGGACAGCTTGGGGTATTTCAGGCCTCAACAGTATCAATATTACAACTATTTCATTTGTTATGACGCAGAGAAAGACACTGTATATCTAATGTCGGATATAAAAGCAAGCAGCAAGCCGGAATATAATGCCGACACCGACAGTTTCTATATCAAAATCAAACCGGCTTTCACCACAAAGTATCCACTACACAATGGTTTGAATGCCTTGTTAAATTTGACTTTGATTAACGGCAATGACACCTGCTGGACCGGTAATTCACAAGCAAAAACCATCCCTCTTACCAATGGCAGGGGAATTTGCGCAATAGGTCCAGAAGCAGAATATGCAAACACCTTGTCTGCCGGCACCTACAGATACATCCTGAAGACCGAAAATGGAATTATTATCGACAGAGGCACCATAACCATCGACAGCTCCACAGCAATAAAGGAAACGGAGGCCGAGGCAGAAGAGAAAACTGCCAAAGGCATCTACAATCTGAGAGGGCAGAAGATTCAGAATGAGCCACAACAAGGACTGTATATCAAAAACGGAAAAGTTACCGCACCAAAGCGGCAGTAACGGATAAATGTCGAAAGAAAGTGCTTTTTTGCTGCAAAAAAGCACTTTTTTTATGAAAATAGCCACTTTTTTTAGACTAAATGCGAGAAAACAAGAAAAAAAATGTACCTTTGCAACTGAATCATAAACAATGGAGTCAAAAAAGAGAAAATATAAAAGGAACATTGTCGTCTATAAAGAGTATTTTAAAACATTTAGACGCACCTTGCCTAAAAAAACACTGGCTAAAATGTACCAAGTGTTTATATACATTATGACATTGGAGGTTGTGCCAGAGAAATTTCTTAAACCCATTAGCGATGGATTGTACGAAATAAGAGTTGAAAGCGATGGAAATATTTATAGAATATTCTGTTGTTTGGATGAGGGTAATCTCGTAATTCTTTTCAACGGTTTTCAAAAGAAAACCCAGAAAACGCCTAAGAGCGAGATTAAAAAGGCAGAAAAAATAATGAAAGAATATTTTGAAGATAAAAAAAAGCAATATGAACAATAAAAACAATGAAGGGCTGGATTTGACCCCTATTGGGGATTTGATATCGGAGGACTTCGGAGAGCCGGGGTCTAAAGAAAGAATACAGTTTGAAACAGACTGTGATGCATTCATTCTAGGGGAACAGCTTAAAGCTCTAAGACAAAAAGAAGGTATAACGCAAGAGAAACTCGCGGAGATTACCGGCACAAAAACGTATGTGATTTCTAAAATAGAAAATGGGAAATCTAATTTCCCCCTTACAACCATTTTTAAATTGTTTCGAGGGGTCGGACATCCTATTAGTCTAAATTTCGCATGAAAGAGTGCTGAAAATAGCCACTTTTTTTAGACTAAATGCGAGAAAACAAGAAAAAAAATGTACCTTTGCATCTTGAAATGACCTATACAATAGAAAAAATTGCTACTCTAACGGGAGCACACAGGTTTGGAGACACCGATGCAAACATCGGATGGCTGCTCACTGACAGCCGCTCGCTCACCTTCCCCGAAGAGACACTATTCTTCGCTCTTAAGACAGAGCGCAACGACGGAGGACGGTATATCGGAGACCTCTATGCCCGTGGCGTGAGAAATTTTACAGTGAAAGAACTGCCCGAAAAATGGCAAGAGAAATACCCCGACGCCAACTTCCTCAAAGTTACCGACACCCTTGAAGCTCTCCAAAGGCTCGCCGAAAGGCACCGCGATGAGTTCAACATCCCCGTGGTGGGCATCACCGGCTCAAACGGCAAAACCATAGTGAAAGAATGGCTCTACCAACTCCTCGCCGGCGACTATCCCGCACCAGGGCACACTGGAAGCATCACACGCTCACCGCGCTCATACAACTCGCAAATAGGAGTGCCGCTCTCGATTTGGCTGCTCCACGAGCAGTCGGCTGTGGGCATATTTGAGGCGGGGATAAGTCTCAAAGGTGAAATGGAGAGGCTCCAGACGATAATACAGCCCGACATCGTGGTGATTACCAACATCGGAAGCGCACATCAGGAGAATTTCAACTCGATGGAGGAGAAATGCATCGAAAAACTGAAACTCGTGCACAACGCTAAGGTGCTGATTTTCAATGCCGACGACGAGACGATAAGGAAATGCATCGACAACCCCGATCTCCAGAAAGTGGAGAAAACTGGATGGTCGAAGCAGGGACGCAAGGCAGAAATAACAGTGAAAGCGACACAGAATGCCGACGGCACGCACGTAGAGATGACTCTCAACGAGCCGCTGACGATGATTCAGGCGAAAGGCAAACAGGCACAGCTGCCGAAAGGCACAAGCATCGCCTACAACCTGCCGTTTATCGACGAGGCATCGGTGGACGACTCCATCAGCGCGGCCATCACTGCCCTCTCGCTATCCCTCGCACCCGACGTGATAGAAAGGAAAATGCCTGCACTCGAGCCGGTGGCAATGCGCCTCGAAGTGAAAGAGGGGCAAAGGGGATGCACAATCATCAACGACTCGTATAACAACGACATAAAATCGCTCGACATCGCACTCGACTTTATGAACAGGCGGACAGAACGCAACGGAAGCACTCACACGCTGATTCTCAGTGACATATACCAAAGCGGACTGACGCCGAAAGAGCTCTACCGACAAGTGGGGGCACTCATAAAAGAGAGGGAAATAGACAAATTTATCGGCATCGGAAAAGAAATAAGCGACAACGCAAGCCTCATACCCGTAAGGGAGAAATATTTCTTTAAAGACACGCAGAGCTTCATCGCCAGCCACCTGATTCAGGGACTCAGCGACGAGGTGATACTCATAAAAGGGGCGCGCAACTTCGGCTTCGACCGCATTACTGACCTCTTGGAGCTCAAGGTGCACGAAACGGTGCTTGAGGTGAACCTCACCGCCGTGGCCGACAACCTGAACTACTACCGCTCGTTCCTCAAGCCGGAGACGAAAATCACATGCATGATCAAGGCCGACGGATACGGAGCAGGGGCAGTGGAAATCGCCAAAACGCTGCAAGACAGAGGAGTGGAATACCTCGCCGTGGCAGTGGCCGACGAAGGGGCAACGCTGAGACGCAACGGAATAAAAGCCAACATCATGGTGATGAACCCGGAGATGAGCTCATTCAAGACACTCTTCGACTATGAGCTCGAACCGGAGGTGTACAGCTTCCGCATACTCGACGCCATAATAAAAGCGGCAAGGAAAGAAGGCATCACGGGATACCCCATACACCTGAAACTCAACACGGGAATGAACCGACTCGGGTTTGAGCCGGACAAAGACATCGACGAGCTGATAAGCAGACTCAAAGACCAGAACGCCGTTACGCCGCGCTCGATATTCTCGCACTTCGTGGGAAGCGACAGCGACAGCTTCGACGAATTCTCAAAACAGCAGTTCGACAGCTTCGACAAGGCAAGCCGGAAAATACAGCAGGCCTTCAGCCACAAGATAATAAGGCATATCTGCAACAGCGCGGGAATAGAGCATTTCCCGCAATACCAGCTCGACATGTGCCGACTCGGACTCGGTCTCTACGGCATCAACCCGCGCAACAATAATATTATAAATAATGTGTGCGCACTGAAAACCACCATCCTACAAATTCACGACGTGGAAAAAGATGAGACGGTGGGATACAGCAGAAAAGGCACACTGACACGCAACAGCAGAATAGCAAAAATACCTATCGGATATGCAGACGGACTGAACAGACACCTCGGCAACCGACACTGCTACTGTCTTGTGAACGGGCAGAAAGCGCCATACGTGGGGAACATCTGCATGGACGTGGCAATGATCGACGTTACCGACATCGACTGCCACGAAGGAGACACCGTGGAAATCTTCGGCGACAACCTCCCCGTGACAGTGCTGAGCGATGTCCTCGAAACTATTCCCTACGAAGTGCTGACGCTGGTAAGTAACCGCGTGAAACGAATTTACTTTGAAAATTGACAAAATAATATAAACAACTTAAAACTTAAAACGAATGGCACAAATTCAGAAATCAAAGATGTCCAATTTCAGATGGGTCATCTGTGCATTGCTCTTTTTAGCAACCACGATTAACTACATGGACCGCCAGGTACTGTCGCTTACGTGGAAAGACTTCATCGCTCCAGAGTTTCACTGGAACGACTCTCACTACGGTACAATCACCGGTTTCTTCTCAATCTTCTACGCTATCGCCAACCTCTTCGCAGGTAAGTTCATCGACTGGATGGGCACCAAGAAAGGCTACCTCATCGCCATCTTCGTATGGTCATTGGGCGCCGTGCTCCACGCCGGTTGCGGATGGGTGGCAATGCAGATTGAAGGCTACGACTCTATCGCCGCTCTCAGGGCAGTGCAGGCAGGAAGCGACGCCGCTGTCGCCATCGCATCTATCAGCGTTTGGCTCTTCCTCGCTTGCCGTATGATCCTCGCCATTGGTGAGGCAGGCAACTTCCCCGCAGCCATCAAGGTTACGGCAGAGTACTTCCCGAAGAAAGACCGCGCTTTCGCCACTTCGATCTTCAACTCCGGAGCTTCCGTGGGAGCCCTCGCAGCACCCGCCACCATCCCCCTCCTCGCACGCGCCTGGGGTTGGGAAATGGCATTCATCATCATCGGTGCCCTCGGTTTCCTCTGGATGGGTCTCTGGATTTGGCTCTATGAGAAACCGCATCAGAATAAACGCGTGAACGCCGCCGAGCTCAACTATATCGATCAAGACGTGGACAACGCAGAGGCAACAGAGGAAAAGGCTGCACAGAAAGAGGAGGAGACTATCTCATTCTGGAAATGCTTAACTTTCAAACAGACTTGGTCGTTTATCGTGGGTAAGTTAATGACCGACGGCGTATGGTGGTTCTTCCTCTTCTGGGCTCCGGCATACTTCTCCGACCAGTATGGCTACACCTCCGACTCCGCTATGGGTATCGCCCTCATCTTCACACTCTACGCTATCTGTACGATACTCTCTATCGGTGGCGGATACCTCCCCACTTATTTCGTTGACAAGAAAGGCATGAACCCTTATCAGGGACGTATGCTCGCTATGTTCATCTTCGCTTGCTTCCCCGTGCTCGCACTCTTCGCACAGCCGATGGGACAGTATAGCGCTTGGTGGCCGGCAATCATCATCGGTATCGTAGGAGCAGGACACCAGGCTTGGTCGGCCAACCTCTTCTCCACTATCGGCGATATGTTCCCCAAGAGCACCATCGGTACTATCACAGGTATGGGCTCCATGGCAGGAGGTATCGGCTCGTTCCTGATCAACAAAGGCTCCGGTGAGCTCTTCAACTATGCCGAGGGACAGGGCGCAGCATTCACATTCATGGGCTTCGATGGAAAACCCGCCGCATACATGATCGTGTTCTGCATCTGCGCCGTGGCATACCTCATCGGCTGGACAATCATGAAGACTCTTGTGCCGAAGTACAAACCGGTTGTGGTGGAATAATTGACAATTGATAATTAATTATAAAAAGGCTTCCCGAAAGGGAAGCTTTTTTATTTTTGCAAAAAATCATACTTTTCTGCACTACATTACAAATTTTTTTGTAACTTTCCTCTATAAAACCCGATAGCGGTCTTCGGTAATTCTTTTATAATAAGCGGTTTTCTTTTACAGCAGATGAAGTAAAGGCAACAAAACCTTCTGCCCGTCTTTTTAAAACAGGCAGAAGGGAT
>Ga0065711_1052053_pt1 | contig 10118 bp, 5 predicted proteins | sample Hoacrofraction12_FD_59098 | JGI IMG/M metagenome (GOLD analysis project Ga0065711, IMG submission 59098) | Hoatzin crop microbial communities from Cojedes, Venezuela - Epithelial fraction 12 v2 (version 2) | ecosystem: Host-associated > Birds > Digestive system > Esophagus > Crop | place...
AAAAAAAAAAAAAAAAAAAGGCAGTGGAAGGAACAGTGGTAGACACTCACATCAGTGTCACTTGGAATCCTGAGCTCCACCATGACACCTCCAGTCCTTCATCACGCTACCCAAAAGACACAATTTCCACTCCACCAGAGCTTTGTCACTCAATCAGATTTAGCTAATTTCTGCAAACACCTGGAATGTGAAGTTCAAATTCAACAGCTGTTTTGTATGCTTTTTCATTCTCTGCCTTATTTTCTTTTAATCCCTTTTGTCCTTTTTGCTTACTTCTTCCACCAGAGTGTAACTGCTACAGCTCTGCTCTCCCCCTCCGTATCCCCTTCCATTCCTCATCGGAGAGGTACATCTATGTCCCACCAGACTATGCGGACCTTGGAAAATTTGCATATGCCTGAGGATAGCAGAGGTTACTGGAAACATTTAGATATACATGTTGAGGTACCACATCTCCACAATGGCACTTTCCTCCCCGCTGCTGTGAGCCTGGCTGGCCAACACAGGGACCTTCATCCTCAGCAGCCCCTTTAGAGGAAGCTCCTAATTTCTGTGTTTGCATAGCAGCTCCCCCTCAGCCCTCCGCACTTCATAGATACTCTCCAGAGCAGACTCCCTACTACATGCCAGCATATACCCCATCCTCTCCAAGCACAGCTAAGACCCAGACCCTGAACTTAACCCCAATTCTGCTTTGCAGTTGCTGCTAGGATTTGCCAAGCTTTCAATTCAGTCATGCTCAGCTCAGAATTAGGCTCCATGCTAAGCACTGTGGGAAGCCGCAATGGAACAAAATGGACTACAAGGTTGTCAGACTTATTTTTCACTCCTTACATTAACTAATTAGCTTTCTTCCTCATTAAAGTCCCTTCAAGCATATCAATTACCCAGCTCTGATGGCAAGGACGGTACAATAGCCCTCAGTGCAATCAGATGAGTTGGAACTCAGCACAGCAGACCAACAGGGCGGAGGATTGGGTTACCCGTGTGTCAGCAAAAGGGCATTATTCTCCTGACCTCCCTTTTGCAACAAGAGCTGAATGGTGGTTAGGAGAGGAGAAAGGAAATGCCAGGAAAGTAGCACAATAAGCATCTTCCTAGGAGCTGCAAGGGGAAACCGATCCTGTGACAAAAGACAAGAGAAATATTCAAATGTTGGGCTAAAATTAGGACAGCCTAAAACTTGGCCTCCGTCTTCTTTTGTTTCTGTCTAATGGGAGCAGCTTTGCAATTTCTGTCGTGGTTAAAACAATTCTCTCGCTTCCCTCTAGGAAAAAGGAGGGAATGGTGAAGACAGGGGATCGGTCTCAGCATGGCTCCACTCTCAGAAGCGGGCATTCAGCTGAGCCGTGCTTGTGGCCCAGCACTCACCCACAGCAAGCATGCTCAGCCCAGCAGCTCAACAACAGCAGACTTCCGTAGGTGAAGCTTGGGTCAGTCTTCAGTTTTTGCAACCCAATTTGCCCCTCGTTTGCTACAGTAATGTCGTATTTGTGAATTGCTGCTGTAGCCTCTATTAACTGGGTTCTTTGCACTGTCTCACACCTGAGCTGTACGTTCCCCATCTGCCAGAGACTATTACAGCTACACTTACCTCAAATGCAAATGATTTCTTGAGCACCAACAAAAAAAGGTAACAGCACTGACACTCTATCTGTTAATCTTAAACCACTACATTCAGTTGGTTACATGGATTAAGAAGATGCATTGCTCAGTGCAGCTGAATACTTAAAAGCACTGAGACAATAAGAATGCATTAAACTTTTATCTCCAGTGCTGCAGCTACAATAAGCAATCAAAGAAATTGCCACTCTCCCAGGGCTCTGGATTGCCTAAAGGAAACTAACTTTTGTCTCCGTGTGTGTATGTATGAAGAAAGATGGATAAAAGGATCTCAAATACCAGCTGCAGTGTGTTTGGCTACTTTGCATTAGTCAAATGATGAGCGCTGAGCATTGCACAAACCCCAGAAGAAGGCAATTTTATGCAGTCAGATATATAGGAAGGAAGAAATAAGATATTTTTCAAGTCAAGGATTTCACGATCAAACCCAGCTTCTTTTTTTTTTTAACTATAAAAATTATAAGACATAATTACCAACTTGATATTTCTTTCAGAGCCACGTTGTGAAAAAAACCGTTACATAAATGTTTCTTTCCCTTGATACAACATTTGGGGGCCTGTATGCCACTACATGACAGGTGTAACTCAGCTTTCCATGAGCGGGAGCAATAGCAGGACTATCAAACCACACTGTAGTTTCCAAAATTAAAACAAATTAATTTAAAAGCTCTCACAGAAATTATATGTGTTACTTTTCAATTTACTCTCTAGCCATTTAATGAGGTAGAAATTTCATGTCTCATGAAATATCTACAAACTGGCCACTTTCCTCATGAAATATGCATGAATTATAAAATTCCTTATGCTCTTGAGAAAATAAACCACTTTAATCTCAGAAAATGCACAGTTTTATAATGTCAGAATGCTTTCGTTTCCCTTTTTGACTCAGAACCAGGGCAGTTTCAGAAAAGGAGGTGCTTGACATGTTCCAACCTTTGCATGTGAAGGGAAACACTGTTTAAAAAAAACTAAAAGCTGATAGAGATAATTCCAAAACAAATCTTTGCTTTTCAAATGTTGTCCTCTTGTTTATTTTCCCACATTCCTTCAATGGGCAAAATTCTGTGATAAGAAATCATAGTATTTAAATAACTTTTCTGTTTGCAATCCACTTTGTTTCTTGGGTTCACATTTCTCTGTGTATGTTTTCTCTGTACTGCAGATAAAACTGTGAGTATCAACAAGGTATTTGCTACAAGGACTATAACACCATTTTCTCAATTTGATTAATATAGCTGTAGGAAAAAAGCTTTCCCCATCACCCCGTGTGCACAATTGTCTCACAATAGCACCTTTCATCAAAGAATCTGCAAAAGCTTTACCAAGAAGTAGTGTTATGTATACTTTACAGGGTATTAAAAATAACCTTTTCTAGAAGCCCCTTGATGTGAAATAACTTCTGTTGGTTTTTTTTTTAATATCCAGCGTGAAGCATTTTTATTTCAGACTTTAAAAGTAGGAGGTTACTGCAAGTTACAGACTGAATACGGATCGGGGGGCTTTAGACAATTTAAAAATAAACCCCAAAGCCTGACACCTGGGCAGCCAGATACCAATGTGCCTAAAAAGCAAACATATTGGAAAGTGTTTCATTTGTGCTGATGGCCTCTCAAATCCCAGCCAAGTGTGTCAAATCATGGCCATGACCATGCTCTCCAGACGCAATGTTCAGGGCACTATAGCCAACCAGCCTTCGTGTCAGGCAGAGCTGTTCATACAAAGAATGAGTGTTTGGGCAGCCCGAAGCTCCACAGAGCAGACTGGTTTTAGTTTAGAGCTCTAAGCATTTCTAACTCTGCCGGTATCTCCCTCAGTTTGGGATTTCCGCAGCAACTCGGGCTGTTACACATACCTTTTCTTCGCATTCTGTCATTATTTTCCAGTTCCAGAAAGACATCAAACTAATGTCCTCTCACCCCACCCCCAAAATATCAAGGGGATATTTTAAAATTAGAGGCAGAAAAACATTTCCCTTCGCAAATGGAACAGCTGTGTGAAAAAGGAGTGCCTCTCCTTCTCGTAATGGGAAGGGATGAGGAGGATAGGACACACAAGCCTAAAATGAAAGCCTCAGGAAGGAGATTTCATGAAGAAATGTGTTTTTGTTCCTTGAGAATAAGCAGCATCTTCCTGAGACCCATCATTTTGATTCACTGTTTCATGTGTAAATAATTTACTAGGCTAAAAGGTCAAGAGCTGCAGGTCCTTAGAGAAGGGAAGAAAACTGCAAGCTGTAAATAAGGGACAAGTAACTTATGTGGAGCATAAAATGTATTAATGAGGCTATGCATAGATACACATATGCACATATCCACAAAGAAATCGGCTAAAGCAGAGCTCCAGAACCAGCATACAGAGGCAGAAACAAACTCCATGTTTGCTCCTCCTTGAACTTGACTTGAGAGCAGGAAGTACAGTGAATATGATCTTTTGGGATGTAAATTACACTTTTAAATTAGATCCATGATGCCCAGATGTACTGCTGACGGATGCATGAAACAGAGGGGCAAAAGAAATTAATTTTCAGCCTACTTGTTTTCATCTTTTCATCCTCTAATGTCAGGGTAATTGCTCCTCTACTCCTGGATGTCCTTGCCTCCCTGCAGAAGGCAGGTGAACAGCTGGTTTCCTTTCTGACACCAGTGTATTTCCAATCAGCTGTCAGGCAGCATTAGGTCCCTAAATGCTTACAGTGTGTCACGCTTTCCTCCCGCTCAGAAACTCTAAATATTGGGCTTCATCGCCCAGTTTGAGGTAGGATAGGGCAAGAAGAAAAGGGTCAAACTCTGTTCAGGTTCAAAACTACAGAGAATTCGAGAGAAGAAATTCTGGAAAGATGATGCAGTAGAAGCAAGCACGGGACCACTGGCTGTCATAGTATGTCATCCTGACACAGATATTAAAATGGAAAGATCAGAAATAAGCTGCACTTCATCCCAAACACGTCACTCCTCATAGTGGTTTTTATAGCAGTACTGCCCTCAATAGTAAAATGTGCGGCACGGAAAGTGACATACTTCTTAGGCTCAGGCAAGAAAGGTAAATACTGCACTTTGAGAAACATGATTTTGTCCAGCAGTTTGCACAGATAGTCTACCTTTCTCAGTTTTATTCCCATCTGTGACACTACAGTCCAGAGCAATCACAAGCAATTCATTTTACCACCAAAAAGCCTGTATTCCCCTGCACAGTGGGGCAGTTACTGAATTCATCAGCTTAATTGGTATTTTTTTATAAATATTTATAAAATATGTGAAAGCCTCAAATGAAAGCCAATTATTCCGATATTTATTATACAGATACACTACAAGGTTTCATTTGATGATCTAGTATGGAAAATTACCCCCTTCTGCATATATGGTAATAATATTTATATTATTTTTCCCACATGCTTTTAGTCTTTCATAATAATGGAAAAAATGATATAAGAATGAATAACTGACATTTCTGTTTGAGGACACAGCATGCATCTCCTCTGAAAAGTTCTGCAGCGGCTCTGCTTTACAAATATGTTTTCCTTAGGTACTTAAAGATACAGTACTTTGAGTTGCAAGGTGTTTCAGTTACAAGATAGAAACCATCAAAAAGATATAGAATAAAACACCATTCTGGAGATGGGTGTGTTGTATACAAATTCTGTCTACCTAAGTCTCTATATACCTGCTGTTATAACACCCAGATACTTCTAAACGTATATTATGCATAAACACGCACACACATGTATATATATTTACATATAAAATAAACCAATATACAAATTGCAATATAGTGTTTTGCACCAGTAATATTTATAATGCTAGAGGGCCCAGTCTTGCAAGCAATACATAAAAATTAAACCTCAAGAGTAAATCTGCTATACTGGACTCATTACCATTAGCACATTTGCAGGATTGGGGCCTTAGTCTGAGTTAGGCCGATTCAGAAAGTGTGTCATATATACTGCATATGTTCCATGGATAATCTGTGGCCCAGCATGCATGGCAAACGTGCAGGGAATATATGTTTTCTTCCAGGGCTCTGGATCCTCTGAAAGGTTAGCAGGCTGGGTGCATGGTGCACATTCTTCAGGAGAGAATTATGGGCTGGGGAACAGTCGTCCGACTTCTCAACCCTTTCAGTAATTTGCCACCTGTGTAGCCAAGCTGTTCGTTCTGTAAATCTACAGGATCTAAAAACTCTGGCACTTCCTCTGGCTGCCAAAGAAAGCTCACTGCAGCGCTGACCCCGATCCATCCAAACACATGCTGAATACTGCATTAACTGTTTCAAAGTTTGATGCAAAGATTAAACAGCGAGCTTGGAACGGGTGACACCAAACGGACCAAACTCCCACGCACACATTTGCTATACTTCAGAGGTTTCTGCGCTGCCCTATAGTTGCCACCACAGTGCAGACGACTAGGGCTGCATTCCTGAACACAGCTCCATCCTACCATGTGAAAGGAGCTGAATCCGAGCTTCTGCAAAATGATACAACCCTACAAAAAGTAGGAAAACTCAGCTCAAAGCCAGCGAGCATCGCTTGTATGCTCCTAATAGAGAAGAGCAAATTTAGTCTCATTGACACTGCTGCCGGATTCACCTTGGTTTACAGTCAGCTCGTACTAAATCACACATAAAAATTCTCATGCACAGATGTATCAGGGCAATATCTAGGTTGCAAACACACCAGGGAAAAAGCTCACCTGCTAATAACAGCAAACCAGATTTGGGTCTGTACTGCTGGAGGTCCCAGTGCAGGGAGAAAGGGAGGCAGCTCCTACAGCTCCTACCCAGGAGCAGCTGTTTTTCACGCTGCACAAGCTACGGCTGCCTTGATATCAACTCTAGCTTCAGCAGCATTTTACAGGGACACAGAATTTCTGGAACAGAAGCATGCCCCATTCACAGTCTTCTCCACCTGCTGTAACCCCATTTCCACAGCAGAAAGCCTTTCCTGGTGATGAAACCTAGCACTGATGTTACTTTACCTGGCAAAAAATACACATCTCTCAGACACCCATTTTGAGTGCGCTAGGCTGGATAACAAAATTCAAAATGCAACTTCAGTAAGGCCCTGCAATGGTTTCCCTTTATTGTGTGATAGCATAGCAAGAGTCCTAGTGAGCTCCTCCTACATTAATATTAGAAGAGCAATCTTTTTAACCTTTTTTATTTATAAATAGGTTGGACTTACAGAGGGAAAATTCCATTCAGAGAAAGGAACACTTGCATACCTACTGAGCTTTGTATAATCTCCTCTTGGGGTTAACCCAGACTTACTTTCACACTACCCTCATTCCTCATTTCAGAAGAGGAGATTTGTCTCTCTTTCTCTGCCCCAAATCCTTCCCCAGCACTGAGCTCTGCAGAACTAGTAAGGAGGGACATCCTGAAGCACTGAGAGTTCAAGTCTCCATTCACCGTCCTTAGATGGACATCTGAGCCTTTATGCCGAGAGCATTATCTGCAATTTCATAACCATCCCAGGCAGCTTCTGCTCCCAGACACCACTCCCAAATTACTGATACAGCTTGCAATTTACTATTACAGTTTTGACACCTGTTTTTTCCCAAACACATTGAACTCCTTACCCTATTCCCAAACCCAAAACACACAGGCAATGGAAAATCATAGTCCCTGTTCAATGCTTTGTGGCCTAGTCTATCAAGAAACCTAGCACTGTTGCTAGAACACTGCAACTGTAGTCAGTTAAAATGGCCAGAGTTCAATAATTTCGTGGCTAGCAATCGCATGTGTGTGCACGTGAGTGGACAGCAGGGGCAGTGGGAGTGTGTGAATACACAGGCTCACCCTCCTCCTCTGCAACGGTCCCCATGGTAATTCCATCTGCATTTCAGCACGTACAGTGCCTGGCCACAGCCACCTATTCCAGGTTTCTCTGTCTAATCCTTGGCAAGGGCAAAGCTGTTAGAAACCAGACTCAGTAACTGGCTTTTAATTTTGCAGCCAGAGGTTGTCAGGACGAGGAAGAGAAAACTGCCAACTGTGTCTCATCCATACAGTCTGTGTCTTTGAACAATGATACAGGAGCTGGAAATGGAAAACCTTGAGAGAGGAAAATAAACCTTCCTCTCTTCTCAGCCACAGTGATGTCCTCCACCCCAAATCCTCACCATCAGGGGCTTGTATCTCAAATCATCTGCAGGGAAACGCTACGCACACTGTCTAAGGAAGAAATCTTGTCAAACATGCAAAAGGCAACAATACCGTATGAAACAGGGTTTACAATATACTCTGGCTTTTTCTGCCTCTCCAGCAGCTGACCTGTTCCCAAGCACTGGAGATGGGCAGATTATACCAGGCCTGGTATCAGGCAAAAGCATGAACAAAGGCAGAAAGCTGATCTCCACTGCCGAGGAAGGGAACAAACTCACATCTCCGCAGCGTGATAAAATAGAATACAAAATACATCCCTCAGTGGTAACTGCATTTCTACAGGCTTAATGAAAATCAGAACCTGGGTGGACAGATACCCAAATGAGTGTCATCACTGAGGAAAATGTAGGCAGGACTCCACTGCTGTGCATTCTGCACAGCGAGCCCCAGGTTGCCAGCTACACCATCCCTTGTAAGACAGAAGGATCATACAGCAACGGCACAATGGTGCAGTTTTTAGTGATGGCTTTAAGGAGCAGAACGGACTCGAGCACCCACGAAACCAGCTTTCATTCATACCACTTGTGTGGAACAACTTGGCATTGTCAGCCAATTGCAACATCCACGAACTGTTTGTAGGCAGCTGTAGCAAAGGGCAACATTTTCCCTGTGATATCAGAATTTCCATGGAAAGAGGTGCTGGTTTACAGCGCTTGTGATATTGGTGATAGGAGCAGGAGTGGAGAATGGGGGCTGAGAAAGTACAAAACCTGAAAGACAGTGGTGATAAACACAGACAAAAAAAAAGGACTGAGGTCTGCCTCTGATCATCTGTGATCAGAAAGTGCAACTTTGGAAGGATGGTCCTTTAAAAATTGAAATTACAAGTAAGTATCCTCATCTCGCTGGTCAACCAAAGGACTAGGTTTCAGGGGGATCGTAGCATAGGAAAATACGACTAAAAATCATTGCTTTTATTGTCATTTTGATCCAAATAACTTTCTAAGCATTTTTTTTCTCCTGAAATACACTTTCTCCCTAAGGTTTACAAGTTTGCTTCCCCCAGAAGCCTAAGAACTTATCCCATCATGAGAACTACGTCTCCAAAAGCAGAAGCAAACAGGTAAGAATTCTCCCTTCCCAAGTCTCCTACTGACCTGAACTCTGCAAACTGCCTAAAGCTTTCCTTGAGAGCATTGATATAGGGAGAGTTCGCAGATCTCATAAATTTTGTACTAGAGATCTGATGCAAGGAGAGGTCTACAGTTCTCCTCCCTGGGGGCCAGGCTGCTTTATCTAACACACCATGGTTTAATATGCTTGCCTGTGTGCTATGATGTTCGGCAAAAATACTCGGACAGGTGAGGTTAAATGCTATGTTTTTCTTGTGCCCCAGCTACAGATCTCAAAACTATGAAATGGTGCTTGACCTAGGTCACGCAGCCAGGCAACTTGCAAGAGGAACCTGTGAATCCTGGTTATCCCTGTGAACTACCAGGTTTACCGCTTCCTCCACACCCTGGAACACCGATTGCGTGTCCCTTTGTGTCACGCTGAGAAACAGCTGACTGCGTCCACCTACAGATGAAGGAAGAGGCCGAACCCAGGGACCGCGACCCTGCTCTGCAAGTAAGGGCAGCTCCAACAGCGCTCTCCCATCCCAGTGCCAGCAAGGCAGCTCCAGGCCGGCTGCCATGGCTGGGCATGGGGACAGCTCTGCGCTGAAGCAAGAACGTGCTGCTGAGGCAAGAACGTGCTGCAGGTGCTGCAGCTGGGAGACATCCAGGGTGCCAGAGGCTTGCACTAAGGCTTTACCTCTCCTGTGTCATGGCCTCTTTGACTGATTTGTTAATTGGGAGGCGTTTTCACATCAAAGATGATGAGGGGACAGGAGCATCTGTCCTATGAGGAAAGGCTGAGGGAGCTGGGCTTGTTCAGCCTGGAGAAGAGAAGGCTGAGAGGAGACCTGTGGATGCCTACAAATACCTTAAGGGTGGGTGTCAAGAGGATGGGGCCAGACTTTTTTCAGTGGTGCCCAGCGACAGGACAAGGGGCAACGGGCACAAACTGAAGGAGAGGAAGTCCCAGCCCTGGAACAGGCTGCCCAGGGAGGTTGTGGAGTCTCCTTCTCTGGAGATATTCAAGCCCTGCCTGGACGCAGTCCTGTGCAGCCTGCTCTGGGTGACCCTGCATCGGCTGGTTGGACTGTGCGACCCACAGAGGTCCCTTCCAACCCCTTCCTTGCTGTGATTCACGCGTGGGGTCCCCGGCGAGTCCCGGGCTGGATGCCGCTGCGGTGGCTCCCTCGCAGCCCCTCGGGGCGCGGCGGGCAGGGGCCCTCCCCCGGCCAGCGGGGAGCTGCCGCGGAGCGCGGCCCCCTGCCCCTCGGCCCCGGG
>Ga0065711_1052055_pt1 | contig 10117 bp, 4 predicted proteins | sample Hoacrofraction12_FD_59098 | JGI IMG/M metagenome (GOLD analysis project Ga0065711, IMG submission 59098) | Hoatzin crop microbial communities from Cojedes, Venezuela - Epithelial fraction 12 v2 (version 2) | ecosystem: Host-associated > Birds > Digestive system > Esophagus > Crop | place...
CCTACAGCAGGCTGCACAGGACCTTGTCCAGGCGGGTCTTGAATATCTCCAGAGAAGGAGACTCCACAACCTCCCTGGGCAGCCTGTTCCAGTGCTCCGTCACCCTCAGAGTGAAGAAGTTCTTCCTCATATTCAGGCGGAACTTCCTGTGCTTCAGTTTGTGCCCATTGCCCCTTGTCCTGTCCCTGGGCACCACTGAAAAGAGTTTGGCCCCATCCTCCTGACACCCACCCTTGAGATATTTATAAGCATTTATTAGGTCCCCTCGCAGCCTTCTCTTCTTCAGGCTGAACAAGCCTTTTTCTTTACATCCTAGTGTGTTGTCACAAGCTGTACGTAATACCTGAACCTACAAATTATGTTTCCATGTGCAAAGTAAACTACTAACTTTACTTTTTTCTTATACTTTCATTTATTTTTTTCAGACATAATAGAAGAGCTGTTTTTCTGTAGCAGTTATTTTAGTATGTTATGAAAGCAGCAGCACAAATAACTAGTGAGACATTAGAAAAGTCACATATCTTACCATGAATGGAAAGATAAATTAAAATATAAGTTAAACCCGAAAAAAACCTGTAAACTCATCACCCATAAAGCATTCTGGCATCTCTAATGACACGTATGCAAGAAAAAAAAGTTAAGAGAGTAAAAACAAAGAAATATATTACAACCATAAGTCATGTGTCACTGATTTTCTGTGAGTGTAAATCCCGTCTTGTTTTTTCAAGTGTGTTTTAGTACTTACACATATTTTTTTGTTTTTAATTTAAATTTGTCAGTGATGCAGAAAATTGGTTTTGTGAATGCCCTAAACTCTACTCCGGAAAACTCTGCCAGTTTGTGACTTGTGATGAAAATCCATGTGGAAATGGTGCTACATGTTTTCCGAAGTCCAGGCGAGATGCTGTTTGCCTTTGTCCGTACGGAAGATCTGGCATCCTCTGCAGTGATGGTAAGAACCATATTCTTCATGCATTGGTCATAGTTGCTGTCATTCATGGAAGCTGTGGTAAGAAACAAGTCAAATGCTTTGAAGGCAAAACACTGAAAGTCACCATCTCCCCACCTACAAACACAGCCCAAGTCCAGTCACAAGTAAAGAATATCTGAGCTGAGCACCCTCCCTGCGTGTTGTTTCATAAAACTATCAGCCAGAGACAAGCAGACAAAGGGATGAAAGAAGCTGAGAGTAGACAAGGTAGGAAATACCAAGTAGTGTCTGGTGTTTTAGTAATTTACCTAGAGAAAAAGCTGAGAGATTTGACTGAGAGCTCCTTTGGAGAAATTAATTACTCCTGTAGGTCGATTTTTCCTCTACTTACGGATGCATTACATTGTATATTTAGTAAATAAATGAAGCATGTAAACAATGCTTTCTGGATTGTAAAAGGACCAGCAGGAGTTGATTTTGATTCATTCCTCAGGTTAAAAAGAGGAACAAATTAAAATTTGCCAAGTGCTTTGCTATGGAATAGGAGACAGGATGAAGGGAAATTAATAAAGCTAAGTAAATAGGTCATTTTGACTAATATTATCAAATTAAGAGCTTTTATTCCTCAAACATTTATTATAATAAATGTTCTAGGTCAGAAATTACTGTGTATGAACATCCAAGGTATTCTTTTTCCCCTAACAGTCAATGGAGCAAGAAGTAATGATTGAAAAATCTGCCTATAGAAAATAACCACTGGTTCTGAGCTGATTCAGCACTGGATATGAAGTGCCTTGTAAAATAAATATTAAGCAATGTTCAGGTCAGATCAAAGCCTGCATTGTCTTTTTCTTCATGTCATGTATATCTTTACCTGTTATTCAGAATTATAGATAGAAGAAATTTTCAAAATTTTCAGTAGATGAACGTTCATGTTTTAGCTGTGTTTTCATCTAACCCTAATAACTGACAGTCAATGGCAAATATGTAGGTAAGTATGTGAAACATGCAAGATACTTCCTTGGTAATCTTTCTTAACTGGACATAGGGACTTCATGTGTTGGTGTTGGTATCTGAGTTAGCCCTTGATAGATTTCTTTTCTTCCATACACTTCTGCAATTGGTATTTGAGTCCATGCAAGCTTGATATACAACATCCTATGGCAAAGCACTCCAGAGCTTAAGTATATAGCTTGCACAGAAGTACTTCCATTTGTTTGCTTACTTGCACCAGTTGCTAATGACATTAATGCCTCCAGCTTCTGTGTTAGAACAGATGTTTCAGAGTTGTTCCCTATTTTATGAATGTTTCCCTGTTCAACTTCTCCATGCCTTTCCTGATTTTATATATATATCCCTATTATAGACCTCCCAAAATTATTTTTTAATTGTCCAAGTTGATTGATTCACTTTTGGGACACCAGCCATGATGCATCTTTAGTCATCCAGGCTGCCTTTCTTTGTTCCTTCTCCATTCCACTGTATCCTCTTTAAAAGGAGGGTTCAGAGATGACTGCAGTATTCAAGGTGTGATAATGCCACTGCTTTTACAGTGGTGTTTGACATTTCTCTGTTTTACCCTCTTACCCATTTATTCCATTCTATTTCCTTTTATGAGTACACTGACGTTTTCATGAAACTGTTTATTAAAACTCCTAACACCTCTTTCTTCCAATGCTGATGGAGGATTCAGAGTCCACCTTTCTGTCTCTAAGGCTAGGACTGTTTCTGTAATCTATTTCAATTTATACCTGTCAACACGGAGTATCCGCTAACGCTTTTTCCCTGTAGTTGTTCAGTGAGGTCGTTCTGCAATCATTTGTAGTTAGCTGCCCCTTTGTAGTTAGCTGTCTCTACATCTCTACATTGAGAGTTTGAGTAAAAACTGAGAGAGCCTAAATTGAGAGAAAGTACACAAACTCATTAGTCTGATTAGACTACAGATCTGAAGTCTTTGAAAGCACAGAAAGAATTAAATTTTATTGAGTAGAAAGGAAAACTCTGTCTAGATTATCACTGTAAGCAAGTAAACCAGGAAAGAACCCCCAGCTTCATAGGACAGAGTATAAATCAAGGGACAATAAGCCCACAACAAAAAAAATATTGAAATATGAAAAAATATTTTATTGAACTGTCTGAAGAGTTTAGAAGGAATAGAAATAAACTGAGTACAGACAGAAGTTTTCTTAAGCTGGACATTGCATTCAAACTTTAATTGCAAAAGGTTTTTTTATCACATACACTAAAACTGAACAAATACGGGAGAAACAGAGCCAAAACGCAGTGAAGGCTGGGTGCAGTCTTAGGGATAGCCCTCACAGCATCAAAGCCATACATTTGGTGAGGCATTTGAAGATAATGATTGATTGCCTAATTACAGTGGTAGAAGAATGTAAATTACATTAGAAACGGAAGAAAAATTTAATTGTTTACCATAACAAAATAAATTTATTAGAAATAAACAGTCCACAAAATTTAGAGTCCAGGAGCACGCATTTTTAAGAAATCAATGCACTCTACTTATTGTGTGAAACACTGAAGAAAAACTTGTTTCTCCTACATGCTTATCAAACAATGGTTGGTCTTCATCAACAAGAAATGTGCAAGATGCTACAGTGATTATTTGATAAAATAAAGATAGCATACGTACCAAACAGAACTGCAGATTTTGTGTCAGCATTGATGCTCCTACAAACAAAGATTATTTACAAAACATAAAGTAAGGATAAAGAAACATGTGGACAGAGCCACAAATGAGCCCACAGATATAGGTCTTGCCCATATCAGAGCTCCAATTGCTATCTGTTGGAAGTCACACTAAGAACAATATCAATCTCTACAAATATGTAAGAAAAAGTGATAATAAAACTATTGTCACTATTGAATGGAAAAATAAAAACCCACCTAAAATGCTTGACACAACAAATTAAAAATACATCATTTTATGGGGAATGCCCAACATTCTAAAAGTGAGAAAAGCATAGGGCTATTGTAAATGTGACAAATAAGGCAAAAATTTAAGGACAGATAGTAACTTCTATTAGAAAAACCTATATAAATGTGGAAAAACATTTATACAAGACAAGATCCTGGGACTAACAAGGACTTTTCTTCCGTTTCTGAAGCAAATGTAGTATCCTGCAGTCTAAGCAGGCTGGGAACAATTGCTCTGAGTTTATCTTAGTTATATTATGCTTTTTTCAGACATCAAGAAAAGCTTCCTAAAAGCACGTCCATTTCTCCAAATATATACACTAAAATGCATTATCTCTCACTACCCATCTTTCCTTGCTTTTATCACAGGATGACCATGTTATTGTGACTGCAAGTTGACCATTATATATTGAAATCTTTCTCAAAAAGCTACATAGCTAAGGCATAATGGGCCAGTGAGGATGGGGGATGATAAGTTAAAAGAGTGGACAGATTGTGCTGATTAGGCAAAGGACATGGCCAGACAAGCATACTGACCTGCCAACTATTTACATGTTACTGGCCCTTTTTGTCCCTCTATCCCTCCATTTTTCCACACTTGTTCCTCTCCAAATCACCTAATTCACTGCTTCTCCCCACCTTTAGTTCCTCCCTTTAAACATCTAGAAGTCCTGTGCTGTTCCAAAATGCTCTTCACCAGCATCCCGTAATGTGTCCCATACCCCATGGCAGTTACTCCCCTCTGTCCAAAAGTTGCTCCAGCATTGACTCATAGTTGTGGGTGTCATACCTGGACAATGGGGCTGAGGGTCTCCTGGGACAGCCCTGGGAGGCGCCCAGACAGGATGTCCCTTCCTCTGAATCCTTAATTTGGGTTCCTGCCTGCCTTTGGGCTCTGTGCTCCTCTGGGATCGTGGAGATAGACCTGTGGTGGGCTGATGGCTCCTGGGATAGGGCTTGGAGTAGCTGGGGCAGGGTATTAATTGAGTTCCCCCACCTGCCATTGTCTCTCTGTGCTGCTTTGTGGGTGTGCAGGTATTTATCACATAAGTATTTATTACATAAGCAAACACTGTCTATTTGAGGAGTTAAATGCCCCATGACTTTCAGCTTGGGGGCGTGGGGGCATGGAGTTGCCTGAAGCAAGAATTTAGTCACATACTAAAATAGAAAACAGAAAATATTTAGTAATGTATATCATCAACATGCAAAAATTTGGAACAGAGACTATGTCTACATGGAAAACTGTACATAAAGGGATCTCTACCTTTTAAATAGAGTCCAGTTATTGAGCTCCGGCTTTTCAGTATCTTGTGTGAAAGCAGCCAACATTAAAGCCCTAGTATGATAAATTTCTTTTCACATTTAATTTAGTAAAAAGTAGCTTGCATTGTGTTTCTTGCAGATTGCAAATCTCCTCCAGTATTTAGGATCACACTGGTGAATGAAAGTGTTTACAGATAGCACCATTTCAGACCAAATGAATGCACATTCTCCAACAGTGCTATGAACATTTTTTTTCTGTAAAATGTTTTTTAAAACACTTCCCTTATATTCAATGTTTCTACTTTTAAAACTTGGTCAGGGAGACATATCAACAGCTCGTTATGGAAGCAAGTGAGGATTAGGTTAGCATTAGTACTGCCTGTCGTCCAGGGAGATTTTCCATTTCATAGCATCTAAGACTTAAATGAAAATCTGTGGTGCTTGTTCGATACAAAGAGAAAGTTTGAGCTCAGGCAGTTAGAGAGATGTCCATATCACCACACTTCAACTCTTCTAAAAGAAGGAGAATTCTAATTATAATGGTTTGAATATAGATGTGGCCAAATCACTGATGTTAACATGAAATAAAAGTAAAATGGTTTTAATGAGCCTAAAGTATTAAAAATACTTCTATTGTATCTGAGCAAAATAAGCAGAATTTAGGACACAGTTCTTGTACCTCTGAGAAAAAAAAATAAAAAAAGCTGTTCAATTGCTGCCATATCTGTAATCAGACTTTATTTCCTTTTTTCTATGTTTGCTTTATCACTTTCATCTAAGCACAAACTGGGGGCATTCCCTGGTTGGTACAGGATACTGATACGGTCTGTAAAATATAAGGCCCATAAGTCTGAAATATCTGAGTGTAAGGAATTTTGATACACAAGACACAGAAATTTTAAAAGGGAAGTATCAGGTTATCATTGTACTGTGGAGTTGTCATGCCCTCCTCAATGCAAGTGAAGCAGAAATGGTTCGTTCACCAGGAATGGAAATGAACACCTGGACTTCTAAACTCTTGATCTTGTTGTTAGTTATATGTTGCACAAGAAACTGGGCCCCTTTGGGAAGCTCTTGCTGATAATATGAAATATTTTGTTATGTCAGGAATCAAGAGCAAGCACTTTGTAAGCACAAAGGTAAATTCAAAAGAAGGTTTTCAAAGGAATGTGCATTGCTAAGATAAGTAGTTGTTTTAATTGCAGTGTTTTAGACCAAACTTCAGTGGTTTAGTTTGTGACATATGTGAGAACATAAAACAGAGTCCTAACTGTGACATTGTATTTAACACACACCTAAAAGGGCCATCCACAGCATGTGTCCACAGCAACCTGTAAGTATGTTCCTTGAAACATTTCTGAGCACCTTTTGTGCTAATGCTTCGTAGTCCGAAGGCTTCCATTAGGTTTTCTGTAGGATGTATTCTTCCCATGTATAAAATTTATTTCAAGATGCTCAAGTGGGAATAGTCACTTGCTCCAAGCTCTGCAGAGTGAAAATCAGCCTGCAAGTGACTTGCTTCTGCGCAGCTATGTTTGGCACACAATGTCACCTGCAGAGTTCTCTGGGCCTGCAGACTAAATCATTCGGTTTGGTGACAGTAGATGCCCAAAGGGAATTTCCTCAGACGAAACAACCTGCATGGCAAGGTTTCTGGTCAGAGGTAAGAGACTTTGGGGAATGTTCATCAGGGTTGTTCTTCCTCCTGTTAAAGAGAATTTATTTTCTGCGTCATTTGCTTTTTAGCTGGGCCTTAATTTCCCCCTCCCCTCCAATGTGCAGAATGTCATAAAAATCGTGCAAAACACACATAGGTGCACTCCCTTACACACACACTATTGATGTCAGTGATGTATCACCATTTTTTCAGATTCATATTTTCATCTTTGAGCAGTGAAGTTACTTTTATTATTTCAAATCTCAGCTTCCAATCAGAAGTACAAGTTACTAGTCCATATGATTACAGAAATATGCTAAGCTAATGGGACCCATGGGCTCCATGACTACTGATACCACAGGACAAATAAAAGGAATATCTAAGTATTTACCAGGGGCAGAGAGGGGAAGGCATACACCCGAATTACCCATTATACAGATCACTAACTCTTTGTACAGTAGTCTTCCAGACATCAAAAATCCTCTACTACAGCCTCGAGCTCCCAGTTGGCACAATGCTGCCCTGCAGCTTCAGCACTGCTTATCTTTTTCTCCTTGCGCTTCTCAGAGTTTCCAGTGAAGAAAGCGGGAAAGAAAACAGCTTTAAAGTAGAACTATCAAAGCATGTAAACTAAATGCCAGCTTAGCTCCCTCATCTTTCCTCTTTTTCCCAAAATTCTGTGACATAAATTACATGTCCATCCAGCAGGCCTTCCTCCTCATTTCCATGGTTGGTCCCTGGGTAGTCCCCTGTCCTCTCCATGTCTCTGCTTCCTTCCAGGCACAAAGGACAGGGGAAGTGCAGCAGTGAGTTCTTCTCCCTTCACCTGTCAGCCTGTAGTCCCTCACCTAATACCTTCTAATGTACTGCTACGCACAGAGAGAGGTTCCTACCGGAACCTTGTGCCAGAGGTCTGCATGCAAATCAGTATTTAAAATTGGTGATTGTAAATATACAGAAATTTATAGAAATACATTTGTAATTTGCTTCATATAGCTTTGTTAAGCTAGCTGCTCCCATCGGGAGCATGTGTGGTAGCTCAAACATCTAATCTTGCTGCTTCATTAGAAATATGATGAGTAAGAGAAGGAATAGACCAGTTGCTTTTAAAATGATTTTTCTAGCTCAGCTAAGAAAACATTTCGCACTCTGTTCATCAATATTTTTGTGCTTAAGAGCAAGGTCTGGTTTATTAAGAGCTATACTGCAAACCAGTACGAGAAACAGTGGCTGCAGAATTTCGTGATGATTAAGGGCATTTCTCTGAAGAGTTTTGTACAACTTGGAAGACTGGAAAATACAATGCTTGACAGTGATTTCAATGCCTTTTTCAATATTTCTTTGCAAATATGTGACCTGGAGAGCTGAATAATACTCATCCCACAGTGTACAAGGCTGCTGATTGTGGAGCCAGACACTGAGCTGATAACTGTTCACAGCTAGTCAATGATAATATAAAGCAGTGGATTATCTGATTGTAATTCTGTAGCCTGAAGTCTTCATCTCTTTCTATCCCATTCATTTGTCTTGTTTTTTGCAACTTATTGTAAACCTGTGGTGCAAGATGTGTTGGCAGTGAACACTGAAAGGAATATTACTTTTAGCTCGTAACAGAAAATTCAAAGATGATGAAACCATTTTTCTCTTTCTTCTCTGTCAATTTATTCTGTCCTCTTTGTAAAGATTTTTTTCAAACTATAGTTGATTTTTTTTACCTCCCACTTTTACGCTTGCCTCTGATAAGATGTACAATGTTAGGGAAGTAGGTAGCCAACCATATTAATACATTTATATATGGGATAATTTGTCACTATTTGTTTGTGAGGCAATGGGACGTATCATACCTTATTAGCTGTTCAGTACTGGGAATGCAGAATAGGAAAATGATGAATGGAGTAGGACTGACAGAGTGACACAGGACAAGATCAAGGACAAAAAGTTGATAAAAGGCTTCAGTACTCTGTCAGAGCAACATGTGGTTTAGGCACAGTGTTAATTTGGAGTGTGCTTTTACATGGCTCAGAATCAGAGTCCCTGGGACACGTCTCTGCTAGGTACCACTTCAGACCGTACAGCGCACGAGCAGGAGTGGAAATCAGCTTGGATGGTGCCTAGGCAGGAGAAGAAAAACAACCCAGTCTGGTTAGCTGTGCCCTCTGCTACTTCAACCAGCCCCAAACATTTCAGAAACAACATTTTGAAAGACTGTGTTTCCAGGAAAAGAGGGCTACAAGATTATAAAATTTTCTGCATATTCTTGGCTCCATAGCTTTATAATGAAAAGGAAGAGAATAAAAGCAAAAGGTGGAGTTATCTTTCTTGACACAATCTTATCAATCACTGTATTTTTCATATTTTTTTTAAGTTAGAAATATGTAAGAGTACATCAAATTAGTCTGCATTAAAATCAAACTAATGAAGGTCAGTGCATGAAAGATATGTCAAAGACTGAATGTTTTACACTGATACACATTTACTGATTAACATTTTGATGTGATTGGATAAAGATCTCTCAATAAATAATACTTAGTGTAGAAGAAGAAACACGATTAAGTGTGTGGTATAAAATCTGTAAGCCACAGCCCAGAAACAGATAAAATATGGAATAGCTGTCAAACTAGATACACTAGATACATTGAATTAGCCATAAATTTAAGCTTTTGACTCTGGATTAATTAACATTTCTAAATATATTTTACTCTCCAGAGACCATCATACGGAGAACTATTTACAAACACTTACTGCATGTACCTACCTGCCAAGGATAGGGTAGTTAATTAGACACTGCATCTGACTTTTACTGGGTGTGAGAAACTGCTTCATCACTGTGGAGAAAACTGTGAAACAGTGAACCAAAATAATGTATAATAGTTTTCATAAGACACACCTGTGGGGCTCTTCTTGCCTTATACAGTATTTTTCCTTTTGGTGGCCACATGCCTTGTATAGGTATAGCTCCATGTGGTGGTCACACACCATTTCAGGTAGCATCCAAGCACCATGTACACACATGGAGGGATCAACACGGAGGGGAGCAGGGGTGGGATATGACAGCTGGTTAACAATTGAATCATCTACGAAGATGATCAGGGGACAGGAGCATCTCTTCTATGAGGAAAGGCTGAGGGAGCTGGGCTTGTTCAGCCTGAAGAAGAGAAGGCTGAGAGGGGACCTTAGAAATGCTTATAAATATCTCAAGTGTGGATGTCAGGAGGATGGGGCCAGACTCTTTTCAGAGGTGCCCAGAGACAGGACAAGGGGCAATGGGCACAAACTGAGGCACAGGAAGTTCCATCTGAACATGAGGAAGAACTTCTTCCCTCTGAGGG
>Ga0065711_1052056_pt1 | contig 10116 bp, 8 predicted proteins | sample Hoacrofraction12_FD_59098 | JGI IMG/M metagenome (GOLD analysis project Ga0065711, IMG submission 59098) | Hoatzin crop microbial communities from Cojedes, Venezuela - Epithelial fraction 12 v2 (version 2) | ecosystem: Host-associated > Birds > Digestive system > Esophagus > Crop | place...
TGCAGCTGTGTCCCATCCTCAGAGCTCCTTTTGATTTCATGCTTTTCCTCAATGGGTGAACACTGCTACGTTTTTCATATAAACCTTAATTTTCAGATGTAAAACCTTAATTTTACTAATAATTCCACAGATGGCTACTGCAATAGCTTTTGGAGCAAGCTTACTGTTCAAGTTTATGCTGTATTTTCTGTGGTTTGGCTTATCCATCCGACAGTACTGCTTGAGAAGTTTCTGCTCCCTCCATTTGCTGAAGCACAGAGAGCGGAATCAGACATTTGTGAAACTGTTATTTTAAAGAAAAATGACAATTTATTGTCTCCAAAACAACCGTGCTGTCTCGTGGGCTTTTTTGTGTGTGTATAACAGCAGTCTTCACTTGGTGTAGTCACTGGGGTTGTTGAATTGGCCATACCTGAGCTGGCATGGTAACTCTGGTGGGTTGTATAGAAATGATATTCATGGAGGAGGACAGCAAGGACATTTGAATTGGATTGACGGGCTGTTGGAAAGCTGCAAACCTCTTTCTACATTTCCTCCCTCGTTTTAGTTCTTCAGCTGTCTTTCGTGACATGGTGTGGGTCTGTTGGGCAGTGACAGTGCAAGCGGACTAGCACAGAAGCTGACTTTGTTTGTGGAGCAGTCTTCCCCTTTTAGAACAGTAGAGGCTTTGGGGGAAGGAAATAAGATACAAATTAGAAAACAGCAATAAAAAAATTGAGTACAAAGGCTAAAGCTATTAATCATCAGTTGGGGCATTCTGCAGAATAGCCACTAGTTTACAGGTTAAAACAAGTCTAATCAGCTTCTGAACAGCGTTACGGAGGTGTGTGCCATAGCCCAGCCTAACCATTGCTGTAGGATGCTTATGGCAAATTAGCCAAAATCTGCAAGCAATGACTGTCATTGACCTAAGGTATATTTAGCACTGAAGGAAGAAAAGGATTGGATGACTAAATATGACAAATGGGATATTCAAAGTTGGATTTAGAAGGGACAGCTATCAAGATTAGAAAGCTCTCGGTTCAGAGTCTAAAATTAAAAGCCTCAGATGTGGCTAGTTGTTAATCCAACGTTTCCTCAGTGTCACAGCAAAACCATGAACCAGACCTATAGCTGTTCTTACATAACTCGCAACTGTGTTTATAGGAGCACTAAAATAAAACTGCGGTGGTGTTTACTGCTGATTCACCAAGGCCTTGGTCCCATGTCGTGTACTTAAGCATGTTGGCTTTCTGTGCTGAAATCATTGGGGTCTGTATGCTGAAGCCTGATCTGTATGAGCTGCAGTAGACTGAGGCTTTGAATATTTTGATTTAAATGACTGTGAAAGGTGCAATGTTTTTAACAATGTATCATCTGATCTTGTCTCCCTTGGAATAGTTGAGAGAAGGGGGAATACTGAATAAAAACTTGTGACTGCTGCAAATACTGGAGACGAAAAATACCAAACATGATATGGTTAAAGATTATGCTTTTTAGCAACACTTACTTTCACCCGTGGCTACTCATTTAAAAAGCTGAAGGCATCCTGGTTTTGAGTGAAGCATAATTATTGCTGCCTTGAAACCTAGACATTAGTTTATGCCCTGTGTGTCTCTATTTAGTAATTAGCTTAAAGTATAAAATGATTTTGAAGCTTTTGATTAGTTATTTTAAACACTGTAAGGAGGATGAATATATGAGTAGCACAGTTGTTTTCCTAGAATGTAAGAAAAGTACTCAACCATAAAATTGGTTACGAGTCATATCCAGTATCTGGGTATGGCTGTAATTTCTGGGAATTTGAAACCTTTTGGTATGTTGTGTGGCCAAACAGCTACAAAGAGTCTCATGCATGAGAAACTTGAAGTTCTTGTGGGAGGCATTATTTACTCAAATTTTCAGATGGATGCACTTGATGGTGACAGCCTTTTCATAAATATTTCATTGCTCTCTTTTGCCTGTTTCTCCTTTTTCCTGCTTGTAGCTAGGAGTAAATGGCATAAATTGTTCAAAGACCATTTGCTTCATTTGAAAGCAGAGCTGCCTCTTCAGAAATGGCAGAAAAAAGTGATTTACTTCTCCCCACCCCCGGTGAAACGTGTAGACTTCCTTAATAACCCCATTGAACTCACTCCCCTGTTAACACTCTTTTTTTGCTACTAGTTCTGTGATTCCTCATATCCTCAGTCCTGGGGACTCAGGCTTCTTTACCCTGTACACATTCAGTCTTCTTAAGTTGTTTGGGAATCATGGTATTCTTACCTTTTTAATTTTTACGCCTTTTTTTGAGAGAACAAGAGGAACAACAGAATGATTTTTGTTGTCTCAGTGCCAGTGTTTGTGTTGGTTTCTCAGGTGCAGTCAGCAATGGTCTTGTAGCTTTGGCTCTGGGATTAAAGAGATGGTGGAAGCTGGGATTCTCTCTGATTAGAGGACTTGATGGAGCAGTTGATAGCTGCACAAAGGCAGTGTGGAAGTCATGACATATATGACGTGTTGGTCTGGCTGGACTGGCACCATTCTGTTTGTCATGAATGGGTAGCTTTGGTTTAACTCCAAACATGTTTCCAATTTTGTCATGTAAAATTAAGAATTAAGTAGTATAAGCTGAAGTAAGAATTTTTCCATGTAACCTGTTGAATGTGTACTTAAACAGGGTTTTGTTTTTTAAATTGTGTTTAAAATTATAAGCGTGCAAATGAACATGCATAGGTTGCACGCCTTGACAAATTATTGGCTGTTGTTTGAGCGTACTGTTTTGCCAAACATTGAGTTAAACTGCATCATAACGCTGAAATAGATAAAATGCATTGGCTTGAGCTAAATGTTTAAGGGTAGTTGTGAGATCTGGGAGTAAGAGAGCAACCAACACCTTACCTGTACAGTTGAATTACTGTTGTTCAGTATGTTTGCTGGACGCTTGTACTCCATTAAGTCAGTACAATGTGGAGACGTAATTTCTTGGACTGTCCTGACATGCTTTAATCAAGTTTTCCTTATGGAGAAAGGAAGAAATTGGACTTAATTTAGGTAGAGAGAGTTAAGTCAGAGGTTAAGTCATGACTGGGTCTGCCTGTAAACAGCGGAGGGTGGGAGGTATCTCACAAGCTGATGGAGAGAGAGTTCAACAGTTCATTCTGCGCCTTTTGGTGGGAGGATCCCCTGACTTTGAGTTGCTGCAGTGTGTCTTAAAATGGGTTGAATGTAGTTAGATTTGGGCTATTTTTTTCCTTTCCTAAAATAAATCTAAAATTTTGAACGAAGAAGAGGACCTGGGGTCCATGAATTGAATGTCAGCCAGCGATATGCCCTTGCTACAAAGAAAGCTATCAGCATCCTGGGCTTCATTAGAAAGAGTGTTGCCAGGAGATTGAGGGAGGTGATCCTTCCCCTCTACTCAGTGCTGGTGAGGCCATCCCCGGAGTACTGTGTCCAGTTCTGGGTTCCTCAGCACAAGAGAGATGTGGACATGATGATGTAAGCCTAACAAAGGGCCACAAAGATGATTAAGGTATTGGAGCATCCACCATAGAAGGCTGGACTGATTGGGTAGGGATTGTTTACCCTGGAAGAGAGAAGGCTCGGGGGATCTTATCAATGTGTATAAATACGTCATGTGAAGGAGTAAAGATAATGGAACCAGACTCTTCTTAGTGGCATCCAGACTAGATGGATGGATGGGAACTAGAGGCAGTAGGCACAAACTGAAATAGAGGAAGTTCCACTTAGAGGAAAGAAAATACTTCTCTATTGAGAGGGTTATGAATCACTGGAACAGGTTGCATGGAGAGGCTGTGGAGTCTCCAACCATAGAGATACTCAGTACCTGACTGGGCAAGGTCCTGGCTAACCTGCTCTGGTTGGCCCTGCTTTGAATGGTGGGGTTGTAGTAGACAATCTCCAGAGGTCCCTTCCAACCTCAGGAATTCAGTGATTCTGTGGAAGAGCAGCATTTTTTGTGCAAGGCTTGTGACCTCATGAGGTCCTTTCCCTGCCTTGTTTTCTGTGACTCCCTGACTACCCTAGAGTGGTGGTATAATGCTGAGTTGCTTGTGAAGTACTTTCAGTATGAAATAATTTCTTTATATATAATATTTCTTCATCTCTCCTCAAAAATGTCTGGGAAGAAAAGGTTATATTGTGTTGTCTCTTGTACCTTATCTAGTGACCACGAGGAGCAGTTACGAGGGCTGATTTTATCTTCTTACAGTTGTTTTTCTGTTTTCTATAGAGTTTTTGCATACGAATGTGCTGGACATTCTTTAAAAGGGAAAGTGCATAACACACAAAGCACATGCACCTACTTTTTTTTCCAACCAGGAAATCCTGCCAGTGCAGTTTCTTTTTCTCAGTGTATCAGAGGTATTTGCAGTAGTATTGCATTCCGGGTTGAGAATTCTCTTCCTCACCCCTCTGGGTCGTGTTGCAAGTATCTGCTTACAGCTACCCTCCTTCTCCAGCTTGATGTGTTTGGAAATCCTCTTTAGCTCTCTCCCTGAGGATTCTTCAGCTTCACGGTGTCACATAACCTGAGTTTTTAACAGGCTGTTGAAGCTGTACTGAGTGTGTGCTTGTTTACCTTTGAGAAATCACTAGGGTCTCTTACTCCTTTCCATATGGGTGAGCACGGAAAGATGTGGTCTTTCCTTGCGAATATTTAATTGCAATAATATTTGAGCATCCATCAGTTGACAGCCAATTATGTTTTTCCTCTTTGTTCTCAGCTGCCAAATAGTATAGTCTCTCTATATATGTAATGTATATGTTTTAAAAGAGTGAACCTGCCAGAATAAAAGACGTTGTAGGAAAACTGTAGTGGAGAAGGGTACTTCTCAGGGGTTTGCATTGCTTTGCTTTAAATAAGTGTCTTTGAAAACAGTGTGATTAGTTGCAAGATAGCCATTCTTCTCCCTTCTATAAACAACTGGTGCTATTTAATTTCATAGTTGAGTTTTTGTAACTTTAAAGGTGGGATGGGGGAAGTAAGTTTTAAATGTGCAGGCATCTTCATAGCAATTCATAGAAATTTTGTAGCAATTTCCTCTAAACTCCTGTTTTGTGCCCTGGGCTTGTATAAGTTCGAGGACATTGCTGAAGTCAGAGAAGTTTCTGCTTATTTACATCATCTGTGCAACTGGCCCCTTTTGTGTAAGCAGATTATGTAAGGTTTGGCAACTGTACTGCATTTCAGGAGATGGAAAAAGCATTTGGGCAGTGTTGGTTGCTTTTCGTTATGTCCGTGATACCTTCCAGCTCAGACGGCTGATTGGCTGCTCTTTGTTGGCATGGCTGTGATTTCTAATGTTTGCAAAAATGGTGACAAGAGAGATGGAATGCCAGGAAATAAGAAATGACATGCAGCTTTAAAACTGAGTGGAAATGTGGTCTTCATCCTGTTTTTGCTCCTGCACCTGGAATTTTAAAATGAATTGAGCAGGCAAACAAAATAATGAAAGAAAAAAAGAGACCGCTGTTTATGAAATTGAAACCTATGTATTTTTGCAAGGTGCTTTCAGTCCCATTCTTCTGATAGTATTGAATCACCATTTAGGGCCTGATTCAGTGTGGTAATTAAGTATGTGCCAAAACGCTGTGACTTGCTGACTGCAGTTGAACTACATTTGTTTAACTGCTTTCTAACTAGAAAGCTTGGTAGTGAAGCTTGCAGCTGCTATGTAAATGAATTTTACGAACTCTGTTGAGTATGGTATTTATGGCTAGTGGATGATGGACTGTTAGTGCTTCTGTGTTCAAAAAGAAATATACGTTTACATCTTCTCCCTGATGAGGCTTTGGCTTTTGCTCTGCTTTGTTCTTGCTGGTTTCTTTGATCTAGCAAACTGCAATTCAATTTAGGGACAGAATTGATGCAGTTGTGAAATTATTATTTATCTGTTCTCCCAAAGAAGAGATTAATGAATGTATAATAATACTTATATATTAACAATAATAAATGCCAAATCTCTGTCCTAACAATGTGATTGATCTAAAGTGTACTGAGATACCAAATACTGGGTTTGACGTTTTTAGCTCCTTAAGGTTCTTACGGTATGCCCTGGTCCAATGATGTTTAAAACTGTGTAATTTACATTTAAAAACACCAGCACCAACAATGACATCAACTGAACAAAAAGCTGCTAAAATACCTGCACTAGAGTCTTCGTTATTATTCAGTGTATATCTTTTCAACAGGCTTCCAAAACAGGGAGCATTGAAATAGCACAGGTGATACTGGACTTGAGATTCTTTGCATATTCTGCTGAATTTTCCTGAAACCTTATCTGGGCTGAATATCCAATTTTTTTATCGTGAAATGAAAACAAGAGTGATTGTTAATGTACTGGACACCAGCAAAAAAAGGTTATGTTTGAAAAACAAAAAATTGATCCTGAACTGTCAGCTGTCGTGGAAACATCGATGATGTTTAAACTGTTTCAAAGTGCTTGTTTTTTGTTGAGGTCAATAAGAAATGTGGACTATTGAGCATGTTTAAAAAATAAGAAAAAAACCCCTTCCCCTCAGAAATAATGCATCAGTTACCACTCCAGGCTCCTGAATTAGGTAATCGTAGCAGGTTTAAACTTTATTAAGGTTAATTTAAATCAAGTTGTTTTAAGCCAGTTCCTCAGGTTACAGTGTGCAGACTGATTTTTTTTCTCTGAGAAGCCACTTGGAGTTTTTTGCCATGTTCTCCCTCTGCCCATAAAGCCCCAACTGAAAATATCTGCTGTTTATATAAGAATTGATCCGGTGTCCTGGGGGCATTTGGAAGATGCAAAGTGTAGGACATAATGGCTACTACTGGACATTACTAAAATATGTAATTTCTCCACTGTTTTTGCTGTATGGCTCTTTCTCTGATGAATCCAGCTAATACAAGCAGATTTCAGTAGATTTGACAGAAGACTCATTTTCTTAAACAGATCCATGCGTTGTTTCAAGGGTAGGTACAAAGCCTTTGGCTTTCTCTTGATTATTACTCACATCAAGGAAGGTGTGTCCCGTCCCATTTCCCTCTGTTCCCCTACCCCTAAAATTTTTCTCTTCTAGTGTTACTGTTCCAGTTAAGTTTGCAGTGCTGCTTTAGTTAAGCTTGTGTCATTCTTTCCATAATAACCATGGATATTATTTTTTTTTCGCTACGGTTTATAACTCGCCCCATAAATTTCTGTCTTCAACTGAATCTCAATGTAGGGTGTCTCAGCCAGGATGCTGTTTGCACTTAATTTGGTTTGAACTAGCTTTGTCACTCAAAGTAGAGGAGGGTAAAAAAAAAAAAAGGAATGCTTGACACTTTGTGCATTCTTGAAAATCCCACACAGGCATACATTTAAAACATGACATTTATGGCCTGTTAGAGTCTGTTGTCCAGTGCTGTGTTGTGCCTTGCGTTGACCAAAAAATGTGGAAACAGCCTAGATGTTATGGTGGGAGAAGAGGGATGAAGAGGACTGCCCTAGCTAATTGTAGAGGCCCTAATTTGTGACTGACTTGTCTAGGAGGAGTTAAGAGTAATGCCTCTTTCTCTGAGGAAGTTTCATAGGTGGATTCAGCAGTGTGGCCGCTGCCTTTTTTTGTTCCTTCTGTTTAAGCACCAGCGGTCACATTGATCATTTGCTAAGGTAGCTGAAAGTTTGGTTTGTTGTTGTTTTTTCTTGTTTTGATTTGTTTTTTTTCTTGTAGGGTGCTAATGTCAACACCAGTGGTAGGAACCAGGGAAGGAACCGCTCCATTTACCAGGGGCGTGCTTTTAAGAATTTAAAGTTACATTGATCAGAGACTCCCACTCCTGCTGCAGCAAAAGCTGAGCTCTACATACAGTGATATCCAAACTCCAAGTTCAGGGTCTTGATGTGTTAAGAGATCCTCAAACCAGAGCCAATTTCCTATAAGTCGTGGCAGTTCAGCATGTGCTACCTGCCGGAAGGATGGAAACCCGTTGGAAAAGGGGAGGAGGTTAAATGGAGACAAGAATTGCATTTATTATTCCCTTGCTTGGCATGCTTTCCTGTGGTGCATCAAAGGGGTGCTTTGTAGCACGTGGGGGGAACAAAACCATTTGAAGGTGCTTGATTACTGCAGAGTCTCAACATATTCTGAAAAGTTCACCAGGCAGATCAGCTTTATTCTCATACTTTATGTTTCTTGTACTGAATCCAAAACACGGCAGCTACTGGGAGGAAAATTAACTATCCCAGCTGAATCCAGGACACATACTTATGGGATTGCAGAGAAGATACTTATGGGATTGCAGAGACACCCTACATTCAGGATGAGATGGTGACAGGGTAATAATAATCTTTTATAAGTTGCATTTTTAAAGTCCAACTAGGAGAAAAGTGCTTTGAAAAAATGCTGTCTGTGTTCAGATTGTTCTACATGTCATATAAATGCATCTTCACCCTACTAGCCTTCCTTTGTAGTACAGTTACTTTGCTAATACTGTGTAGTTTTAGACCTTTGAATGACACGGACATTGATGAGCTTGGAACCTGTTAATGAGGTAAAATGCAGGGATGTCGTTTTCCTGTGGCAAATAAATGTGTGAAGTTGAAAGTACTAGTTTTGTCCAGCAGTCTCTGTGTGGCCAAGGATTCAGCTTTGGGGCAGGCTGCGATTTTAGTGGGAGGCTTAAGAAGAGGAATTTTGCTCAAGGGTAATTTTGGGGAAATTTTTTCATCCTTTTTATTTTAACCTGCTTTTAAGGTTTAATTGGACTTAGCTAGTTTTGTCTCCTTTGTTTTTGCTTTTAAATATCTGTCACGGGATTCCTGATTTTGGTCTAAGCTCCTCTTTAGTCTGTATTTATACATTTCAATGTATGAATAAGCATGGGACTGTCACAGCTGTATGATACAGCCCAAAGTCACCTTTCATAGCCAGGTTTTTCTTAATTCAACAGTCCATCTTTTCTCCATCTTCATTCCTGTAGAGGTGGCTCAAGGCATCCTTTTGAATACTTGAAGTTAGTGCATGTGAATTGGATCATAGAACTGACTTGACCTGATCGAAAATGAGTATTTGGCTGGATCAGTTTCACAGTCTGATTCACCAGCTGGTTGCACAGACCATTTCTTTTGTGTCTGCTTTTCTTTGGTGTCAGTTGTTTGTCAATAGCTGCTTGCCCACACAGTTTGAGCTGCCGCGAATTACATCCTGACTTGTTAAGGAAAACCAAAACGAGTGGCAATTTACATTCATAGGTTGTCGTATGAACTGGGGCAGTTGAGCTACTGCTGCCGCTTCTTCAGGAGCAGTCAGTTTATCCTGGCTGCTGGAGCTGAGATGTTTTGCAGAAGGAAGGTATCTGGGGATATGAGTCCGCTGGAGCCGCTCTGAGGTGAGCTGTCTCAGAAGCCTGAGGACTCATCTGCGTGGAAGCTTTACCATTTCAACTAGAAAACCTCTTATTTTACCCTCCCACAGTGAAGTGTGTGTGTATTGTGATACAAGCGAGTCATTTCTATCTGTCTATCTCTATATATTTTGATTTCCATTCCCCTCTTCGGTGGGATAAACTTCCTAACGATGATATATGCTGCTGTAATCAGAATGGTCTAAATAGGTGCTGTGACTGTGCTGGAACTGGAGGTACATCTGAAATGGGGTGCAGTACGTACATGGAGATCAGAGCATTTTAAGCCTAAGTGAATTGTGAGGGACATATGCTGGGGATAGCTGTAAAGCTGCCTGTTCTTCCTTGGCTGAAATTATGTCCACAGCTGCACATGAAGCTGCCACAGAGCTACTGCAGTTTACAGGAGCGTCTTTTGTTGTGAAGGGGAGAACATCCTGCTGAGGAACATGACAGCAATTACAAATGTAGTCTCCCCTTCGTTCCCAAAGCGGACAGCATTCTCTTCTATGAAGGAAAAAAAGCCCACGAGCTGGCAGGGCTCATTGAGAGGGCTTTAAACTAGGTTCGAAGGGGGAAGGGGACATCGCCCAGCTCACTAGGGACGAGCCCAGGCTTGGTGTGACAGGGTCAGAGGTGAGATTGACAGCCCAGCTCAAGTGTGTCTATACCAACGCATGTAGCATGGGCAATAAACAGGAGGAGCTGGAAGCCATTATACAGCAGGACGGCTACGACTTGGTCGCCATCACAGAAACATGGTGGGACAACTCGCATGA
>Ga0065711_1052057_pt1 | contig 10116 bp, 7 predicted proteins | sample Hoacrofraction12_FD_59098 | JGI IMG/M metagenome (GOLD analysis project Ga0065711, IMG submission 59098) | Hoatzin crop microbial communities from Cojedes, Venezuela - Epithelial fraction 12 v2 (version 2) | ecosystem: Host-associated > Birds > Digestive system > Esophagus > Crop | place...
GGGGGGGGGGGGGAACATTCTCTGGTCATGGAGGGTCAGAGTACCTCTCACATTAAACCAAAATGCGGTATTTTTTTTCCTTCTGTTTGATGAGACAGAGGAAGGTAAGCATGAAGTACGTTCTTCATCATTCTAAGAAAACCCATGGATCTTCACTAGGAGCTTACTATTAATAAAAACCTCAAACCTCTTATTCTAAGGAAAGAGTCGCACAGTGCAGCACATGTTGTTCAGCCTCTCCACTGACAATGTTTGGAGAGCAAGGCTTCTGAATTCTGGTTTAAGCAGCGGCAGAGAAAGCCCCATCACTCCCCAGTATTTCCCCCAAGCCACCTCCTCTTTGCTGGGTTGCACTCCCCTCTCACCCCGCCTTGCTCTGCCCCATCAATCTCTCCCTGTCACACACTTCTCCTTTTATAGCTCTCCTTCCTGCCTGCCTCCTCTGTGCCAGCCAGAGATAACACTTTCGGAAATGGCCTTTCGGACTCCTTCGGTCTATCAGCTCAGCTCGGTCCGCCCTCGGTGACCGACTCCAGCGCATCCAGCTCTCCTCCTGACCTATTTACAGGCACGACTGCAAGCATTAACATATATAGCAGGATTTTGTTCCACACTCGTATCATTAAAAATTGCTACATCTGTTTCATTCAGGTGTTCAAAGTCTGCTTCTGGTGTGGATTTCAACATAAAAAAGCTTCTTTGGGAAAATCCACAAAAATTCAATTTCATGTGGGAATACTGTTATTAAAAGCAGACAAACTTAATCTAGCACATACCAGCCAAGACAGAATCAGTCATCAATATTACACGACCTACACGCTGGCTTTCTAAGTTTATTCTTTTCTAGCACATTCATTTTTTTTATGGCTAGTAATAAAAGACATACACAGAAGTGAAATATGGATGTCTAATGGCCAAAACATCATTATTATCTAATAATTGTGTACAAGAAGAAAGTGTTTATCCTCTACAAAAAGAGCACTGGATGGCTGAAAATCTGGCAAGTAAAACGGCCAGCGTGCTGGTTTTATTCAATACCCAGCAAGAACTGAAAGTTTGCTGTATCAACCATCACATGTGCTTATGAGATGGCCCTCTTGGGGATACTTCTTCTCCAGGGCCATTTTAACATCCTTACGACAATTACAGCAATTATTTACATGCAGCAGCTATCGCAGAATCGTAGAAGTACCAAATATATTTTTTTATCTGCCGTAATATAGTACACCACCCCTAAACACCACCCCACACCACGAGAGCACCCAGCTTCAGACAGCACAGAATGAAACGGTCCGACAGCCTGGTTTGCAACCGTAGGCATTTCATTTCCCGGGCAGCCCGGGCAAAGCAGGCGGCTCCTCGGTGCCCAGGGCAGGGATACAGCTCCGCAGGGCAGGCGGGTGCAGCTGGGGGGACCACACAGTGGGGGTTCTGCCACTGCCTGGAACCCTCTGTGGGTGTCCGTGTGCTTTGACTCTCAGAGGTTTTGAGGCCAGTCGTGCCCACACTTGATAAAACACAGCAGCTGATAAAATGAGAAACAAAACCCGCTCAACATCGCCCAAAGAATACAGCAACTACAAACGTAACCAAGGTTTCCAGATTAGAAAGAGCTGGGGCGGTAACCTCGCTGGGTTATTGTCTTTTTATTTTGGCTGATTTACCTACCACTCACAGTGACATAGGAAGCTGATTTTCTGGCCGACTGAACATTTATAAAATACATCACCCAAGATCTCTTAAAAGATCTGAATAAAAGCAAATAAGTGGATGAAATTTATAAATATATGCAACCTTCCCAAGGTACTCATTTCTGAGTGCCTCACCACTACAAGGAGGAGCGGCTCCGTCCCCGCTGAGCATCCTCCGACTCAAACACTGCCGAAGCAACTCCTCCACCTTCCCAGCACTTTCTCAGCCACTCTCTAGCAGGGCTCTCCAAGACCAGCGTGGCACTAAGCTCTCAGGAACGGACTGCACACGCAAGAAAAAGCCTCACTGCTCACCGAAGCCCTCTCCTATCTCAGAGAGTTACAAACTAATTGCTAAGCGATGTAAGTAAAAATGCTTGGTCATACAAACTTAAAAATAAAGTATTTCATCAGGCGTTTACTTCTCTACCTGCCCAGTGCCCAAGCCCTTGCTGTGCCCGAGGGCACAGGACCTGAACTACGGCACTCCCAGCAAAAGCCGCTGGGTACCCCTCCGTTACTGCTGCTCCAGTTTTAATTTGGGAAGTTAGTTCCGTGACGGTTCCAGATCTCCAGGGACTTTTTTCATAGCATTGACTATTTCAGGAACAAATCCACAGATACAAGCTTCCTCCATCTTCTCACAAGTTCACTTAAGGAAAAGCACAAATACTGCTCTTATCTCACAGCTATGTTTTACGGAGAGCTGGGCCACAAATACTGCAAATACACTTGGAGAAACATTTAGTGTCACATCCATATTTGCATCTCTACTGGCATCTCCAGCAGCTCTTTTCTGCATGTAGTTTAATACAGGGAAAAAAACCCACATTCCATTTAAAAATACACATACACAAATTTACTTGTTCAAACAAAAAAGAAGAATCATAGCATTTGAGGAAAGGTTAAAGAGGATTTCATTTGATTCAGCCCCTCCCTCAACACCGCCATTAATAAAAGGCACACAGATGATTTAGGGTTTCGATATCCGAAGGCAGGGTATGTTGTTCTGCTTTTGCTGTTGTTTACTCCCAGAAAAGCATGCATTTCTTCCATCACTTGAAAAGGTTCAGGACAGGCTTCATATTTGTCTTATGTTCTTTGACAAGCAGCCATCAGGGTATCACCTCAGAAAAGAAACAAATAACACGTCTAATGATCTGATAATTATTAGTTTAAGACATACATTTTAACATTAAGTAAATTCACTATATACAGCCTGCTTCAGCTAGAGTATCTTGCTACTCCTTGAAAATCAAGCATTGTGCACAGATCATTTCAAGAAGGGACAGGAATAAAATGTAATAGTGACAGGATGAACAGAGAAACAGCATAGATGCTGTCATGGGTGCAGGATGCTCTGCTGATGTCCTTCAACTCTTTTTCAGGTCTTTAAGACACTACAGAAGCTGTTTCCACTGCCATTTCATTATGCAATGAGTGTGCTAATACGCATATTAATCCACACTGGAGGCATCCTGCATCACTAATGAGTGTTTCTGACCCCCACGTCCCCGCTCTCCGCTGCTTCAGACCTCCTGCAAAGCCCATCACTGCATCGGCCTACTCTGGTGTTTTGCAGTAAGATTTCGGTACAGCCCCAGGAGCTTTCCTGTGTTCACACTCCCCAAACTCAGCTTTGGGATTCTGAAGCACCTAAAGCAGTTTTGGCTAATTCAGGTAAAACTTAACTTATAACCTAACCGCATTATACATCCATCCTTGTCTATGCTGCTTTGGGTAACTCCATCTGAACTTAGCAAGGCACAAACAACTTCCAGGACTTCAAGAGGCAAAATGTCCATCTGCATTTCATGACATGCTCTCAGCAGCAGCCTCCCTCTCCATCACGCCAGCACAGACACTTGTACAGCCCCACAACCACCTGACCAAGAAGCTGACCCAGACAACTCAGAACCCAGCAAAACCAGTTTGTCTTCTGACCAGCTCCGCTCCCCAGCCCACTCCACATCTACCCATGCAAACAGGAACAACCAGCCAGGGGCAGGAACTGCTCATGCCTGCGCTGCCAAAAACCCTCAGACCAGGCTATCGGAACATCTCCGTTGGAGTTCCAGTCACTGAGACTGTCAAGAAAAGTGGTAATTTCACGCCACCCATTTATGAAAATATAACAAATTCAATACCTCATCCTGAAGCTACACATGCTCACCTGCTCTCCATGAGGAGGTTCCTGGGTGGTTATCAAGACCCTGACAGCTCACCGGTGGAGTGTTCCACTCACCTCTTCAGGAGACAACTATATTTTCCTATACTTACTGTTAACTTACTGCACTTGACAAGTAAGCTAATAAAATAATTAAGTTGCTAATATGGTAGTGTCCAAGACACCAGGATACGGTAATTGTCTCAAAGACAACACTGAAGTCGGAAATCCTGTATTCTCAACTCTGTCATCTGGAGGATTACAAAGACACACATGACAATGCTGAACTGAAACAACTACTTTGCTTTAGCAGACAAAAGAATTCTAAGTTAAGGCTGAAATTACATCTCACCATGCCATCATCCCCATTATACAAGAACATGCAGCACTCAAAGACTCTTCCAAAAACTGGACAATAGAGAGGGGTCCAGATCTGTGATTTCAGCGTTAAGTCTTATTTTGTTGGGATTTATCAGGTCAGAACAGGCCCTTAGTGTTGCTTTACTGCAGATTTTTAGCAGCTTTAACTGAAAAAAAAAAAAAAAAGTTTTAAACTAGAACTGGAGGATGAAAAAAGTTTGCTTCACTGGACACCGGAATCAGCCGTCAAAGATAAACTCGGCTCGTGCAGAGCCAGCATGCACGGTCAGCTCGGAGCCTTCTTCAGACAAGCACAGCTTTGGGTCCAGCTGAAGGGAGATCAGCAGAAGCAGGCAGCAAAGAAGAGAAATAGCCACCTAGGTTAGGATACCCAAACTGGCAAGTACCTGTCCCCTCAGCACACTCTCTCTTTTTGTTGAATGAGCATTGCAGTCACGAAGAATCAATATACAATTTTAACTGACGTTAACTCTCATTTTAAGTAATCTAAGCTTAAATTTCATTTTCCCACTTGAAATTCAAAGTGCAACATTCAGTACTGCATCCTTATGTACAGGCATATCCTCAGATGAGTTTTAAAGTACTAAGATTTAATATTTCAGAACGTTAAACCCAGAGAGAAAAAATTATCAGTAAACAAAACATACTTCATGTCCTCAAGAAAACAAGATAGAAATAAGGGTAAAATAACGGATGGGACTAATCTTCTCATAGGCAAAGAAGTAGACTTGGTCTCCCAGGACCTAGCGGGTCCTTTTAGGAAAAGGGGAAGGTAGATCACCATGGCAACAGAGAATTTTATGAGATACTTTAGCAGTGCAATATGCTATCCTATGAACATAATAGATAAAGGCGAGAAGCAGTCCTCTTCCAACCAAACAGAAAAGGTTTTAGCAAAAAACATGGAGTGTGTTTCTGTTTTCTGTGACTTTCAATAACGAAAACCTGATGTTGTGGAAGACACCATGGATATCGGTAACAGAAATTATTAACAAAGCTTAAATTAAATTCTCTGGTTGCTGGGCTACCTGATGAAAATATCTAAAGACTTGCACAGTCAATGAAAGCAAGCTATTACAAGGTGAGGGTCAAACTTACTAACTGCTGGCCCAACTTCTATGCAAACTACCTAAATCACACCAGATCATTGCACACTTGCACAAACACAGAAGGTGACAGAATTTGGGAGGGTGGCTGCTGGGACAAAGGGGTGTGCGATAAAGGTCTCGTCTGGGGGTGGCAGCGGCAGACATTTCCACTGGCATTTGGGGGCAGGAGGGAACAGACAAGAGCAATTCAGACTGGAGGCATCACTAAAACAAGAAAATATAACAATAAGGATATCAAAGAAAATGAAAGAAGACCATATGCTCAAGAATAATTTAGAAATATCTGTATTTCTGTACAGGCAGCAGCCAAGGAGCTGGCAGTTGGGTGTTGGAACGTGTCTGTTCAATGGCTACGAAGCAACGAACACCAGGCTTACTGGGAAACACTGCATAGGAAGAAGAGACATTTAGAGACTGCTGTAAGATATGACCGAGTTTTATTTTTGCTCTAATGATAATTTACTGTTTTGAATCATCACCAAGATACCTATTTAGCTGCTCGCTATTTTTGAGAAGGCATCTAGAGTAATGGCACAGATTTGTATATATTAAGTTTAACAACACCGAATAGGTTTCAGTCAGTTACTTTGTAGATAACAGTCATTCATAGCAGAGGTGATGAAATCTTTGGTTAAAAACAAACACAGCCACGTCCAACTTGAGTGGCTCAGACCCGAGAGAAGTCAGAAGCAGAACAGTGGTTGATGAAACGCATTTGTTACAAAAGTAGGGTAGCATACAGTAGTAGTAATATTTTCAGCTACTCACACACACTGCTGAATTTAAAATTAATTGTAACCACAGAGGAGAAGGACCTGGGGGTTGCTGCAGACAGCTCTCTGAAAACATCTGCTCAGTGCACAGAGGCAGTCAAAAAGGCAAATGGAGTGTTGGGATGCGTAAATACAATGTCAGAAAGCCATGTCAAAAGTTCTAATGTCACAACAGAAATTAAGGATCAAAGATATCATATTACCCAAATACAATATCCCGCATCATATACACGAGAAAGGCAGCAGAAATTAAGCAGAAAAATAAATACAAGCATTAGATGTAGGCGAAGACATCAACATGAAGGGAAACTGAACATCAAGCCAGCTTACACAGGGGACAAATAGAAGGGGTAATCATGCATTAAACAAAGTGGGAAACAGAGCACATGACAAGGCTGTCCTCTCTTCTTCCCTCTGAGAAGAGGTAGAGCGAGGAATGTAGCCAAAAAGTAACAAGTTTCAGCTTAAAAATACAACAGCTAATTCAGACAGGTGGATATAAAAATACTATGTGTTTCTGTATTGAATATAGAAACAAAACCTTCTGAACAAATGAATCCACGGGTTTGTAATACTGAATGCAAAGCTTAGAACTAAAAGCTCAGATAATTGCAGTGGAAAACGGAGAACACTTCCACCTCGGTCAGAGGACAACCGTGGACTGCCCGAGACCAGCAGCAAAGCAAAAACCCACTGCCTCTACAGGGAGATTATTTATCTTTGCCCGCTCAATGGGCTTTTGTTCCCAGCTCCGAGACTGAGTCCAGCACCCTTCACAATACGACACAAGTTCATCACACATGGAGTCCCTTTGCTACTAGCACCCGCATGCTAGAACCATCTCCCTACAGATTCATTCCAGTTCTCTTTTCTTGATCCAGAGTTTGACAATAAATCCCTGCCAGACTCCCACTGCAATCCAGCACATTTACTCCTTCTCTCATCTTTGCTGTTCACTCTTTTCTTTCCTTGAAAAAACACACCTGCTCGTACCATCCGACTCCAAACTTGTTGTTAACCTGACTAGTAATTAAAACTGTTTTAATCCACATCTATTGTTCCTGATAAGAAATTATCCTTGCCAGGTATTATAGTTCTATGTGATATGTTGCTTCAGGGTATTCTAACAACATTGAATAATAGCTGAAGACAGGAAATAGATCAAGAGTCTTTTTCTTCATTATTTCTGCGGCAAATTTCTGGGCCAACAGCTTTTACATACACAAGGAAAGGAAAAAGTCACTTGTTCCTTCCGGAGATTTGTTTTCATCTAACAGACGAATTCCAGTTACACAGTTTAAAGCTCCTTGGAGCTGTCAAACTTATTCCAAGGATGTTCTGGGAATATGAGCTATTATTTGAAGCTTGGTTGCTATGGATAATACACTAATCAAAATATCAAGCAAAAGCGTAACACACAAGCCAGCATTCCACAGACCCCAACACCTATAAGGCTGCCGCTCAGTACTGGTCCTTACTTACTGGTCCCCACTGGCAAGCAGTTACATGAGGCCATCACCAAGGCCAAAGCAACAAAACCCTTGCCATTTAGCATCGCAGTGCTCCAGGATTTCCTAGTTTGATTCACACAACATTCTTCCGAGCAACTCCTGCTCTGGAGCAGACAAGCAGAGCTGCAGCATGGCACTGATGGTGAGCAGCTGCCCCCGGCCAGGACGGGTCCACCCTGAAGCACCCCACTTCTCCACACCCTCCAGCACCAGCCTGGCTCCACCAAGAGCAGGCATGCTGCAAGGTGCCCCCGCATGCAAACCAAACAGATCTAGCTCTACCCTTCTTCTGGATTAAACCACTGCCGCTTGAGCGGCTAAGGCCTGGTAATTTCAAGAGACAGATGTTTCAGCATCACCTGACCACTTAAAGCTTTGTTTATTCGGACAGATATTGAGATACAATAGCTACGAGCTACATTACTGTGGGAGCAAGGCCTCAGTCATACAATTGCTTATTTATATCCTCTGCTGCAGCAAGGCTGTCTTCTGGGGGCAGGGGGGAAGAGATCAAGACCACTAGATATGGCTGGGCATCCTTAATTTTAACGCTACACTACAGAGCTTGATTTTTCACAGAAAATCCCCGTTTTCGATTAAAATCATCCACTACATTTTTCTGCAAACCTTGCCATGGCAGCAACAGTAAACAAAGCAGTCTTTGAAGACTGTAGCAGAATTTCAGGATCACAAAATAATCTTAAATCTCATGCAATTAAGCTGTTAAACTTTTCTAACAGAAACCAAAGCAGTCCTTCTGCTGAATAAAACATCTAAAGTTCATTCACTGATATGATCTTGATGCCCTACTTGTTACCTTTTTAACCAGTCAAAAAAAAAAAAAAAAAGCCTGAATGGAGATTAAATAATACATGAGGTTTTTATCTAAAGACAACTAAGCATAACTGCTACAGTAAAGCTCTCCTCATTAGTAACCTCTTTGCCAAGAGTATTTTCCCCCACAGGCTGTCCAATGTTGTTGGACTTAAATCAGGAAAAGTCAGTCATTTATGTCAGGCTATTCCAGTTCTGCTTTCTATTAAGACAGACCGAAGTCCTTTTCCCATCGCAAGCACTAGCTTCAGCATCTGCTTTCCCACACTCCATTCTCCTCTCCGTTCACGCCAGACCTTCACCTGTATGGGTATGGATACTCAGCTACATTTCCTTTAAGAAATGTGTTTATGTGAGATACAGGGATCTAAGACAACTACAAAAATACACCCTTCACAGTATTAAGGCAAATTCTTCAGAAATAAACCCATCTTTTTTGTGCAGGTACATTTTAACAAACATCTCTGCTACCATTCCTATCTTGTAATTACAGTTTCTTTTCCACTTAGTATTTTACTGTTAATAATTCAGACTTTGCGGAAGTATGTGTTGAGGAGGAAGAGCACAGAAACAAGTGAGGAATTTTTGATAGATTTGTTAAGCAAGTTTTCAACACATGAAAACAACCTTCTGCTGATAAAGAACATCACGCAACTACTACAGCAGCAGCAGCACTGAACATGCCCACAGGATAAAAGTTTTCTGCTACTTGATAACATTCTGCATTGCACTGAAGGCATTTGTGCGGGAAAATGTCCATGTTCACGAGAAAATACTCATTTTAGGATCCATAACAGGTTTATGCACAAGAAAAAGATGCTCAGTTTCCCAGCAAAAGGGTCCCCACACTTGACCCCTGAGAGAATATAAATGCTATTTTGTTTTGCAGGTGGGAGAAATGTAAATGTTTTGCCTGACTGTGAACATTTTCATGACCATTTTATCAGGCTTAGCCATGCTCACACCACAGAAAAGCAGCTTTTTTTTCTCCGAGGGGTACATACTTTTAACAAGACCATGCTATTTTTTTTTATATTAGAATTGCCTTTAGATACTTAAAAGAGAAGGATTCTGCCCACACACCTGCCAGTTCAACGCACCAAGTAACAGTAATTCTCTAAAAAACACAAACAGGATATTTTTAAGTGAGAGAATAGACACAAACTTCTTTCACTCTGATGCTGGTACGTCCTTTGCCTTCCCGTTCCCCGAAGCAAACCTCCTGCCTGCCTCCCTATGCTCCCTCAGAAAAGCTTCCCTTTTCATGACATGTTCTGTTCAAGAGTCTTAAACATTAATTAAGCCCAACAGTCTTCAGAGATGTTAGCACAGCTATAAAAAGGCTTCTGAATCTAGTGGCTACTGAAGGAACTGGCATCTGATAAAATTTTCAAGACTTATGCTCCCTGCTTTATGAATAAATCAAGGCATTATCGGTTTTTTGAAAGTCTCCAGCACTATTTTAGCTCCTGGTGCCTCACGTACATATTAACAGCCCTATTTTACGGATTCAGCATCTAAGGCATAATGAACCTAAGGGGATACTGGTAGCAAAACTATGAAAGAATCCAACCCCGTACCTTAGCCACTAGATTACGGTTCTTCCTTTTAATTTTTTTTACTATATATATCAAGAAATTAAAACCTGAC
>Ga0065711_1052059_pt1 | contig 10115 bp, 6 predicted proteins | sample Hoacrofraction12_FD_59098 | JGI IMG/M metagenome (GOLD analysis project Ga0065711, IMG submission 59098) | Hoatzin crop microbial communities from Cojedes, Venezuela - Epithelial fraction 12 v2 (version 2) | ecosystem: Host-associated > Birds > Digestive system > Esophagus > Crop | place...
GATTGTTCCTCCCCAGGTGCAGGACCCTGCATTTGCCTTTGTTGAACCTCATCAGGTTCCTCTCTGCCCAACTCTCCAGCCTGTCCAGGTCACGCTGAATGGCAGCACAGCCTTCTGGTGTGTCTACCACACCTCCCAGTTTGGTGTCATCAGTAAACTTGCTGAGGGTACGTTCTAACTCTCAATCCAGTTTGTTGGTGAAGAAGTTAAACAAGGCTGGGCCCAGTATTGACCCCTGGGGGACACCACTAGTTACCAGCCTCCAACTAGACTCAGCGCCGCTGACAACAACCCTCTGAGTTCTGCCATTCAGCCAGTTCTCAATCCACCTCACCGACCACTCATCCAGCCCACACTTCCTGAGCTTCCCTAGGAGGATATTATGGGAGACTTTGTAGAAAGCCTTGCTGAAGTCGAGGCAGACAACATTCATTGATCTCCCCTCCTCTACCCAGCCAGTCATGCCATCGTAGAAAGCTATCAAATTGGTCAGGCATGATTTCCCCTTGGTGAATGCATGCTGACTACTCCTGATAACCTTCTTTTCCTCCACTAGCTTGTGGATGACCTCCAGGATAAGCTGCTCCAAGGGGTCCAAGCTGTTCTGGTTTGGCCTGGATAAATGCCAGGTGCCCACCAAAACCACTCTATCACTCTCCCTCCTCAACTGGACAGGGGAGAGAAAATATGATGAAAGGCTTGAGGGTCAAGGTAAAGACAGGGAGAGATCACTCACCAGCTACCATCGTAGGCAAAATAGACTGAACATGGGGAGAAAAGGGAGTTTAATTCATCACCAATCAAACCAGAGTAGGATGGTAAGAAATAAATGCAGAGCTTAAAACACCTGCCTCCAGCCCTCCCTTCTTCCCAGGCTCAATCTCAACTCTGTTTCTCTACCTCCTCCCTCTGCAGAGTGGCAGAGGGGGATGAGGAATGGGGGCTATGGTCAGTTCATCACACTCTGTCTCTGCCACTCCTTCCTCCTCAGGGGGAGTACTCCTCACACTCTTCCCCTGCTCCAGAGTGAGGTCCCTCTCATAGGAGACAGTTCTCCACAAAATTCTTCAATGTGAGTCCTTCCCACAAGCTCCAGCTCTTCACAAACTGCCTCAGTGTGGGTCCCTTCCACAGGCTGCAATCCTTCAGGAACAGATTGCTGAAGCATGGGTCCCCCACGGGGTCACAAGCCCTGCCAGCAAACCTGCTTCATCATGGGGTCCTCTCTCCATGGGTCCGCAGCTTCTGCCAGGAGCCTGCTCCAGCACGGCCTTCCCGCAGGATCACTGCCTCCTTCAGGCATTCACCTGCTCCAATGTGGGGACCCTTTCCTGGGCTACAGGTGGATGTCTGCTCCACTGTGGACCTCCATGGACTGCAGAAGGACAGCCTGCCTCACCATGGTCTTCATCACGAGCCAGAAGGGAACACTCTCTGCTCCGGCGTCTCAAGGATCTCCTCCCCCCTCCTTCTTCACTGACCTTGGTGTCTGCAGAGATGTTCCTTTCACATTGTCTCACTTCTCTCTCTTCACTGCCATCTCCCCACAGGTTTTTTTTCACCTTCTTAAACATGTTATGACAGAGGTGCTACCACCACTGCTGATTGGCTTGGCCTTGGCCAGCGGCGGGTCCACCTTAGTGCCGGCTGGCACTGGCTTTAGCAGACATAGGGGAAGCTTCTGGCAGCTTCTCACAGAAGCCACCCCTATAGCACCCCAGCTACCAAAACCTTGTCATGCAAACCCATAACAAAATCAGTTAAAAGTCTCAGGAATATAAAATGCATGTCGTTCAAAAACATCTTTCCACAAGTGGATGATAAACAAAGCATCTCATTTTGATTCCATGGAGAACATACAAAAACCAGACAAAGGCAGGAACAAAGGGTTGTGGGTAATGCTGGAAGCACGGAGAGAGCTTTTGAGCTTGAATTTGACATGGTGGGAATAGGGATTCAGTGAAAAAATAAAAAGGTCAGAGTGATGTGATCAGAGCAACCTACTCTTTAGCTTCATAGAATCATAGAATCATATAATCCTAGAATGGTTTGGGTTGGAAGGGACCTTATAGATCATCTACTTCCAAGCCCCCTGCCATGGGCAGGGACACCTTCCACCAGACCAGGTTGCTCAAAGCCCTGTCCATCCTGGCCTTGAACGCTTCCAGGGAGAGGGTATCCACAACTTCTCTGGGAAGCCTGTTCCAGTGCCTCACCACCTTCGTAGTAATGAATTTCCTTCATACATCTAATCTAAATCTACCCTCATTCAGCTTGAAGCCTTTATCCCTTGTCATATCACTACATGCCATTGTAAAAAGTCACTCTCCAGCTTTTTATAAGCCCCCTTCAGGGACTGGAAGGCCGCAATAAGATCTACCTGGAGCCTTCTCTTCTTCAGGCTGAAGAACAACTGTCTCAGCATTTCCGCCTAGGAGAGGTGTTCCATCCTTCTGATTATTTTTGTGCCCCTCCCCTGGACCCGCTTCAACAGGTAAATGTTTCTTCTGTGCTGAAAGCCCCAGGTTCTTCAAGAAAAGTGAATATAAGATAAAAGAAATAGCTCTGGGGGAAGTAACAGAATATTCTGGAGGTTATAAGGGAGAATGAACAACAGATATCGATATGGCTTTGACAAATTGGTCAAGAGAAGTATGAAAGTGGGCAGAAAAACTGCAGACAATGCTGTAGACAGAAACAATGACAAGAAAATTAGTTAACTGTTTCTCACACGTGAAAGTGTTTTTGAAATCAAGTTCTATGTGACTGTTACAAGTATGCTAAGCCAAAAATAAATAAAAAGCTCTACAAAAGAAAAAGATATTAAGTTAGGCATTTGAACAAATAGTCTCAAGTTTACGGGTTATTATATTCAGCTTAGTGATGAAATAGCATGGTTGGATTCATGAAAATTTCTGATGCTAATTCCTCAACTAATCAAAACATTTAAGCAAAAAGGAGGAAAAAGAGTATTAGTGGACTCAATGTCATAAAATGTAAAAGAAAATGGATTTTTTTTCCTTTAACAGAATTCCTGCAACAGTGTATGTGTCTAAATTTAGATTGCATGTCCTTCGTGGGAAAGACATTTTTATTTTGTACACTTTATTACAAATGCTGAAGCACCATATATATTGACAGTTCTTTATAACTGAAATAATGTTCATAAACCCACCATTTAGAATCCAAAATGAATTCTCAAGTTGTTACAAATACAATCACTTGATAGCTCTCCTCATTGTCAATGTAGATTAGTTATTCTTTTTAGATAGTGAAAGGCTAAGTAAGTGTACGGTAGATAGTGTCTTTACATCACAGTTTGGAAACCAAATTGGGCACAATGTAGAAAGTGTTGAATATGCATGGTTCAAGGCCCTGTACAAAATGTGTTTTAAGATACACATTTTAAACCTACTTCTGAAGTTGCTAAGTTTTATTTTTCTAATAAAGTGTTTCCTTTGTTTATAGAAAGATTACATATTTTTCAAAGTACTAAGTGGCATGTTACACAGGATAGAATTTAGAAGTAACTTTCTGTTTGTGGCAAATACGAGTTTATTTCTTTTTATTTCACTTCATTTGCACAGTTCCTAAGATTCTGGATGTTCTCACTCGGGACTGGATTTAGTAGCTCCTACCACAGCAGAACAAAACTACTCTAAAAAAGAAACCCAAATAAACTACAAGTAAATCTCACTCTTTAGTCCAAATAAGAATTTCCTGAATCTGACATATCATGGTCTTAATGCTGCTTTGGTGAAGAGGTACAAAATCTTAAAATTTTCATGAACTGATATTTAGAGGAAGAATCAGTTTCTGTCAATGAAAATATCTTATTTTTATTTCTGTTTTTTATTGCAATTAGTTGGTATTTTGGAGCAAATGTGATGTTAACATAATTAATAAATTTCAATGTGATGTTAACATAATTAATAAATTTCATTTTTAAAAAGTCACAGTAATATGTTTTGACAACTTTTGGCTGCTTCCAATCTGTTATGTAATTGCAAATTACTGAGTGCTGTCTTTACTCTTGCAAAGATAGAAAGATTGCGAAATTCTCATATCCATTAAAATTTCACCATTCATGGGAGATAGAATTCCACTGAAGGAACAAGGTTTGTGAAAGCAGATTATACCCTGTGTGTAAAAGAAGGACTTTATGAACTAAAAAAACATTCCAGCCTCACCTAGTCAACATTAAACAGTATGCATTATAGACATTAAACAACGCTGAAACATTCTTGGTGTCACTGGGAAATAATTTAAAACAGCTACATGCATTTTCTCATAGTGAAAACAATAGAAGCTTCCTGATTTCCATCTCTGAAAGAGTGAAGTGGAAAAGGAGAGAGGTTATAGTTTTTTTTCCTAAGCAGTCAGCTCTGTGTGTCTGTCTGTGTGTGTGTGTGTGCGCGACTGTGCTCACACACGCATGCGCACACATGCTTGCATGCATGTGTGTGTGCCAAATCCAGGACAGGAAATTCCGGAAGGAAGTAAAGCCTCCAAATCTACAGACCTTTAAACCAGCAGAGCCATTTTCATTTCAGCACTGTACCCTCCTCTTTCTAATCAATTCCAAATCTATGATAAATTCCTTGACTTGGATTTTCTTTTTATTTTTTTTTTCACTTAATTAAGACAAAGATCCCAATTTAATAGCAAAGTGAGAGAAGGTTTTTATTTAAAAAAATTTTAAGAAAGGTTTTGTTTAAAAAATAGCTAATTTGAGAATGTTTCACAGGTGACAGGACACATATGAAGCTTCAGCTGCCCCATATTGCCAACCTAGAGTGTATCATACCATCTCATTGTCTACTCATCTCATCATAAAACACAAACCTTGTATCATACCTTATGGTTCTGACAAGTGAAGGTCTTGTTTAACTGCACAACAATGCAATTTCAGTATTACTAATGCACCTAGAAGAGTGAAGATATTATTACTCCACCGAGGAAGATGGACTTTAATGGATGCATAACATTGTCCCAGAATCACAAAATAGCAGAATCACGGAGTCATAAAGTCACAGAATCACAGAACGGTTGACATTGGAAGGGAGCTCTGGAGGTCATCCAGTCCACCCCCCCTGCTTATGCAGAGACGCCATGAGCAGAGGTGCAGAGCATACAATGACTTGTAGGATACGGTAAGGAATATGATATCCAGAAACAGACCATAGAAGTCATAATGCCATCCAGAAAAAAAATATAATTTGGATTTAGAGTTGTCTGTTATAATATAGACATCTTTTTTAAAAAAATAAATAAATGTCTTTAAACCTCAGAACAATTTGGTTCTATTTAATTTTAAGGTGGAATACCAGTATACTTTTTTTCATCTTAACAGGTTCACACTTTCCTAAGAAAAACCCTCAATGGCATTCAAATAAACATCCTTCAGCTGAAAAATCTCTGCATATTTAACCAGAAATCTGCAATTCTCCAGTCACTTAGAATCTTGAAATTTTGTCCCCTTTACTTTGTCAGTGTATATCTTTTTAAAAACTCACTCTTCATGGACCACTTCCTACCTAAGAATATGTTGTGCCATTATAACATGTTAACAGGAAACTAAACCACAGACTCCAGGACCATTAAATGGGGTAACACTCAAAGACAGGAGTACCTGGAAAGATCCATATGCGATCCTGTACTCAGAACAATCTTGGAGTAAAGAATATTCTGTGCTAATAGAGCTGGGCCAATAGGTCCAGAGGTGGACCTGTGACTGTATGTGAAATCGAAATATACACTGTAGCTGGCTGCCCCAACAATGTCTTTAATAAGAGCCATTATTCCCTCACCTTTGTAATTGTTATATTCACCTGAGTGCACTTAACTCTGACAGCATTCATCTTTCTTTCAAGAAACTTGTATTCAGAAAACAAAGGTGTTTGTAACACATGCTAGGTATAAAATGATAAAATAATCTCTGCAGTTCAGGGTTCTTGAGTCACTTCTTAGAGATTTAATTGACCCTTAATGCTGAGATAAATGCAGGACAATGAACAACAAGGCATCTGCATTAACCTTCGTTAAATACTTGATCTCTGCACTTAATTACTGTGCTGTGCACAATTCATAACCCTCTGAATACCACAGACTCATCCAAAAACCCTAGGCAATTGTTTGAAATTCGTGACTGCTCTAAGGATCCCCTAGAACTTAGTCTTACAGTTCAAGAGGACAGAGTGTGTTTGTTCTACAATGTCTGTAAGTTTAATCTAAAACAGAAAGAAAAACTTCTTAAGAAATTAAATTTCTACAATTGCTGAGCCATTTTTAGGCTCATTCCTGAAGGTATGCCTATTTCAGTAAGGCTGTAATTTAGTGTAGTGAAATAAAAATAACCTTTTCATCTGTTTTAAGCTTTTCACTTCTTAATTGCATGAGATGCCTTCGCCAGAAAAACTGAATAGTAGTATCTAATTTATTTGCTCTTTATCAACTATTATGTTCAGTCGTTCCCTCTCAGGTTAATGAGAAAAAGTTTTTTCCTAACTTGTTTAATTCAATAATTTAGAATTGTCAGTTTCTTTACGGAGATGCAGGAGATCGCTTTACTTCTCTGGTGCTATAATAGAACAGGTCTATCCTAAGTGGAGCACATCTTTAAAGAAATTATCATTTCAAAATAAGATGCAGAGCAATGTATCTAGTTGTGTTTTGTAATTATATTCTTGATAACTTCTTTGCTCATTTTCTCTCTTTCTTCTCAAGGGTGAAAGGAGAAGATCAGACTGGACAGAAGGAGATATTTTGGAAACATTCATTCTTCATACCTCTTCTAAGCCATAACATCACCCTACAGAAACAATTTTGTTTTAGAATCACTGTTTTTTTATTTTCAGATACCCCATCACCTTTGATCAGCAAGGCACTAATGGACCTTAGAGCATTCTCTGTTCACCGACACTGTTATGTTTGCATTAAGACTCATCTTTTGATTGATGAGTTTGACATAAGCAGAACAGCCTCTGGCCCAGAGAGATATTAAGATAGAGGCGGTGGTGGGCATGGCTGATCAAACGCTCCCTGCTGAAACAGAAATGTTGGGAAGGATTTCCGGGTCTTGTTTGTTCAGGAGTATGGATGACATATGCTTGAGGATTTGGGATTAGAGGAACTGGGTAAACACAGCAGCTCCTGTTAAGGTTATCAGCAGGGTTTCTTGTTCTATCCTTTGTCTTTCCTCACCTTCTGGCAGCCTAGTTGCAGGGCAAAACAGCATCACCAGAATACCCCCTGCAGTTTTGTTAAATCTGATGACATTTGACTGGCTGGCCAAGTGCACTGGAAAAATATTTGTCTGAAGTAAATATGTCTTACTTATCTCTTATCCATAAGGGCCTATCTTAGTCACATTGCCATGGAAACCCATTTTTAACCCATTCAGCACAATTTCAGTGGTTCCCCAGATTTTTAGCCTATATGATAATTAGCTGTTTCCCCCCCCTGCCAGTTAGTGATCATGGTAATTGGCTCAGGGAAAGATGTGTGTCCTGAGGAAGCTGTGATGGGTAGGAGCCAAGGAGACAGAAGTAATCATGCATCATATAAAAAGCAGGAGATCTGGTAAGTAAACCACAAAGGTAATCAAGATACAAAAGAGTACATATATTCAGACAGAAGAAGTAACCCACGCACTCTACTCCCGCAGCAGGTAGGGTGCTTAAAGAGAATGAGAATATATCTTAGGATCCAAAGAGTATCCAAACAAACGCCCGTAAAAGGGACTTAATACAACAAAGTGTGCTATACTAAATAAAAATGATACATGAAGAACAACTGTAGCATCTGTAATAACATATTATTTTGACTGTTTCAGAATCACTCTTTATGGTCTGTAAGTGTCTTGGCTGGAGGCAAACTCGTTCAGAAACATCCAACAGTCACACTAATGGCTCTAGTTTCTTCTATCAGGTCAATGACTAGGACTGATCTACATGGGCCCCAATGAGCATGTTTTTGGATCAGATTTAAACTCTCCAGAAGTTTAGATTGGAGGAAATTAGTGATTGACTCTTTCTCCATATTAGAACCAGCTGCAAAATTCAGATTCAAACACATGCAGACTTCCTTCTAGTCATCCCACAGAACACAGCTGTACAAATATGGAAATTTGTGTACAGAGAAATTTCTCAGGCTTGTTTCAGAGCAAAAAGATGTTACAAACATACTTTCCTCTGCAGAAGTCTTTGGGATCTTCTTTTACGTAGCTAATCGGCCCTGGCCACAATCTTCTTGTCTGATGAGGAACATTGCTGAAATTCTACGTTTTTTTCTCCATCTGATATGCCCTGGAGGGAAAATCACCTTCCTCCACTGAACAATGTTTATTTTTTGGGTATTTATTTCCTTAATACTGGACTGGATTGAGTCCAGAGGACTTTGGCTGTGGAAATTCAAATTTAGTCTTACATGCAAAAATCATTTTGTCTAATGTTTTATTATTATTGATATTTACTTCTATGGAAGTAAAACTAAAGGCTGAAATTGTTCTTCTTTCTACTTGGAACGAAATATAGAGATATAAACATACATTTAATCATAATTCCACCAACAGCCTACAGATTTCTTGCAAGTGAACAGATGTCTTTCATAAAATATTTCCCTCTCAATTTTTTGGGCAAGTAATGATGTCTTCTAACGATGGCTTTAACTGAGTGTCCAAAAGTTTTATTCAGGTAGATGTGTTAATTTTTAGCGCTTACCAAGAAAATATTGAGTGAACTTAATTCCTAAAAGTGTTGTTCTATACATTAGCAATTGGAATAGAAGATTCCAACTAGTAACACATATTTAGAAGTTAAACATTATACATATTAGTAAATAACTTATACGTAGCAGTACATGTTTCCTAATCTCTTCATATCTAAAGGTATAGGCATATTACCCATAGCAAAATATTTTTTCTTATTTGTATGAAAAGGAGCAGAAACTCTGGAAAAGAAAGAAACTAATATCAATATTTTTTTGCCTCAGAAAAAAGAGAGCAAAATATCTGTTCTTAAAATCTTCTGTTGAGTCAAAATGCAAATAAGAAAAGAGTTTACAAACCTTATTACAAAAACCTCAGATTTCATGTTCTTATTGCTTTCAATAAACATTAAAACAGTTGTCCAGCACAAAAATAAAACAGAACAGGAGTGTTCCTCCACCCTATATTTTTTTCATTTTGAAAATTGTGAATGTGGATAACTGTGTTTGCCGTGTTTATCAGTAGCTGATTTTTCAGGTGTGGTCAAAGTGTTTTGCATAAACCAAAAAACAATCCAAGCAATCAATGGAGACTGGTATGTACTGCTGAATAGTTACTCATCCCGACCATGTGAGGGTAAGACAAATTCCTCTGTAAATGTGTCTCTCTCTTATTGATTACAAAATGAATTCTACATGAAATATGCATCTACTTTTAAGTCTTTTAAAAAGAAGTGAAAGCAATACTACCTTTAGTATTCCAGATATCATCAGAAAATATCTCATTGCAATAACCAGATTTATCACTTGTAATATATTTGAAATTTGAGTAAAAATGATACCTATATTACTAGGCAATAAAAAAGGAGGTTGAACAGGAAGGACAAAAGTTTGGAAGCCTTCATTTGGAAAAGATGCATGTTGAAAGAAAAATGTGATGCATCTAAAGACTAGCAGTAAAAAAGAATCCTTCACCTATAAAAAAGCCCTCCATTCTGATCTGATAGCAATGTTGGTGATAGAGTCAACTGAAAAAAAACACCTGAGAAACTGCATTGTTTCATAAATACATAGTTTACAAACTCCTTTGCTTATTCTATCTCTTTAAAATTTTTATCTATTACTTCCAAGTGAAATTTCTTAACTTAAAATAAGAAAGTGACAGAAGCGTAACACACTTGTTCATAATCTCGTTTATTACAGAATCACAGAATCACAGAATGGTAGGGGTTGGAAGAGACCTCTGTGGGTCATCTAGTCCAACCCTCCTGCCGAAGCAGGGTCACCTACAGCACGTTGCACAGGACCTTGTCCAGGAGGGTCTTGAATATCTCCAGAGAAGGAGACTCCACAACCTCCCTGGGCAGCCTGTTCCAGTGCTCCGTCACCCTCAGAGTGAAGAAGTTCTT
>Ga0065711_1052060_pt1 | contig 10114 bp, 5 predicted proteins | sample Hoacrofraction12_FD_59098 | JGI IMG/M metagenome (GOLD analysis project Ga0065711, IMG submission 59098) | Hoatzin crop microbial communities from Cojedes, Venezuela - Epithelial fraction 12 v2 (version 2) | ecosystem: Host-associated > Birds > Digestive system > Esophagus > Crop | place...
CAGAGCTGCTCTCCAGCAGCTCAGCCCCAGCCTGTACTGGTGCCTGGGGTTGTTCCTCCCCAGGTGCAGGACCCTGCCCTTGCCCTTGTTGAACCTCATCAGGTTCCTCTGCACCCAACCCTCCAGCCTGTCCAGGTCTCGCTGGATGGCAGCACAGCCTGCCGGGGTATCCCCCACTCCTCCCAGTTTGGTGTCATCAGCAAACTTGCTGAGGGTACATTCTAACCCTTCATCCAGGTCGTTGATGAAGGAGTTGAACAAGACTGGGCCCAGTAGTGACCCCTGGGGACACCACTAGTTACAGGCCTCTGTAAACTAAAATGGAGCCCCGTAAATTGCTTTTGTTCTCCTCTGCCTACGTTGGAAAGGTTGAGCAGCTCGGTGCAGTCAGCACACCCCCAAGGAGTGGAACGTGCTCTGACCGCTCTGGATCAGGCCCTACAGGCACAGGGTGGTCCCTCCCCTGCAGCCAGGGTGGTCGCAGGTAGAAGGCTGAGGTTCAGCGTGCAGCTCCTCTGCTGCCACATCCCCAGAAGCGCTCACCCAAGCAACCTCCTTTCCCCTCGCCCAGCCCCTCCGTGGTCGTCACTAGCTTGTCCTCAGCACTGAGGTCACGCAAGAACCCACTGTAACTCCTCAAGCAGCAGCCAAAGGTGCTCCAGGGCATCACAGCCGATGTTCACCACTTACTTCAGGTGGTGACAACCACCACGGGGAGCACTCGGTGCCAGCGGGTGGTTCGGCATCCTCTGCCCCGCTACATCCCAAGGCATCACCGTGACCACCGATGCCATTTTCTGGTTTGGCTGACCCAGACTCCAGCCATGGGTCGACACCTCAGAGCCACCCACAGTGTCTGTTGGTTCTTTTCCTCCTTCGGATTGGGTGCTTCCTTAAGTCAAGGCTCCTTGTGCTGCGGATGAAGGCTTTCTTTGGGTTTTCCCCCCCAGAAAAGCCAGGTGACCCCAGCTGGGTCAGCAGCATGGCCCATACACAGCCCCACCAGCCAGAGCCCTTCCGCTTCCTCCACTGCTCCTGGGGACCATGACTTGACTCTCCATATATATAAAACAATATATATTTAATAACATTCCACAACATGAGCCTCATTTCATTGCACATGCATCACCCACACACCAAAAACCCACTTCATTTCAGGAGTGCATGACCCGGGCGCGCCGCAGTGAGTTACTGATACCCCCCCCACACTCCCAATATTTTACATTTTCCTGCTCAAGTAAGCGAAACAGCAACTTTCACCCCAAAGTGGCACCTGGGGTGGGCTGGAGGCCCAGCACTGGTCCCACGGGGTGACTGTTTCCACCCGCTGCCGGGGGCTGTGGGAAGCGGGACCCCGGCAGTGTGGTTTACCCAGGCGATGCCCGGCGAGGACCCACGGCATTCCCAGGGCGAGGATCCATGGGATTCCCACGCAGGTTCAGCGGTGGCTGGGGGGGCCCTGGCTCAGCCCCCCCTTGCTCAGCACTGGTGGCCGTGGCAGAGCAGGGACATCCCCACGCCATGCAAGGCAGATCCATCCCCTTCCACAGCCTTTCGGCAGCTTACATGTAAGCAACCTCTTACCAACTTCAACAGCAAGTTGCAAGGGAAGAAGATTGATCGGCTTTCAGCAGCCGTTGCAGAATTTGTGCCCTGGTGTATTTATAACCAGCGGAGGGCCGGGGCTGCCAGGATTAGCGCTTCTGCAAAGTGCGTGAACCAGTGGGCTAAAAAACCATTTCCTGTTTGGCAGCCGTAGGAAAGCTTCCTTTTTCACAGATCCTTTTATAAATCGGACAAGATCGTTTTGGTGTGTGTTTTTTTTTCCCCTCCTCAGATTGCATCTCATCCCTAAACCTCCAAACTAATTTAGGAAAGATAAAAAAAGATGCTTGGCAGAACGTCCCTCCTTGAGAGCGAACGACTTCTACCGTCGCAGAGCTCTTGTGCTGGGAGCCTGGTCCCCAGCACCCCCCAGCTCAGGGTGGTTTTGGACACTTCAGAGCCCCTCCCAGGGAGCTGAAGGAGCTGAACAGGCTGCAGGAAAATAGAAAAGTTGCTTCGGTTTGAGCACACAAACCGGCACCGGCCGCTGCTGCAGCCCTGGGGAGCGCAGCTCTGCTGCAGCTCCAGCGTCTCGGTGGCTTTGGCAGAAAGGCCGGCCGTTCGCGGAGATCCGAATGAGATGGAAAGCCCCTGGGAAGACAAGGTTAACAAATCTTCTGTTGTAAGAAAGCAGCGTGGTAGGAAGAAGCTCAATGATCTGAGAATTAGTAATTACTTGCTTTTCAGCAAATAAACCCTCCCTTAGGAGAGCCGGAGCCGCTACGTGAGGATTATCCAACGAAATGCCATACTGACAACATCAAACTATTAATTAGCCACGCTCTCCCCGTTTTTCTCTGCAGATCGGCTATGAAAAACAGTCTGAGCAACGAGGAACGAGCCACAATCAGCCCCAGAGGCAGGTAGGCCCCGGGGAGCCAGGGCCACCAGAGTGACCTGTCCACCAAGCCCCACATCTGCAAGCCATGACTGTACCCGCTAGAGCTTTAAGCAGCTACTGAGATCGGTGCAAATATCCATAAATATCCACCAAATTGCGTAACTCTGGAATTGTAGATGTTTTAGCGAGGAACATGTGGTGGGTTTGCTCCTGTTGCCCACCTTCTCCCCGCTGTGCTGGCATCCTGCTGGCCCCAGTCCCCTCGCTCGGAAAGGCCACGCGCTGAGGGTGCGCTCGTGACCAACGGTTGATGAGGTGCTGAGTCACACATCCTCGGCAAGGTGAGGGTTTGAGGTGGGCTCCCAGGTCTACGTCTGCACCACCAACCAGCCCACCGCCTTCAGAGACACTGCTCTCCTGGGGATCCCCCGGGGCTTTCTGCAGGGCAGGAGCGTTAGCGAACCGCCTCAATTAGCGTAAGCGATTGCACAACCCAGTTGTGCAACGGAAGAACAAAAATAAAAATTGCACAAGTGCTTTTTGGAAGTGGACCGAGTCACGGCCATCTGCCAAATCTGTTTTCCAGGGATCACACAGTGCTGAAGAGAAACATCTGACCGAGCAACAGCCAAAAATGCTTCAGATTCACCCCTTGCTCACTTCAGCAAGCAACTGGAGAGCTGATGGGGGTGATCATCTTACGAACACCAACATCAAACCGTGCGGCTGCGGATATCACCTCAGCCCAGGGTCTAGTTTTAGAAGAACAAACCTCTGGTGCTTGCTCCTGCTCGGATGTTTCAACCACCATTGGCCACAGCTAGCAAGAAATGCTTCACGTGAACAACAGAATTGGCAATTCTGGTCTAAAGGAAATGGTAAAACTAGCAGCAGCGAGAGAAAACCAAACACTGGCAAGGTTAGTGGCTGTAGACAGAACTACCAACTTTCTTTTTTAAAGAGAAAATGTAGATAAATCAGGAAATCTCCATCTTCCATCCACTCAGAGCAAAACAACGGAGGACTGAGCTGGTGGCATTAGAGTATGGTAGTGATCAACGTTATTTAATTGAACATGGATCTGTACCTCCTTTCTGTAGGAGTCTAAGGATGGTTTAAGAGTACCCGTAACTGTACCTTCCTAACCCACAGTCTGACCTGTGACCACACCACGCTCACGTCTAACACAGGAGAAACACAAAACCAAGCCTGCGCACACAAAATGGATCAAAAAGTCCTTGAAGACTTTTGATGGATCTCAAAAGTAGAACTGGAATCGCCATGAGACTCCAGAGAGGTTATTTGATTGAACCTACTTCACAATCTTAAAGACCCACAAAACTGCAGATCAGGGGATTGAAAAGAAACAGCAGGATCTACAAAACCCAGGAGGTGGTTTGTAGATCACACAGAACGTGCATGGCCATATTGCTCTACCAAGAATGAGCCAACACCAGCTGTGCCATAGCCAGATGCCAGGCAGACCATCGAGCACTTGGTGTGGGGGACAGGCAACATGGGGCCAGGAGGGTTACGGTGAGGCTTAGGATGAACACGAAGCACCACCAGCAGAAAGGCCGCGTGGCCCAACTGCTCCTCCAGCACTTGTAGTTCCAATAAAGATGCCAAAAACCTAAAAGGGTGCTGAGAGGAATCAGTCGGTTCAATACAAATTGGGAAACACCCTTTACAGCAAGAGATTCAAAATCCTTCAAGGAGTTGATCGGTTCTAGCACAGCAAGTCATTTGCTCACGTAATTACAGAATCTACAGAGCCTGGGAACAAAACCTGGCCTGTCGTGGTCAGAAATAGAGAAGGACCATCAGGTCAGTACAGGACAGTCAGAAGCATTAGTGAGGTACACAGCTGCCAGGACTTCTGCATGACTTTCAAGATGTGGAGTGACCACATATGCTTCAGTAGACCCCAGAACAAGAAACTTTGGAAGCTCCCTTGCCTTGATGCTACAAGTTTCAGGGAGAAAACCTTGTAAAGGCAGCAAGGAGGACAACCCTGGCTGCACTTAGCATCACGACCTCCATGTCCAAATGGGAGCCTGACCCCAAGCAGAGCTGGTGTTTCAGTACGACTCTTCCAAGAGGAGCTGGAGCAACCACGATGCCCCCGCGGTGACGGGACACAGGCACATCCCTCGGTTTGCTGAGCTCACAGTGGGCAGCAAAGCACAGTTCCCAGGAACAACCTGAGCACACGACACCTCTTAAAAAGCAGCATTCAACGTTTCAGAGGCAAAGCAAACCAAACCGCGCCCGACGGCTTGCTGCGGTCTCCTCTGCCACTGCCAGTTTCGGGAAACACAACTCGGGTGAGCAACCCACGCCGCATCCTTCAGTGCAACGCCACAGAACCCAAAAAGCTGCTCCAAGGGTAAGACCGATTTCTGTTCGAATCATATCCCAACTCCCAGCTACGCCCGGCCTGTAGCTCAGTACAACGACATCCAACACACACAAGTATTCACGAACTAACACACAAAAGCCATTTCCACTACAAGTCAACTGCTTTTTTTTTTTAATTCAAAGAAAAAAAATGGTATTTTAATAAATACTGCAGAAACATTAACCAAACATACAAAGTGACTTCAACAATTAAAAAAAAGTAATGAATGTCCCGTTTTATAACAGTTATAACTTATTTTTTCCACAATACTTAAATACAGAAAGCACTTACCAGCTATTTTGTAATACTGCCCTAAGCGCAATGTTGCATCAGTCAAAAGCTTATTATGGTGGTTAAAACATCTTTTTGGGGGAAATCATCGGAATGCGTGGGGTTGGTTTTTTTTTCTTCCTTTATCAGATGAAACAAAGTGCCAGGAACACACAGAACTGAGTTTTAATCATGGTAACCCTTTACCTTTGCACAAGTTAACGCGAACACAGCTTCAACACTTCAAAAATGAAGCATCACCCTTGGGAACAAAACGCTTGTCCTCAACAAGCGACAGCCACGCTGGTTGGAGCTTACAGTATCCTTCTTTCGAGAGAAGCTATGAAGTCAAGTTGGTCAGTAAGCAGCTGCAAATGATTTTAAAGGCCGATTTATCTAATGTAACAATAAGTATTCAGTAAGCAAAAAGGAATTTGACTTAACTGGTTCACTGATGCTTCATGACTGCTGTCTGGATACACACATACTAACCATAAAGACTACGGGCAGTATCCAGTTTCCACTGGGGACCCCTTAAGGCGTCACAGTTCTCCAGACCCCATTTCCTCACCACGAGCAAACGCAGTCCGCAGCGGGACGGCTGCCCCAAAAATCAGAGCATCACAGAAGATAACCTGGCTCTGCTGGCTCATTCGCAGATTCTCAGGTTTTCTTGCAACGACAATTGCAGTGAACCACATCACAGAATAGCACTTCCCTGTAGCGTTTACAGAGGGCTAGGTCCCGGGAGCCACCCGCCTCTCCCACTCCGAGCAGAAGCAGAGGAGTCTCGGGGCTTCCCCAGACGGGCAGTAAGGCTTAACGAATTATCACGGTTGTAAAACTAAGGATCATTTGTCATCATAGCTCTTAGCACCTTTCACTTGAACCTACGGCGACATACCCATACAGTACACCAGAACTGGAGATCACTTCCACTCTAAATTACAATCACAAAGAGGAATAGAAAAGTCAGAGTCCTGCGGCGGGCAGGTAGCTCGCCCCCACGCCCCAGTTTGATCCATTTAATTTCCACAGTGGGAGGGCACCTAGAATACTGGGAAATCTCAAACAGTTGTCTTCACTACAAACGTGCTCACACGCAGACTGTGCTGCTGTCCTGGGAAAGCAAAACTCCAGACTTCTCGCACACAAGTGTTTTCCTCTCCGTGACGCACAGGCCTCAGTATACTCTCCATTTTAACGATGAGCTACTAAAAAATTAGATCATATCCTTTGGAAAACCAACTATAAGGTCAGAGGGGTAGTTCCTTAATGAGGAGGGCACATTAATAACGTCGTCTTTAAAAAAAGCATTAAAGTATTATTTTAATGAAATCAAAGTGGTAGCATCCAGGAATAGGGCGTTAATAAAAGAAGCAAGCACTGTCAATGACATCTCTCTTCTTTGCAGTGTTATTTTCCCATTCACCCTCTTTGCTCAGCACATTCAAACATCTTCCCTTTATTTTTTGGCATTTTCCTCAATGTATCATTTCCTGATGCCACCTCGTTTAGAGCCATTTCCTCTCGCTGCTCAGTTCTTAAGTACAGTCTCACACAACAGGTGAAGTCTCCATTAAAGCACTGGCAGAAGCCCTCATTAAATACCATGTGGCTGTGTACTTCATCGAGCCTCCACCCCTCCCGGACTCTCTCTTCCACCTTCTCCAGGAAACCAAGGTCCTTCACATCACCGTGCAACTCTTTGCTTTGTCCTTTCGCAAGTCCGTCGCCACTGTGGAAAGTTCTGGCCTGCCAGGCATGTGTGAAATTCGCTTTGTTGCCCTCTGCGATTTGTTTCGTTTAACATTTTTATTTGTTTTATTCACACACGCCAAGGTGGCAACATGAAAAATGTCTCTGACACTGTTTTCTGACTGTAAGGCTGAGCATTCAATATACGTAGCTGCTCCAATCTGTTTGGCCATATTTGCACCCTAAGGGAAAAAAGAACATGCAATCAATACCGAGTTTCCTCAGCGAGCCAAAGCAAACCATACAATTACTTTTCAGCACTGTTTTCCACACACAATGTTTTGTGAAAACCAAAGCTAAAGCTCCAGCACGACAGCCAGCAGCTAATTTTGCAAAATAAACAGAGCTTTGGTTCCAAGACGCATTAAACAAGTATATAAGCACTATCTCCTATGCTGATAAATACAAACAGGAAGGGGGAAGATCAGCCCAGTGACCTGCAAACAACTGCAGAAAGCCAGAGGAGTATGAGCAGGACCTGTTTAGCAATTTCACCCTTACACCTTAGCCTGCGTCCGTGAATCACGTGCTCACTGGGAAAGGTCCAGACCTGGCAGCTTCCAGATTTAAGCCTGCTATCTCCAAAGCAAAAATGTATCCTGACTGCCTTAAGGGCCAGCCAGCGTGCCCCTGACCTGGAGTCCCTGTTACATCTCCACGAAGGGGGCAAGGTTCATACAGAAATGTACTGTGGGTTTCACAGCTGTATCAACTTGTAGCTAGGGAACAGGCAAAAAAAAAGGAAAAAAGGACATTAGTGGTTATACGAGCCCTTCTTTTTTGATTTTAAGTCCATTAAAAGCCGAAGTGGGGATATTTGTTCCAGCAGCACAAGGAAAACAACACGTGACTCTGGCAGATGACAATACCCCTGTATCCTGTTGTGGATTTTGCTACTGGAAGACAATACAGCATTGTGTGAAAAAATGGAGCTGTTTTAGTGGAATTTTACTTCTGAGGCATGAATCTTTTTAGTAAGTTAAGAAATCCAACCACATCCTTGACATGCCACTCATCACGTATTCATGGACCTGAGATACAGGCACAGGTCAGTCCAACCTCCTCTCCTCTTTGCTCCAGTGCCAGGCTGATGGCACTAACCTATCCTGGACCCAGGACAGTCCTCATCATGCACTATTCACACTGCAGGGATGCAGCCATCTTCTTATCAATTGTAAGTGGGAGTGGCTGATAAGGGAGTATTAGTTTGCAGGACAAGCCCTCCCCACAGTTAAACATCTCAACTCCTACTAACCAAGCCCAGCCTATACCTCAGAGCCTCAGAAATGTTTGCTCAAGTGTAACTGACTGAAAACCGGCTAGCACACTGCAGGCAGGGTCACCTTTAACTGGCTTTGTCCTCCCAGAGCTTCCTTATGAAGTTAAGGGGAATGGGGAAAGCCCCACCAAGCTCTTTGATCCCATGTTGACTTTGCAAGGTAAGGGAATTTAAAAATAAGGCTGTGTATCTCAACCCCAGAGGGCCCTTCCCCAGAACAAGCACAGGAGAGCACTGGGTTGCTTCATGCCAGCAGGGTTTTGGCAACCGCAAGCTGCTCAGTCTAAGCTTTTGCTTAAATAAGAGTGCAGATGAAATTATGGGACTTTGCTGAAGTATGGGCTTCCCTGCAACATGTGGAATTTTCCCTTCGGCTGCCAAGTCATAGCTTCTGGCTTAGCCCTTCGTCTCCAGCTGACGCCTGCTCCTAAGGGGTACAGGCTAAGCTGTGACACCAGAAAATACGTGAATCTTCAACTCCATGGGACAAATCCACTTGTCAGTATATTTTTCATCGCTATCTATGAAGATGTGAGACTTGGTGACTTTACTAAAGCACTGTAAAAAATGTAATATATGAACTTGTGTATGTAATAAGTCGCAGACAGTATTTCCTTTTAAATTTAATATTCAAAGAAAAATAGCATGGAAAATTACAGCTCCAAGGCTGAACACAAATGTATACACATGCAACAGTGGTAGTTTGTAACCAAGATGACATCTGCTGCAACAAGCAGGATTTAAGGACACTTCCGAATTGTTTTACACTGAAGTAAAAACCTGGCATTTAGTTTCATATAAAATTGAGGGATGGAGGGATGTTTACTCAGTGAAGTGCAGCAAAATGCCATACCCAGCACAAGCCACCATAGTACAATACTCCATGTACATTTTAAACACAATACTCAGTTTATGGTATCTTTGCATCTTCAAATTTAAACATGCTGTAAGAGGCTGCATTATTAGTGATTGCATATTAGGAGCTGTTGGTTTGGAAAACCTGAGATTGTGGGTAAAACATTAAAAAACTGTTTGATAGCACAGGATATATAGACTGAAGTTACTTCTGGTGGTGCCATTCTCACCCTGACACGCTGCAGGGTGTATCTCAAACCACCACTGTGATTCAGCATGCATGATACATACATGTGAGTAATCAGTGGAAGCTCACCCCAGAGCCCAGTTTTCCCCTGTTCTCTACCTACTGCTCTCCCACAGCCCGATTCCTTTCCCTTTCACCTCAGTTTCTCTATCCTCTGATGCCTGGCTCCAACCTTCTCACTTCCCCCAGCAGCTGCCAAGAATTAAGACACTTTCTGGATTTGCTGCCACCTTCAGAGGGAGCTACAAGGTGTTCTTACAGGTGTTTTAAGGCAACAGGATTTAAAAGGAGACAGATTACACACAATACTTGTCATGGTGCTGAAGTCGAACAAACAGCATTCAAATCTAAAGTCTGACGACAACAATTTCACCAATTTGTCAGTAAATAAACAGGACTTGTCACCTCTCAGTTACTGTTTTGGCCTCTCCAGGCCCAGAAAAGCGGTAAGTTTATCCTCACTTTACTTAAACAGCTCTTTGCAACCAGTAAAGCTACACTCTTATGATGCTCTAAGTATGCATTGTGGGGCTGCACGATTTTCTGCTGTATCCAGTCCATGGCTAGGCTTTGCCTTTACTCATCATAGCTATCAAATTCACCTCCATCTACTCCAGAGTATGCACATCTGCCTTCTAGGATGCACTCATGTCAGCAGAGGGGAGAAGCTGTTCATAAAGCTGACTACAGCAATAGAAAAGAGTCTTATCTTCTAGCCCTAAGCACAGAGAAGGACGTGGCACGTACCTGATCGTAGGACACGGGCGTCTGCCTGTGATTGGAAAGTTCCACTAGTGTGCTTACATCTGTGCGCAGATCCGACTTGCAACCAACCAAAAGCATTTTGGTGTTTGGACA
>Ga0065711_1010043_pt1 | contig 10113 bp, 4 predicted proteins | sample Hoacrofraction12_FD_59098 | JGI IMG/M metagenome (GOLD analysis project Ga0065711, IMG submission 59098) | Hoatzin crop microbial communities from Cojedes, Venezuela - Epithelial fraction 12 v2 (version 2) | ecosystem: Host-associated > Birds > Digestive system > Esophagus > Crop | place...
CCGCCTGGACAAGGTCCTGTGCAGCCTGCTGTAGGTGACCCTGCTTCGGCAGGGGGGTTGGACTAGATGACCCACAGAGGTCCCTTCCAACCCCTACTATTCTGTGATATTCTGAAGTCTGAATTTGCTTTCTATACAAGAATATCAGCATTGGATTAAGGCAAGCTGATGTGTTTTCTGGTGTCTGTCATCTTTGTGGTAATGTTTGGATCCAACCTGTAGCTAATTTACCTCCAAGAAAGTGGATACTTCCTTCCCTGCAACATTGTATCATATCAGAAAATAATAGGGCTTGCATTTTCATCAGACCTTGACTTGTACGATAGTTGTGTCAAATATCTGATTAGAGGGATAGCAAATTTGTTTTGGGGGTGACTACCTTCAAGAGCTACCTCTCTATCATGAGGGGTAGGTGATGTTTTACTGGGACTCAGTGAAAATTTTGACAGAATGGAAATAAACATTATTGTGGGAGGTGTCAGCTATGCCAGAGTTTACAATGCAAATCTAGCAGTCTAACTAGTGAGCTGTTCTGTATGTCTAGTTTTTTCCCAGTTTAGGTTCCTTCATCTGCCTACTTACCTGTAGGTGTTTTGCTGGAGCATCAGGAACATGTCAAAAATGAGGTTGCATCAAAATAAATTCTGCCATGAAAAGATGTAAAACTTTGTTTTATACCAAGTAGGATTATAAAGTCTTCTTCTGTATGTTGATTTCTTTACTTTCAGAATGCTAGAACTGCAAAACATGTCCTACAAGTCAGCTCCTTCTGTATCTAAGAATGGTTTCAAAGGAGGTAGCAAACTATAAATGCAAGACAGAGTTACCTATGGTGGTTCTTTCACTGTGATGCAGTAACAGAGTGGAAATAAGTATGTATTTAGCATAGAAATTAAGAAAAATTCTTCCCCGGGGAAAAAAAGTAAAAGTTGGCACTCTTATCACTACATCATGTGTTCATTAGCCAATCCACTCTTTTCAAGAATATTGAACAGATCTAATGTTAGACCTGCCCCTCTCCCAGCTGAATTCAAAAGATAGACAGGCTTCCTTGCAATCCCCTTACAGGAAAACTTACTAGAAAATACACAGGAAAATATCTATAACTCTGTTCCCTTGGTGCAACATTTGAATAACTACTCTTGACTACCATGGAAAACAATCTAAAATTGATTGTACATTTCAAAAGCCCTCACCACATCGCTTTGCAGTGTTCAGTTTTTCAGTATTGGTAATCAATTGCACCACAAATCTTTGGGACCATTTTACCTTTCTCTTTCTTTGGCTCTATTTTACATTACCACGTTGCATTTACTGAGAGATGATTTTTACCCATCAGTTTTGAGAAGGTCCCACACAAGTTGTAAATAAAGAGCAGGCCATAGGGCATTCTGGGATAATTCTACCTTTACCTCCTGAGTAAGGAAGCCAACCTAATTAATGACTTCCCTACTACTGGAGAGGTGCAGAATAGTAATTTGGATACTGGCAAACTGGGGATTTATTGTCAATTCAGAAGACTGTGAGTGCCAACTCTGCAGTTCTCTACATCTCAACTTACAACTGGGATCAATACTGCACTTTCAGCTTCCACTTGTATGTTTTATTTATGGAGCATATATTTTGAAACTTTTTTCCCTGTTGTTTTTAAAGAGTTACTGCCACTACCTACTTTGATTTAGGCTAGTCAGAATTTGTTTTGCTTGCTTTTGAAAGTGGGAAAACAACTGCTAGTGATAAGAGAATGTGTGTTTGGGTATATGTGCACCTTTTCTTGTGTGTAATTAGAGTTAACAGTACATGTAAATCTGTCAATATGAGTGTCGTTAAACTTAATTTCTCCTTTAGCCTCCCCTCACAGTGCTGTTGTCATGAACACATATGATGGCCAGCAGAAGTCTTCAGTACATGTGAGAATTATGTTTTGGATATATAGGGAAAATTCCGGTGAGCTTTCTAAATAAAGCAATCGGTGGGTAGTTGAGGTTGTACAGCCTGGAGAAGAGGAGGCTCTGGGGACAACTTATTGCTGCCTTTCAGTAATTTCCTATAGGAAAGATGGGGACAATCTTTTTAGCAAGGTCTGTTGTGACAGGACAAGGAGTAATGGNTTTAAACTAAGGGAGGGTAGATTTAGACTGGATATAAGGAAGAAATTTTTTACAATGAGGTTGGTGAAACACTGGCACAGGCTCGCCAGAGAGGTGGTTGATGTCCCATCCCTGGAAACATTCCAGACCAGGTTGGACAGGGCTCTGAGCAACCTGGTCTGGTTAAAGATGTCCCTGCTCACTGCAGGGGGGTTGGGCTAGATGACCTTTAAATGTCCCTTCCAACCCAGAACATTCTATGATTCTATGATAGTGTAGATGTACATTTAAACCAAGGTCACAGATCTGAATATCCCTTTCCTCCAGACCTGAGGTCAGTATTTCTATTCAAATGCTCCAGCTCTTTCTGTGATGTTTTGACACTTACAGGCTATGCTTGATGTTATGTTTACTGAGGAAATATACATTAAATGATCACTAAAATGGGAAGCACTACTTCCAAATCCTCCACGTGCATTTTGTGTGTACATATATACGTGCAAACAGAGGTATGGTTTGGGTAGATGCTGGAGGTATCCAGGTTCACAGTACTCTTTTTGAGTTACAGATGCAATATCACAGTAAAAAGATAAGGTGGTTACCCTAATGGACAAGGGAATGAGATAATGCATTCCATTTCTTTTTAATGTCTAGCATAAAATTCCCTGTTTAACTATGTGTAGGTAATATGAAAACCAGGGAATTTTAATATAGAAGCCAAATGATGTAAGCTGTACAGTCAAATAGCAGAATGACACTTTGAATAAAAGAGGGAAAATACTTCAAATTTTGTCTCACTTTTATTACCTAGCTGTACTTTCTCAATAGTGTCATGGATGTTGAAGTATGTCGGAAGGGATCAAGCTGGAGTTATCCACCATTTTGTCTTTATGGGAGCTCTGTTTTGTGAGTGGAGGGTACTTTGGAATCCCTCTTTAACACAGCAAGCGGTAAACCCTATTGTTCTGCCTGCCTCCTCAACTGCCTTCTCTGATGGTTTGCCAATGTAAGATGAAAACTAAAGAGTGTACCATATACTGAAAGATTAGATAACTCTATTTGCTGTAACGGCTTCTTGGGACAGATAAGCCTTGACTCTAGTCTTCCTGTAATTCAGAGGAGCCTATTCGCTCAGGAGCAGAGGTCCCAACTACCAAACTCATTTCATGTTTACTACTGAACAGACAAAAAAAAGAATCAACATGGGCTAGATTTCAAGCAGTAAGACAGAAATAAACCTGTAAACAAGTCCATTATTAGTCCCCTTTACTCTCACATGATAATGATTTGGAGGGTCTAAAATTATTTAACAGTACCTCTGTTTTCCAACTCTCAGCCTGAATTTTGCCTTTAAAAACATCATGCAATTGACGATTATCTAATCAACCCTTTTGCAGAGGGACTTCTTGCATTTGAAGTTTGTTGCATTACCATAGTATATCTGTGTGGGGGTTTCTATTACCTGATTATTATTCCCTATTAAATACCTGTGAAATTTTTTTTTTTGGACCAGGTAGAGAGTAATAACAGCAGAACAAAATGGGAATCAGGCAGTTACATTTTTCATCCTTTGCAGTTCATGCATTAACATTCTCTGGATTTAGCGCTTGTGACAATAACTGTGTTCAGGCTAGTCACTATATCCTTAGATCTCAGGACTTCAAGAAAAAAGCTAGAAAATTTTTAATTGAATCCCTTTTTCTACCACCAGACAAAATAATCTCCCCTCCTTTCTGCCCTGGGTATTTTTTTGGTTTTCTGTTCTATAAACCACATACTATCAGTTTAGCTGTTGCCTAAAAGTTAATGCGATGGAAGCCTGGCTATAGATTTGATATATTGCAGAAAGGCTGCATTCATGAATTGTGAATAAGAGCAACAATTTTTCAAATATATATTGTCAAAGCCGTTTTCTCTCCAATAACATTGCACGTAAAATTTTACAAGTGTAATGGCTATTTTACTTGCAGTTAAAAAGTGCATACAATTGTAATATATCAGCTGTCATTAAAATGACATCTGGGAATATATGAAGGCTTTTTCTTATCCTGTTTCAGACTTCTTTACTACCTGTATTTCCTGTTCAAGATATTACTGTTAAAGGATTACTAGAGAGAGAACAGCACCTACATAAATATCTGTGTGTGTATATGCACACACATGCACATATATATCTATATATGTATTTGTTCTTGGCAGATCTTAGTACCTGCATTTAATGTACATTACTGTCCATTGAATGATGTAGTAATTTCTCTGTAGTTCAAATAATGGACTTCACTGTATAGGTTCATGTGCTTCTGTCAAATACCGAGTGACCATAGTTTGCCCATGGTCACTCTGAATAGCTGTTTGTTTCCAAATATTATTGAATTAAATGGTTGATACTCATTGCAGCTCCAAATACTGCAGAACTGTAGGGATGATCTTGATTCAATGCATCCAGTAAAGTCAGTTGTAGTAAAATTAATTCTTCAACTGCACTTCAAAGATATTCTAATATAGGATGTTAAAAGCTCTAAAGGTCAGACAAAGAAATTAGAATTGACTTAAAGCAGGATTTCACTATTATAAGCAGACATCATGCAATCCTTGATCAGTTGAGGACAAATGCAAAGCTTTCCTTTTGCTGAGGACAGGATCTCATCCACAGTATGGGATTTTTGAAATGTTCTCATCATAGAAGTCTGTAATAGGAATACCAGTGTTGAAAATCCTTCTTAATATGCTGTGCACATAGCACACACAAAGCATCATGTTCCTTCTACCCATCCTTGAATAAGTCATTGCTTAAGCTTAATGCCTTATTTCTATGGTTTCTCCTTGATCTTGCATAGGAGTGCGTACTTGCAGAATACACGCCAAAGTTTCTGAAAAGATCTGTATTCACTACTACTTTAGACCAATTTTGCAGGAAGCAAATCGTTGAAAGTAGGCATTTATTGTTTTAGAAATCTGTAGGGCTCCTCACCTTAGTCTTAGGTCTAGTGTCTGACACTGATAAAAGTGGTCTGAGACTACTGGATTATCTGGAAGATGTTTCTCCAAATTTCCCTGCTTGACCAGCAATCCTGGACTATCAAGCACAGCTGCTTGCATAAGATGACTGTGAGTCCCTTCCATGGTCTAGGATGGAAATGGAACTGAGCTGCTGTGATCAACCTTATTTCGAACCCTAGAACAAAGGAAGCTAAAAGCAAGAGTCCATTATGAAAGTTAATAGAGTTGAATATTCCTGCTTAGTCTGAAGTGGCTGCTTTGTCCTTCTGCCTGTACTTCCCGAATGCTTTGATGCTGCAGCATGCATTTTTATCAAGCATTATTCTGAACTGGTTACCTCATTAGGTTTAATGTTTGATTAGTGAGTCATTAAATACTATATAAGTCAGAACACAAACTGTGTCCCAATTCTCCTTTGATTTCCAGTAATGATTTGAAAAATGTCCAGAGTACAAGTGATATACCTTTGTCACGGGCAGAACAAAAGGAATGTTAGATTCAAAAGTCAGTTCTAGCCAAATATTTTGTAACACAATATCTCATCCAATATTTGTAGATTGAAATTAGTAATCTAAGGACGTTGTTATTTCTAATACAATATTTGACGATAAATTGTAAGTAGATCTTTATACTTTTAGTTTTTGGTGAATGCCTTTTCTGTTTTTGTTGAAGAAGCTGGATTTCTTAGGATTCAGTCCTCCTAAGAGAGAAGCAGCAGAGGCTGATGTAATACTGAGTCAGGGATATGCCACAAGCCAGTTTATCACTGACAGCATTCTTGAGGTTTAATTGTTCTTCTCACTCTTCACTGTTGTCTTCATGACACCCTCCCCTGAACTGATTTTCCTTAAAATAGTTTAATACCAGCCATTCGTAATATACTCATACTGAAATTACGGAAAAAATGGGTCAAGGTATGATCAAAGGCCTGTGAGCTTTTTCCTCCTAAGCAGACTGTAGGCTACTTTTGGTAATAAAATTACATGTGCTTCTGTCAAAAGGAGAAGCTGATATTGTTTAGTGTGATGTTATTTTAATGGTGCCACTTAAAAATTAAGTTCTGTTACTGAAACACTAGCTGCGGATAGTATTTCCTATGCTCCAGAACATCTAACAAAGATGTACCTCTTGAGAAGCAATCAGTGGTTAACCTTGAGCAGTACGCTTATTTAAACTCTACGTGGCAAGCTCAAGAAAAACGATGTACTAAATCCAAATGTATAAAACCAAATGTGTGCTGATGCCAGTTAATGTGCATGGTGGCATGTCACTGCATATATCATTGATGGGTAAGTGTTCCTCTGCCCCTGCTTTCTGTGGTGAAGGAAAAGCGAGGAGCCGCTGACAAGATCAAAGGTGATGTGTGCCTGATTTTGTCTTGCTGAGCAGCAGTGGCATCTTGCGCTGAGCTATCTTTCCTTAGCGGCGCAGCCCTTTAGAGCAGGGGAGAGATTAAACACTCTAACAGTGTCACTAATCCATAAAATGAGAGAGAAAAGTATACGCTGTCCCATTATTCAGATGCTATTTGCTCTTCCTGAATAGCCAGAGGCTTTTTCTGAATTGTTTGTGGTCTCTTCACTCTCCACATTGCTGTCCATTTTTGTCATTATGTTGCAGTCTGTATATGTTTCCCCACGAGCAGTCCAACCAAAATTGTTTGTACCTAACCACTTGGGTTTCTTACTTCAATGGGAACAGGAACAGCAAAATTTGGATGTTATTGGGTTGGATAGTGAGTTTCAGTACAAGCATTAGCAAAACATGTATGAAGTGCTAGCTCAGGTCACAGAAGCCTCTGGCAAGGAAAAAAAGAGTGCATTGCCTTGCTGTAGGGGTAGTTGCTGTCTTGGAGAAAAAAAATCCCTAGAGTAATAAGCATGCTGATAAGCTGGTTTTGTGTTACTTGCATAAAAATTAAGCCTCTGAAATTTTTATTTTTTTGTCATTGTATTGGAAAAAAGCATAGAAGACACTTGTTCCTGGGCAATTGAGAGGCAATAGGTAATTTGTGGAGGTGACAGAATAGTTAATGCAGACGAAGCTATGCAGGAAGGGAGCGTGAGGGAAGCAGCATGCCTCAAATTCATAAACGGCAGAGGATCTGAAGGAAAGGGTTATAGCTGGACATGGCAGGATGTCCATTGGCTTTGTAAGTGTCCATAGCAGTCTTTTTCTATGACCACCCTCTACAAATTTGTATTGATTGTCTTCCAGCTACCCACAGAAATGTCTTTCTTGCTTATAGCATCAGTACTCTCCAGCATTAAGTAATGAACTAAAAAAACCTCCAGTCTATGTATTTAATTATGTGTCCTAGAGCAGCTGAAGATAAATGTCAAAGGCTCTTATCAAAGGCTTAGTCACAGTGATGGCAATGACAGATTTGGCAAGCGACACACCAGGCTGGTAAATGTGGAAACCCAAAGCTGTGGCTTTGCAGTGTATCCTAAAATGAGTCATAAGAATTGAGTGAGGGAAGCAGAGAAAGAATCTGTGTTTAAAAGGAGTTTAGCCTAAACCACTATTTGGCCACTGATTCAGTTTCACTTGAAAAAACACACTGATGTCTCTTGAGAGTTATTCTTAGAGTTCTGGTTTGTTGTTATAAATGACAGTAAATCTCTTGCTGCTATGGCTGTAAGGAAAATTTTGGAAAACAATCTGACCAACGCTGAAGTGTTTCTGAAAGTCTAATGAGTATGAATGGCTTCATATGTTTCGGTGAAAATATCAGGTAATAGTCGACTTTCCACTAGTTTTAATTTTTTTAGTCTTCATAGAAAACTATATACTGAGTCATCTTTGTAGTTACCTGAAATTCCTGAATTTTAAGAAAACATGAGGAATTGCACAATTTTACAGTTTTACTGTGAATTAAAACCTTCTTCTGGTATATGTTTTTCCTTTCTTTAGTCTGCTGTTTCACCAAAGAGATTTTCCAAGTCTCTTGGCGTTGTCCAGTCACACTCGCTAGATGAAACAGTTCGGGTGTTCATGGAGTCTTATGTACTATGCACTATCTTTTGTTGAGCATCTGAGAATTTAGTATGATTATGCACTCATGTTGATGCCTTGGAGGCCACAGGTCTTATCTTAAAGGTCAGCTATACTCCCTTGATTCACTCCTTTCCCCCACTCCAAGCTCTATGTGCTCATATTTTTCTCATGAAAACTGTTATTTATTTATTCCAGATCACTAAAAGATGAAAGCTGCAGGTAGAAAAGGAATACTTCAGTATCCTTCTTAATGCTGTGCTCATGGTGACAGAAGGTCCAGGCAGCAGGGGTGAGGGGGTTGAAATTGGTGATAATTCAATGCTCTGTTTTCATTGTAGGAAATGCACTTTAATTTTACAAGAACTGGCTTCATAAAAAGGAGGAAAAACTTTGAGTAGGTAAGGGACATAAAATTACTTTACCTGCCACCAGGAAGCAAAGCAGAGATGAGCAGGACAACAAATTCAAAAAATAGGTCCTGGTCAAAAAGGAGTAAACACATACTTATGATTGAATGCACATCCCCAGGGAAGATGTGGCTGGGAAAGCATATGAATTGCAGATAAACACTAGAAGAGGATGTAAGGTAGGTAAGGAAATTGTGATGCTGAGCTAGTAGAAAAGCTGTTATTACTAAACATAACTGGGTACAAATACAATTCTTATGCTCTTATTTTACATATTTCATATACATCACATGGGGAAATGTCACACAGAGGGAGAACTGTAGAGTACTTGACAGTTTTACATTGCATCTTGCTTACGCACAAAATCCTGTTACAGTCTGCAGGCAGGGGCTGTGCAAAGTGAGTAGGAATTGCAGGAGACATAGCTTGTGATTATGCACCTGGCCCATCAACAGCTGCTTCCTTAAAGGGAAAGAAGAGACATGGGTTTTGAACAAAAAGAATACATTTTTTTCTTTCTCAAGTCATAAACCCGAACTATCTTTCCTTTGCTCTTTGAGGAAGAACTTCTTCACTCTGAGGGTGACGGAGCACTGGAACAGGCTGCCCAGGGAGGTTGTGGATTCTCCTTCTCTGGAGATATTCAAGACACGCCTGGACAAGGTCCTTTACAGCCTGCTGTAGGCAACCCTACTTCAGCAGGGGCGTTGGACTAGATGACCCACAGAGGTCCCTTCCAACCCCTAACATTCTGTGATTCTGTGTCATTCTTTCTTCCCTATAAACCCCAATGACTTCAGTTTAGTATGTGTAAGTGAAAGAAAGTAGATCCACCAGTACTCCTGTCTGTCTTCTGTTCTCTGACTTCCCCTCAGATGGTAATTTTTAATGTTTGGAACAAATGCTGTTGCATAACCTGTGCTATTTTTGACAGGTCCAGATGGTGGGTAAGATAACTTAATCTTGAGAGTGCCAGAGGAGCCATAAAGTCCAGTGAGATAGCCCTCTGGGTCTGGCAGGAAAGACATTCTGGACCTGCCTCTGCATTGTCTGCCCCTTATTGACTTTCCTGCTCTGTCAAGATCACAGCTGGTGCAACACATCAGCAGTATCACTAGTGGCTTGGAGGCTGCATGTGCTGCCCATGAAGGACACAGGTAGAGAACTGTTGTTTCTTGTCCCCTGTTTTCAGTCAAGGGGACGTAGTAGCTAGGGTTGGTAAGGATCTTTATGAATTGGTTCCTTTATGTCAGAGCCTTTCTGGACTGTAAAAGTGAAGTAGCAAGAGTGGGGAGGATGGAGAACTGCCTTGCTCTGTGGGAGGGCAGGGTGAAGATAAGAGAACGTCTTGAGACCCCTGTAGCTGTGCATGAGGCCCTGTGATAGATGAGCAGTCTAATGGCTGTACAGCAGAAAGCAATGTTGGCTCTTGTAGGTTTTCTGGAGGGGGGGGGAATTCCTCACTGGTGGACTTCTTGGAGGGATGCTAATTAATTGAGATGTGGGTTTAGCATCAGTCCACCAAAGGAGCTGTTAATGTTGTTTGTAACTGATTAGGTCTGTACTGTCTCTCCTCTCCCTATATATTTGCCTTTTTTTTTTTTTTTTTTTTTTTT
>Ga0065711_1052061_pt1 | contig 10113 bp, 5 predicted proteins | sample Hoacrofraction12_FD_59098 | JGI IMG/M metagenome (GOLD analysis project Ga0065711, IMG submission 59098) | Hoatzin crop microbial communities from Cojedes, Venezuela - Epithelial fraction 12 v2 (version 2) | ecosystem: Host-associated > Birds > Digestive system > Esophagus > Crop | place...
AGGCTGCCCAGGGAGGTTGTGGAGTCTCCTTCTCTGGAGATATTCAAGACCCGCCTGGACAAGGTCCTGTGCAGCCTGTTCTAGGTGACCCTGCTTTGGCAGGGGGGTTGGACTAGATGACCCACAGAGGTCCCTTCCAACCCCGAACATTCTGTGATTCTGTCATAATTTTATAATAGTTATTATAATACGGTAGCTTTGGTTAAAGCAAAAATAAAAAAGCTTAACTTAAGATCAACTGGTAAGGAACAATCATGCCTACGTTACTGCTTTGGAAGCCAATGATTTAAGAGAAAATTTGATTACCAAAATTTAAAGCATAACTACGCCATTATGCTAGAGCTATCATTCCTGCAACTGAAAGAAATGCAAATGTATTCAACTGTAACAAGCCACACAATAATCCTTTCGATTTAAGTATTTTTCCTTCTTTTGCCTCCTCTTTTTACCCGCCTCTTACTACATATTGCTACTGAAAATCCAAGTACCCCTCCAGCATCAGAGTTCTCACATGGAGATTCTAGCCCACCCCCAGAGGTGTACACAGTCCCAATCCACCTTTCTTGGATGAGAAGATGTAGGAGTGGGCTATTGAAACAATGGAAGCAGACAAGCCTTTACATCAGGGACCAGACCACCTTAACTCACAAATCTCAGAAAAACAGAGGAAAGAGAAACCTGTTGTTCTCCCTCCTCTAGCGTCTTTCTGCCTGCCTGAGAAGAGAGACAGGATCCACAGAAAACACAGGACAACAACTGACCAGAAGTAAAATTAATGCTAGAAGGTAGGAGGTAATTCCTGACCTCAGAGCAGAAATGACCCGAAAGACATGACAACGTATCTGCTTTTACATCAGATGTGATCAGCTTATAAAGACTTAAATATCAGCCGAAGTGTCAGCAAAGAACCGTCTCCAGGAAGCTGGGCAGGGCATGCACTCCTGTTTCCTCAATGAAATAAGGCTACAGCAAGGATGACCTTACACTGCAGAGATGAAGAATAGGACCATACCACAAAACTAACAAGGTCTGAGGCACCCACAGAACCACCAGATGTTTCAAGTTTCCTCAGTACTGGGAAACTGAACCTAAAACCTCGTTAATTTCTCTCCTGCATAACACCATGGGAAAGAGCAGCAGAACAGTGAGTAATTTGCAGATTTAGGAAAAAAACCCTGTGTGTGGACTTCGCTTTTTTTCCCTCACAATCCCAAGAGGTAGGTTCTTCCTCTCCCTAGAGGAGATCAGCATGCTATGCCTTGCTTTCTACAGCAGATAATGGTTCTGAACTAGGGAAATACCCTACTATCCTATTCCTCACCCCTGTGACTGAATATGACAACAGTGCACTTACAGTATTACGTCCCAAAAACCAAGAAAACATTGGAAGGGCAAAGGGGATGGGGAAACAAAGAGAACGAGAGACAGAGAGACATATATTTCACTTTTAAAGGAGACCAAGACCAAATAGAAAAAACAAACTCTAGGGCCTCTTTCTACATGTACATCCTCCACAGGTGCAGGGGCTGAAAACACTTCATGCTGTTAGGAAGAATCACATGTGCAGGACCACGCCACTCCACTGCTTACTGAAAGAGTACAGCAAAGGTAAGCTAGCCAGAACCAAGCAGAAAGCAGGATGTCAGAAAGCACGTTCACGTCATGATGGAACAGGAGAAGCAACGGACTGCACTCAGAAGGAGCATTTTGACACTAATTGCCTTCATGAATTCAGGGAAGTCCCAGGCCAGCCGGAGATACTGAGAGCAGATACAACACTCCAGGCGCTTCCCTTTCATGGAAGCCAGAAGTATTTTGAGTAGCAGCACAGGGAGACTTCCAGCAACCACAGGAGGATGCAGCTTTCAATACATTTGAAACAGAAGACAGAACTAGAATACATCCTCCTTAAGCAGGGGCAGCATTCACTTGTAGAGATCGAGGCACTTCCTGTTAATAGTAATGCTGTTCCTGTCAGGACTATCATCTAATCCTACAGTTAGGACTTGTATGCCTTTTTCTTCCACTCCACAAAGAGCTCCTTTTGCAAACAAAAGAACAACGAAAACATTGGGCCATGCATATTCACTACTAGTCCCAAGGATTCACAAGGGAACTGATACCTAAAATTGTTCCTGCGTGGTATCTGTCAATCCGCTTTACAGTTAGAAACCTCCATACAGCATCCAACCCCACGAAGCAGGTACTGCATAGCTTCCTCAAGCTGACAATTAAAAATGGAGTTTATGTTTTAGAGACAAAATTAACAGTTGGCTGTGATGACACCAACCAAGCAAAATCCTCCAACCCTCGCTCCATAGAGCAGATACGGCCTTCAAATGTTTGGTTCCCCACAGTAATTTATTCAGTACCCACAGAATGAGCTGGAAGATGTTTACAGCACAGATTCCGTCCTGATGTTTTACTTCTATTACAAGACTGTGAGCTCAGCATGCGCCAGGAGGAAGCAATTTAAAAAAAAGAAGAAAATCCAAAAGAAATGCAAGCTTACCAACGCAGTCACAGCACTCATCCCAAAGTGTGCCCAGGCAGAGCATGCACTCCTTGCAGCAGGAACAGTTCCCCTCCCCAGGGCGGCACTGACACAGCTCCTGAAAACAACAGAAACTCATTATACCACAGCAATCCCAGCTGTAGAACGCTAACACGGCAGAGCAATTCTTCCTCAAGCCGCAACTCCAATTACGGCATTAAAAAAGCTTAGTACACTAATACAGTGAGTAAACGGTAAAATAGTTCCAGCCAAAGAAACGACCTTAGTTTACAAAAGGATCTTTTGCAAGTATTTTTTTTTTTTTTCAAAGGTGAAATTCTGAAGACAAATCTGAAGTCAGCTAAGCAGCATTTGTAAGAAAAGAGAATCCTATCCATGGAAAAGGCGAGTGCACTTCTATGTATGCCTGAATCTACAAGTTCTTTTAATGTTTTCCCCCACCACAACAGGAAATTCAAAGAAGGATGTTTCTTTATATATAAATAGCATGCATACGTTATAATTTGGCTAAAAAAGGAAGTTACTATAAGCAGCATGTGCATACCCAAGAAGATACCCAACACCTACCATCACACCTATTCACGGATTCTCTTGGTTAAGTCATCTGACCACAGGATGTTGTGTGTCCCTGAGTGCTTGTTACACATTACTCTCCATTTGCAGTATTAGTGATCAGATTATTTCTTTTCCCCGGGTCCAGCTGGTTCATTCTTGCTATTATGAAAACAACCCTCTCGCTCCTCTCCCCCCAAATCAACACCTTGGGATACTTCCAAGACTTCTGGATCCTCTAAAAGCGGAATGGCATGCATACACATTTTTCTTTAACTGTTATTAAGCTAGAAAAACGGAAAAGGCGTGGAAGCAAGAAGTCAAACCTTTCTCTTCAAATTACCTAAACCTGAAGGCACTGGTTTAGCAGTTCCGCTGAAGACAGACTTGTGGACCTCAAGCATGGAAATAGCCTACACGGAAATCTAAAACCCAGGCATTCTCCTTCCCTCTAGCTCAAATCCATACCAGTAACTCCAGTTCAGCCAAAGGACTGTGGCTACATGACGGTAACATACGGGCTTCAATCGTGCCGCAGTGCAAAACGTGGACAGTCAAGCAGTCACATTTGGTCGTCCTGTCTAAGAATTTGGTTTTGATGATGTCTGTCTAGCTCACAACTGGTGAGAAAACAAAATCCCGTTACTGGAAACACTGACCACGGGATCCTTCCCACCTTCAGCTTTACTGGAAGCGCCATCGGCAAATCTCTGCTGCGCGGCATGGTCGGGAGACGCATGCGGACAGGAGGGAAGGGCAGGAAGGTGGTTTGGCATGGAAATCCCCTAACCCGGAGTCATCACCCGAGGCTCCACCTCAGCCAGCCACGGGTGGGTCAGGGACACCGCTCCTTGCAGGCAGGCACAAACGTCACCCACACAGGCTTTCTGTAGCGCTTTGGGAAGAAGATGAGGGGGCAAAATTCCACTTTCTAAATAACCCTTTGCTTGCTATTGTTAAGGAGCATCAGGCAGGGGAGGAAGCAGGCATTTTTACACCAAACATCAGGACCACATTTGCTAGGCAAGGCAAGGCACAGAGATGGGCCGGATGGCGTGCCACCCCCATTCCCTCTTTCTTCTGCAACGCCGGCAACCGCAGACGTCCACAGGCTGTGGAGCTGCACAGGGACCGCCCCTCTCTTGCACCAACTCACGCAGGCCCACGGGACACGGCCAAGGGCATTTTGGAGCGAGAGGCCAGAGCCAGCTCCCGCTGGGGACAGGGCTTAAGAACACAGCAAACGAAGCTGCAGGGCTCCCAGTTCTGGACAAAAATGGAACCAACCCCCAAACCCACTGCACATGTGCTACAATGTATTAATGCAGTATAAATACACTGATCTGGTGTTTTCCATTCGTTTCATCCCAGATCACAAATCTCCTTGAAGCCAGCAGATCAACAGAATTGACAAACTGCTGCATATTGTACGCAATGCTGAGACAACGCTGTTGCCTGCAGCTTAGCTTGAACTGTTTGCCCTGCTGAGTGATCGAGCGTGAACTCCTGCTCCACATGCATTTTTACAATACGCAGCCCTAGTAAGCCTTTAATTTTTCTTTACAGAGTGGAAAACTACCAAGATTTTTTACTTCTTTATCCTCAAAGTTTATTAATGTCACCTATTACTATGCTGTTTCCAAGTGAAAGATGAAAAACAGGCTCATTAATAAAGTATACAATTTTTTCCACAAGACGAGACACCACAAACTTAGAAAGATGACTTATGTGAATGAGTGATGCATTTCTAAAATATTTATCTTACCATTTGATAAACAGATTGTGTCAGCCCTGAGAACAAAAAGCCTGGATAAAACTACTTTAGAAACAACCACAAGTAAAGTACTGTTAACTCGGCCAAAGAATAGTATTAATACATATTAGCATTAAAAATATCCTACATATTTGATTCTTCAACAGTAAAACTGGGCAAACAACTTCATACTTCTTAAAGACATTGCAACAACAACAAGCCAGTATGTGGGAAGAGGTGATTCTCCATAAACTATTAAATGTAATGCATGAATCGAAGCCAGCAAATTCACCAATTTGTTTCAGTTTTATAGATCGCACTTTGTGAGTCTAAGAGAACAGCACTCTCACTGAATTAAATGTAACCTTAAATTACACATTTGCAACACAATAAAAAAAATTCTGCTTAGCTTCGATATGTATAAGCACTAGCTTGGGATATCATCGCTATACCTACCAGTATTTTAACAACTTTATTTTTATAGGAAGGGCTTATAAGCACTGTAAATTCTAATTTTCTTTTTTTTATTTTTCTTTTTTTTACTTTTTTTTTTTAACTTGGAGGGGGAGGAGGGAAGAAAGAGCAACCTAATTAGTCTTCTGCACAGTTCTCCAGCTCCCTCCTCCTCACAGTTCGACTGTCTCTTCAGGGCAATAACTGTATGTTTTTCCATATATGTGTTTGCATGTACGTGGTTTCCCTAACCACTCTTGAGTCCTTCTGCCTGACTCACCCGCACTGGATACTTGTACTGGATACATCTTTTTAAAAGAATGCTTACATGAGACGTGGGTGAAGTGAGGCAGAATGAGAAACGTTCCTTGTTGATAGCTGGGGGTGGTGAGGCATCAGTGGAAGAAAATATTACTCATAAGTCAACTTGGCAAATTCCCAAGCTGAACTACTGAAGGTGCATCGGAGAATGTATTTTGCTAGGCAAGAAATAAGCCTCTTGGTCTAAAAATACAGCATTAAGTAGGAAGGAGGCATGTTCATACAATAAAGATACTTCTGCTCCAGAGAGCAAATCAAGATTTTTACAAGGTACTTAACATCTCCATTTTTTCAAAGCTTTCTTGAAATGACAGAGACTATTTTCTCAGTGCAGTGAGAAATAGGACCTGAAGGCACTGGCAACATCTTTGCAAACTGGAAGGGGGAGTGAAAGAAAAAAGCTCATGTTTTTTCCCAGAACAGTTTAATAACAGAAAATCTCCTGGAAGCAAACCAGCCAGAACTGTTTTGTTCACCCAGCTGCGTTACATACCACAGCTACAACATACACACTAAAAGTAACTTTTAGATGCCTAAGCCCTGAAGTGAAGGAGTGGTGTTTGTTTCATACCACAGGGCTAAAAAGTCTTGGAAATCCTTTCAAGCTGACAAGTTTGTACACAAGATTAACAGGAGGTGAAGACAAAGATGAAGCGAGATTTTAATCGGAACGATACCGCACCAGCCAAGGTGACTGCAGGCATGTAGTGTTCTGGAGAGAAAACTCTACGTTCTCTGGAAAACCGCCCCTCTTTAGAAAGACCTGAAATCCACACCTGAACTACAGCACTGTTTGTTTCCTACATACAGTAGTTTAGAGCTGTTTGCAGATGAGACGGCAAAGCTTGGCTTCCAGCACAACACACCGTATCCCCCGAGCCTGACTGCTGCAGGCAGCTCCGCACCGCAAGATCCGGCCTGGGACTCGCCGCAAACCCGTTTGCTACGGACAGTTGTGGGAACATTCCACCCGAGAGGTTTCTGCCTTCAAGGATTTCCTCCATGTTGCAAGGACACAGTACGCTCCCACTCCGCCCTGCGAGCGTAACCGGCCTTCTCATCTCTCCCACACATGGAAACACCGCAACAACCCATGTCGCCAAGTCAACAACAGATGTGCCAGAATAAACACTGCAATAGGCACGGCGTGTGCAACCAGGGCTCGCTGGCCCACCTGAAAAGCAAGGTAACAGTCAGTTACTGACTTCAACGCCCCAGTCCCAGAGATGCGGGAAGGAGCTACTTCCAAAGCCTTCAAGGGAACTAACATTGTGGTCCCACTCTGCCTACACACCCAAGTCTTGTCCACAACTCCTTCAACAACTACAGGAAGCCACAAAGTTTTTTTTGCAAAGGCTAAGCTTATGCAGAGAGATGGCTCAAGCTGTTTTCCTCCAGGTCTTTGCTTACAGAAAATACGAGCAGTAGATGACGAGAGCACCAGTGAAGCTAGAGCCTCAAGATGTAAAAGGAAAGCTGAACGCATGCGAGTTGTTGATCTCATGCTCTGTTCTGGATCTAAGAAAATAAATATTTATGTAGGGACCACCCTTAAGCAAAACAGCTCCTAAGGAGGGGCAGTAATGACTGTACTGACTTCTAGTCATGCTGGCAAAAATACGTGCGCTAACCACATGCTTTTTGAGAGAGCGGGTCTTTTGTCTCATTATGCCTCTAAGGCAGGCAGCCTCACTTTCTGCACACAGATGGCAAACATTCACATTCTGTTTGCTCCCCGAGTTGTCTTCGAGTGACATTATCTTGGTTTCAAGCCAGAGATTTTGCCAAACTAGCACAGTTATAAAAATAGGTTAGGGAAAAGTGTCATGCAATAGTCAAGCAAATTCACTCAACAAAGTATTCTATTTTTAAGTTCGGATTTCTCCAGAAGGAAGAGTTTTGAGGGCACAAAAATTGCATGGATATGCTCTACTTTTATACCTACCTAAGAAACAACACACACTTCACGTAGCAGTACAGCGCTTCTGCCACAACAGCACTGAGGATTTAAAGAAAGCCAAGAAGCAAGATGACAACTGCTTTAAGTCAAAGCTTTAGGAGTCTTCATATCCACAATCAGACTAGTCTGACCTGATCTGTTCTTCTGTAAAGAATGAATACTGACTGGTATGTCAGGCCTGTTTGCAGGAGGAGAGCAGCCAGACGGTGCAAAGGAACAGCGGCATTCCCCGGTAACTGTACACAACTCACACGGCCCGCGCTACTCCAGGGTCTCGGAGAACTGCACGCGATGTCCATTTTTGGGAAATGCTTTAAAAAGGGATTCCACATCACTTGTACAGAGCAAGGGAGAACACACCGACAACAAGAAAAGCAGTGCAGTGTTCTCTCTGCACACACAGGGCTGTGTCGCCACAGAGATGCCAACATCATCCAAGTAACAGTCACGTCAGCCACGTCCACGCAGCGCCGAAACCTCAGCCGTCTTGCTCCCAGCCAAGGAAGGGCTCCGGCAGCATCAGCTCCTCTCCTCCCGGGCTGTACGCGATTCAGACTAGCTCACACAAATAAAGATTAAACGCTGAGCGTCTCAAGCTTGACAACAGGTGACAACAGCTTTTCCCTGTTCTCCCCTTCATATGGCCCAACAGCTCTCCCCTAAATCCACAAATCTGTACCACTGCACCTGTTATTTAAGCGCCTCACACGTCCAATGCCCCAACTAGCATCTCACTTAAGAGGTGGGCTGAAAAAGTGCAACAGAAGGAACTTGTACGTGCATCAGTTTGTCACAGTGCACAATGCCCAATGCACCAGCAAAACCACTGCCATCACCTTTCAAAAGGTAAACGTCAAAAGCCTCTTTCTTGCTGCTGTATGTAACGACTCCACAGACCATGGTGGGGCCAGGAGAAGCAGCAATTTCCTTTTTTTTTTTTCTTTAAGCAATGGCAGTGCAGAAACCAGAAAGAAGACGGTTCAGCCTACAGTCAGTCTTCATTCCACAGGATGGATCTGTGAATCCAGCAAGCATTTTTATGTGTAATCCAGGCAAGTTTTATACGGAAGTCAATGAACTGAAGTAAACATGGAAATGCTTCGTGCCACTTCTGCATCACTTTTCAGACTGTGACCATACATTTACAGCAAGCGTACTAGCACACTACCAGCATGTGATACTCTCTGCTATTGCATTTCCAATTACAAACAGGCAGTAAGAACCAGTTTATTTTAAAGAAGCTGCAACTGCCCACATGAAAGCTCCTTTTTTCAGCATGGAGTCAAGAAGCCTGCTCAATACACCATTAGTAAATAAATACTTGGTAGTTACCAGAACTGCTTGTAATTTTGCTAGAAATGGTACTTTTGTTCTGCTGCACACTGTACCTCTTAACTCCTGCTCCAAGAAGAGCAACCTGGTCTCAGTCTGCTTCTTTCACTGCAGACACACACACAGTCAAAAGCAGCATCTGGATTTGAATTTAACATCCATTTCCCACCAGTTCAACTCCTAAGTATTTGGTTTGGATAGTTCCTCTTCTGGGGTTTTTTTTTGTAGGTAGCTCCACACACTTTCAGAGCTTGCTCACTACCATTAGCAGCCATAGGTCTCTCCTGATCAAAAAGCTTTTCCAAATGCACCTCAGGACTCTTACGACAAGTTCGGTCCCTACTCGTGTTAGCTCTCTCACCCGAGTTTTCAGGCATCTTCCCACCAGGTACAAACCTGATGTTACAGAGAGCACCAGGCATCTGCTACTGACCCTCTGCCTGGGCCGGGAGAGTTGAGAAAGTGGGCAGATTTGCAAGTTAAGGGGAACAGGTAAGGGGAACACCTCAGATATGGGAACATTGTCAGCACATTTGAACTTCTAGTATTGAGGACATCTTTAAAAAAACCCAACTGCTGCCCACGGAAGTCTTTCTAATAAAATGTCTGTTTTAAATTGCTGCTGGTTCATAGTATCACTAATAAAGAAGGAGGTTGAAAACTAACAGCGTGACTGGTGGCGGCTTCTAACTATAACCCAGCAATCATAATCGTCAATTTCAAAACGTTTCCATTAAAAAAAGAAACACGCCCCTACACACAAGCACTTAATATTATCTATGAAATGGTTGTTCATCTGCATTTATATGTGCAGGAGACCAAATTAACTTCTTTAAAAAAACCCCCATTATTTAATATAAAATACTGGTTATTTGTATGACTGGATCTTTTCAAGACACAGCTTCAGAACTGGTTCTTAAAAGCTTAATGGCAAATAAAGGAAACACGACGCGTACCTGTATGAGGCATTTACTGACATCGCTAGCACAGAGAGCCTTATTGCAGCCCGCTGACGACTGGATCCACAGCAGGAACAGAAGGAGAGTGACTGTGGGCGCCGTGACATACTGCGACCTCATGTTTCCTGCAGGTGAGCAAATTACACAAGTAATTCAACCAGCACTGAAATAAAAACCAGCAACTGAAAAGGTTACGGGGGAAAAAAAGTTAATTCCTACTTCCCTTCCCCCTTGCAACTTCTTCAATAAAGATAGTATTGGGGGGGGG
>Ga0065711_1052062_pt1 | contig 10113 bp, 8 predicted proteins | sample Hoacrofraction12_FD_59098 | JGI IMG/M metagenome (GOLD analysis project Ga0065711, IMG submission 59098) | Hoatzin crop microbial communities from Cojedes, Venezuela - Epithelial fraction 12 v2 (version 2) | ecosystem: Host-associated > Birds > Digestive system > Esophagus > Crop | place...
GACCTTAGAAATGCCTCTAAATATCTGCAGGGTGGGGGTCAGGAGGACGGGGCCAGACTCTTTCCAGTGGTGCCCAGCGACAGGACAAGGGGCAATGGGCACAAACGGAAGCAGAGGAAGTTCTGTCTGAAGATGAGGAAGAACTTCTTCCCTCTGAGGGTGCCGGAGCCCTGGCCCAGGCTGCCCAGAGGGGCTGTGGAGTCTTATCTCGGTCCCCACAAGAACCGACCCACAGAATCCCAGCTTGTCAGGGGTTGGCAGGGACCTCTGGGGATCACGCAGCCCAACCCCCTGCCAAAGCAGGGTCACCCAGAGCAGGCTGCACAGCACTGCATCCAGGCGGGTCTTGAATATCTCCAGAGAAGGAGAAGAAGCCTCTTTCTCCTGCCAGCCCTTTCAGGCTTTCCGAGCAGCGGAGGGTAGTTTGACTGGAGCGACCAAAAATGCCGCACCTGGGCCTGGTGCTCTCAGGAAGCAACAGCGCTTGAGCTACTACGGCCCAGGTGGGAGTTACAGGAGGAGCAGCTCTTGGCTGTCACCCCGCAGGAAGCGCTTGTCAGAGCTGAGGCTGTAAACGTCGTCATGTTCCTCCTTGCTCGGAATACCCATCTCCTGTCCGCTGAGGGCAGCCCGGGGACTCGGCCAGGCCATGGGTGCAAGGAGCTGGCACGTGTGGGTGCGGGAGGCAGAGCTGCCCTGGAGACCAGCCCTGCTCCGGGGTGTAAATCCACCCCGCGCGTCTCAGTCGCGGAGCTGTCTTTGCAGAACACCTGGTCTGGGCTCTGCAGTCCCATCACAGCTAATTTATTCCCTTTTGAGAAATACCCAGGTGCCCTTTATAGCCTTTTTGCTGATTTATTCTCTTCTGAGAAATACCTGGGCACCCTTTATCGGCTTTTTGGTCTTTGAAGGCCCCAGAGCTTCCCGGGGAATGTCAGAGCCACGTTTCCCATAGCGATCTCTACCTTAGCTACAAACCTGTGTATCTGCACGGCTCCCCGTGACTGCTCACACGCCGACTCAAGAGTCCGCCTGGCTGGTGTCACATTTTTCCTGCAGGGGCCTGAAGTGTAAAGCTTGTCTCTGCTGTACTCAAGCTTGAAGATAAAACAACAGCGTGAAGTTCTGGAGTGTGGCTCTCCGCAGGTTGTAGAGCAAAGTTTCAAAGGGGCTTTTGCACCCCCAGGAGAAACACAGCTGTAAATTCTGTCTCATTTAGAGGGAAAAGGAAGGGTCGATTATTTTGATTTCCTAATGTAACAGAGCTTATGAAGCCACATTGTATATCAGCGCACTCATATTCTTTTTAACCCTTTGGCCAGCTTTATCCCAAACTGGCAGATGTACAGAGCTCAGTTCCTTGTGTTTAGAAACGGCTGGGCAAAGAATGACCCTGCCAGGGCTGCAACTGTGAGAAAGACCAGCACATGCTGTCAGACCTTATTAGACACTAGAGAATCCGAACGGACCGGACGTTTGATTGATGCCCAAACCGTGGGAAAAGCTTCAGTCAGAGTTTGTGCCCTCTCAGGCACCCAGGTCGGTCCCCCAAGAGACGCCAGCCAGTTGAAAGCCAGGCGCTGCAAATTGGGCAGCTCACAGAGCTGTGTGTTTGCTTTCCAGTGCCGAGCCGGGGGGTGCGGGCAGGGAGAGGGAGCTTAGCAGAAGACCCAGCCAAAAGGGCTCGTGCTGATGTTTGCGGGTGGGACTGAGAGCAGCACAGGCGCAGCAGCCCCCGAGCCTGCCTTTGGCACTGTAGAGATCTCCTCCTTGAAGGAATCGCTGCAAATTCTCAGCTTTTCTGCCAGTGGAACAAGCTGGCAGGGCCCCTGGGTGCGCTAACCCATATTACCACTACGGTTTTCATCTGAGCCTCTCGGTGATCTACAGACCTTCCCTCAAACACTCATCACTGTTTAAGAGATGGCTGAAGAGTTGTTATGAACTGTGTCAGAAAGAAGGTGACAATACGGACAAAACTGAGGTGGCTGGACTCCTCCACTTGCTCTTTTGGCTGAAATCAAGGCAGGCAGAGGAGATCTGGGCAGCTGTGGCCTTTTCTTGACCACAAGATGGGCAGTGGAATAAGTTGGACCAAATCCAGTCTGCTCCAGCCTACGCCTGCTGTGATAGTTCAAAAGCTCCTCTGACTTTTTAAAGATGTAGAAGGAGTTGAAAGACACCTTGGAGACCTTCCACCGGTAAAAATGAGCACAGCTTGGTCTGGTCTCTGTGCAAAAGTTTGCAGGCAGGTGGAACAGCTCCTCAAGGAGATGTGGATTCTCCTTCTCTGGAGATGTTCAAGACCTGCCTGGACGCGGTGCTGTGCAGCCTGCTCTGGGTGACCCTGCTTCGGCAGGGGGTTGGACTGGGTGACCCACAGAGGTCCCTGCCAACCCCAAACATGCTGGGAGTCTGCGATTCTGTGGAGGTATGCTGGAGAGCTAGTGGAAGCTCTCCGTGCTTTGGCTGCAGGAGGAAGGTGATGTGGGGGATTACTGATGGGAAGAATGTCATTGAGGGGAAGGTTTGAGAAGTCAAGGCCGAGTGTCTGTAACGAAAAGCCAATACTTTGCACAAGAGAGGAAGGTAAAGATATTCTTGGTTGCGTAATCTGGCCTGAGAACTATATTCTATGTTTTTTATTCTACTTGCATGAAAAGCATCTCTCTATCACTTCCTCATCTCTAAACTATTTGGTAGACACAGTTCACTAGAAATCTGTGCTGTTGAATAGCAAATAATGAGTCTTTGTGCTTTCCATTTCCTCCATCTGAACTGGAAAGTGTTTTTCTCACACGATCTCAGTCTTGAGCAGTAATAACAAAACCACAACTTCTGTTGCAGTTCTTTATCTGCAGGTTGGATTCCTCTGTGGACACATTTAAACACAAGTGTACACGACCTGCTGGCTGCAAGACAGCAGACAGAAAATGATGCTTATGACTGTGTGAATAAATATCATTCTGATATTATTGTCTTAACAGAGCAAGGTCCAGGACTCATTGTCAGGAAAACCTGCTCATGACTTTGAGGTTTCTCATTTATACGCTAAGCTGAGAACACCTTCTCTACGCAGAACTCCAATTTTTGTATGTGTTTTCTGGTTCAACGCCATACAATCCCTCTTTCTAATCAATCAGGTGATACTGAAATGGGTAAGGCTTTGATTACGGCTTGGTTTACGTGCATGCAATTCCACAGCAAACCCAGTCAAGTTCCAGAATTTCTATTAGTAAGAGATCCTGGGCTAGCTCATGTGGCCAACCTGCCCGTTCCTCTGGCTCTTCCACACTGCAGGTGCTGAAGGCCCATCTACTGTAGCTGACGCTGTGGCACAGGCCAGGAAACATTTAACTCATTGGCTGAAACATCTGGCTATTCCTGGTCCCCCGTCCCAATCCATCAGCTGTCTTCAATTGTTCTAAAGGGGTCCTCAAAGTTTCAGCGTCTTCTAAAGAATTTTCCACCTCTTTCATCTTCTCTTATCACCTTTATGTGACTCCTCTGTAACACAAAAGTGGTGTGAGGCGATGGAGTAAAGGAGCAGGGTGCTGTGCACTGAGGAAATGTTGGCTCAGATGCTAGTTCCCAAGTTATATCTGTCGGCGGTAGATTCACCTCGGTGCAGGAGAATAAAGACAAAAAGTAGGAATAGAGATGTTTTCTCACTTTACTCTCTTCTTTCTGTAACAGCTGTGGGACAGAGGGAAGGCATTATTTGACACCCCTGTGCTCTGAAGATTTTTTTCATTACAGAAGTAAAAGTGTCACAAATAAACACCTCACCCACCGCTGCCTTAAAATGCTCAGTCCAGTGTGGGAGGCACTGTTTCTGAAGGGAAAGGGTTGATTTTTTTCTCAGTCTTGAATCAATCTTGGCTTTCCCTGCTGTGGCTGCTGGAGGAGGAGGGGAGGGCTGCCTGGGGCTGCCCGGGCTTGTGTGTGAGGATTCGTTTCCTCCAGGTCACCCAACAACCATCAGACAGCACTAGGGTTCAGCTGCCACCAGCTCCAACTGAATGTGAACCCGTAAGAAATGCCTGCAGCCCCTGCCCTGCTGCCTGCAACAAAATTCCCACTTGCTTCTCCGGCTGGAAATGGGCGTCAGGAGCTGTCTGAGCCTGTCTGGTCTGAGCCCTGGTGGAGCAGAGAGCTTCTTGCTTTCTGTTTTCTGAGACCTGTGCTGGACAGACCTAAAAGTATCCCTAGAACAAATGGACTGAGGTGTCCTCTTTCTGACGCGCTCCTGGATCAGACGAAGGGAGCCATTTGCTCCCGCCCCTGCTCACGGTGACACAGATAGAGGCCACGCAGCTCTTCCTCTGTTTTGGCGAAGGGAGGGGCAGTTTCCTGTTTTTATACAGAAATTCGATTGATCCGGGATGCCTTTGTGCTGCTGCCGGTCCCGACGCGCGCAGAGAGGCTCACGGCGTACGTGGGCTCGGGGGCTTTTACTGCAGCTTTGCTGCTCGCTGCTGGCGCTGAGCCTTTGGCTCTCCCTGCACTGCACCATGGCTGGAGCCTCGGGGTTGAGATGCGTGCAGGGCCACCCCTCCGACTGGTGCACAAGGCTCCCAAGCTCCGCTAACGAACCTTTCCTGCAAAACCAGGGTCTGCTTTTCCAGTGGCCCGTCCCAGGTTCCCAGCTGCATCCCGCTCCGGCCGTGGGACTGCCTGTCCAAGGCCAGGGCTGTATCTGTCATTAACATCCCAGGAATCTGCTCCAGGCGGGCAGAAATAAAGTGGAGAGATGGGGGGGAGCGGGTGGGGAGCGCAGGCAGGGGAGCAGACCCAGCCCAGCGTAACAGTCTCACGGTCTAGCTGTCGCTGTCAAGGAATTGGTCTTGAATAAGGAGGAATGGAGAGCAAGCAGCAAATTGGCTTTGCTCAGTGCTTTGGCCACAATTCATGCGGGAATCGGGCAAAGGTAATGTATAATTAAGTTGGCTGATAGCAGTTCTGTCCAGAGCAGGAATGTGTTGTATGCTGTCACGCTATAATTAGCAACATTTTGTTCTAGTGCTTTTCCTTTCCTTGAAGGATCCCAAAAAGCTTCACAAAATGCACTCAGTTAAAGTCGCCAGCTCCCCTCGGGGAGAGAGACGCCACGGCTGCGATGCCCTGGTCCTGCGCGGCGGAACGGCCCGGGGCTGGCAGAGGATGAGGCTTCTCCTCCAGAGACACCCAGCCGGGAGAGACAGGGTCCCTCTGCCTGGGGGGACCTGTGAAATGGGGCGATTTCGCCTGTGAGGAAGCTGGAGCAGGGAGAGGTGAAGTGGCTTTCTAAGGTCACCAAGTGAGTCATGGGTAAGGCTAGGAATAGCAGCCAGCAGTCAGGCTCCCAGCTGCTGTACCTATGGTTATTTCTATTTATGCTCTTCACTTTTCTTGCCCATGGTTTACTGAGTGCATTCCAAGAGCAACTTGCCTGCCAAACTTCCTCCCCTTTAAAACCAGAAATGGACAGATAAGATAGTAGAAGAAATCAGTTTAACTGCTGGTATGTGCACAAACATACCTGAACTCTGTCCAAATTATCAGCCAGTTGGGTTTTTTTTTTAATGCTCTTTTGGGGCAGGAGAAACGCCTCCAGTCTCAGAGCGCCTATGGCAGTTTGCTGGCAGGATATCTGATGATTTATTTCATTCGCCTGTGGTCAAAAGGAGAAAAAATAAAAAAAGCAAAAAATAAAGGCGGCAATCATGTTAGACACAGCAAAACCCGGTCAAGTGACTCCAACATAAATCCCATGCAGGCAATGGGAGAATCGTGGCTCTGCGAACTGGAAGTTTAGACTGTAAACCAAAATAAAACTGAAACCCCAAGTAAATGCTGCATTCTCCCCCCTATACATTTTTCCAGAATGCCTTATCTACCAGCCAGTGAAGGCCTTGAGACTTTCCTCCATCAGCTTGAGTTGTAAATGGGATTGGGCCCAAGGCCAGAGTATCTGAGAAGCCCTAAACGAGGGGGCAACACTTTGGCCCCTCGTTATTCTTGGGGAGAGCAGAATTCAACTGCTGAGTCAACCGGTGTTCAAAGGCAGCATGGAAAGGGTAATCCGGGCAGCAGAACTGAGGTGAGGTCAGACTGTTGTATCATGGTCGTGGCACGAGCGACCACAAATGCCACGCGGTATCTGCCAGTCTGGTACCCGAAGGCAGGCACCGAGGGTGGAGAATGGCTTGTCTCCCTTGTGATGGGAGCTGTCTAAACTCACCCAAACTGCCCTTTGGCGTGGGCCAGAGCATGGGCTGCCCTCGTACCCTTGCACGCCGGCGCAGTATCCCATCACTTCTTCATATTCTTGGCTCTCTCTGGTCTCTCCTTTCTCCTCCATTTTCTTCTTTTTGCCTTTTGCCCTTTATTTTTCTATTTGCAATGCTTTTACTGCCGTCTGGTTTCACGGTTCTCTTCACTCCCTGACCTGCGAGGCGATCTGCCGCGTAAGGCGTGCAGAAGCTGGCGCGAGCTCGCTGGAAGAGCCGAGAGGTGCCGGGGTCACTGGGCTGCTGTCTGCGCCTCGGGATGCAGCCCTGAGCTTTGCTCTCGGCGATCTGCGCCGGGGAGGCAGGGAGCCGGCTGATCTTTGACCAGGAAGGATTCGGCATTGTGTGGTTTTCTGTGTTTCTCCTGTTCTCTACTTTGCTGGATTCTTCCCAGCCTTCCCTGGGATCTTTGCAGAGGGGTCAGACTGGAATAATGTTGGCTTGGTCTCCAGATAGCTTGTACACACAGGCTGTCCACTCCCACACGGCGACTTTCGCAGAGTGTCCCAGGCATGAAAGCTGACCTCTCCTCACTGCCCTCGCGGTGATTCCCTGATCTTAGAGCCGAGGAGTGGTGTAGTCCCGAGCTCCCCTCCTCCTGCCAGGCCTGGCTCCACACACTGGAGTTCCAGGTCCTTTCACGGAAATGAACATTTACTTTAAGAACTAAAATAAACAAACCCAAATAAATCTCCTAACAAAATAAGATCAATAAAAACACAGCCAAGTGCTTTGTTTTGCTTAGAAGATGCATCTTGGTGCACATCCACTGGTGTGTTGCCAAGCTTTGGAAACCAGCACAGGCGGACATTGTTCCCTGCAGATTAAAGACCCTCTGGAGACACTCTGTCTTGCTTTCCAGGGTAGCCTCGGGCTGGGGGAGGGAGCCAGTCGGACAGTAGCATTAAAGAAACCTTGTTCCAGTGTTGCTAACTATAGCCTTAATTTCAGAGTCATAAATAACTTCAGTACCATGGTTACAGCACTAGCCAAGTATGATATCATTTAGTTTAGGATTAGGGAAAAATACCTTCCTTGAGGCTGTGGGTTCTAAAATAAGCAACTTTTCCAGAATGGGTTTTCTCCCAACGACTACACAGAGAAACTCCAGCCTGTAGCTGTAAATTAGAGGGATTACTTTGGTAAAACTGCCCGGATGAGAAGCGTCAGCAGGTAAAACAGCTCAGGGGGTGGATTCTTCTAAGCTCCTCAGGGAATGACAGCCTGGCACTCTGCTGTTTTTCTTCGAAAACAGCACGTTCTGTGAATGAGAGCAAGCGTAGTCTTTTCCAACCCGAGTTCTGTGTTAAGGAGACGTGCAGAAGCATAGGTCCCTTCAGAAATCAGATGCCACTAACGACCATTAGCAAGATGGGTCGAGAGAGCGGCGCTGACCGTTCCCATGGCTGCATGGGCAGCATTATAGTAACTGTGCAAGCAGCTGACAGGTAGCGTGCATCCATCGGCCCGGGGGAACAAACAGCGGTGGTATTTGTATCACAGAATTTACCCACAGTTACATGCACGTATAATTCTGCAGGAGCTTGGGAGCAAGAGTGACAGGCTGTTGTGAGAGAGAGCCTGAATACGAGTTACATGTAGTACGGCGCTAGAATGGACAGCAAGAAGAACCTCAAAGGGGACAAGGGGCTCCGGTGAGGAGGCATAGTAAGAGAAAATGTTATGGAGAAACAGACACTTTAAACACTGCAAAAACGGGCATGGGTTGATGATACAGCAAATCTGGCTCTAGGGCTCCTGGATACAAAATGCTAGAGCACACAGCCCAGAGCACTGATCCCATTCAAAATTGTTCAAGAAGTTATGACATGAAGCCTGTATTGGTAGGCTTTACGCCAGATTAGATATTGCCTTTCTTCCTGCTGCCGGCATAAAGCCAGCATAAACACCGGATTATGTACTCCGGCTAATTCAACAGAGATGTAATTGTGTGCCCAGGCACGATCTGGATTGAATTTGTCCTGCTAAATGGTCCAGTAGTGCTCAAACCTGGTACAAAGAACCATAGAATTGTGGTACAAACTTCCATTTCCAATTTCATGTCTTCTCTAGTGTAAGGCAAGAGGATTTCACCGCATGTGATCGTCTATGATCATCGTTGAAATGTTTTCGCTCAGTTTAATGGCATTTCACAGCACAGATTAGAGGATGCCCCCCACGAAAAGCAGCTGAGAAACTTGGGAACACACGGAATAAAAAGAAATGTACTTTTTATTTCTGCTCTTCCTGGTTCTAACCATACAGAGAACATCTGAAAAGTGACATTTCAGGATAGGCTGAGCAAGTCTGACTGATACACTGCATTCATTAGCCCTGCCTCTCACTGCTACAGCCTGCTGCCTGCTGAGAGATCCTCTGGTGGTTAACTTACCCCCAGTTCCTGATAGCAGAGTCTCAGGTTTTGAGACGATTGCGGGCTTCTGCAGCTCTGAACAGCCTGAAGACCCTGGCCTCTTTCTTCTGCTCTTTATCTATGTTAGGCCTGGCTTCTTTGAAGTCACTGTTATCCATCACGAAGATGTGGGAGGCCAGCATGGTTTTCATTTTCTCAGCAGTGGACTCAGCGAATACCAGATACCTTGGCCTCTCTTGGGCTGTGTTAAATGGAGGGATGCTTCTGGTTTGGAAATAGTGCTCTGCGTGTGTGAATCTCTTTGTCTGGAAGTCGTCTTTATTTCAGCTGTGAATTGCAAAGCATCCTAAAGGGGAAAAAAGAGGAAGACGACAGGAGAATTATATTTGTGTATGAAGACAGAGGTTTCCTGAGTTACCTGGAGAAATATAAAGGCCAAGGGAGTGGTTAGAAGAGATTTCACTGACATTAGTACTAATTTACGGTACCAATACTTTCTTTAGCATGGCCAGTGAATGAAAGTGTTGCTTTCAGGCTCAGAAGATATGCAGCTTGCTTGTGGCCTTGAAGCTGACCTGTCCTTTAATCCTAGCAAACTAAAATCTGCCATTTCTCATACTATGCCTGTTGTCTCCACCTTGATTGCAGGACATTTGTTCACTGCCTAGGAACACAGGACCCTGACCTACACTGGGATTTCTACAGCCACATAGGGCATCACTCTTACAGTGACCCAGCCTTATTCTATCAGGGTTATTTAGAGCTTTACTCTTTTGTTCAAATCCTCTGCTCTGAGGGAAAAGAGTCAGGTCTGGTGTGCTCGAGACCTTTTGCAGGTCGTTGAGCTGCAGTATGCCAAACAGCCTAGTCTGTAGTCGGGATGGGGCCTGGATAGTCCAAGGAGCCCTCTCTCCTGCAAGGAGAAACGTGAGTGCATCTCTACTTGGAAGCTCCTGGAAGCTGTTCTCAAGTGTAGTTTAGAAATATGCAGACAATTACATATCACTGCTGTTGTACTAAGACTGCCAACCGTGGGGTCAGGTTGTCCCCTTTGTTTTCCAGTAATTCCTATTTTTAGTTCAGGTTTCATTTGAGTGCAACGTTTTTAGATCAGCCCAAAGGTCCTCCGGCTGCGCTCTGTACAGCTTCACAGGAGACAGATGGGGCATTACAGACACAGTGTACTCTGTCCCTGCCACTTCACGAGATTCAAAGTCCAATTCAGTTGATTAAAGAACGATGTTTTCAAGTTCTGAAAAAAGCATCTCTCGATGGAAGCAGAATACCTGCAGCAGAAACACAACTGAACAGGGAATAATTTCACTGTTCACTTGACCTTCCAGCAGGTCGAGGGAGGTTCTCCTCCCCCTCTACTCTGCCCTGGTGAGGCCCCATCTGCAGTGCTGTGTCCAGTGCTGGGCTCCCCAGTTCAAGAAAGATGAGGAGCTACTGGAGAGAGTCCAGCGG
>Ga0065711_1052063_pt1 | contig 10113 bp, 10 predicted proteins | sample Hoacrofraction12_FD_59098 | JGI IMG/M metagenome (GOLD analysis project Ga0065711, IMG submission 59098) | Hoatzin crop microbial communities from Cojedes, Venezuela - Epithelial fraction 12 v2 (version 2) | ecosystem: Host-associated > Birds > Digestive system > Esophagus > Crop | place...
ACCCATGTTGGAGAAGTTTGTGGAGAACTGTCTCCCGTGAGAGGGACCTCATGCTGGAGCTGGGGCAGAGTGTGAGGAGTCCTCCCCCTGAGGAGGAAGGAGCAGCAGAGACAACGTGTGATGAACTGACTGCAGCCCCCATTCCCTGTCCCCCTGTGCTGCTCGGGGGGAGGAGGTAGAGAAACAGGAGTGAAGCTGAGCCCGGGATGAAGGGAGGGGTGGGGGGAAGGTGTTTTAAGATTTGGTTTTATTTCTCACTATCCTACTCTGATTTGATTGGTAACGAATTAAACTAATTTTCCCCAAGTTCAGTCTGTTTGGTCCATGACAGTAATTGGTGAGTGATCTCTCCGTGTCTTTATCTTGACCCTCGAGCCTGTCATCGTATTTCCTCTCCCCTGTCCAGTTGAGGAGGGGGAGTGATAGAGTGGTTTTGGTGGGCACCTGGCATCGAGCCAGGCCAAACCAAAACACCCTGCAGCCTGTGGAGCGGACCATGGTGAGGCAGGCTGTGCCCCTGCAGCCCATGAAAGTCCGTGGTGGAGCAGATCTCCAAGTTCGTGGCGGACTTTCTCCCGTGGCAGGGATCCCATGCTGGAGCAGGAGAAAAAAGTGAGGAGGAAAGGAGCAGCAGAGACAACGTGTGATGAACTGACCACAACCCCCTTTGCCTGTTCCCCTGTGCCGCTTGGGGGTAGAAGGCAGAGAAACAGGAGTGAAGTTGAACCCAGGAAGAAGGGAGGGATGGGGGGAAGGTGTTTTAAGATTTGGTTTTATTTCTCATTATTTTACTCTGATTTGATTGGTAATAAATTAAACAATTTTCCCCAAATGGAGCCTGTTTTGCCTGTGATGGTAATTGGCGAGTGATCTCTCCCTGGCCTTATCTCAACTCATGAGCTTTTCATTATATTTTCTCTCCCTTGTCCTGCTGAGGAGGGAGAATGACAGAGTGGCTTTGGTGGGCACCTGGTGTCCAGCCAGGGTCAACCCACTACGACAACCAAGAGCCAGAACTAGTCAGCGGATAAGGTTTTTTCTGAAGAACGGGCTGGGAAGTTAAAGAGGACAACTTCACAATCTCTGCAAAAGAGAGGCTTGAATGCAAGGAGCTTTGCTTTAGAAAGGATAGAGTCAGATGAGAGATCGGAGACAGGGATCTGAGAGGAGATCAACACAGGAGGTATCATAGCAGGAATCTGCCACAGGCTCCTTTGCTGAGAGGACTTCTGGAAAGCTTTTAACTGTCTCCCGTAATACCCTCACGTGCAAACTGAAGAAGTACAGGCTAGATAAACAGGCAGTGACACGGAATGAAAGCTGTCTGAACTGCTAGGTTCAAAGGACTGTGATCAGTGGCACCAAGTCCAGCTGAAGGCCAGTCACTAACAGTGCACTCAGGGGTCAGTACTGGGACCAACACCATTTGACCTCTGCATTCACGACCTGGATGACAGGGCAGATTGCACCCTCAGCAAAAGTGGGAGGAGTGGAGGTGCTGTCATTCATAGGAACCTCGATGGGTTGCAGAGATTGGCAGAGAGGAACCGCATGCAGCTCCACAAAGGCAAGTGTGAAGTTCTGCACCAGAAAAAGGAGTAACTCCACACAGCCGTATGGGCTGGGGACCAACTAGCTGGAAAGCAGCTTTGCAGAGAAGGACCTGGGGATCCTGGTGGACATCAAGTTGACTGTAAGGCAGCAACGTGCCCTTGCAGCAAGGAAGCCCAACAGTATCCTGGGCTGCGTCAGGAAAAGCATCGCCAGCAGGTTGACAGCCGTGATCCTTCTTTTCTACTCAGCAGCAGTGAGACCATATCTGGAGTGCTGTGTCCAGTGATGGGCTCCCCAATGCAACAGAGAATGGGACTTGCTTAGGCAAGTCTAGCAAAGGGCCACAAAGATGACTGAGGGATAGAAGCATCGGACCTTCAGTGGAAAGCTGAGAGAGCTGGGATCTTTCAGCCTGGAGAAGAGAAATCTCAGGGGGATCTTATCAATGGGTGTAAACCTCTCATGCGGGGAAGTCAAGAAGATGGAGCCAGATTCTTCCCACCGGTGTCCAGTGATATGACAAGAGGAAATCGGCACAAACACAAATACAGGAAATTCAATTAAAAAACCCCAAATGAACTTTTTTACTGTGAGACTGGTCAAACACTGGAAGGGGTTGCCCAGAAAACATGTGGAGTGCCCATTCTTGGAGAGATTCAAAACCCAACTGGTCACAAAGCCCTGAGCAACCTGCTGTAGCTGACCCTGCTTTGAGCAGCGGGGCTGGTCTAGACAGTCTTCAGTGGTTCCTTCCAAACTAATCCATCCTGTGAGTCTGTGATCTGTAAGTGTAGTTCAAAAGCGTAGATGAAAAAGGTTAAAAATAAAAATTTTTTTCTCTCTGTCCCATGCTTTACTTCAAGAGTAAAATTATATCTACCTACTCACACTTGTCTGTGAACTCTGTTCACTGTTTGCGCAAGACTCAGGAGCAGACAGCTTGACCTCTCTTTCTTTTGATGTCTAAACTTCATGTTTGTTTTGGAACTGCATCTCTTTTCAAAATTACACAAGGAAATAATAGAAAAGCAAAAAGTCACCTACTCCGCCCTACAAAATGCTGCATTAATATCATGGTGGCAGGGAAGGGAGAATGAGGATTTGAAAACGTTAAAATGTTCTTTCATGTAACACTGAAGTACATTGAATGAAAATTGTAAGACATCACTATATCAAATGGCAGTGGTCACAGTATTAGATTGTATTTCACCAACAGAATAGGTTTAGAATGTGAACAACACTGCATTATTATCAAAGACACAGACGTAGCTTTTTAGGGGATTTAATGTAGCTAAACTTGTACAAAAGCTGTTGTAAAAGAGAATAAATCCATGTATTTAAAAGCGCTGAAGCAAAAAGAATTTTAATTTACTATCTGCTGAGGGAATAAAACCAAAATATTACCACAGCAGGTCTTTGCTGCATATTGACCTCAAGGGAAAAGTAGTTGGTGGCATCAATAACAAGAATGAAAATGTGTAGAAATGCATTTGGAAAGTTCACTCTTTCTAGTGGTTTACATTTCACCGTCTCCCTCTAACTCTGCACAGGGGTCTATGATTGCTTAGTGGGAGACCACATGCAGGTAATCACAAATAACAGCTCAGAATAAAATTCACTATTCTGCAAGCGCTAAGGAGAAAAGTGATTCATGGGGTTTAGGCAATGGTTAGGGCTAGAGATGTCTTTTTGCAACAGACCAAATTCAATACCTGAGCTGAAACCTGCACCCTCTGAAACACCAGAAAATCTCTGATGAAGACTCTTGGCCAAACCCTGGTGTGATTCACGACACTGTTCTCATGGTCATTTTTAACTAGCAAAAGGGGAAGGCAAGGGAAAAAAACCCCAAATTATTTGACTAGTTCTCAAACGTACTTATAAATGGAATTTACTTTCATGAAATTCAATGTTTTATTTCACATTATAGTTTGTAGCTATTAAATATGAGGCAGTTGCTGTGTGAGTTGTTCCAGTACACACAGCTGCATTAACAGCTAACTACACATACATTTTACATTTGTGGGTACTTTTAAGAACCAAATGTCTCTTTAAGAAGTTTTACCAGCAACTTTTTTTTCATGTATTTACGCAGTTCCAGCTAATTCCGTATGTTTCTCTCCACATATATGCCTTTTTGTTTGTTTGTTTCTGCTGCCTGAAAACTAATTTCCACTCATCTGTGGGGCAAGATTAACAAAGACACTACCATCTGTTCCTTGACAGGATTTGCTATCATATAACTGTTGACATGTAAAGAGTATTTTATATTTTGATTGGACATTAATTGTGCTTTCTTTGGATTAAGTATTTTAAATTGAACTATGAAAATAGCCTTAAATATATAGCTCATAGCAATTATTGTGTTATTTACATTACTAAACAAGTATGCAACAGATGGCCTTCAGGGCCCTGGCCAGAAGAACCTATCTCCTGCAGATTTATTTGGTACTTGGAGACACTACCAACTAACTTCTCAAACCCGTTTGAATGCCATTGCGCCTCTCATTTGTTGCCAGCAAAAATATTCCAGGCTTGTTTGTTTCAACACCAATATTTCTCAAGGCCTTCCTGGTACCTGGCTGTATAAAATGGTCATACTTGGGCCTTGTCAGAGGCCATGCCCCTGCAGTCAAATGAAATAGCACCTTGGACCCTTAACTAGACAAGGGGCCACAGTCTGGCCACAGCTACGCTTCTTAGTACTTGGCCCAAGTTTCCTTTTGGAGCCGGGCGGTACCACTGCGGCCGCATAATTATGATATTGTGTAAAGGGTTTCTCATTTGTTAGTGCCTGAAAAATACAAACACTGTATTGCAGCCATCCACTGTGATTTCTCCATTTCATGAAACCTAGGCTGCACGCAGTCTGAGTGCACGTGATGGCTGAGGGCGTGAAGCCTGGTAGGACAACTTTGGCAGACCATGCGAGGTGGAGAACTCCACCTTTGGTGCAGTCTCGTCCATCCCGCTCACCTAGTATGGCTTCTGGTCAAGCCCGTACCCTGAACTGCACCCAGCATTGCTCACGAGAGTGTTCACGGGCCCCAGATAGGTTAACGCTTAACCAGTCTGTAGAGTCAGTGGTCCAGCACTGAGGGACACTCACTGGTCCTGTCTTATGTAGCAGTAAAAACATAAACAGGGCAGTCATGCAAAATACTGAGGAAGATCTGACCTTATAAAGCACTACTCTAAGCTTTCATGACATAGCTTCTTTTTATTCCCTATCCCTGAGTTAAACTGGCCCTTAAACGTACTTACTCAATTCCACCCCAATCTAGTAAAATTTTTATGCATGTGAGCCGCTCTAAGCTCACTGTTTTCATGGAGCTGTTTGTGTAAGCAAAGTCTATGCGTGCTCGGAAGCTCTGGGACCATCGCTTTATGTGAGACTATTCACATGCTCAAAGTTTTGTGTTTGTTGTACTCCGACTTTATGTACTTAAAAAAAGAATCACGAGAGCAATACTCTAAAAAATAAAAAGTACAACCTCCAATTAGCTGCCATTTCCAAATGCTTTTCTAGTCTTATAATACAGGAATATATACGAAAATATTATTGCTGTCATTTATGACACGAACATATTCAAATGCATACCACAAGGTCCACATGTGCCCACACATAAAGGCACAATGAGCCCATCAACACCATGTCAAGTCCATTTTTTTCCACAGAGATGTGGGATAATAACCTTTTCCTATGTAAAGTTTCCCTTTCTTACGTTAACTACCTGAAAAGACAGCTTAGTCCTTGGAAGAACTTTATTCATTTGCAATTTCTGCTTCGGTTGTTTTGGGAACTGATGATGCAACTAATTTTTGAAACTTTTCATTGTCTCTAGGACATCACTTCCAACTCATAATTTTAAAATACATGCATTTCCAACTGCTCTGTAATTAAAAAAAAATGTAATTTGAAAATCAAAGAATTTATTTTACATACTTCTGAAAAATTCTCTTCAGACAAAACGAGTATGCACACAATAGCCGAACTGTTCAGTGTGAACTCTGCTTCCATGAAAAATCTAAACATTTATATGAATCATGTACATTTTTAAATTCTTAATTTTAAGATCTTTATTATACAGATGTTTGAGATATTTAATTCTGCAGGAGTGAGTAGTTCTGCTGAAAATCTATTCAGGATGCAAATGGTGCAATCTATTGCAATCTGCCTTGCCAGTGCAGTCAAATGTCTCCATGTAGCTCGTGCAGCGTGTGTTCACAGAACAAGAAACATAACTTAAAAAAAAAAATAAAAGAAAACAGGGTTGTATATAAATAAAAAAAAAAATTGTCATGGAAACTGGACATAAAGATGCAGAGAAATCCTTTTTTCTCCCACTGATTAAACAGGTAATTTAAAATATTAGCGACACTGCAGACATACGGACTTCTTCAAACAGGATTTTATCAGTGTCCTGTGACAGATCCTACTTACCGTTATTGTAACTCCAACTTTGGTAAACTGTCTCCAAAACTACTATGCTTTAGCAACATGAAGGCTAATGTTTTAACTGTAAAAGAATCACTGAAATCTGTTATCTTGACTGTAGGTTACTCATACGGCATCAACTTTCCCTCTACCACCTTTAATTTATTACATTTATTTCCGTAAACCCATGAAAGAGGAGCCACACAGACCAGAAATGCCTCTCCATTATGTTGAAAGCACCAGAGAACAGAAGAAACAAAGAGCTGCAGGGTAAAGGCATTTCTATAATTTGGTGAATATTAAAGATGACTGGTTTTCATATTTACAGACAATTACTGAAAATAGTAAATCGCTAGGTATGTCTTATTGATACATATGTATGTATTCATATATACTCTCCCACTTTAGTATTAAACTTGTAAATTATATAAACAGAAATCAGGAAAAATTTCTGATCTCTTGAAAATACATTCTCCAGATTGAATGATAACAAATCTTTGCAGAAATCTTTGAACGCTGCAAAGATTCAAAATCTTTGATTCCTACATCGTACATAGAAATTTAGCTTAAGAAGTTCAGAAACTGGACAACTGATGATTTTAAGGGGTTAAGAAGATTTTTCCCCTTACGTGAGGACATAAGTGATGAAAACACGTATCTAAAAATAATTTATGGAGATGAAAGCAATGACTAATGTCACAGTTGAGAACACAGTGGCTATGCAAGTGATGAGCTGAGATGACGGAGTACTAAACAAAACATGTTGCCCTCAAAACACCCCCTTTACCTGCTTTATTGACTTACATTCCGCCACTACATTATTGACTCTTTAGCATAGACACTGGTTTGATTAACCTTTATTTTCATTATTTGTTTAATACACTCAGATCAACTACAGGTCTGTAATCTATCATAAAGTTGGTTGTTACTTCATGAAGAATACCTAACAAAAAGCACATTACAAATATCAAGACAGAAAACAAATTAAAAAGTAGCTAGATTATACTAAACTATTAGTATTATTAATATCATTACTTCTAAAATACTGGTGCATATGAGCAACGTCTTGAGCAATGCAAACGCATCACGGAGCCCTGTTTGAACAAAACGCACATGAGATGCTTCAAGCCACCCCTCTGCGGTTCATGCCAAGCAAAAGAGTTGTTCATGAAGTCCCTTCCCCAAGGGAAACCACTATGAAAACTCATGCTAATCCGCAATTTTATGGTCTCACTTGCGAAATTAAAAATCACTTAGAACCTGCCCTCTAAAAACCGTATACCAACCGCACGTAAAACTGTGGCTTCTACTTCTGTGAGGACAACTACTACCAATTTTCTCAACTATTAAAAGATACTGAAGAAAATCAGCCCAGCCAAGTTACAGCACAGCCACTGATAAAGAGAATATTGGCATGATCATAGTGGGGTGACCATTCAAATCCCCTCCTCCCACCTTCTGTCATCTGCCCTCATCGCAACTAACCATCAGACCACAAACTGATGAGCAAAAGCCTAATGTTAATTCTCTTGCAGCAAAGGGGCAATGACAGCAACCTTGGAATTTGCAGCTAACCATTATGATTTAGTCTGGGTTTATTAACATTTTTAAGTGGGGAACCTGAACGTCAAAACATTGAAATGATTTCTTCATGAACAAAAATTCACGTGTAAAATGTAGGACAGTGCTGAGGAATTCTGATTCCTTCGAATGTTCACTCAAACCAGACGAGGGCAAACTGCCTCACTCTTCTACAAAGTGAAAGAAAGTGTTTTTTGTGACTGCACTGCAGGAACTTACCAACTCTAGTTCATACCAAATGTAATACATGCAGTCATTATTTGAACATTCACCCATGAGCCTAACTGCTGCTGACAATCAAGTTTCATAAAGAGTTCAATAAAATGGTGTACTCTGATCAACACTACCTCAAGCACCTAGATGGCCCTTTGATCTTTTACATGCACATTCGATATACTGAGCTCTGGAATAAGAAACGATCTGCAGGACTTGACGTAAATTTCAGAAAAAAGTGGTGTTAGTTGCAAATAGGAACATGAAAACTGTATCAGATAGGCAAACAGCCCATTCTGTCGCTGATAGGATCCAACAGTAGGTGCCAAGGAAAGGGCACGCACATTGGGCCGCCTCCCTGGTACAACCTCCAGCATATTGATGGCTCTCGGGGCTTCATGAGCCTTTAAGCAGCATTTTCATGTTTAATAGCCTCTGATGGACTTCCCTTCCATAAACCCTCCTCATCCTTTTGCAAACCCCTGTAAACTTTTAGGAACCTGCGACATTTCCAACAAAGTTTAAGACTACATTGAAATACTCCTTCTTTTGAAACTGCTGCCTATTCGCTTAATTTGCTTTCCACAGGTTTTGTATTAGAAATTACGACAAGCAAACTCGTCCATTCAACTCAGTTTCGCGAACCATTGTACAGGCCTTTGTCATTATTTCCCTGACCCCCTTCTCCATCAGCTTGTCTTCTGACTTCCATTTTATATAGCGCTCTTTATATGGAAGAATTTCAGACTTGTGAACAACTTTGTCACACCTTTCTGTATCTTTTGTAGCTTTACCATACCCTTTCTGAGAAGGGGGAACTGCTAGACCTGCAGATCCCCCAGATCCAAGCAGTGAGCACATCTCCGTCAGACCGAGTGAGAGTTAAGGCATTCGAATGGTTAGTAAATCTTACTTGATTTGGACCACTCGAAGCACAAAGCACTGCGGTTTCATAGAGCATCTGTTGTGACTCCAAGGTCTCGCTCACAAACAGCAATCATTTGTTAAGCGCCTTTTATTCCATCTAAACACCCAGCTTTATCTCATGCATCAACACATGATCATCATTTACCACTCTCAGCAGGAACTCAAAGGTCCTTCTGCAACCTGACCATTATTTTTACCAATGTCAATAGCTCGGTACGAACAACAGATTTTACTACTCCACTATCAGTCCCCTTTTCCAGACTATTTATGACTATGTTGAACAGTACCGATTCTCCAACAAACTCCTGTACAACCCTACCTGTAACATCAATCCACTGAAAAAGATGGTAATTGATTCCTACCTTGTCTTTCCTATCTTTTCACTGGGCATCCATCCATTTGAAGGCTGTAACCTTTACCTCACGACCGCTGAATCTTCTAAGAACCTTTGACGAAAGCTCTTGCCCAAACGCCTTTTGGAAATCCAAGTTCATCAGCCCAGTCTGCCATAACAAGGTACGGTCACTTGGCGCCTCCAAAGGCTCCCACAGATTTCCAAGGTACAATTTCCTTCCATAAAAAATGATGTTGATGTTTCTCCAGTGCATCATGTTTACTGCTGTTTGACTTGTCTTCGTTGTCTTCACACTGACTTGATCAACAACCTTAGGGCATCCTCCCTGGTCCGCCAACACTGTCTTCAGCACATGGTTACGCGGCACGCCCAGCTGTCTCACGCCCGAATCCCTCTGTAACTCCTCGATAAACACCACCTGATCCTGTGAACCTCCTATTATTCAATTTATTTTCTTTTCACCTTCTACCACAACTTCATCTGGAAACAGCTCCTCCAACCCATTTCTCATAAAAGTAGCATTTCAGCACGAAAACCTCCCGAAGGGCTTCTTTGACAAACACGGGGTGCAGCTTTTTCATTAGAGCCTCATCTTCCCTGAGCTCCTTTCACACCTTATTTAGTGGGGGTACGGACTCCGTGGCAGGACCCCGGGGCAGGCTGAGAAAGGATTTACTGCCATTTTCCATGTCTTGTGCAACTCGGTGCTCAGAAATCTCTCCTTGGGGGGCCTGCTTCACCGCGGCGTTAACACTCCAGGCTCCCAGGTCCAGGCTCTGCACGCAGATGCAACGCCAAACGCGCTGAAGGATGAGCCTGTGGTTCTGCTACCACCTCTCTGCCTTTTTTTAAGCACCCCAGCTTATTTCGCTCTTTCAAAACCACCTTTTTTGGTTTTCTTTTCCAGAATTCCCACAGAAACTGTGAGGTCTGGACAGGCGTGAGGGACAGCAGCCGATAGAACCCCTCCAGCCGCCGCCTCAGGGGACCGGAGCTCTCGCTCCCGCCTTTCCCCAGCGGGCTGCGGCCCTCGCCTGGGGGGACT
>Ga0065711_1052058_pt1 | contig 10112 bp, 12 predicted proteins | sample Hoacrofraction12_FD_59098 | JGI IMG/M metagenome (GOLD analysis project Ga0065711, IMG submission 59098) | Hoatzin crop microbial communities from Cojedes, Venezuela - Epithelial fraction 12 v2 (version 2) | ecosystem: Host-associated > Birds > Digestive system > Esophagus > Crop | place...
CATGCCTTGCTTTTTGTCCCTAAATCTGTCTCCAACCGTTTGTAAACAGGGACCCTAATCCACGGTGCTGCTAGAGTGAAGCTGCTGTTTTAATCTGAGAGCTGCCAACCCTTTCCAGCAAGCAGGGACAGAGGTGGCAGACACAGAGGTGAGCACGGAGCACCTCCGGGCACAGAGCATGGTGGGCGTGCTCACCAGCAAAGCCAAACCCGCCCAGACCTGGCAGCACCCTGTACCAGAGGGATGAAGGCATGGCCGGCCGCCTGTGGGCAGGGACACAGAGGAGAGGGGCTTTGGGATGGAGCCCACCCTGCCATGCTTCTCATCCTTGGAGAAGGCTCGACAGGACAAGCTGCTGCCTTAGGGGCAGAGGGTGCAGCGTGTGCTGGGAAGGGAAGCGTCCTCCCTGGGCGCTGACGGAGCCGGACGGCACCCAGGGCCATGGTCACAGCCGCTGCCCGTCTCACACATGGCCTGGGCAGAATTTGCAGCGCACCCGAAGTGAGAGCTGCCACTGTGAGACATTCCGTAGGCTCGTTTGTGAGCAGGGGGCAGAGCTGGGGCACCCACCGCATGCACGACCCTCCCTGCTGCTGGAGCACGGGCCGAGAGCTGGGGGTCAGCGCTGGAGCCACAGCTCCGCCAGCGCTCCCGCAGGGCTCTGGCACGGCGACCGGGATCTGCAGGAGCGGTGGCTCCTCACCCGCTGCTGGGGCTGGGGCTGTTTGCTCTGTGCTTTTTGCTTGTGGACAGCGTCCTGACCCTAGCACACCCCTGTCTTAAAAGCAGTGCACCCCGACAGTGTGGCCCACAGCCCCTGTGCCGCACCCCGCAGCGAGCCGGGCCGTCTCCCAGCAGGTGCTGAGCTCCCCCGTGCCCTGCTCACCCCGTCCCTGGGGACACTTCTGTCCTGGCGGGCAGGGACCCCGTGTGCTGCCAGACCTCTGCCGGGTCTCCTGGACGGGGATAGCCTGGCTGGAGGGCTTGGCCCTGGGGACCCAGCTGGCGAGGGGCCCCATCCGTTGGGAGCGGGGACGCTGCTGGGGCTCGGCTCACGGGGTGCGACCCCGAGGTGGCCGTGAGGCTGTGCTGGGGTGCCGGTCTGGCCAGGTGCGGTGTGCCAGCTGCTGGCACGGCGCTGGCCACAGGGCAGCCAGGAGCCGCTTACCCGGAGGAAGGTGGGGAAGCCTTGCCCATAGTAGCCCACGGCGAAGTAGTCCGGGCTGGGCCGCAGCACCTTCAGGATCTTCTCGTAGAACTTGGCTTCCCGCTGCTGCAGGGGGAGAGGGGCAGGAGTGGGGACGGGCTGGGGGCACCATGCAGACCCCCGTCTCTCCCCATAGCCCCCAGCCTGCTCTGCCAGCACCCCCCAGCCTGGCTGGGCACTCACCAGGATGTCACTCAGCATTTCGTAGTCGAAGACTTCGCTCTCATACTGCTCCGCCAGCTCCTTGCAGATGTGGATGGCCTCCTCCCACATCTGCAGGGGACAGGGGCAGGGCAGGGACCCCACAACGCAGGGTGAACTGGGATGGGGGGGCACTGGGGTCCCAGCAGCCCTGTCTGCAGGGGCAGCTGCACCCCTGCTCCTCAGGGAGAACGGAAGGGCCCTCCCCATTCAGGCTGGTGGGCGGGCTGGGCACTGGAAGGCAGCAGCAGGACTCAGCTTCCCACCGTCTCCAGCACCCGAGCCCGCCTCCCTGGCGAGCCCCTCTGCTGGGTGCCCCAGCTGCAGGCTCCAGGGCAGCGATGGGGCTGGGGGCTGAGGCTGGGCTGGGACGGGACGGGATGTGATGGGAAGGGATGGGGTGGGATGGGAGAAGGACAGCTGTGGCCTCCAGGCAGCTGCGGGGTGGAACTGCCCAGCCCAGTCTTGCTGCGGGGCAGCTCCAGCCCCACCACGGCAGTGTGGAGGGTGGGTGGGCTGTGCTGAGGCTGAGGGCTGGGAGCAGGAGGCAGCAGTGGCCGTGAGCAGGGTTTGCCCCAGGACAGCCCAGCTACCGCCGGCTGCCGGGCTGCGGGGGGCTACGGGGGGCTGCAGCCATGCTCACCTTGCCCTGGTCAAAGTAGTCGATGATCTGGTTGTAGAGAGCCTCCTTCAGCTGGCGCTGGGTGTGCAGACGGGGGCTGTGCAAGCCCTGCATGGGGGCTGTGGTCGCCTCGTCCGACCACTGCGCAGAGGCAGCGGGAGCCCATCACGCTGAGCTCCCGGGTCCTGGCAGGCAGCCCCCATGGCCCCTGCGGCCCCCACAGCCCCCCGTGCCCACCTTGAGGAGCCGGGCGTGCAGCAACAGGGTGTAGGCTCCCTCTGTGTAGTTCTCGTAGCTGATGTGCAGGTCCTTCAGCTTGTACAGGTACCTGGCAGCAAGGGCACCGTGCATCCCCGGCTGGCAGCCGGGTGGGGGGCAGAGCCCGGCACCCTGCCCCTCCGGCCGCCCTGCCATCCCCTTCCCACGGGCCGGGGGCAGCTCGGGGCCCGGGACCCCTCACCCCCGGGTGATGCTGGTGTCCCTGGAGCCCCGCTCACCTGATGTACATGGCCTGGCGGTCGATCTCCTTGTAAAAGTTCTGGGGAAGAGCAGACAAGGCCGTTGTGAGTGGCCCCAGGAGGGGGCACAGGCCACAGCCCCCCAGGCTCCCACGCTTTGCTCCGGGTCACGGTGCTGCCGGGACCATCCCCACGCAGGGACTGGGCTGCCCTCGGCAGCAGGGGGCTGCGTGGTGCCCCCCCAGCAAGCACCTCCGGGGACACTGGGTCTGCGCCGCGTGCACCCCGTCTCTGCTGTGCCGGGGGCACCGCAGCCCTGGAGGGGCCGGGGGGGGCCGGGCTGAGCCCTGGGGAAGCGGGGGCACGGGGCCGGTGCCCACCAGGAGGTTGACAGTGCAGCTCATGCTGTAGGTTTTGTTCTCGTCGTTCATCACAGCACGGTAGTCGAGGAGCCGCTCCAGGAGCCCGGTCACCAGCGCGACGAAGCTCTCCCCAGGCTTGGCCAGCTCAGGGTGGCTGCGGCAGCAGCGGAGCAGGCTGGGCAGGAGAGGAGGTCGCAGGCCTCGCTGCGTGCTCGGCTCCGCAAGGCTCCCACCACTGCCCCAGCTCAGCTCCCCCGAGGCACAGGGAGTTGTAGGGGGCAGGGGTAATTCCTGGGGCAGGGCAGGGGTAACTCCTGGGGCAGGGGCACTGCTGGGGCAGGGGTAATTCCTGGGGCAGGGGCATTGCTGGGGCAGGGCAGGGGTAATTCCTGGGTCAGGGGCATCATCTGGGGGAGAGGCATTTTCTGGGGCAGGGCAGGGGTAATTCCTGGGGCAGGGGCATCGTCTGGGGCAGAGCAGGGGCAATTCCTGGGGCAGAGGGGCAGGCAGGCCAGGCAGCAGCAGTGAGCGACGGGGATGTGATGCCCTGGCGAGCAGGCTGCAGGGCTGTCATGGCACACTCACATGCTCTCAAAAAGCTGCTTGTACTGCTCGTCGCCCCGGCCACCTTCCACCTCGCTGTCCAGCTTGCGCAGCATCTCGTCCTCAAACTGCAGAGACGTGCGTGAGCGCAGCCAAAGAGCCAAGGACGTGCTGAGCTTGGCCCCAGGCTGCCACGGCTGCAGCCCCGGGAACGTGGGGCCACAGCACTGAGACGGGGGGGGTCTGTGGGGGCTGGAGCCAGCTCGGGCCCCCAGAGAGTCCCCAGGCTCGGCTGCTGCAGCCCCTTCCCCAGGACTGCCCAGCACAGACGGGTTCCTGTCCCCGCTCGCAGGCCACGCTGCTCCCTGGTGCGGGCGAGTCCCTGCGCTGCCCCAGCACAGGGAGCCCCGTCCTGCTCACTGGGTCCCTGACCGGCTCCCCAGCACGGGCAGCTCCCTGACTTGCTCCCAGGTCCCCGTCCCGCTCCTGCGCTTGCCTGCCCACCGTCCCCCAGCAGCCTGAGCCCAGCTGCCCCCGGGGGTCTCTGGACAGTGCCCTATGCCCCCTGAAGCCAGAGCCTCCCCTGCCTGGAGCAGCAGGGCTGTGCCTGCCTGGGGTCGCCCGTCTCCCAGATGATGCTCAGCCTTCAGGTCCGTGGGGTTTGTGCTCCGGCTGCAGCCGGTAGACCCAAAAGCCTGGGGGATCCTGCCCGTGCAGGGTATGGGATGGGGGGTCTGTGGCAGACATCTGATTGCTGGCACCCCTGGGCACCCATTGCCTTCACACTGGGTCCCTCTGGGGTCTGCACTTCCCAAACTCCGGGGACCTTGCCCCCCTAGGCCTGGGGCACTGCCGTGGTTGGCTCCTGAGCTGCAGAGCTCCTGTGCCGCAGGAGGACGGCTTGGGGATAGCCCCTGCGAAGTCCTCTGTGCCCAGCTGTGCCCACACCGCTCCTCCAACACAGCCCTGCTGTGACTGCAGACGCGGTGTGAGCAAGGGGCTGGAGAAGGGGCTCACGCAGGACCCGGGTCACCCACGGCTCCGAGGGCAGTCCCAGCCCCTCTCCTCCTGTGGGACCCCCCCAACAGGGTGAAAGGATTCCAGGTCAGAAGAGGCAAATGCCACCTCATCATAAACTGGGAAAGCCTTCTGCATGAAGAAAACTCACAGCAGTGAGGGAAGACAAGTGGAATCGCAGAGGCTGACGCAGACCTCCCCCCTCCCACCGTGTTCTTGTCTCCAGGCAGTGCCGGGACCGGCTGTGTGGGTGACGCCTGACCTGTCCCTGCTCGTCCCCAGGAAATCTCTGCATCACCCCGCGGCTCTCCCTGCTCCCATGTCCCTGACAGCCACCTCGGCTCTGTCCCTCAGCCCTGCCTCCTGCAGCCCCACATCCCAGGGTGACAGAGGGGAGGCTGAGCATCATCCCCACCCGCCCTGAAGGGGACGGTCCAGCGCGGGTGAGGAGCGGGTTCCAACCATGGCCCAGCCTCAGCCCTGGGCTCTCACCCGGCTGAAGCTCTTGGTCAGCTGGTACTCGCAGAGCATCATGTCAAAGAAGATGGGGATGGTGGACTTGCGCAGCTCCAGCTCCGGCACAAGCGTCATCTCCAGGATGGGGCCCACCATGCCCGGGATGAACTCGATCTTGCGATGGCCTGGGGAGGGCAGGGGAGGCTGGGGGGCTGGGGCTCCGGCAGCCTGCACTCGGGGGCCATCCCTGGCCTGGGGCCCATGGTTGAAAACGGGCAGCAACGCGTGGAGTAGGAGGGGGAGTGTGCCAGGAAGAGGCCTGCACGCCCGGGGCAGGCGGCTGCGGCACAGCCAGGCAATCCTCTGGGGCAGCCATGCTGTCGGGCAGGCGATGATGTATGGCCAGGAAGGCACGGCAAACACGCAGCTGCGGGACCGTCATCTGGGGCTGTGCTGGTGTCCCAGAGTCCTGGCACGTGTGAACAACGTGTGCAGGAGCCCGCGGGCACCCATTGCTGCTCCACTGCTGCGCAGCAGGCTGCCCCACACACGGACCGCGGCTCCCTGCTCTCTGCTGGGGCTCGGGGCAGCGACCGAGATGCTGCATCTGCCCTGCCTGCCCGGCCCTGGGACGCTGCCGGCAGCGTGACCCTCACTGTGCAGGTGAAACACGGCAAGGCAGGAGCCCGCAGAACCGGGGAACGGGACGGCAAGGCTGTGGGCAGACACCAGCCGGGGAGGGGAGGCTGCCTGCCGGGAGCGTGAGCTCGTGGCTGGGCACAGTGCCTGTGGGCTCGCACACTCATGGCCTTGCACGCCTGCACATGTGCACATCCCACGGGCTCAGCTACCCCACAGTCAGCACATCCCAGAGCATCCCAGACTGCACACCCTACAGGCTTGCATGTCCTGCAGATTTGCACGCCTGCCGGCTCCTACACCCTGCTCACGCCCGCAGGCTCCCATGCCCCACACCGGCAACGCCCTGCTCCCCAGCACCCATTTTGGGGTCAGTGCTAGTGAACACCAGCCTGCAGAGACTTTCCAAGCCTCCTCATTGCTGACCACACTGCGGCTCACCTAAGTTGTACCACATGTCCCGAATGGAAGCTCCGATCGTGGCTCTCATGTCCCCGTACCTGCCAGGACAGATGTTGGTTAGCATCGCTCCGCAGCCCGGGGTGCAGGGTCCAGGCCAGCAGCCCAAGCACAGCCCGATGGGCTCATCCCAAAATCCCTGACCCCACGGTGTGGCAGCAGGCGAGGGCAGGACTCAGCCCCCCGGCACTGCCAGCAGGCATCCGGGCTGGGAGGGCCAGCGAAGGCGAGGGTGCCTTACTTGGACAGGATGCTGGTGCGCTTGGCCTGGGAGAAGTTCTCCAGCTGCAGGGAGTCCTGGGTGAGGAAAGCCACGGCCAGGTGGAAATAGTTGTTCCAAAGCTGGGGTGGAATCACAGGGTGAACGCCAGCCCGGGTGGCATGGGGGGGCTGGGCGGCTGGGTCAGTGCCCGCTCACCTGCAGCTCGAAGCTGCTGTTGCTCAGGAACTCCTCTGTCAAGGTCATGGCAAACTGGTTGATGGCGTGCAGGAACTCCCTGTGAGCAAGCGGCCACCGGGCACTGAGCCGAGGGCAGCAGCACTGCCAGCCCCCCAGCCCGCAGGCAGTGCCAACGGCAGCGAGCAGGGAGCCAGGCTGCCGGCGACGGCGAGGAGCAGGGTGGGGGCAGGCAGGGTCCGGGCTCGCAGTGCCCCAGGGTGGGCTTGCAGTGTGCCCCCACCCGCACCCATGCGACGGGTGGTCCTTCCTGCCCACGGTCTTGCGGCTGGGTACTGACCCGGTGCACCGGTCCTGCATGCCCAGCGTCCCCGCCAAGCATAGATACACAGCATGGAGGGATTGGGGGTCTGGCATCAGCTTCCCGCTCCCCCCCAGGAGTCCCCCGGCATGCCGATGGGGGTGTGGAGAGCAGCTCTGCCACCTGGCTCCTGGATGGGGCCAGACCGTCCCAGGACAGAGCAGGAAGTGTCTGGAGCTGCCCTGAGCCAGCCTGAGCACGTAGCCAGGGCTGTTCAAGGCTTGGAGGGCACTAAGCTCGCCTCAGGCTGCCTGGCACAGCCGTGCTCTGGCTTCGGCACGCCCCATGCCCCAGCATCGCGCCCCAGGTTCTCACACCTGGCCCCAACGTCCACCCATGGGTCCCTCCCAGCCCAGAGGTCCTCACCGGTTCTGCACCATGTTCATCACCATCCAGTCGGAGGGGTACACCGTCTTGCCAATCAGGTCCTTGAAGAGGATGAAGGTCTCCATGAGGAAGTCCTGCCGGTGAGGAGGAGATGCCAGGAGCTGGGCTTGACCATGATGCCCTCCCAGTATGATGTTGGGCTGAGCATCGGGGCTAGGAGCATTCCTCGCCACCTGACAGCGAGAGCTTCACCTCCGTGGAGTGGAGATGTGGGCTGTGCTGAGGTCTATGGCAGGCGGCACCAGTGCAGGGTGCAGGCAGGGCACTGGGACCAGTGGAATGCCCCAGCCGAGAAGCGGGGTGGAGATGCAGGGAGGTTCTGGTGATGGAGGGCCCAGGTCTTGCTGCATGGGGCTGCACTTACCATCAGCTCAGGCCGGGAGGGGAACGCCTTGATGTAGGAGCTGTAGTGGTCCTTGTCCATCTGGCTCAGGATGGCGGCCATGCAGGCCACGTAGTGACTCTGGGGGAGAGGGGCTGGTCAGGCACTGCCGAGGTCCCACGGCCGGCACCACGGGATGCGCTGGGGCCGAGGGGGTCCCTCATGGCCGGTACTGCGGGGTGCACTGGGGCTGAGGGGTCCCCCATGGCCAGCACCATGGGGTGCGCTGGGGCTGAGGGAGTCCCCCACAGCCGGCACCGCGGGGTGCACTGGGGCTGAGGGAGTCCCTCATGGCTGGCCCCACAGGGTGCGCTGGGGCCAAGACAGTCCCTCACAGCACTTCCCATGTGCTTGTCCAGCCGGTGCCTACCCTGCAGCCCCAGCTGCCCTCACCCACCACAGTCCCATCTTCCCCAGCTCTCCAGCCCTCTGCTCCTGCCCCGCTCAGCCCCAGCTCCTGAAGCCAGCCCGTCCTCTCAACATCCCATGCGTCCTGCTCCGGGGGTGGGACAGCCCTCACGCCTGCCGTGACGCTGGGGAGGACACAGACGTAGCTGTCGAGCACATTTCCTGTAGCACACATCTGTAATTTTTAAGGCAATGTAAGGCAACATGGGGATGTAAGCGCATTTCGAAAATGGCAAGCAGCTTCTTTCTGGAGGCCGGTCTGTCTCGACTGCCTCTAGCAAAGGGTCCCAGACGGAGCCATTAACTCCTCTCCTGTTCTGGCTGCTCACAGCTTTGTTGCTGGACAGTGCAGCAGTGGTGCAGGCTGACCGGGGTGAGAAAGGCCGTGCCTGATCTCCGCTCCACTGCTCGTGAAAGGAGAGGCGCGGGTGGCAGGGTGCCGCACCCCCCACTGCTCACCCCAGCGTCTCACCTTCCCTTCAGCCGATCAGCGCAACATTTTCTTGATGATACTTCGAACGCAAAATCTGAGTCTGCAATGGACTTTTAAGCACTTTAAGTACGGACTCGTTAAGAGGAAGCTTTGATCTTGGGAAAAAGCTTCAGGAAACTCCCTAGGGAACGGTCTCAGGGGTCGCCCCACACCCAAAGGCACCCAGGGACGCCGCAGCCCTGGTCGAGCCCCGCAGCGCAGCAGCAGAGCCAGCGTGTGGAACAGCTGGCTGCTCCCACCACCAACCACCATCGCAAGTGCGCTGTCACCCTGCGAACCACCGCCACAGCCGCACGCCCCGGGGAACGCACAAACCAACACAACCACGCTCGGACACGCCACAGTGTGCCGGGACAGGCAGAGCCCGGGTCGGTCAGGCCACTCCAGCGCGGTGGGGAGCCCAGCACTGCTGGGCCTGGGGTGGGGGGGGGGAAATGCTTGGCCACGAGAGCTCCTGGTGCTTCCTACCAGGAGCCCCAGCTTCCAGCAGTGTCCAGTGCAGCCCGTGAGCGGCTGCTCAGTGGGGAAGCTGTCCTGGGGCTGTGTCCTGGACTAGAAACTGCGGGGAAAGGGTGGCCACTTCTCGGGCTGAGAGCAGGAGGAAGCATCGCTGCGCAGTCCCAGGCGGAGCGAAGGCCCTGCTGTGCCCCAGCGTCACTGGTGGAGCTTTGTGGGTGGCTGCGGGAGCCAGCCCTGCCCTGGAGACGGCCGTGCTGCGCAGGCACCGCTGCCCGGCCTGGGTACGCAGGAGCGGCCCCGGCGCCTGCACGAAGCATGGGGTGACGCAGGCCCCTTCCAGCCCTGCAGCTCAGCTGCTGACGGAGCCGCCTGTGGCTCACACCACCAGCTCCGGCTTCCCCTCGCTCTGCGGTGGGGACGGAGCCCCATCGCAGCCCACGGAGGAGCCTGCAGAGTCCTGGCAAGCACAGCTCGCCTGCAAGGCGGGCGGCGAGGCCCTCCGCGCGGCGCAGCATGGCCTGCTCCTGGGGCTCAGCTCGGGAGCCAGGGGTGCCCTGCCTACGAGGGAGCAAGCACCAAGTGCTGCCAAGCTGCGGGCAGTGCCACAGACCCAGCTGTGCTCCCTGAGCGTCCGTGGGTGCAACGCCACGGAGCCCTGGGCTCAGGAGAGTCCCTGTGGCGGGGGCTGTGGTCACTGTCCCCATGGACAGAGCCCGGCCGTGCAGCCACGCCGCTCGCCGGGGCGGAGGAGGAGCAGCCCGAGCCCCCACTGCGGGTCGGGGTCCACGTCCCGCGCAGCAGCCAGGGCTGGACATCACCCAGCACCGCTGCAGAGCGACGTGCTGCACGACCAGCACGGCCCCGGGGGAGTAGGGGGCAAGGTGGGGTGGTGACGGGAGGAAACGTCTGCAGCGAGCCACTGTGCTCCGGGGATTCGATGGGATTAGTTCAGCCACCGGGAAACGGCTGTTCCGGCTGCTGGAATCGGGCTCAGGTGAGTCCCCCGCGCCCCCTGCTACGCCTGCTTCAAGGAAACCTGTATTTACCGTTAACCTGCATCACCGGGGCCACACGGCCCGGCGCCGCTGCGGATACGGAGCGGTTTGTGTGGCCCGGCACAGCCCCCAGGCCCCACGGTGGTCCCGGACAGCCCCCGCCGGGCTAGTCCCCGCGCCCAGCACTCCCCGGAGCCCCCGCAGCAGCCGCTGCCGCCCGGCACGGCCGGGACACCGGCAGGCGGCAGGGCCGCAGGCAGGGCAGG
>Ga0065711_1011399_pt1 | contig 10111 bp, 10 predicted proteins | sample Hoacrofraction12_FD_59098 | JGI IMG/M metagenome (GOLD analysis project Ga0065711, IMG submission 59098) | Hoatzin crop microbial communities from Cojedes, Venezuela - Epithelial fraction 12 v2 (version 2) | ecosystem: Host-associated > Birds > Digestive system > Esophagus > Crop | place...
AGGGTGGGAGAGGGCAGGCAGGCTGGGGATGCGATGGAGGCACTCTGGGCAGAGGTAAAGAGAGGGGGAAGGAGGTGAAGGCCACCTAATTCCAGGTGCAAAGGGTATCTGGTTTCCAAAATTGCTGTCTCTTGTCACCAAGGGGGTGACGGCAGAGCGACCGTGCGCACTGCAGCCCAGGGGCTGGACGGGACCCCAGCGCGGGGGCTGAGCTGTGGCTGCGCAGGTGACAGCGGTGGGGACAGTAGCACAGGGTCTGTGCAGCTCAGAAGAGCCAGTGCTACCCCTCCTCTGGTACGCGGGTCCACCTGCCCGGCACCCGAGCTGGGCACACTGGGCACACTGGGCATGCTGGGGATGCAGCACTGGTAAAATAATGGGAAACCAGACCCGGCCTCGGGAAGCCTTGGGCTGATGCTTGGTGTAGGGACAGGGCCCTGGAGCTCCGTTAAAGAGAAGCACCCTGGGGTGGGGAGAGCCCAGCTTTGCCATCCTCACGGCTCCCCACTGCGAGGGCCAGGGCCAGGAGACCCCCAAAACAGCCTGGGACCCCCCCCACTCCCTGCCAGCGGGGCTGGAGGAGGCTCGGCAGGGCTGGCCGGCAGCACCCACGGGTGCTCTCTCTTTAACCCCTCAGACCACGCTCACCAGATCGCTGACTAGAGGGAGAGATTTGCGTCCAGGCTTAATGTCGGGCATGCTGTTAATGCAGCGCAGAAACCTTACTGCCGCCCCGCTGCCGCCAGCGACAGCCAAGCCAGGCCAGAGGAGAGAAAACAGAGAACACAAGGCAAGTTAGCAGGAGCTGGGGACGGGGCACGGGTGCCCAGCGGGCAGGCGGCGCGGTCCAGCGGGCGCAGCGGGAGCGAAGCCGGCAGCTGTGTGGTGCGAGGCGTCGGGAGGAACCTCACCAAATCGCTAACTAGGGGGATGGGTTTTCGCTTGCGTATGTCCGGCATGCTGTCTATAATGATCAGCCCGCCACCAGGCCTGCAAGAAGAGACCAGAGTCAGCGAGGAAGGGGAAACTGAGGCGGGAAGGGGCCCCCCGCTATTGCCCCATCTTCGCTTGGGATTTGGCGGTCAGGATGGCAGAGCAAGCCCTGGGTGGCTTGGGACTCACCCGTCGGACCCTCATCCCTGGGGCAGGGACCACCAGACTAAAAACGGGGTGGGGGAAGGGGATTCGGGCAGAAAACTGGGATTTTCCCCACGTGAAGATGTTTTGCTTCAGTGGTGTGACAGTGAAACGCAGGAAAAAAAACACCCATTTGGCTTAGCTTTGGCTTTGCAGCGTGGAGCGGGAGGGCTGGGGCTTCCCTCTGGGGGGTGAGCACCGAGCTGTTCGGCGGCAAAACCGAGGCAGAGCGGCTTGGGCAGAAGCGCGGCTGCACAGCCTCCAGCCCGGTCCGCAGAAAACCCCGGCGAGATCTCGGGGGGTTCTCACGGGAGCCTGCCACGTTCTGCCTGGGGCAGCGGCAGGGCTGCCTGCGAGGGCGAGGCAGGGGCGAGAGCCACAGCCCACCCGGGTGAGAGGTTCAGGGTCCCCCATGGAAGCCCCGACTCGAGCCCCGGATGGAAGGAGCGAAGCGGGAGCTGCTCCTCAGCTCAGTCCCGTCCCAGCCCACTCACCTCCTCGCTCTACCTCTCGGCAGTGGCTCTCAGGGACACGGAGCAGTGACATCTCTGCTGGCTCCTCCAAGAGCACCGGGCTACCAGCATTCAGCCCAAAAACCCGGCCCCGGCATGCCCACAGCTCGGCAACACTTCCCCACGCCAGCCCCCCAACAAGCTCATTAATCACACCCTAATGAGAAGGGAAAGCAGCCCGCAAGACCCCACGGGGACAGGAAGCACTGGCTTCCCCACGTACTCACCCGCCTTTGAACCACAGGGATTTGGCTTCTCCATCACCTTCCCCGCGGGCCTGCAAGACACAGGGCGGCCGTCACGGGTGCAGTGCTGAGCCCAGCATGCGTGGCAGCCCACCCCAGGGCTCNGTGCTGAGCCCCAGCACGTGTGGCAGCCCACCAAAGGGCTCGGTGCTGAGCCCGGCACACGTGGCAGCTCACCCCAGGGCTGGGCGCTGAGCCCAGCACGTGTGGCAGCCCACCCCAGGGCTCGGTGCTGAGCCCAGCACGCGTGGCAGCCCACCCCAGGGCTCGGTGCTGAGCCCAGCACGCGTGGCAGCCCACCCCGGGGCTCGGTGCTGAGCCCAGCACGCGTGGCAGCCCACCGAAGGGCTCGGCGCTGAGCCTGGCACGTGGCACCTCACCCCAGGGCTCAGCGCTGCCAGCAGCCGAGGGCCCAACCAGCACCCGCAGCCCTGGGGGAGCAAGCGAGGGGCTCACAGGGTGGGCAGAGAAAAGCGCATTCCTAAAACCAAGGGGCTCCTTCCAGCAAAGAGCTTCTCACTGGGAACCAAACGTCGTCGAGAGGCTGAGACGGGCAAGCGGGTGGGCAGCAGCAGAGGGGCTCGGGCCAGCCGTGCAGCGGGGACGGCTGAGCTGTGCAGAAACTCGGGGTTCAGGGGGCTGGAGAAGCGGCGTTGGAGAGGCTGAGAGGGTCCGCACGGACCCGCAGCCCGATGGGGAGAGGCGCAGGGCAGGGCAGAGACACCGGGGATGGGCTGTGTGCAGGGACCGTCCCGCCGTGCCACCGCCCGCGCACGGAGCGGACGATTGAGGGGGAGAAGGGAGCAAAGAGCCAATCCTACCTCCCTCACAGGGCAATCCCTGCACACACACACAGACACGGAGCGAAGGCACGCGTGGGACACGCTTACCTGCAGGGAGGGGAGACGCGGGCGCAAGGGCCATGGTGGTGGACAACTGAAAAGAGAAGCGGTGGGGAGGGGGGTCGAAACCCCAGGGGGGCGAATCCAGAGCCAAAACAAAAAGAAAAGATGGAGGATGGAGTCTAAAAATGAAACAAAAGATTGTCAGCTCAATACAGGGGAGAGGGCGGAGGGGCTCACGCCAGCACACCACACCACATGCAGCACACACCGGGGGAAGGTCCTCAGCGCTCCCTGCCCCTCACGGGGGTCCCACCTGCCGTGAATGGGGTGGTGGGACCCCACTGCTGGGGCCCCTCAGGTCCCCACTGCCCTCAGGGTGGGCGATGTCCACGGGATCGGGGAGCGAAGGTGTCTGGAAGGTGCCCGGGCGTGGGAAGGGGCCGAAGCCCCAGCCCAGCTCATGGCCAGCGCTGGGACGCGGCGCTGGGACCCGGCGGCGCTGCTCACCTCCTGCAGCTGCATGCAGACCTTGTTGAAGGCTCTCAACCAGTTGGCTTTGGCTCTTGCTTTGGGGTCCTGCACCTCCGCCTCCGCCTGCTCCCTGCAAGCAGACACGCCTTGCTCACCTCCAGGCACGGCACCAGGGAGGGGGAGTCAGCACCCGCACCCCGCGCAGGACTGAGGCTGCAATTTAGGGACCCTGATGGGCCTTGAGCCAGCGTGGCCACGGCAAAACCCCCCTCTTGCTACCAGGAAGGCCTCTAAGAAGGCAGCAAGTCCTGCTGCAAAGGGCAGCACAGTCACGGCAGAGCGACGGGGAGAAGCCGGGAGTTTCCCCTCCCTTGGGAGATTCTGCCCTGGGCACCCAAGCGACACGGAGGGATCCCTCCAGGAGGGAAGGGTCAGGAGACTGACGGTGACACAGGCACGTGGATTAAACGTCCTTCACCCCTCGTCTCCCCAGCAGCATGTCCTCTGGCCGCTGCCCACCATGCTGGGTCCTCCTGCAGTTAAGAGCTCCCGACATCCCAGTGGCTCCGAGCCCAGGGGGACCTGCCAGCCGTTGCTGTGGGGTTTTTTCTCCTCTCTTGCAAAATCGAGACACAGAGGAAAACAAAATAAATTCTCAAAACCTTGCAGCTTCCTAGAGAGCCCGGTGTGATGTGACACTGGAGGCGGGTGCCCAGGACCGGGCTGGGACGAGGCCGTGGGGAGCTCAGGAGCCAAACCTGCCCAAAGCAGCCCGGTGGGGCTTTGCCTGTGCCAATCTGCGGTCCCCAGCGCTAATCTGATGTCCCCAGCGCTAATCTGATGTCCCCAGCGCTAATCATCTGATGTCCCCAGCGCCCAGGGCGGGAAGCCCAAGCGCTCTGCCTGGAGAACCGGCACCGCAGGCAGACACGAACCATGGCCACCTTCACCAGGACTCTGGTCAGCCCTTGGGCCTGAACACATATTTTTTTTAAAAAAGGCTCATTACACATTTTTTAAATTAGAGATTCCCCAGCTCTGGTCTATAATTTAAGCTAAATAAAAGATGGAAAATGTCCATCACGCTGCCTCTCTGCACAGAGCGGTGGCACTCACCAAACAATGGAAAAATGGACGTGTTCAATAATTAAAGGCAGCGACTGATATATGAATTATTCACGTGCTGCACCAGGGAGCTGGCCACCAGGTAATTCCTCCGTACAGCACGGGAGGCCATGGAGGAGCTTTTACCAGTGGCCTAGGGAAAGGGTTGACTCCCGTGAAGGGAATTTGCTCCTCTGACCGTGCTGAGCTGTGGGGTACCCCTCCATCCAGGGAGCCAACAGCCTGAAGCAGAGGAGAGCGATGGCAGCACCGAGCCCCCTCTCCCCCCACCTCCAGGTTTGTCCCCAGTTTGTCCCAGGTTTGTCCCAGGTTTGTCCCCGGTTTGCCCCAGATTTCCCCCGTTATCAGCCTGCACCCCGGTCGTGTTGGCAGGACCCTGGACACCCTGAGCTCTGCCCCTGCTTTGGTGGCTGGGCCAGGCAGCGTGCCCGCAGGGGTGACCCTTGCCCGGGGGGCACAGGGTGGGCTGCCCCCGCCTCCGGCACCTGGAAAAGCCCCAGATGTCGCCAAAGGTCCCTGGCGCTGCCCCTCGGCACCAGCAGCACCAGCCCCCGGCCACCACCAGAGCATCCTCGGTGCCACCGGGCACCGTCCCGAGGACGCTACGGGTCGGCATCGTCCTCCTACCTCTCAGCTGGCTGCGGGGGCTCGGGCTCGGGGACCACCTCTGCCAGGGGAGCTTCGTCTGCTCCCCGCTGGGCCTCTGGGGCTTCCGGGGAGGCTGAGGTGTTCTTCCCCTCCTTCCTCTCCTCCTTCCTCTCCTCCTTCCTCTCCTCCTTCCTCTCCTGCTGCAGCTGCTGCTGCTGCGGGACCTGCTGCTGCCCGAGGGGTTTCTGCGCTGGGGGGTAGGCGTCATGCTCAGGGGCTTCATAGGTTCCCTGCTCCCGCAGGTCCTCCTCTTCCTCCTCCTTGGGGTAGCCTTCCTCGTTCTCGCTGTAGTCCTCATTGAACTCGTCCTCCTCCTCCTCCAGATAGAGGTCATCGTCCTCCTCCTCCCAGCGGGGCGAGTCCTTGCGGTAGCTGACCGAGCTGTGGCAGGAGTGGTAGGAGTCGCCGTCCCGCTCGTCCAGCTCCGAGTCCCGCAGGCTCTCGTTCTCAAAGTCCTCGCTCAGCTGGGAGCTGCCCTGGCTCAGCTCGGCCGACGAGGCGTAGCGGCTGCTCCCCGTGGGGCTGCGGGGCCAAGGGGGAACAAGGACAGGGCTCCCGTGGGTCCATGCCGCAGGCTGGCCTGCCCCGCGCCGCCCCAGAGCCCCCGGGTCCCTGCGCGGCGGGTGGGAGGACGTGGGAGCACCGGGCTCCGCGTCCCTGGAGCCGAAGGCACGGACCCAGGGGACTCCATGGGTCTGACCTTCCCGCCCACGCCTGGGCTGGGGACACGGGGAACGTGGGGGCCGGCATCTGTCCCCTCAGCTCACCCCTGCCGTGGTGGGGACAGGCAGCACCCCCAGCCAGGTCCTGCCTCCTGCGTCTGCCAGACCCCCTGCCCCCAGCCCGCAGATCCGTCACCCAACCTCGACCCCGACAGCCCGGCACTCCCTGGAGACCTCCCCGGCACCCCCTCTCCAGGGACACCCCCTCAGCCCCATTGCTCCCCTTAACCACGTCACCGCTACCCGGGGGTCCCCTCTCCGCTCCTCCTGCCAGGCCAGACCCCATCAGCCCCTCCAGCATCCCCCTCCCGCAGCCACCTGCACCTCGGGGAGCAGCGGCGGGGAGGGGGTCCCTGTCGGGGAGGGGGCGGTTGCAGGGCTCCGGGGGGGCGATTAACGTAAGCAGACATGCAGACAGGACAGGGACATGCCTAGGAAGAGGCCGACACCAGCAGCCAGGGCTCAGGGGTGGGCAAGGGGGAAGGGGATGAGGGGACGGGGTGGGCAGAGCCCTGGGGAGCCCAGGGACATGGCAGGGAGGGGGGTGCTGGGGGTCCCCAGGCCGGTCCCAGCAGGCAGCTGGCATCATCCAGGTATTGTGGGAAGGGGGACTCGGGGCACAGAGGTGCAGGAGACACAGCTCACGCCTGGAAACCCCTCACCTCCCCGGCCTGATCCCGGCCGGAGCCAGGAGAGGGGCCCTCGGCTCGTCACGAGGGTCCCAAATCACCGCGCCAGGCGTTTGCGCAGCCAGGGGCTCCCCGGGGGGGGATCAGGAATGGAGCGCGGCGCAGCCGCCACACCCGCAGCGCGACGGCCAACAGGCAGCAGCGCTGCCGGCCGCCGCGCCGGCGAGCGGGGCGAGGAGGGGTGCCACGGGGCCGGGAGACGCCTGGAGCATCCCAACGCAAGGCGGTCCGGGGCGGGGAGAGGGGGACCCCTCGGCGGCACGAGGCCGCCCTTGCCGGGACTGGTGTTGGCCTCACCACGGCTGCAAGGACCAACCACAGCACTCTGCGACGGCACACGGCACGCGACGAGGTAGCGACCCACCTATCCGATAGGTCTAGGGACCGCCTGCTCTCAAGGGAAGGCTGGCGGCTGGTCCGCCTGCTCGACTCGGAAGCGGACTCAGCGTCGCTGCGTCCGTTTGCGGCAGACTCTACGCTACCATAGCGTCTGCCGGGGAGGAGAGGAAGATGATGAGCGAGGTCCCGGGCACCGCGCCGCTGCCACCCACCGTGCCCCGGCATCCCCTGCGGCCGCAGGGACTCCGGCAGGGAGGCTCTGTGCTGGTGGATGGGGCTGGATGCTGGCGAGGAACCGGGCCGCGCTGCGACCGCGGGGACAAAGCGCTGGGTGGGCGGCTCTGCCGACAGCCACGTCCGCATCCCCGGCCAGGCCACACGCCACGAGCTCAGCTCCCAGCAAGAACAGACCCCCGGGGCTTGGGGGTCCCGAAGCCCACCGAGGACAGAGGAGGGCGGTGACCCGAAAGAGCTCGAGAACCTTCCAGTGAGAAGGAAAGGTGTGGGGTCAGCGCCATCCCCCTCTTCCTCACCTCCGCAGCCTTCCCTCCGTCACCCGCCCGGCGTCACCCCAAGGACCCGCTGGCCTCTGCCACCTTGGGGGGTGGGATTGAGAGGGGGGCTGCCTGTGCCGACAGTACCTGACGGGCCGCTGGTTGGAGTAGTCCATCTCGTAGCTCTGCACGGAGTCGGTGTAGGAGTCACGGGAGCTCTGCTGCTGGTGCCTCATGGGGTACTGGTGGACGGAGGCGTTGGGCTGGGAGGTGGTGTAGTACGGCGGCGGGATGCTGTTGCTGGTCTCGCTGCGGTAGTCGCTGTCCCGGTCATCCACCGTGCTGTCGGGGTCGTCGTCTGCGAGGGGCGGCAGGGAGTGGGACAGGGGACGGCCCCGTGGCTGCCACGGCCAGGGGTGCCCCAAATCCACCCTGCACCCGGCACAGCCCCGCTGCTGCCACCACCGTGTCCCCACCGCTGCGGGACCGGCCGGGCAGAGGGACCCACGCAGGGGTGAGGGGCAAGCTGCACGTGGTCCCCCCTGCGGAAGGGGGGCTCAGGGGCAAGGGGAGGGCGGCGGGGTGACATGGGATATGCAGACGGGAGCAAGAGGAGGACAGGGTGCGGGGACCTTCCCTGCGCCCTGCCGATGTCCCACCACAGAGGCAAAGCCCCAGGTGCTCATTGCCCCCCGGGCACCCCAAGGTGGCCCAGCAGCCTGGGGGGACAGCTCTGCTCAGGACAAGGCACCCGGTGCCTCCGTCCTCACCCAGCCCAGGGCCACGGCGCGAGGCTGCAGGCTGGACCCGAGCTCCAGCTCCCCTGAGCCTTGGGCCAAGCTCCGGCAGGGCAAAGGGGGGGCACCGGGGACCGCCAGGCTGGGCGGAGAGAAGGGGACAGGGTACTTACTCTGCTGTTCTCCCCAGCCAAAATAATTCCAGTTGCCTATGAAAAAAAAAGGGGCAGAGACAATAAGGATGGAGGCAGCTCCAGGACAGCAGCAGGAGCTGGCTGTGAGGAACCAGCATCTCCCAGGCTCGGTGGCACCGAGCTGGGCTGGGGACAGTGGCCAGGATGGGCTGGGGACAGTGGCCAGGATGGGCTGGGGACAGTGCCCAGGATGGGGCACATTGACATTGGGCCATGCTGGGGCCAGGGACTGGTGCTGGGCAATGCAGTATCGAGACAGGACAAGGGACAGGGCCTAGGGATGGGCACGGTGGCACTGCACTGCGCTGGGGACAGTGCCCGGGCCTGGGCATGGTGACACCAAGCTGGGCTGGGGACAGGGGCTGGGGCTGGACATGGTGACACCGACCCAGGCTGGGAACAGTGCTACGGCTTGGCACAGTGGCACTGAACTGCACAGGGGACAGGGCCTGGGTCTGGGCACAGAGGCACCGAGCTGCGCTGCGGGCAGCACCCAGCTGCGCCTGCCCTGGTGTGATTACAGAAGGGGAAACTGAGGCACGGGCTGGGGCAAACCAAGCCGCCGCCCCAAATCCCCCAGACCCCTCTGCCAGTGCCCCCACCGAGCAACCCTCACCAGCCCCCCTGGCGTGCCCCCCCGCGCCCTGCTCCCCTACAGCTCAGCCCCTCGGCAGGGGCAGGGAGACAGCACGGAAACACCGGCAGACACGGGAGGGAGGATGGGAGCAGGGATGGGTGTGGGGTGAGGCTGAGCCCCCCCTGGGGTCGGGTCCAGCGCCCCAAGGCAGGCACGGCCCCTGCTCCTGCCCACCCCCGGTGCGGGGAGCTGGCGGAGGGGCGGTGGGGGGGACGCGCCGCGGGCAGGGAGCGGGCAGCACTTACAGCACTGGGAGCTGGGAACGGGCAGAGGCTTCTCCTGCTCCTCCTGGAAGGCGAACTGGGGAGAGAAAGGGGGTGAGGGCTCCCCGCCCAGCCCTCGCCCCGCGCCTGATGCTGCACCGACTTACATCGTCCTGGTCCCGCATGGCGTTGAGCTGCTCCAGCTTCTTGGCCCAGTACCTGGCCTCCTCCTCGGGGATATCTGCAAGGGCAAAGACCCCGCTCGGTGCACAGACCCCCCGTGAAACAGCCTCTCAGCTTTTGGGGCTACCAGATCGCATCCCTCAGTCCTGACCCCAAGCCCCACAAGCATCCCTGGGGTGGGGGCAAGACAGGATGCAGCCCGGTCCTGGGGTGCCTGGCATGGCACCCACCCAGCGGCAGCTCGAAGCGGGTGTCGAGGAGGATACGGTGGAAAGTGGGATCCTTGGTGCCCGAAATCTCGTTGTCGGTCATGATGACCTGGGAGTCGAGAGTGAGCCACTCCCCGGGGCCCTCCTGCGGGGCAGAAACGGGGGTGAGGAGAGCTGCCAGGGACCCCCTCCCCAGCCCCACCACCCACCCACGCAGGTGGGGGTGGGGAAGGCTCTGCCCCCCGTGAAGGACAGCCGGGGGGTGGAGGTGCCCAGCTGCCTACCTCGTTGGACTGCCGGATGGTCCGGAGAGGGATCCACACTGTCCCCACCATGGTGTCCCAGATGAGCCCCTTGTTCCACACCTCCACCGTCAGGCCCAGGTCGAGCCGGTTGATCTCACTTGGGGGGTGGGGGGAGAGGTATCGGGTCACCCCCTCCCCAGGACCCACTGCAGGCTCTGCCCATCCCCTTGGCGCCGGGACTCGGGTGACCCCCCCCAGGCTGGGGGAGCAGCGGCAGCGGGGTCCTCCTCGTGACGGGGGGGTCGGGGGGAGCGGGGGGACACCCCGGGGTGGCCCGGGGACACTCACAACATGAAGTCCTGCTCCCAGGAGGGCAGGTTGCCCCGCACCGCGATGGTCGTGCTCTTGACATTCTGCACCTTCAGCGTCACGTAGGTGTTAAACTTCTCTGCGGGAGCAAGCGGAGGGTGAAGCGG
>Ga0065711_1052051_pt1 | contig 10111 bp, 4 predicted proteins | sample Hoacrofraction12_FD_59098 | JGI IMG/M metagenome (GOLD analysis project Ga0065711, IMG submission 59098) | Hoatzin crop microbial communities from Cojedes, Venezuela - Epithelial fraction 12 v2 (version 2) | ecosystem: Host-associated > Birds > Digestive system > Esophagus > Crop | place...
GTTATTTACACCTTGGAACCATGCTGAAAAAAAAAAAAAAAAAAAAAAAAAAAAAATTGCACAAAGTGCTTTTTTTTTCCTCATTAAATGAGAGCAATACTAATTCACACATATCTATTGTTTGCAATTGACATGCATAAAAGATGATTGTAATGCAAGTTATGCTCCTTTATGCACGTTAAGTGAAACACCCCATAATCCCAAGAACATAACTTTTTTCTTTTAATCGTTTTTCTCAAATAGGTGACCAATATATAAACAACTAAATGCATGTGAAAATGTCAAGCATTCTGAAAATCTGTTCTGATAGTATAAAAAATAATGAACACATTCTTAAGAAGAAAGCCCTCATCTATAATGATTAGATGAGATACGCGCTACTTGCGGAAGGTTTTCAAACTGCTCAGAACTAATACTTAACACAAATACAGCGATGATACCCCATCTCTCAGTAGCAAACCAAGGAGGGAATCATGACACTTGTTCCATTGATTTCCCACTCAATTTTGGAAAGAGGGAGGGAAACCCAAAACACTCTAGCAGCAAGTAGCTTTCTTGGAAAAAAGTTGAAATAGGTGAAAATCCAGATCTACAAAGCACTTAGCTAACTTTCATGTCTAAAACAAGAAATCTGGGCACCTAAGTCTGTCGGCACTTCATAGAAACCTTGCTAATTTCTTGTATGCTTGTGTCTACCAGTAAGTTAATAAAAGCCATGGAATTCAATATGGAGCAGTGATTTCAGCACCTAAAGAGATAATATTGTCAAGATCGTCAACAACACGCTCAAAAAAACCCCCAACATTTCTGTAAAGAAGAAGAGATATTTTCCATTTTTTTGTGTAAGTGATGAACTGCTGCAAACCAGCCTCACCTTGTGTCCTGTTTCCCCAAGTCCAGGAAGATACCATTCCTACCGACAAGGCTGGGATGAAGCCAGCTATTATCCACCCTGAGGAAGCTATACTGCTGTGGAAGAGAGGAACGCAACATTTGTAGGGCTAGAGACTGAGAGCGGGAAATACATCAGCCTCCAAATTTACATCGCTTCCTTAAATTGTAAGGATGAAAGCTTGACTTGAGACAGACACTGTCCAGCATTCTCTTCTTTCTGAATTAATTTTCTAACTAGGAGTCACTTTTACGAAAAAAGGGCCAAAGCACTTCCAAAGGGCATGAAATTTGTGTTATTTCCTCAGAAAAGGCACTTGAAGTTCCACAAAACATTCCTGCCCCCTCAATGTGTGAGAAACCTCATTTTTCTTTTCAACTCCAGCCCAAGTAAATTGAGAGACCTATAAAAGTCTCAATTTTTGTTCCAGGTATCAAGCAGAGCAGGGAAGCTTATGAAACTATGTATATATGTACATACACATTATTACTACAACGTAAAATGAACTGCAAAGATCCAAAGGAGGGTTAATTGGCATACACATGACCGCAGACCATCTCTACATTTCAGATGTAAATACACAGCCTAGTAATATACTTCAGTTTTGTCCATTTTCAGTAGAATTCATACAATTTACTCTGATCTCTATGAACATTCAAAATACATAACAAATATATTACCTTTGCTTTCTTAATTATTTCTACCTTGCATTGGATTTTTAATTTCTTTACATCTGCCATTTTATATATATATGATTTTTTCCGCTTTCATCATTTACATAATATAGCCCTGTTTATCTTTTCCCACTGAAAGGGTTAAACTTGTTGCTCTTACCTAAGACCACAGTGTGCAGTGTTTAATGAGAGCTACTTACTACTGTGAAACTAAGGCTGAGAAAATTACTTCTATTCAATGTTTCTGCTTTAAAAAGGATAATGATTTCATCTGGTTAGAGCTGTCTGTACCTACTTAGTGTATTGCTGGGAAGAAATTGCCTGCTCACTCATGATAAGATAATTTGTCGCCTTGGAAATTAAATTATCCATCCCAGTTTACCTTGAGGAGGAATACTATATAATACCTATTTGTTCCATTACACCCTTTAAATCAGAAATAAGCTTTACTCTACAAATATGTTCCATGTAATCAGACACATTAAGACAAGTTAAAATAGCCCCTGACTGCAACTTAATTAGCTTCCAAAGTTGTCAATTGTCTAAGACTTGAATCCAGTGGAACTAAAAGGATATCGAATAAATAATTTCTTTTAAAGAATAAAACTAAGCCTGAAATACATTTTAAAGTTAGGTGGGTTTTTTTTAAGATTCTCTCAAGGAAATTCACCACAGAAAGCTATGTCAAGTACACATCTTCGCTCTACCAAATCAGAATAGTGGTTCTAGGTATCATTACAAGATGGAATAACAGGCAGGATCAAACCTTATTTTCCACCTAATATTTTACATTGTATAAAGGATTAAGATAGGTATGTGGCTAATGTGTTTTTTCCTGTTTCTGCCAGATCGTACTTAAAGAGATAAATAAGGTCTGTTTTTCAGAGACACCAATTTGTAAAATTATCATTTCTTAACTAGTTTTAAAGGCCAAGCTGAGTGAAGGGGTTTTAAAATTTAAAACCTGCTTTCACAAAACCACAGTAATTAGGAACAACCATGGTTCTAGGCCAAGGAGAACACAGCAGAAATGATGGGCAGGGCACAACTCTCAAGGCACCGTTAGACAACAGGCACTGAAAACAGCTTCTGAATCATCTGCAGAGCTCATGTACGGAACTGCATAGCGATTCATTAACTTCTTATGTACAGAAATCTAAAAAAAAAAGGGCTTGGAAAATTTGATTTTTCCATAGCATATTTTTTCAAGCCTTTCAATAGTGATGAAAAGAACCTGGTCTTGTGATGATGATAATGGATTACGAAACAAGGCTTTGCGCTGTTGGATCTGACACAGACCGAGTATGACCTTGAATGAAATGTATAATCCTCCTGTTTCTCCACTTGTGAAACAACGACAATAATTCTAACCTACAGTGAGGAACTGTTTGGGGGATTAATTAGATGTTTATTGGATGCTTTAGATGTGAAATATGTGAAACCATCCACTTTATTTGAGGTTTAAGTATATTTTCACTTGAGTTCTAGAGATAAGAACTTTCCAATGAAACATTTTTTGTTCCTCCCAAATACTGGTTTGACAGAAAAGACCCTTTTCATGTAAACAGAAGGTTTGATGAAGTTTTAATGAGGGAGATTTCTCAGGTTCCCGAGGAGATTTCTGCATCCATCCTAGTACAACTGGGAAACGCAAGTGTGTTATACCACTGACCTGGGTGCTTACTAAGAAAAAGTGTATAATGGCCTTTACCATAGCACTAACGCTATCATATCATGACCTTCCCTCGCAACATATCACAACCTTCCCTCACCTTATTTGTAGTCTGGCTATCTCAGTCTCACTCACACATTAATAACTGCCATATAAAGTATATTTTATAACAGTATTTTTCCTTTTGTCTCATCTTGCTAGTGTATGCTGCATTACGGAAAAGTAGGAAAGACTTCACAAAGTTCAGTAGTGGGAAATAAGAAATATAGGTGGACTGAGGGCTGCAAAGGGGATTTTATGTAGCATGGAAAGAAAATTCTCCTCTATTTCTAGGTCTGCTTATTAGTAAATTAATTGTATTATTTATTAAGAAGAGCAACATTTACTGGGAGGAAACTCTGCATGTGAATAAAACATGCTTAGATATTAGTAATCAAAATGGCAAAGCGTCTCCATTAAGCTTCAAAAGAGCACTTAAGCAAGCAGGATCCAAGCAACAAAATTACAAGAAATCTGAATGATTCCATCATCTAATGAACTGAACTCATTTACCTCTGGATAGCATAGTGTGCACTCTCAGTAAGCAAGGAGAATATATTATGTGATCTAAATCAAAAAGGAACAAAATGAGTAAAATAATCTTTTGACGTAGAGACTGTTAGCTTGATTTATTTTGTACTTACCATCTATTGCATACTAGTGAGCAATCGCAGTTGCTCCAGGAGTTAATCCCCATTTTCACTGGTTCACTAGGAAAGGTGAATATTATAGTCTTACAAAAAAGCTATAGAAGATTTCTGCTTTTTAAATGTACATTAGTACAGTTGTTTTCAGGGATATTCTCTTAAATAATATAGTGTCTATAGGCAATATTAATGAACTCTTTGTTCAGCTGCATTTTTCATCTTTAAACCAGGAACTGCTGCTTTCCCTTGCCTTCTCTGCTAATCCTTGAAAATTAGTGGCATATCTGTTTCAGAACCACAACCCATAGACTTAAAATTCTTTTTAAAGAAAGGAAAATAATTAGAAAATTATTTTAAAAATACTCGATCTAATACTTATTTTTTGTATGTTTTGTTTCCTGAGAAAGATGCACAGACATAATATAGTTGAATTTCAATCTCAAGTAGTGGCTTTAGCAGTCTGTACTACTCAGATGCAATAGTTTGAAGTTCATTATTTTTTGTTCTGAAGCCACCCTGCTGTTCGCACCTAATGAAAAGGAGGTCAGAACCAAGCTATTTAATTAGCTGGGAAGGCAGGTGATGCTTAAGCACACTGCTAATCATTCTCTAACTGTTTATAATTTCCCATCAGGGATAGATTGACAATAGAATTTCAAAACAACATGCAGAAAATGATAATTCACGACAAAGGGGTGTGAGGAGTAGTATTACAGTTAATTTCAGTAAAGGGAAAGGCTAGAAATGAATAGACTATAAAATATTAAAAATAAAAGTACATCTTTGTTCCACCTGAACAGTATTCAAATCTGTATCTCAATGAATTGAACAGTACCAAAGTAAAACAATAGATCTGGGTTAAAAAAAAGACCACTAATGAGATCTGAAATTACGGAACCACACAGAGAAGCTCACCAGCATGTGCAATTTCTATTTTCCTTGGTGGTTCAGAGCTTGAACCAAGGGTTTGTCTTTCTGATTCCATAAAAACTCCACATATGTACATACCGCATGCTACTAAATTTTGCATGATTACTAGCAGAATAAAATCTGTATTGTTCACATGACTTTTAACTTTCAATTACAACATAAAACATAAATGGCTCTTTCCTATAATTTTTTTCTTGCATTGTCCCTCTCTCAATATGTCACGCAAGCTGTTGTACTTGTAAAAATGTAATTTTTAATTTGACTTTACTGCTCTTAAGTTGAAGTATTTCTAATCTTAAAAAAAACTTTCAATGACCTATCTGGAACAAAGTGGGATAAAAGTATAACATCTTTTTGGGAATTCTAAGAGGAAATACAGTAACTAGGGGCTCTACTCATCAGAAATCAGGTTTCTTTCAATTCAATAACTTCACAAATTTCAACAATTTCACTCCCATAGATACAAAAGCTTTTGATTTGAAATATACCCACCATTATTATCAGACATACCTAAAAACTTCAGAGCAGCTGCCTCATGTGAAAGTAAGCACCAGTGATTGCCAGGTTTCAGCTAACACACAAAGAAAACCAGTCTCTATGGCGAAGAAGAGAGCTCTCCGATGACAAAGTATTTTCCAGTAAACAGAGCTGTGTTTTAATTAAGACAAAAAATTAGTATCAGTGATGCATTATCTGGTATGGTAAAATAAAGTCTTTTCCCTGTTGTTAATGAAAATCAGCCAGATAGCTCTATCATTAATTAAATTTTCACCGTTTATATGCTAGGTTAAGGTTCTTCCTAATAGGTGGCTCAGTAACTAGTGCTATTAAAGAAAGCATGCAGAACCTTAATTTAAAGCACTAATTAGTCCCAAATCAGCAAAGATTACATTGTAGCAATAGAGACTCAGTGTACAATGGCCTTGTCTATAAGGATTGAGAAGGGACAGCATCTGCTTACCTGTGGAATCAAGATCAAAGTCAGATTTTGTTCAGCTAGTGAGCCGTTTGCTTCCACCATTGTCATAAGACCCCCAAAATAAAGCAGGGATTTTGACAAAAGAGACTTTGACTTAAAAGCTAGTCCCTCTGGGAGAGAGCCTTCATGAAGTTTAAGGGGCAAATTGGGCATCGCTTCTAATCTTGTGAATAAAGTAATTGAAGAATACTAAAGGAATGTCTAGGTTATCAAATTCAGTTGTTTTGCTATTCTGATTATTTATTTAATCCATTGAACTACACTGTTATTTTGAGTCCTTTGTGGAATCCTTTTTTGAGAGAAGATACATTATTCTACAAATTCCTGCACAAGATTATATTCTGCGACAGCAGAAAATACATAGCTGTGAAAAACACAGGAATTACAGTCTTAGTTGTTCAAACATTATAAATTCATGATACATACATATAGCTGTAGAGATATGTCTTCAGTAAAATAACTTCCATAGGAAGCTTAAGTATAAATGCTACTGTATTTTTATAAACCTGTTCATGTAACTTTTGCCTTCAAATCTCTTCATTTTCTTGTTGACCAAGTTATCCCAAGGCATAAAAATGATTGAGTCCACAGATTGTTAGACAAAATTTTTGTGTAACCTAGAATAAAAACTGTTTTATTAAAGTGAGGAGTATTTATTGGGGATTTTTTCTGTTGTTTTAAAAATATGAATTTGTATGACACATTTTTATTGGTATACATCAATTCCATCTCTGCTGGAAATCTGGGACCTCTGAAACTGCAAAGATGTGTAGAATTTTGATACAGTCTTCTTCCTTTCAGGACATTGTGGCAAGCATCAAAATCACAACATTAGGCAACAATAAAGAACAATGCACCTGCTAATTGGGAAGACATAAGACACGGCATAGTGAAACCAAAACACATTCCAGCATGTTGCTTTACAGTTTTGCCAATTGACCTTACAGTTTTCTCAATTATTTGATACCCATCCCAACCATTTACCGGGGTATGCGTTATTGTTACATCCATATCTGTTTCTGCTTCAACTAGGTTATAAATACGGTTATGTGCTAGGTTCTATGCGGTCTAGATCTCAGCCTCTGAAGTACAACTTGGTTATTGCCATTAACCTGTCAGCTTCAACCTATTTTAGTACTGGCTAGTCAGCTACAAAGTACAGCTTCCCAACTAATTTATTTATTTTCATATACTTAGAAAAACCTCTTGTGTTGGCCCTGGGCCTGCAAATTAATAAAAATACTGTTGAGCATTCCAGACAAGTAGTTCAGACAACAGAACAAATATTTTCCAACATATCCTTTTGAAACTAAACATTAAAACTGTTCTTAGGAAATATTAGAGGTCCTTCTGACCACCTGCCTCCCAACAGCCGGCCTCTGATGCTTCAGGGGAAATTTCAAGAACCCTCGTGGTGCACAGTTAAAAGGTGTGCTGTCCATAAAAAAAATAATATTTCTAGCTACTAATGTTGTCTTTTGCCCTCAAGCATGACAATTTATATCATTTCTAGATCCCTGATTATTTTTAAAACCCTAGTAACTCTGGCTGTTATAATCTATACAAACATCCATTCCTTTTTCTAATCCAACTGAGCTCTTGACTCCAATAATATATTGTGGCAATAACTTTTGTTAGATTATTGTTAGCTGAAAAAATAATTCCTTCTGTCAATTTTAGATTTGCTGTCTTTCAATTTCTCTGAATACTGCCTTCCTCCAATATTATATCAGAAGCTAAGTAGAAAACCTGCACTAGCTTCTCTATAAACTCATTTTTACGCACTGTCTTTTTTACTCGGTTATTTTTCATGTCCCATCTTGTTCATGTCTATTCTGAAGTAAACTGCTGCTGTCTTTTCAATCTTACTTCATATGGTAGTTTTTCCACTTCTCTAAGCATTCTTATTGCTAATCTCTGCACCCCTTCTATTTTCCCTACAGTCTTTTTTGAAATAAAATAAACAGAGCTGAAAGCTGTGGTCCAGAGGCAGCCTAGTTTACAAATAGCATTATAATACCATCAATTTCAATTTATTAAAAATCCTAACCCTAGATTTCTTTTCTTTGTTAACCATTACTGCTGACTGATGAGAAGGGTTTGCAGTTGTTTGGGTTTCTGATCTGGAAGTCACAACTACGGTACATTTGATCCCAGATGTAGTGTAATAACATTCGTGGAATGTATTTCCTAATACTTGCTGAACTTACTGAATACAGCGGATATATTTTTTCCCCCTTCATACTTTATACCCTGAGAGCAACTGCATGCACTGAACATGGAACAACAGTGTTTTCCATTTGCTCTTCGAAGTCTGTGATGCCTCAGGCACTTTTCAAGCAATGTGCTTTTATTTCAAATAAAGACAGCCAACTGATCTCCTGGAGTAAAATCAGATCCCCAGAGAGCATCCAAGTCCCTCTTTTGACAGTAAGCAGTAAAATTTACTGGTATTGACCGTTTTCACGTGATAACTCACAACTGTTTTTGTCGTCTTTTTGTACAGTAGCAATCCAGACAATGCTGCAAATGTGATGGAAATTGTGCCTGAAGCACAACCTCTCACCAGAGAGCTGTATATTGTCATTAGATCTTAAAGGAGATCTTCCACTCATTTCTGTGTTCATGAGTTCAGTTTATTCTTCATAAACCAACCATGTTACACTGCTTTCCAGATTATGGAAGGCAGTTTTACAATAAGGTACTTTGCCTTAACACCAGGAGGAGACTTCCGTACCTTCTCTAGGAACAGTTTGTTACTGAGAACAAACATATTATCTATGGGATCAAGTAAAATGTTTTCCTGACCCTCAGAACTAAAAATATTCACGTCATGTTACGTGTTGGTGGCAGACTGCGTTAAAACAGGCTTAACCATTTAATGAAAGGGATTTAGGCACTAGTAGAGTTTATTCTTACTACACCGATACAGAAGTGGTCACCTTGTGATAATTAATTCTGAATAAAACCCCTAGGTTGCCAGTCCAAAGCTTATTCCTCTTTAAAATTCTTGCTGTTGTACTACGTCATTTAATGTAATTCTTTATACTGAATTGCAGATTCCTTCAGAGCAATCCTGTGCAGAGCTCAGTGCTTGCCTATCGCATGTCAGGGTCATACACAGGGATGGGGGGAGGCAGGTGACTAAAGGAGATTGCTTTATTGAAGCAGGTTATTCATTCTCTGAATTTCTACCTCTGATGTATGAAGGAAAAACCAGCCCTGTATAGGCTGACTTGTTAGATCTGAAGCAGGAGTAAAAAGAGCCTGTGACCAAGTAGGAATGATTATGATGAGTAATAGATTTGTCATTAAAGGGGCGGGGGGGGAGAAAAAAGTGACTCTAAAATTGAAACTACTGTATTCTTAGGTGGGTGAAAATTTCTGTATTTCTCTTTTATAAAAGAAGGTTGGAGAAAGAAGGGCAACAAATATTTTTCTCTAACATTCTTTGGAAACTTTTTCACCTGCAGACATAAAATGGTACATCTTAATCAACTTTGAAGTCCCTCTTCTTTCTCTCACATTTGAAGGCTCAAAGGTCCAAGTCCCTCCAAGGACAGCTTTACTAGTCTCCTTCAAGAGAGGAGGGGAGCCACATTTGAGTCGTGTCGGTCCCCTGAATCATCCAAGTGACACAGTAGATGTCCTAAGATTGCCACTTTCCTTTGATCCAGGTGAAAGGCTGCACAATCCAGGTAGGGGAGTGGAAGTCACATAGTTTGCTAATAATTTTTTTCACCCGTGACAGCGTTGTCTATATGCAGCTCCTCAGGAGATGATTCCTATTCTAACATTATCCTAAACACAACATAACTTGAAAACAAAGAACATAATTGCAGGCTACCAGGTTTTTTAAACGGAAATCAGAAATCCAAATTATAATCTACGTGGCAGCTTTGCATTAGGAAGTTAACATCACCCAGGTACTTCACACTGGATTCTGCCAACAGCTAGAGCAATGTTAGAGCTATTGTGTGGCATTCAAGTATTTCAAAGAGTTTTTAAATCACAGAATCACAGAATAGTAGGGGTTGGAAGGGACCTCTGTGGGTCATCTAGTCCAACCCTCCTGCTGAAGCAGCGTCACCTACAGCAGGCGGCACAGGACCGCGTCCAGGCGGGTCTTGAATATCTCCAGAGAAGGAGACTCCACAACCACCCTGGGCAGCCTGTTCCAGTGCTCCATCACCCTCAGAGGGAAGAAGTTCTTCCTCATGTTCAGATGGAACTTCCTGTGCTTCAGTTTGTGCCCATTGCCCCTTGTCCTGTCGCTGG
>Ga0065711_1052064_pt1 | contig 10111 bp, 6 predicted proteins | sample Hoacrofraction12_FD_59098 | JGI IMG/M metagenome (GOLD analysis project Ga0065711, IMG submission 59098) | Hoatzin crop microbial communities from Cojedes, Venezuela - Epithelial fraction 12 v2 (version 2) | ecosystem: Host-associated > Birds > Digestive system > Esophagus > Crop | place...
TCCTGCCGAAGCAGGGTCACCTACAGCAAGCTGCACAGGACCTTGTCCAGGCGGGTCTTGAATATCTCCAGAGAAGGAGACTCCACAACCTCCCTGGGCAGCCTGTTCCAGTGCTCTGTCACCCTCAGAACCGTCTGCTCTTGTGCTGGTTCTGCTGCCATGTGGGGCTCCACAGCCACATATGTCCTATACGCAGGTGTTACCGTGTCGTCTTTGGTGGGAAAACTTTATAATTTCTGTTGATTGTTGTGTTTTCTTTTCTTATTGAATTTATAACTCAGGACCAGGGTCTAAGGGCTAGGACTATGCTGCCCTGCTTGGGCTGTGATATTTGTGCCCTCGTGTTTTCCATCCCAGACAGGACCAATGTGTACCTCATGGGAAAACTCTGTTCTTTAAGATATCGGAACCTTTTGATCTGCAATTGCAGATGTTGACTGTGAAGAGTCTGATCAAAGGGGAAAGGACCCAGGATATTCAGGATAAAGCCTTGTCCATGACACAAGATTCAGTCCAAGTGTGTTTCCTGCTTCAGAATGTGTTTCTCTCTCTAATTTTATTCCTCAGACGAATTTATCCATTTTATAAGTGACAAATGACTACTTCAGCATGTCTGTTTCTTTCTTTTACATGCCTGCTGTTTGCTAACATATAAACTTCATACATAAACTCTTCCTTATTCTTGGGAAGCAAGTGTCCCAAATCTTAGTCTGCAGAATTGCTGCTTACCCCACTACTTTTTATTTACAATACAGAAGGGAACAGCCCCAACAGGAGAAATGTAGAAAAGAGACAGACTGTCACAACTTACCAAGTGCATGGTTGTAAGGACTTTTGCCTAGATTTTAGGACATTTAGGTTAACAGTCTTTACTAATACTGTATACACCTGTAACTGGCACACTCTTACTGAGGAATAATAATTGTGTTAACAGCCCCTTTCCTATTCAGGTTGGATGAAATTTTGTGTCCTATTTGAATTGTTAATTCTGTACCGATATTAATAGACTTTGGCTGACCAAGGTTATCATCAATATCAGTATATTTCCCTGAGGTTTGGTTTCTGTCAATCAGTTGGCAGTTTTTGATGAACAATGAAATGTATTACCTCCCTCCCCCCAAAAATTCCAGACAGGTCTCCTAATTACATGTCTACCAAGAGATCACAAATCTGGTTAAATACTCAGTGGTAGAAAATGAGGTCCGAATCCTTGAAAGATCATCTTCATCCAAGCATCAGAATACATAGCCCAGGATATTGCATAAGTATGTAGGATATCGATGGCAAAGAGAACACCGGACTGTGCTTAAAATAGACTGAAAAATATAGAAAACGATACGTCAGCAAAATAATCTCCAAGCATGTTTCAGAATTTTCCACGAGGCACCAGGGATCTTTGACCTTAGCTCAAAAAAAATTATTCTGCCTTTCGTTATGTATCTTAGTCACAGAGAGACACTTTATGTTCACTTCAGCAGAGTCTGTGCCATTAGAATCCAGCATGAGTTCTCCTGTGACAGCATTAGATCAATCATGCTTTAAAGAATGCAAGTAATTGCATCTACTCCATCTTCCGAGGTAGTCCAAAACTGACACTTTGGGTTCACTGCAACCTGAGTTCCTAACATGGATGGGAAGGTGAGAGAAAAGTATCACAAAGCTCTTACCTAAAAGGCTAGTTTCAAATTAAAAAAATAGAATATAAAAGAAATGTCTAGAATTACTTTTTGAAAAATGTGATAAAACTGGGGAACTTCACTGAACTCAAAGCACTGTTAGCCATTATTGAACATACACTGAGGTTATAATTTTAGTGGGTAGGTCAGAGTATTTGAAGTTCAGATGTCTACAATAACCTCTGTGAACCAGGTCTTTAAATGGAATCTTTACTACAGTGACAGACCTAAATAGAGAGTGGAAAAAGCCACCTGGGTGTAACTTCTTGGTGAATTCATTATGAAGGCCTGGTACACGTGGTCTTTGAGAAAAATGGGTTACAAGCCCAGTGAAAGAGCTTTTCTTCATGCTGTAGATGTTCATAAAGGCAATCATGATCTGTGCATCTTTGTAAAACTTGCACTTCCTTTTCAGAGTTGTGTACGCAGGCACTGGGAATTCAAGCCAAGCCATAACCAGACTAGAAACAGACTGTGTTTTTCATGGTGATGGCAAGTAAGCACTGGAGTAAATGTGGAGTGTTCTTGTCAGCGGTCAGTTGCTGGCATCTCTTAAAATCAGATTAGATATTTTTCAAAACGTAACTGTGCTTGAAATGGGGAGAAATTCCAGGAAGTTCTTTGTTCTACATTACACAGAAAGTCAGACTAGATACTAACAGTATTTCCTCCTGACCTTGAAGTCTGAAGACATATTATATACTACATGGTAAGGCTGTACCACCAGAGAGGAAAGGCTGTGGGGTAGTGGGAATTAAGACATTTTTGCTGCTATGAATGTGCATTCAGAAAGCATTCCCTCTAGCTTTACTGCTGCTATTCCTGCTAACAGAAATGCCTTACACATTTCTCCCTCTCTTCCCATGTCCCTCAAGGGGCCCTGCTGAGTGAGAACGTCCTTTAAGGGTGTCCTGTCACTGCATCTACTAAAGGCTTAACTGAATGGTCTTGTAGATGAAGAAGGATGAAAGACACTAGATCAGCTATTCCCTTCCCCTCCCTTGCCTCGTGTCCAAATGAAGCTTATCGCTGGCATTTTGTTCAGGTGGAGGAGGGTGAGCATTGAAAGCAGTAAAGATTACATCTTCCCACCTCTTTGGGGTTTCTAGGAGGTAGCAAGTTTGGATGGACCAGCACAAGTCCTATCAGCTAACGATGGAGAAACAAAGGTCAAGGGAATGGTACAGGCACTAAACTTTCTCCTTCCCTCTTCAAAATGTCCTCGTTAGTCCTTCCCAGGCTCCATCCACAGGTAAAGATGGGTATTTGGTAGTCACTGGTTGTGACTAGGCCATGAGTGTAAGATCTGTAGTGACGCTAGAGGCAATGAGGACATACCAGGATAGTTTTGTCCCTTCTCTGTACCTTAAACCTTTCAGTTTTCTACAAACAAAAAGAGAAACAAAAGGTTATATTGATAAACTTAATCATCTGAATCTGTTTTTCATGTGCCCTTGATACTGTAAAATCAAAACACTGCACCCCTGCCAGGCATTAAAATGCCAGATTTGAGGGTCATTAAAAGCAGCAGTGTGCTTAATCAGAAGCCCTTACAGAGCAGCACAAAGCTGCTCCTCCCTTTCTGCACAAGATTTATTTTTTAATAAGGGTGACCAAGATGGCAGCCTGTGCAACACACGGTGCTGTGTGAGCTGCTCTGCAACAGGACGTGATGATTTGCACGCTCTCTGCAGTGTTAATGTCTGTGTGAACAACTTGGAGGAAACAGCGCCTTCTTAATGCTTTAAATGCTTTCTCCAGTCATATGGGCCTGTGTCATTTTGGATAAAGAAAGCAGTTGCAGGACTCATTATGTAGATATGAATTTTTAAACAGTGTATCTTTATTACCTTCTGGTTTCCTACACAGACTCCAATATTGGGTAACCCAAGGTACAGAAGCTCACTTCCTCAGTCTTTTATGAGCTACCCAGCCTTCATCAGAAGATGCTAGCTGGCTGTTATCGTAGGCCTGGCTTCTTAGTTTCATCCTTAGATAGCAAGGAGGATGGATGTGGGACTAGATGAACCTTCAGTTGAGTTTTTAGGAATGCAAAATGCAATAGAGGCAGCTGAAAGCTAAGCCATTGTCCCAGTTCATTGTAGCTCCAGGAACGCCCTTGAATGGGATTCATCACTGAAGTTAAGCACAGGATGTCCTGACAGGTGGCATAGACCTCACAGAGTCATCATCTTCAAATGATCTCCAGGCCACCTGCACCAGCTATCCACAAATTTTATATAGGAAAAATATGTCTTCATATGTTCCCACACTGAAAAAACACAGGCAACCAACCTCTATCCTTCATGGTCTTCTACCATCCCTTCATCCTTTCAGTTGAGATTCACTGCCCCATCTTCAATCAGCACAGCCACAGTTGCTCGGGGGCTGGGTGGCCTTTGCTGCCTCCTCTCTCCAGTTCTTCCAGCTCCACCCGGATCTCCAGTCATCAAGCCCAGCAGCAGCTTTCGGCTTGGGCTGCAGCCAGCAGAGCCTCAATGGTGAGGGATCAGTGTTTTGCAGCACACAGCCCTGATACATGTGTGCACCCAACTTGACTGCTTCTCCTGTAGCAGAAGTGTTGGAGTTAGACCAAGCACCTCAGGGTGTGGACCTGTCACTGGTCAGGCTGGGGTATAGCTAGCATGCACCAGAGGACTGCACCACCTCTGTCTTCCCACCTTTTCCTCTTTGGGATACCTGACTATTACATTAATCTTCACAGAAAGGCGAGGTTTTAAAGTGGGAGAGGACAGCCACAGGGAAGGCAGAGAATGATGTGTGAACAATACACAAGTGAGATAGCTAGGCACCTGCTGTCCTAAAACATCTTCAAATGTTAAAGAAATATAATTGGAGGCATAAGTTGAAAGAGTACACAGGGAGCTTTTAAAGCAGAGGGCTGGTGCTTACATGAAGGATTGCCCTTTCATCTCTCTGATCTTGGCAGCCTCCAGGAGCAGTCATATTCAAATGGCTGAAGGATTAAGAAAAGAAGTTCCATGTGGTGGACAAAATAAGGATCACATTTTCCCTTTCCTTTCAAGTTTTCCTTTTTCATTCTGGGTCTTTGCTAAATAAACAAATCCTCACACTGTGAGCTACCATTTATTTGTCTGCATTTCTGACACAAACCTGCCTCTTTCCCGCTCTGTTTTGTGGGACTTGGAGTCCATTCTGAAACCCTGGGGAAATGCAATTATGCATCTGATTTCCTAGCGGTGAAGGCAAAGGTTTTCAAACAAATCTGATGACTTTGGGCAACCGCTTTGTGAGAAACATAAAGGGAACCTGCAACTCAGAAAATGCTGAGCCTTTTGAAAGCTGTCTGCTTAGACAGAATTTGACAGAGGGAGAAAAAAGTTTGCTTGTTTTTTCCTTTTTTAAGCTTGCAGATGGAGCTCAGCTCTTATGAGAGCAAGGGATGAGTAGCATGGGTATGAGCCAGACATAGGACTGGTAGGCTGTGTTGCGACTGCCCCAGATAGATGTGTTGATCCCTTGGCGTGAAGCATCCTCTGCTGTTCCCATCCCAAACAGCTCCTGATCACAGCCTAACAGCTGAGCTGTGGTGTTGGTTATCATAACACTTGAGGAAGGCTATAAAGCAGCCTGCTTTTTATCAGAGATTGAACTGTGAGAGTTCATTTCCCTCTAATTGAGACAAAGTTTTCAGACCAGTTGGGTATGTTTTACTGATTTTGTTGCAAAAACTCATCCCACTTGTGTGGCCCTGAGAACGAAGTAGCTGAAGATTTCCCGGTGTTTGCTAAGTGTGCACGAGCTGATTTGAAGAGCAATGAAGACAGAAGCCTCAGATTCCTCTGCCTTTTGTGCTGAAGGATCCAGAGGCCTCTCCCATGTTATGTATACCCTATACCACAGAAGTGCCATCATTTTTAGGATACTACGTGGATGTCCTGATGAATGGCAGAAGCCGAGAGTGAGGTCAACTGTGTAGCTGTGGGTACAAGGATAAGTAGCCAAAGGATGAGTGAAATCATGTCCTGAGGACAAGATGTTCTGTGAACTCCTGAATGACCATGCAGCACAAGAAGGATTTAGCTCTTACCTGAAGGACCGAGGGTGATTAAACGCTGGGTATTCTTCTGAATTTGACAGTAATGAAGTGCTGAATGGACTGTGCCAGGGTTTGAACTTCTGCCCAAAAGACATTGATAAACTTCCAAGATGAAGTGTTATAATGATACCAGGTGTTTTGCTGTATGTATCCTGGTGTAACTAGAAGACAGATGTCGTTTCCACCATCATGGTAGTGCTTTACCTGACTTTTGCTTTTTAAAAGAAACCTGTCCTGCACCCAAATCAACCCCAAATCTCACACAGGCAGCACTGCTTACAGAATATGACAAGCCTCCAAGGGAAATATTTTGCAAATGTCGCAACTTTTTATTGATAAAAGACTATTCACTGTGCTTCTGCCAAGAGAATTTGGCTTGGCTTGGCTGTACTTCTCCTCTGTATGCTGATCCAGAGCTGGAAATCGGGACCAGGCAACCCAAGTCAGCCCTTCCCCATGCTCCCTGTCACCTGCCCCACTGCGGGGACAGTCTGGGGCCACTGGCCCCGGAAGGCTGATGGCAGCATTGTCTTGGAGCAATGTGGGTGGGTGTCCTTCTCCAGTCCCATCACCAGCTTACCACATCACTTTCGGCACAAAGCCCTGCCTTTCTGTCTGTATTGCCCTATTAATGCAAGGTAGGTAATACCTAGCAGTTTGCTTTTGAAACGCTCTGAACTCTGAGTATTTCATTATAATTGTGGAAACGTGATTATTTTGTCCCATGGTAGAGATGAAGTTCAAGGTTGCAGTCAGATGACAAGGGGTGGTGCAGGAGACATGTCTGGCTCTGGCAGCTTCTCCTTGAGGAATGTGTGAAGAGGGCAGGCACTTTCATCTGTCAGGAGAAAATGGTTTTGGAAGGGTTGAAGCCTTTGGAATGCTAGAAGCCATTAATTTCTCTGCAGGATTTTTTTACATTTTTATTGTCTGGCATTGTTAATATTCCCAGTGTGTGGATAATTTCTTGTAAAGCGTGAGATAAAAGAGCAGATTGGCAATGCTGGATGAAATAATTCCAATCATTTCAAGAGGACTTTTGACTGTGGCTCAGGTGGAAAACGCCAGTTTTCTTTGGGATGATCTTTTCATTTTGTGAACTGGACTCCCACCTCAAAACAGGAATGCACACAAAAGCCAGCAGAGCTGCGATATGACCATAGAAAAGATTTCATCTGAATCAGCACTGTTACATAGCCTGAAACAGAACTAGCTTTATGTGTGTTTGCATGCTTAAGACATGAAGCATCAGCGGGGAATACAAACAGACCAGAGTTTGACCTAACGGACATGGAAGATACACATATCCCTTGGAGGAAAATCTCCCGGCAGGGTCTGGATGTGTGTAACGTGTTCTGGCATTTCAGACAACTGTTCATTTCTTCCAGACGTTTTGTCCCCCCAAAATAATGCTGCTTCTTAAAGAGCCTTCTGTCATGCTGCTGAGATTCTCCCAAACAGGAGCACATTATCACTAGCTAGCCCGCTTAATGAATATTCATAATTAATGAATATGCCATAGTTTGTATTCACTCAGCTATCCTCCCTCCACCCTGTATGGTGGCAAAAAAAGTAGATAGAAGGGTTTTAAATGTGAAGGGCTGATTAAGAGGAGAGGTGAAGGCAAATTTCACACTTCAGTTACTGCATTTGAGTCAGTTCCTCTGGTTGCAGATTGCCTAATGCAATCGCCTGCTCCCCACAGCTGCTGCTGAACATGAAAAGTAATCCAACTTGCCCTGAAGTCTCTGGTTAACAGCAAAGGTCATGGGAAAGCAATACTGTGGTATTCAACAAGTTAACACTCAATTAAAGACAGAGTAGGAAATAAAATCCTGCTTGTCAACGTCGTATCTCTGTATTCTGTCTGATATTCAGGACAGATGCCTATGAAAAGTAAATGAAATCCGTGCCTACTGCCCTGCCTGCAGAAGGAGTCTGTCTTTCACACCTGGAAAGGCACAGACAGGACTCAGAACCGCTCAGATGCACACCCCAGCCAAGTCCTGGCAAAGTGCCCCTCTGCTGAAAGTGGCGTTCGGTGCGGTACAGCCGTGTCTGCAATCTCTCCTAAAAGGCATTTGGCTGTTTATTCTTTTCTGCCATCTCCAAGTTCACACTTGTGGCCTCTTTCAGACCCTTTAACTTTATTTACACCCCCACCCCATCTTCTACCCATTTTAACTCAGATGTAACTCAGTGAGGAGACAGAAAGCACAGGAAACTTGTGATGCCTTAGACTACGCCATAGATTTTGGTCCCAGTGCAAAGATCTCTGGAGGGGCAGTCTGAAGCACATTACTTCTTGCTGCATGGAAGGGGTGGTTAGACATAGAGGCAGTTTGAGGACAGGAGGACACCGTGTGTTCTGGTAAAGGTCACATCAGCAGCTTCTTGGCTGCTAACAACTCCTCTGGTCCCCCCAAAAGGTATCATTTTGACTTCATGGCATGCAGCTCACTTGAGGGGCCAGGCAGTAAGTTAGGGTCTCTCTGGAGGTGCAGAAGCCATCAAAGAGCATTTTTTGGCTTTTATACTATATGACAGCCTGGATGTCCCTGTTGCACATCTCTCCCTGAGCAGGACTGTGCATGGCACCAAGAGGACCCATCTGGGTCTAGCCCATTGGAATCCAAGCTGGTTTTCTCATGATGCCCAGTGGCTGGAGTGGAACAACGTGCCTTGGTGCTGCCCCAGTGCAGACCTGTGTATCACAACCTCTGCATGTACATGCTGCCTTCTCCCCTTTTTCTTGGGCAAATTTACTCAGCAATTTTGCAGTGTGCTATGCTCATCTCTGAAACCCTCCATGTTACCTCCCAGCTGATGAAGCATAGTTCTGAGGTGTGAAAATTTTTCAGTAAGGGAGAAAAAAGAACATTTAAATGCCCTCAGACCATACAAGCCCTTGACCATGTTGCAGGGGCAGCGATTCCTCAAATAAACCTGTTTGTGTGAATACCCCAAGGTGCTGCCTCTCGATTGCTCCCACTGCGCAGGTGGGGGTGGTGAGCTTGTGCAGGCCAGAAGGGACCACAGAAATACCTGTCTGGTCTGCTCTCTGTAGAAAGAAACCTTTCCAAAGTTCCTTCCCAAAAGGCGTTCACCCTCCCAGTAAAGCAGGGTCTGCTTAGGAAGGAGATGCACGCCAATTACATGGGTAAAGGGGGTGCCTCTGCACACAAACTAAATTTCCTGGGGGCATCTCCCTCCCCTCTTTCTCAGATATAAATAACTTAAAAAAAAAATAGTGGAAGGTGTGAGACTAAGTTATTTAAGTTATCAAACGCAGGGACAAAACATGTGTGACCCATTCTGTCCTGAAAATTTTGTGCGAGACCCATTGAAGCCTGCAATGGGTAAATGGTTTCCCTTAACTCTATTTCCTTTCCTTTTCTTCCCTTCTAGTGCCCTCTGAAATGGGTTTCCTTTTCTTCGGTTTATTAGATTTGCCTGAACATTTTTTGTAACATTTTAAAGTGACCAAGACCTCTCCTAGCTATTGTTGCAGGCTGATGTGCTGTGTGCAGCTCACTGCTGTTGCTCATGAAATACTCCTTGGTGCTAGCCCTGTGAGAAGAGGAGTGGTTCTGGTGAGGTAATAGGCCAAGAGAAAACTGGAGCTGCCCCATAGCAGTGTGTGACAATAGGTCCATTGTATTCCTTCAAATTATGCTTGAAATGCTACAATTGAAGGTGGCTGGTCAGAAAATGGAATTTTCATTCTGCAGGAAGATTACAATTTTATTTTCAAACCAGCAGTAGAAGGCAAAATTAAATATAAGTTGAAGTTCGGCAAATTTTTTTGTTCCTGAAACATTGAAATGGCTTTCTTGAAATGCTTTGTAATAGTAATTTAGAACATTTTGCTCTTATTTCTGCTTGTCATAGTAGTAGCTAAAATTATTCTATAGAAATAAAAATTATGTGATTCCATCACAGTGAAATGTAGTTTCTTGGTGAAAGCACTGATGGAATTTGATACCTTTCTGCAAAATTTCCCAATTTTGTCAAAAAAGCACATATTGTAAAACTTGAATAAGTAGTGGTTTTTTACTTGTTTTTATTCGGTTGTCATTTGTGATCTTTTTTGTAAAAACAGCAAAAAAATCAAAGCCAAAGAACAGAAAGGCAGATTTGAATATCTTGCATTCAGAAAGAAATCACAGGGGGTTTTGGTCTGTGTTGTGTCTGCTTTTCTGCTCAGCTGACCTAATAATTTAAACTCACTGAGTTTCTTTCCTTTTAGTGATATCTGTCTGATCATGGAGATGTAAGTCTAGCAATTGATGACAGGAAAATCCATTAAAGCTTTGTGATGACCATCTTCCTTCTCTTCTTCCTTCTAACATGA
>Ga0065711_1052065_pt1 | contig 10111 bp, 12 predicted proteins | sample Hoacrofraction12_FD_59098 | JGI IMG/M metagenome (GOLD analysis project Ga0065711, IMG submission 59098) | Hoatzin crop microbial communities from Cojedes, Venezuela - Epithelial fraction 12 v2 (version 2) | ecosystem: Host-associated > Birds > Digestive system > Esophagus > Crop | place...
CTTCCCCTTCCCCTTCCCCTTCCCTCAACTGGAAATGTTGCAAACAACCAAATCAAAAGAGGAATGAAAACACTGCCATCCAGCCCTTCGTAAACATGTGATTTACTTTAAGACAACTGTGTGGTATTTACCAGCTTCGTGGAGAACAAGTGCATTTCAAAGAATTGAGGTCAGCTTTATAAAGTGAAAGCACAACAAACAAGCCTAAGGAGAGCTCTACAGTATTTTGCTCCCAGCTCAAAGTTCCTGATGCGGCAGTGTAGGGGCTTTGAGGGTAATTCCTGAAAAAAGCGCCTTTTTTCAGTGATCAGTTTCTTGGGTTACTCCTAGCGTATCTGCTGCAGTGTATTGGACCAAATGGTCCAGTTTGAAGTTAGGGGTAGAAATGGTCCATGGCCAGAGGTGTGGACTCCAGTCCTCATCGCCATGTAGCGACACAGGCACAGAACTTCGCTATCCCCTCCACAAAGGAGAGCCAAGTTTCAAGGCACTGCACTGGTCTGCACGGCTGGTATGCCAGGTGAAGCAGGAGAAAAGGAGGGGAAAACAGATTATGAGATGGATGAGCTGGGAATGAAGTTTCTTAGAAGATTAAGTTAAGAGTTGGGGCCCATAGAAGTCGGTGGAGAAACTCCCAGTGGATTTCTGACGATGCCCTGTAGCAGGTGTAGGCTTATCAGAACTGACAAACCTTTTGCAGTTTCCCCTGTCCTAATTACTTTATACGGTATTACCATACTAATACGTGAACATCAGATCTGTTTTTTTTTTAATCTAAACTTGTGAAAACAGTGCAGCATTAGGAATGTGGTAATAAACGAAAAACGTTAGCATGCAATTCCCTTATGCTTTTGAAAAATTACTTCATAAATGCAAAGTAAAATATTTTCCTTTTTATTACCTGACAATTACATATTAAGAATTTCTTTTTATGTTTAAAAACATATGCAATACGGGCAGGCAGGCTCCAAAATGTAATTGCTTTCTTTCTATAAGAATCAGATGTCATTTTCTCCAAACTAAACTCTGAAAAGAGATAGGGGAAGCAAATTGTTGTATACATTAAATTTTGAAACATCTGATAGCATTCCTCAATTAAACTATTTAAATGAAAAAAGATTGCTTTACAGCTCTATCATATCCACTGAATAAAACCTCTGTTGAGGCAAATTGGCAGTGGCAGGTACCAAATGCATTGGCCTTAATGAGACTGGACAACCTAATAGAGGTCATTGGTAATTGTTATTATATACAATATTGCACTGTCAAAAAAAACCCCTTAAGCTACACACATTGCTCAAGACATCTGAGCTTCATTGCTGCAACGGAAGGTTTTTATCTTCCTATGTAAAGCAATATTATTGTTGTTTTTCATCATGAGTTACGGGCTACTCTCTAAAGGTGCCATAGCAGAGGGAAACAGCATTGATCACCATTGCCACCTTGTGAAAGACTTTCTGGGGGAGACAGGAAGCCCACTTGGAATATTTTTCCATCAATTTCAGTGGGTTGGGATTGTAATTACACATCCTTGCCCAAACTCTGTGGATCCAGTGGAAAGAGTACTATTCACTTAGCTGTCCTGGGATCAAGCTTGGCTGGTTGTTTTGATGCTCAGCTGCTGCAGAAGATGAAGGACCAGAATTCGTCCATGCGATGATGTTGATTTTCTGCCACTTGATAAAAATGACAGCTTTTAAGATTTAATTTGTTGGAAGGAAGAATTAACTCCTGTTGACTCCTTGGCCTCCTGTGCTAACATTAAAATGAGGTCTGGTAAAGAGCGGTCACATTCAATAATGCAGTTTTTCTGTTCCCAAGATGGTCCAGGTTCCTACAGGTTTTCCGTCTTTCCAATGGCTAGTGGGTCAAATTTTCTGTGCTATCAGGAGTTTATCCAGACAGCGCTTTGGATCTTCTCCTTTTGAATTTACAGTATATATTATCAAGATTCACCTAGATGATTTTTGACTACTTCTAGCAATCTCTGCAGCAGGGATTCACCAATAAGTGTTTGGGGGATTTCAGCCCTCTGGAGTGTGAGCTCACATATCTTTTCTAACACACCCATGGCTATGTAATCACAGTATTTTGTCTCCCCAGCATCCCCAGTTGAGGTGCCGAGCTCTGTCTCCACACACAGGATAGGTGATGACTTCACAAGTTTCTTCATGTGGCTGGACCACACAGAGTCTCCTGCCACATTTCGGGGAGAAGCTGGGTGACCATCTTTCTTGGGGTCTGTAACACCAAAATGCCCCAGTCCTATATGAGCGCACTGGGTCCTTGCAATCCTCTGTCCTGCTGTGCACCCAGCGTGGCCAGATAGGGCCTTATGGAGGTTCGAAAAAAGGCTGAAATTGCATCATGGTTGTCAGTCTTCTGCTGAGGTTTTAATTCTCCTGAAATAGATTTCACTGTGTGTTTTACTCTTATTTTAGAGACTTGAGCTCCTTAGCTGAACATTGTAAACCATTCAGGTCAGCACTGCAATATTTTAACATTGCTATTTAACAGAAGCAAGATTTTTATGGCAGTGAAAGCTGCTGCAGGGAAAAGAAAATGCTATGCAGACACCTAGCAGACAATTGCGAGTAAAAATCAAACAAAACTTTGGGTAAGACAAATATCTTTATGCAATTAATATAGTAGCTCATTCTGGTAGACTGATTGAAATAAATCACTTTTTTCCTTTCACTGTGGGAGATTTCCAGGGAAGGACTGTACAAAGGTCCTTTCTATAGCTGAAAGGAACAGCATTATCTTACATTTTTTTCCATACCATGCATGCAGCTGATGCACAAAAAGGTGTAATTACAATCTGACATGGAAGTGATTGTCTGAGCCTGAAAATCAGTAATGTTAACTCTTCTCAAAATAAATTTCAATTTGATCCTGTGAATTTTACATTGAAATGAGTTTTTTCTTTAAAACCCTGGAGAAAACAGCCCTGTATTTGCGCATTAACAAATAGCTTTGCAAATCTAGGCTAAAGTGAATATTCAATTTCAGGAGGTCAAATTGAGATTCACTCTCAGCAACGAAATGACTAAGCCACATGAGCCAAAGTTAACTCCCTTGTAGACAAGACAGAGATTTTACCGGTTACTAAGGTGGTCATTTACACCTAAGACTCCCCTTTACAGTCTCCATGACATTTACGTCCAAAGCCATATCCATTTCCAGCTGGTTAAATACCTAACATCTCTACAATGAGTATGCTGAAGAAGGTGGTTTTGCAGTTTGCTTTCAAGACTAGGTGAGATTTTTTATATGGTTTCAGGGTATCAACAAGCAGATTTAAGCTGTCTTTTGCTTTCCTACTGACTCTTCCATCCTTGTAGTTAAAAGCCCTGGAGTTGAAGAAGGAGGATTTCTAGGAGATACCCACTGGGTGGCAGAAACATCAATCTCTACCCCCCCAGACCTTAAAAAATCTCAACCCCACACAGTCACCTTTAGGTCGCTCACTGGACTTTAGCACTGTCCTGAAGACCTGGGGTCTGCAGACTCCTCTCCAAGTCCATGAGATTTCATCCTCTTCTGTGCACTGTACCTGATGGGGCAGTAGCCCTTGGTTAGGGAGAGACCGTCTACTTCCTGGGACCTCTACTGTCATTAAGTAGTGTAGACAATCTGAGGCCAATGACGGAGTGTTGTTTTCTCTGTTAACACAGGCAAAGCCTGAGAGATGAAACCCCTCAGAGCCTCTCCCTTCTTGGACAACAAAGTATGTGCAGAAGCGAAAAGCCAACTCCTTACCTTTTTTTCATCTTTGAGTCTCATTTTGGCAACAACCATCACAGTTTCTGGGGTTTCTTGCGAAGATGCTCAGCATTGGAAAATCTTGCAGGAATGTGAAGCTGGGGAGACCGCGAATTCTTCTTTCTTCTCCTGGGGAGAATGCATCTTCCCAGCAGGGCCACCACGAGAAACTTTAATAAAAACTCTGTTCTCCTCTAGGAAAAAAAAGAAGGAATTTTGCACTGCTTTCCTTCACTTTCCCCAGGTCACAAAGAACAAATCCCACTCTGCAGCAGGGTCATTAGTTGTAGAATGACGGGTCATAGACCAGCACTACGTTAATGCCATGACTATGAGTGCACCTTATACCAAACCACAACAACCACACGCTGATACCAGCACCCACACAGTGGCTTTGAGCTTTCGCTTGTGCTGATCGGCTCTGCATGTAGCCTGCCCTCCATAGCATCATGTCCTCCTATTCTCTTTGACTCTGTCTGTCCCTCTGCGAGCCAACACTCTCCCACTGCATGGTCTCTCTGCTCCAGCCCTGAGGAGGGGTAGGGGCATGTCCAGGGTCATGTTGAAGGTGGCAGTATTTTCCCCTCTCTCCAGTAAAATGGCACCCAAGAGCTGTCCATAAAAGCCACATCATCTATGCCTTTGTGGATGATGCAAGGCTTGGGGTGTGATGACGCTCTTCTTACTGTTCAGATGGTGCAAGTTCTAATCCTGGAACTTCTTGTGGCAGCTGACAGATACATTCAAAGAACAAGGAAATTTCCTCTTCCCTTTCAACTTAGCAATAAATAACATTTTTTTTTCCATATGTAAAGAGAGCAAAAGTGGAACTTGAAACCTTGGCATATTTAATGAACTAGCAGAATAATCTCCAGTACAAATGCTGTGAAAACAGAAGTAAGGATTAGTGGCTCACTGTGGCCATACACCTCTGATGTTATTGGAGCAGACTTGGTTTTACGGAAAAAAAGTTGAAGCTACAAATCTGCAAAATCTGTCTGGCCTAATAAGCAGTATGACTTGTGCACTAGAGGGACCATTGAAGGAGGATGGAATTTTTTACTTGAAGAGAAAGGGTTAACCAGCTCGTTTTCTTTTAGGTGGATTTCTAGATCCCTAACATTACATATCCATGAATGAAAATTTTGGCTTAAGTGACAGGGTGGAACTTGCATAATAATGTGGTTTTTTTGGTTAAATTGTTGATAACAAAACTATATATTGCAAATAATTTCCCCATGTTAAATGGGACTGTACTAATTTGCTAACCTTTCACATGCATTTTGCCCTGTGCAGGGCAATGGAAGCTCTTGTCCACAGATCTGACCACACAAAACCTTACCCCATCAGTGGCTTTGCTTTAGAAGACATGAAATGCAGAGATTCTGAATCTGTTGTAGGATTGGTGGGGCCCCCATGTCTACTCATGTATATCTCTTCCCCAGAGGACAAGGGCGTTATTGAGGGCTAATGGTAGAAAACTCCCGATGGCTCAGGCTACAGTTTTGCAACCCTCTTTGGTAAACAGCCAGCAGGCCAGGGCTTATAGACCCCTTCCAAGAGCACAGAAAACTGGTCCTCTAGGAGCTCCCCCGGAACACAAGATCCGGTGTGGTCACCATTCAACTCCTTCCAAGGGGATGAAGTACAGGACATCAGCCAGTGTTGGCATTTGGGTGTAGAGAGACGCAAAACAAGGTCAGCAGGAGCATGGTTGTGTTTCACTGTCCCGTAACATTGCCAGCAGCCGTCTGTGCAAGGGAGGATGCAGCACGACGTGCTTGCCATCGTGACACAAGTTGAAAGCTGGAGCTGCTGTTCATGACACTCACAGCACGATACTTCGAAGTGCTTTACATGCAATAATGACCACAGCCCCCATGAGTGGACCAAGATACAGTCCAGCAAACCAGACCACAAGATAAGTTTTCAATTTGGCCTTAAAAGAATTTGCCGAATTGGCACCTCTGACGTCAAGTGGAAGTGAATTCCGCAGATCTCTATCTATTTTATAGGGAAGCACTATTGATTTTTTTATTGTCTTACTTTGTTTTTTCCAGCTCTCTCCTCCCAGCTCCCACCTTCAGTGGGATTGAATGCTTTGATTTAAGAGAGGCTGTTTAGTGCAAGAGACCCTCTCGGTGGCGAATTAGAGGATGGCTTGCCCCGTACATCCCAGCAGTCAGACTGCAGAGACGTGCTTATCCATCACCCCCACACACGGCGTTCGCAACACAATTATACCTTTCGAGCTGGTAGCTGGGGCTGCTGACAGTCTCCAATGCCACGCCAATGCCAGTTAATACATGGATCTGGCCCCTAAGAAACCAAATCCATCAGTGCCACTGTGCCACTGAGGGAGCAGCATGAGCCATGCCGTAGTTCTTCTGCATTTCAGAGTGCCGTGGAATCACTGGGGTTTGAAGGGCGATGGCTAACTTTGTGTTTGCTTGCAGAGAGTATCACTACTTTTTCTTTTTGGCTGTGAAACAAAACTGGACTGTTCCTGAAGAAATAATTTGCAGTTTGTTTCCCTTAAAGCCTCCTCTAGCTACAGGAAAGTCACTTGTGACTGGGAAGTTACATCTGCTCTTCCAACGTCTTTTCTGTCCTACAGAAAAAGGCAATGACTTTTGTGCAGAAACTTCGTTATCCTTGGTGTTTCCTCTAACTCCTGTAGCCTAGGATGGGTTTTGGAGGCTCACAGTGACATCTTCTATCCACTCCATGTCTTTCTCCAACACAACCCCACTCTCTGATGGAGTAGCCTGGCACCTGCTAGTGGTCATGTGCGCATTGCCTTGTCCTGGCAAAGTCCTTCTACCCCAGCAAATCACTTCTGGCATCTGTCGCCCTGGGGGAAGAGCCCTTTGCTTCTGTGGCTTCAAACAACAGTCATGATAATGTCACTGTGCTCAAGCTCTGCACGCTTGGTGTTTGACTAAAGCAGCTTTGAGTTTCCAGGGGTCAGTGTGGTAGCTGGAGATAAGACGCCAAGGACAGAGAACTTAAAACAAACATATATCATTATAGAATTGCTGACCTATTTCCTGAAAGAGATATAGTCTGTCGATCTCTTTTGTTGCAGAAAATTCCAATACAATTCTTTAAGATCCTATTAAAAAAAACAAAAGTTAAGTAATTCCCACCTTCGTCACTCCTGGAACCAACTGCCTTTTCAAAGCCTTCCTCTTTCTGAAGCTGCCAGAGGAACGAAGTTTCATCTTCTGAGACTAAAAAAATGAACCTTTGCTGCTTGGAAATGTCAAATCTATAGCTGGGAAAGACATATTTGACAAAAAAAAAATTTACTGAAGGGACCAAAATTATTCATGATGTCAGGAAAAACTGCACCACACATATAGACAAAGGAAAAAAAAAGCCCAAACAATCAATTTGAAAAAACTATTGCATTTTTCATTTTAAAATCACATTTTTAGTCTCCTTCTTAACAAAACCCTAAAGATTTCATAAACTTTAAATAACTTCTGAAATAAACACCTCATTTTGTATTGATCAAAATATTCCATCTTGACTGAACCTACAACATTTCTTTTCTTCCATGTAACCAAAATAATGGAAAAAAATTTTCTTGGGTTTGACCTGAACAGAAGTTTCTCCGCCATTTGTTCTAACCAACAATCCTGACCTTATTCTTTGTTCAACTGTTTTCAACCAGCCAGGGAAGACACACATATGCTGGACAGTGAGTCAAGGTCTCTAATTTAGCCATAACAAGTTGAAGTCTGGGGCTGAAATCTTGCCTCCTGGGAAGCTCGTGGAAAACCTACCACTAACATCGGAGGAGCTGGGACATCATCACAGCCTTTAATCTTCCTCTTTGATGTACAAAAAAGCTGTTCATACCACTCAAAGCAGTTAGCTTTCCCCACTGACTCCCCAGTGAGATGGGGCCTCAGCTGAGTTGGGGGAGACCCTTAGCAACTCCCTTCCACTGTTTTATCTGTGTGGCTTAGTGAGGGCTCACCTCTGGAGGCATGTGTTCAAACTAGACTTTAAGCCAAAGCTAACGAAACATTTAGATGTTTCATGTGAGTCAAGTATCTGGAAAGCAGCACTGGTATTACCACATGCACAGCTCAAGTTCCAGCATTGGATAAGCAGAGATTTTTTAGCTCTGGTTACTCATCAGTGTGGTGATCCTAAATACAAGTTCTTCCAATGCCTTTATTCAGAGCATCTCAGAGTTTACAAGAGATGACAAATTAAGCCTCATGTCTTCTGTATCCTTAGATATTGTAGATATTGAGTTGCCCAATGCTTGTAACCAGGTCACTGGAAGCCTTGAGGCAGCCCCAACCCAGATTATTTTCAGTAGAAGAATGATTCTGGAAAAAGAGTAGCAAACCAAAAGAATAAAATGCCGGTAGTTTTCTACTGTGATGATCAGTTTTCTGCTGAAATTAAAGTTTGTTAAAGCAGTGTGGACATGGAAAGCAAGTGTGCTCCAGGATAGCCAAACGCTGAGGTGCTCTTCCACCACATGAGCTTTGTGTTACAACCAGCTCAGGTCACGGACTCAGTCAGACCTGTTTGCTTTCCTGCCTCTGACCCTGTTAGAACTACTCAGAGGATTGCTATTGCTGTCTTTGCTGCTAGACTCTGCCTTGTTTGTTTTTTTCGCTTGCTTGTACACCATCATACACCCTTAGAAAAGCGTTTTATAAATCAGTGCATGTGAATTGCTTATATTCGTGCTTGTGGAACCAGTATGACCAAAGACAACGTCTAACCCTAATTTCATTCAGTCCAAAATGGAATATCGTCCTCTGCAAAATGAGTGGTGTTCTTAAATTCTCTAATAACACCTACAGGGATGATTCAAATTGTCCTCCCTGGTGACCTCATGGGACGTAATAATGGTGGGGTGCAGCCTGCGTGCCTGACTCATCTAATGCTTCTACTCCAAGCACATTAGGGAGCGACAAAGGTCTTGGTTTCTTGTCCATACCAAGGAGGCAGGAGATGATAAAGGTCTCTAGAGGGAAAACCTGTTTGTGAGTCATTTAGTCAAAACCTCCATCTCTGCACCTCAAGTATGTCCACCTGGTAGCCTGCAGAGAATTGCAGAGACATACAAGCTTATATGAGGGAAAGTCTGCTCAGACACAAAAGACGGCGCGGCTTTGGCAGCAGTGGGCTTCGTTGGGGCTGTCTTTACTCACCCAAGGTGCTCGTATACCGAGACTGGTTGCTGCAGACTGCTCATAAATACTTTCAGATGAGGATGCCAAAAGTCTTTCCCTTTTCTCACCGTCATCCTTGCTCTTCAGATATCTCTTTTTGAGCCCTGCACCTGGCTGCAGCTCTGGAGTGTTTCAAAGCTGCAGATAAACCCACAGTGATTTCCTCAAATTAACTGTAAAAGGGTGTGGAATGACAGAAGAATTGAACCCAAAATCACAGAATCCCAGCATGGCAGGGGTTGGAAGGGACCTCTGTGGGTCACCCAGTACAACCCTCCTGCCGAAGCAGTGTCACCCAGAGCAGGCTGCACAGGACCGTGTCCAGGTGGGTCTTGAATATCTCCAGAGAAGGAGACTCCGCAGCCTCCCTGGGCAGCCTGGACCAGGGCTCCGTCACCCTCAGAGGGAAGACGTTCTTCCTCATCTTCAGCTGGAACTTCCTCTGCTTCAGTTTGTGCCCATTGCCCCTTGTCCTGTCACTGGGCACCACTGAAAAGAGCTCGGCCCCATCCTCCTGACATCCACCCTGCAGATATTTGCTGCCCTCGCAGCCTTCTCTTCTTCAGGCTGAACAAGCCCTGCTCCCTCAGCCTCTCCTCCTAGGAGAGATTTTCCAGTCCCCTCATCATCCTCGTAGCCCTCCGCTGGACTCTCTCCAGTAGCTCTTCATCTTTCTTGAAGTGGGGAGCCCAGAACTGGACACAGTACTGCAGATGGGGCCTCACCAGGGCAGTGTAGAGGGGAAGGAGAACCTCCCTCGACCTGCTTGCCACACTCTTCTTGATGCATCCCAGGTTCCCATTAGCTTTCTTGGCAGCCAGGGCACACTGCTGGCTCATGGTTAACCTGTCATCCACCAGCACACCCAGGTCTCTCTCCACAGAGCTGCTCTCCAGCAGGTCCACCCCAAGCTTGTACTGATGCATGGGGTTGTTCCCCCCCAGGTGCAGGACCCTGCATTTGCCTTTGTTGAACCTCATCAGGTTCCACTCTGCCCAGCTTTCCTGTCCAGGTCACGCTGAATGGCAGCACAGCCTTCTGGTGTATCCACCACTCCTCCCAGTTTTGTGTCATCAGCAAACTTGCTGAGGGTACATTCTAACTCTTCATCCAGGTCGTTGATGAAGAAGTTAAACAAG
>Ga0065711_1052066_pt1 | contig 10111 bp, 5 predicted proteins | sample Hoacrofraction12_FD_59098 | JGI IMG/M metagenome (GOLD analysis project Ga0065711, IMG submission 59098) | Hoatzin crop microbial communities from Cojedes, Venezuela - Epithelial fraction 12 v2 (version 2) | ecosystem: Host-associated > Birds > Digestive system > Esophagus > Crop | place...
AGAGGAGAGGAGAGGAGAGGAGAGGAGAGGAGAGGGAGAAGCAAAAAGAAAAAGAAAAGGAAAAGGGAGACAAGCCACTGCTGTCAGCCTTACAAGCTGCAATGCCTCTGCACGCTGAAGCAGCCGTTAGCATGGTGGGCTTCTTTCTGTTCAATACCAAATAGCACACTTCATTGCTATCAGGAGAAAAAAGACCAGGTCTCCCTCCCTGGTTATTGATGCTTACGTCTCTCTCATTATTTGGATAACTTGCTCTTCACAATTTTTTACCCAGATAAAAGACTTTTTCATATGTTTTTGGTTTGGCAGGTGGCAATAAATAAAGGGCTGGGAAATCCCACCTGGCCGAGGGTCCCTGAGGCTGCTCTGCAGCACTGTTCTCTCAAGAATCTCCATGCTCTCTGCAAACACTGTGATTATTCCTCCCACTGCTATTTATTTCATTTTCCAGACCACCTGCAAGCCCCCAGAGCTCTGCGTGAGGGTAGATTCATTGCAGCCACAGATCAATATCACCCTCTGTTTTATGAATGGGAAAAAAGAAATGCAGGGAATTTGTTTGAAGGCAGGGCAGAGCGAAGCGGAGAACTCAGATGTCCTGGTGCTTTGCCGCTTGCTTTTAACAAGAGACAGACAGGCAGGGAATTGGGGCTTGGACATGAGCTGACACTGGAAGATTGAAGTCGCATGCAGACAGAGTTTACAGCAGCACAGACTGGCCCTCTGAGTCAGGACCAGTTCCTGTCCTGCCGTTACCCTGTGCTGCTTTGCCGTTCCCCTCTGCCCTCTCAAATCATAGATCCTCACGTGGGTGTAGTGCTGACATATGTTGTCCAGGATGCTGGCCTCGTTCAGGAAGGTCCTGTTTGCATGTCATCCATCTGCTTGAACTTGGGCAGGTTCATCATCCACCGTTCCATCCATCCACTGGACATTCTTCACCATGATAGCGTGCAGTGTTGGGGAATGGAAACTAGGTGTTGTTATCGCAGATAGGTCTCCATGGACACCATGGGAAGACACTCTCTTGGAGATGCTTCCACTTCAAGTCTTGTTCTAGCTGCCACTGCTCCGGGCTGGTCGCCGGAGGAAAGGAGTCCCACAAATGCTCTGACGCACAGAGCACAACAGGTCTGGACTCAGACATGGTTGCACTTCCTCTGGGAGCAGTAGGCTATTGGTTTCCTCTTGAACCCATAAAATAGAGCTTAGCTGGTTGATTACCATCTTCACCATCACTTTGTCATCCTTTTCAGACCAGATGTCCCCAGCAAAGAAACACCTTTTCTCATCCTTCACCCAGCAGGATGTCTTGATGTCATAGGGCTTGTTCATGGCCTCAGTTTTCTCTTTCGCAGGAGGTGCCAGGAACTGCATGGGGTCAGCGTCATCCACACACTCTTCCTTCTAACCATCAGACATCTTACCTTCTCTTCTAGGCAGAAGGTAAAACTAGAAGGAAAGGAGAAGGGGAACAGTGCTTCCCACATTGCTGAGAAAGCAAGGGTTGAAGAAGCCTGGAGTTTCCTGTGGTGCTGTCCTGTTCACACCAACAGTACCTTCCAGTTCAACAGGAACCTGCAACAGAAGGAACAGGCGAGTCAATGCCCCAAACCTGGGTGGTAGTTCCTAAGAGGGGCCAGAAAGTGAGAGACGAACTGAGGAGAAATAGGGAGAATATTCCCACTTTCTCTTCAGCCTTCCTCACTGCCCAGTGCTGGGCCACTGGGAACCTGCCCATGGCTGAGAAGGAGGGCCTTTCTCCCATCTTTTGTTCCTGAACTCTGTAAGACCCTAAGGCCCAATTCTGGCGAGGGCAGTTCTTGGGTGGGGAGTGCCAGTGGGATTTCAGGAGTACTGAGGGTGTTGGTGGTTTTCTGTGGTTCGCAGAGGAACCCATGAAGTAGATGCAAGTCAGAGCAACCACAGAGCTTCTCAATCCCTCCCTGGGGTAAGGCAACTCCTGTGCAGACACCTCCTGTGCAGTATGGGCATAAACCTTCTTAGTGTCAAAGGCTACAGCAGTGCACAAAATGGCACAAATGCAGGCACAGCTCTAAAAGGGGTTCAGGGGAACCTGAAAGGGAGGAGCTGGTTCATCAGCTCCTGTCCTCAGCCATCAAAAACCACCGGGGTTGTCCAGGAGAGTCCATGGCACCTCCACTGCCCATGGTCCGTGGTGGTTTTCACCCTTGTCACAACCTGAGACTATACCTGTGGCAACGCCATTCCACAGGAAGGAGCAGAGGAGTTCAAGGACATGACTCATGTCCCACGGCTTCGCATTTTTTTGGGACCCGTTCCATTTTGGGAGCAGACTATGTCCCACACTCCGGGCAGTCTTCCTTCCCCCACCCACACATCTGAACTAGCTTTAATGTTGTCAAGGCAACGGTCAGATTGCTGATGGTGAGTAGTCTTTGTCAGTGTCCAGCTACCTAAAGATGTGCCTCCTGGGGACCTACAATACCCGCTCGACTTGTTGCTCTCTGCAGAGGCAAAGCTGATTTCATCATTACTATGCATACTTAGATTAAAGGGAACACGGGCTTTGTTTCGCTCTGCGGACACGCTGCCCCGGCCAAGGGCTGTTCTTCTTCCCACCTTCACAGCCCTCGTGACGACAGCCCCAAGCAATGCTTCGCACCAGCCCTGCCCGTCACAGCCAGGAGTTAGTCTGGGGCCAGTGGGAGCAGCCCCTGGGGTGGGTGGGGGGCTCTTCGCCAGCAGGGTCTGGTTTTAGAGGCTGCTGCTTGGGCTGGAGTCGGAATAGCTTGGCACTGGTTAGAGACAGTGACAGCGCTGGCCCTTCCGCTGATCTCATTTTCCCCACCATCCTCCTGAAACCTTAGTGGTCTAAAAATATATGTGTGCAAGGACTCCAGGGCAGCAGCGCTGCCCCTTTGGCCCTTTTCAGGGCTCGAGAAGGTGCTGGTGTGACACTACCAATTGCAGTCTGCTGCTCTGGGATGAATTTCACCCAGAAAGCCGGACAGAGAAACTTTTCTCTGTATTTGCACTTCTGATCAGGCAGAGATAAGGAACTGTGACAGCTCAGCAATCATTTCCCCCCTCAATCTATATAGTTAGATCTGTGGACTTGCTGGTTTTAGATGCCCATATTTGCAGTGTATTCCCACAGGAACTGATTCTGTGGCCCCTTCCTGTTGCCATCACCTCCCTGAAGCCCATGGGCTAGCGTGGTCTCTGAAGCAGATCAACGAATTGTTAAACCAGACACCTACAGAAGAGGAATACATGTGACTAAAAATAGTTCACACTCACATCAAACAAAGTTCCTTGGGTGCAAGTTTCAGACCTTTAAGGAACTTTAAATTCTTTATGCCTCACCATCCTTTTACGGCTGGGGAAACTGAGGCACAGCACGATGACAACTTAAATCTTCAGAGTTGTCCACCCGTTGTCAGTCCGGTCTCTGACAGACGAAGCACCTACAAAAAGTCTGTTTCATTATGGCCTTTCAGTCTGAGGTCAGTAGGAGAGGCGGGTGCTTAGCTTCTCCAAAGGCAGCCCTCAGCCGCCTTGGTTAGGTACCCAGGGACAATATGTGTTTTTAAAAGCTTAGGCGTTAAGTGTAGTTCCAAAAGCCATAGGTGAAGGAAGTAGTAAGGCCGTGCCAACAGTTGGGGGTGAGTTAAAATTCTGAAATTTCATTTTCCAGAAATCACATGGAATTTAATAAACTTACACTTAAAATACCCATGAGTTCAAGTCTACCTGTTATAAAATCCAGTGAATATAGATCCAGACGGGCTTCACCTACACCTGCAGGCACAGTGCTTTTCTCTTTCTGCCTCTGCATGCAGTTTCTGCCCCATGGAAGTACAAGGGCCTTGGTGATCTTCACCCCACACCTCTTCCCAGCAATCACGCAGAGTGAGCACCCACCAGGCTAAACCCATGATCCTGGAAGAGGGGGGTTTGCAAGGGCTGGCCAGGCTCCTTCCGAGCTGCCCAAAGGGCCTGAGCCAGCGCGTAGGTTTTAAAAGAGACAACACATTCCTTATCCATAAATTCAGCGGGTTGTAGTGCTGGGAAAGCTTTGTTCCCTCAGGAGAGATCAGCTAATGCTTTGTTTCGTGGGGATTTCTCCTTGTCTTTCCATTCCTTATAGGGTGCTTTATGAACTCAGCTGCTGGAGTACAGGAACAAGAGGCTGACATAGAAAGACCATCTCAAGAGGGTTGGACTAGATGACCCACAGAGGTCCCTTCCAACCCCTACCATTCTGTGATTCTGTGATTCTGTGATACTGTGAAGCCTTTGTTCAAAGTCACATCTTGGGCCGTGCCCTTCTTGCCAGGGTGGACTGGTGGATTTCAGCGGTGAGAAGAGCTGTTCTTTGGCAGACAAACCACAGACTGAATCCTTGGCAGGAGCAGCCACGCTGATGATGGAATTAAAGTTTCATTTTAAAATCATTTCTAGGCCCCGTGTTCACGACGAATAAATTCTGTGTGTTTGCTACGAGCAGAGAGGATGAAGGTTGTTGTGTTACAGTAGTACTTGTTCCAGCAGCTCAGTGGATGTGAACTGCCCCGAAAGCCAGCTGCTTCTGTGTCGCCCTGAAGGATTTCTCTGCTCTGTTTGCCTCAGCTGGAGCGTCTGGGATGCGGTTCCTCTGCAAGGATTGCCATTGTGGGTGTTTCGGGTGAATACGCTTGGGACAGAGTTTCCAGGCAGGAAGATTCTGATAAACAGCCGCTTTGAGATGAAAATTAGAGCATTCATGTTACACCCACCTCTGGAGTTTCTAACTGACTGTTCACCCTGCAGATCTGATTCTAGGAACTCAGCGTGTCCCGTCAGGAGCAGAATAATACCGCAGAAACCCCGGCCAGCTTGAGTCTTGAATATTGAGGATTGTGATTAACTTCTCAGGAATGTATCCAGAGCAAGTCATGTTTTCTGGGTTTTTTAGGTAATTAGTTCAAACCTTGAATGAATCTGTGAATGAAGATTGTAAACAGTTCTCAGACAAACGTCTTGGAGAAAGACCTGAAATGCATCAAATAAATAATGGGTTCTGACCTGTTCGCTCATGTGTGATGTGCATAAGTGTCTGGTCTGACCGCACAGCAGGAACAAGCTGCAAAGGGAGCGATCGGAGCTCTCCATGAAGTGACGCAGGTCAAAATGGCAAACCTTGAACAGCTACAAGTTCTCTCAGCCCGTAGACAGATCAGCAACAGCTAGAACTCAGCCAAATTGCTTCCTGAGTAACTAGGATGCCTCTTGCTGAGTTTCCATAGCCAGGCCCTGTCCTGTATCATCCCATGTCACGCTGTTCTCCGGCACAGCACCTTACTCTGTAAATCCTGCTGCAGCAGCTGGGTTGGGCTGCAGCTGGTCCATCCAGCCACATCCCGTTACACCGATTATATTATCTGGTAAGGAGATTTTTGAAGGTTGTCTTATAAAATGAAGGAGACATCGTGCAGTGACGTGTCCTCATAGTGCTGCACGGCAAGCTCTGCAGACAGCGCGTCGTGGGGAGGGAGTTGTCTGCTGAGCAGGACGTCTGCCTTCGGTGTGGGCTCGGTTTCTTGCCCTGACACAGACTTTTCATCATGTTAAAGTGAGACTAAGAGTCCAGGCTTCTTGCCTGAAGGGATGGGGAGCATAACTATTTCAGACTGGAAAATGGTCTTCAGATAAGGGGCAAATCAGCCTATCTAATACAGGACATGTGGAATAACGGCCCTGGGCTCTCCCTCTTGGTGCTTCTGGAGTTCCCCGGCTAAGCACAGCAGCCCGAGTGTCCGTAGTGAGATTCCCAGTTACAAAGAAGAAGGTTGTAAACAGAGGAGGGCACGGTGTGAGGAACAGGGAGCACGAGACCGCTTTCGGCAGATCGCTGTAGAGCCTCAGCCTTTGCGATGTAGTGACAAGCCTTGGAACAGCAAGGAACCCAGGTCAGATGCTGCCTTTGGGGGCTGCATTTCAGCATCGGCAGCAAACTGTTCGCTGGTGGCTAGGGGAGGAGAGGTGTTCAGATCAGAAAGCCCCGCTGAAGGATCACAGGGTTATATAAAGATCTGGCCTAGGAGACTGCAAGATGTTTTTGCATTTATTAGTCATTTCTAAAATCATGCTGGTTCTGCAACGAAAGCTGCATCCTCATCCTCAGCTGTTGTCTGTGGCTTGCTGGGGAAGATCAGTGTATTCCTGCGAGCGCCGGAGCGGTGTTGGCTGTACGGAGACACGACCAGTCTCCCACCAAACAAGGACAGATCGCTGCTCGGGAGGCACAGAGGGTCCGACTGGGAAGATGCCAAGCACTTTCAAATCCCGTTAGGTGCTCAGTGAGTCACGGGTCCTGCGGAAGGCAGCCTCTGCCGTTATGGGGTCAAAAACTCTACGGGGAAGCATAGGCACACGGAAGCGACGTTAGAAGTCTTCCTGCTGTCGAACTTTTCAGTGCGCAGCTTTCCAACTGCAGCACTCTTTTAATGCAAGAAATTACGGAGGCAAAATGAACAGCCCCAAAACTTCTGAAGGTATTTTTTAAAGGAAAAAGAGAGGAAAAAATCCGCTGAAACCTCTGGCATGTGACCCCACACAGATCGTTGGCAAGGGTGGGAATTTTTAATCCATAGCCCAGACTTTGGCCACTTGAGCTCATGAGGAGTCTTCGAGCTCTGCCAAGTGTCTCTGCCCTGGGTGGACCAGCTGTAAGGTTTGGTCTGGTGGACCACCTCTGGGCTGGTGGACCAGAAGGCTAAGCCAACCGTTCCGCCAGGGTTTAGCTGCATCTGCCAACAGTGGAGGAGCAGTAAGGGTCAGAAAACAGTTCTCTGCCCAGATCTGGAAGGGAGTAAGTGGGGACTAACAGCCAACGTGCGTGCCCATCCCTTCGTGCCGGAGCTCGGGGACAGCCGAAACCCTCGGAGCCCACACTAAACCTGAAGCAGGTCTATTGGTTAGCCTTCCCCTAGCCCCAGCCTTGAGCCTCAGGGCTCTGTGTCTACCTCTGACCAAGGACCACCAACAGCCAAGCCCTTACGCTTAGCCAGAGACCATCGGGAGCCACAACCTCGTCCTGGACAGGGACATCTCCCAGCCTCCAGCACCATTCTGGGCCAGCCCCAGCTTAGCCGCAGCCCCAGCTTGGGACTGTCCCTGGGTCAATCCTTTCCAGCACAGGCCTGTGGCTTCTCTCCACTCTGACTGGCCCACCATCCACAGCCCTGGACGAGGACACTGGCAAAACCACAGCCCTACCCCTCACCATGGGCTGTGATTACCACAGTCTCAACGGGGGCGATCAGCATCTTCCTTAGCAGGTCTGCAGGGCTTTCATCCTGTGTGTTTGGGACCATCTCCTGGAATCCTCCGTTCAGTTCGTGCTGTGGGCACCTCCTGTTCGCCACACTCTGCCTGTGACATTCAGGAGCAGAACAGACAAGATGGAGCGGGCAGGAGGGAGCTCTGCCATTCCTCCTCCCCTGGTTGCCCTTTTTCCCGGGGAATTGTGTACCTCAGCCTCAGAAAAATGGACCACACCGATTCCCTGCCCCTGCACAGCGACATGTGGAATTCGAGTACATATTTTTACATACCTAATCCCCTAATACGAGACGCCCCAGTTAAAACAAATCTGCTTGGAGGATCACGGCAGCAGCATGGTGCTGCCCAGGGCCTCCGCTGGTGCGGAGGGACCAGGTTGTCCAGGACAGACCTCGGAGCATCCGAGTGGCAGAAAGGAGATGGCACAATGAGATCTAATTACTGGGGGGCCCCTCAAAAGCTCATTACCAAATCAGTGTGTGCATGACATGTGAAGCTGTTGAAACAGAGATGAATATTGCCCCTGGGCTTGGCAAAAACTATCTTTGGCTCCTAGGATCAGGTGGAATACGCATGTTGAATCCGCTTTTTAGCATTTCTTCAACAGGGCTTTTGAACCAAGGCTGCTAAATACACATTTTAAACAAAGACACTAATTTCTGTGGAAATGCTGTCCTCAGCTGTGATAATCAGAGGTGCTGGAGCAAGGTGAGCTGCTGTCTGGCAGCCCTCCCTGCCGAGGAGGCTGCAGGAGCAGCACGGGAAAGCTCATCTCCTCGTCTAATTAAGCTGTACAAGGACTCTCTGACAGCAAAGTGGCATCCAGAAGCTCAAGACCCCGTGATTTATTTGGGTTTCCTGGGGTTTTCCTGGGGTTTCTCTTCCCTACGTGATCTACAAGGTACTCCACTTCATAGCCTTTCTTCCACGAGGTGCTGTGGAGCAAGGTCACGCGTGTTTTATACAAAATCATGTGCTTTTTCAGGAAGTCCAAGGTCTCTCCATCACTCCGTTGTGCCTCAACCCCAAATTCACCATAGATTTCTGTTTCAGTTCCTCAAGTTACAGGTTCAGTGACTAAAGCAAGAATCATTACTGGGTCCCATTAGGGGGAAAAAAAAATCTGTAAGATTTTTGGCCATAGGTGATCATAGTTTCCGCAGCTGAATAAATCATAACTGACAGAGGATAATGGATTTAATAAATAGCTATGATTAAGTCTGATGTTATTTTTAAATTATTTCAAAAACTGTTACTCTAATCCCTCCGTGGCTGGCAGAAAGGATGCTGCTTAGAAGTTAAAAATAGTTCCTTAACGTTCAGCCTGGTGTGGAGTTACAGGCCCTCCAGGGCTGTGCCGGTTTTCGGGGGCGTCCGCTTACACCGTCTGCCTAACGGGCATCAGCAGCTGCCTTTGGCAAGCGGGAAAGGGCTCCCGCAGCTCACGCCGTTAGCCGTGCTCCTTCCCGGGGCTCAGCGAGCTCAGCAGCAGCTCCCACCAGCTCCAGCCCAGCTGCTGGGATAATTGGCTGGTGTTCAACTTCACGGTGTGCTCCACTTCACAGGCTGGCTTCCCCCACAGCGATTCCCTTCTCCCTAATTCCCAGGGCTCTGCCAGGCCTCTTTATCAGTAAATATCGATCTCTTCTGTGTAATAGAAATGTGACTTTTTTTTCTCTTTTTTTTCAGCACCTACCTTTCTGAATGAGCGATCCTGTCTTGGCTGGAAAAAGGCACCGAAGAGCACTTTGCCTTGAAAAGCACCATGCAGAGGGACAGGTTTTCTGGTCCACGTAACCTCATACAACTCTTAGGTGTGAAAAATGTATTTGCTCAAGCAAATACAAAATCCTAGTGAACCTGAACGTGGATCGTGGGAATGAAGATGTCCCACAGTGCAGCGGGTGACCACGGCAGAGTTGGTATTTACCAAACCCACTTTAACGGGCCAAAGTCCCAGGTATTTGGGAGAAGATTATGCTGCCTTTAAGACAGGCTGCCCTCCTCTTGGTGCCCTGCCATCGCAGAGCCCTGGTACATTCCTGTACTGACCACAGGGACGAGGGGCTGCACTGGGGACCAGTTTGCCCTGACCTGCCGCTGCAGCTGGCAGCACGAGATGCGATGCTGCGCTGACGCCCGCCCTCGGCGACACCTCTCCTCCTTGCCTACCAGCTCCAACGATCCCATGGCCACAGCAGGAGCCGTTTCAACTGAACTGGTGGAAACTTGGACCTGGGTGTGCTGGTGGACGACAAGGTGACCATGAGCCAGCAGTGTGCCCTCGTTGCCAAGAAGGCCAATGGTCCCCTGGGGTTCATTAAGAGGAGTGTGGCCAGCAGGTCAAGGGAGGTTCTCCTTCCCCTCTACACTGCCCTAGTAAGGCCCCATCTGCAGTGCTGTGTCCAGTTCTGGGCTCACCAGTTTAAGGAAGATGAGGAGCTACTGGAGAGAGTCCAGTGGAGGGCTATGAGGATGAGGAGGGGACTGGAACATCTCTCCTATGAGGAAAGGCTGAGGCAGCTGGGCTTGTTCAGCCTGGAGAAGAGAATGCTGAGAGGGGACCTTACAAATGCCTACAAATATCTGCAGGGTGGGTGTCAGGAGGACGGGGCCAGACTCTTTTCAGTGGTGCCCAGCGACAGGACAAGGGGCAATGGGCACAAACTGAAGCAGAAGAAGTTCCAGCGGAACATGAGGAAGAACTTCTTCCCTCTGAGGGTGACGGAGCCCTGGCCCAGGCTGCCCAGGGAGGCTGTGGAGTCTCCTTCTCTGGAGATATTCCAGCCCCGCCTGGACG
>Ga0065711_1052067_pt1 | contig 10110 bp, 12 predicted proteins | sample Hoacrofraction12_FD_59098 | JGI IMG/M metagenome (GOLD analysis project Ga0065711, IMG submission 59098) | Hoatzin crop microbial communities from Cojedes, Venezuela - Epithelial fraction 12 v2 (version 2) | ecosystem: Host-associated > Birds > Digestive system > Esophagus > Crop | place...
GGAATATCTCCAGAGAAGGAGACTCCACAGCCTCCCTGGGCAGCCTGGGCCAGGGCTCCGTCACCCTCAGAGGGAAGAAGTTCTTCCTTGGGTTCAGCTGGAGCTTCCTCTGCTTCAGTTTGTGCCCGTTCTGTATGTATGTAATGGAGATGGCAGTTCAGTGATACAGAGAGTTGGATCACTCGTTCAGCAGGTGCGCCCAGCCAACGGTGTGTGATTTGTTAAAAACAAAAGAAGTTTGGGGAAGCAGGGCAGACATTGAAGGGGATCTGGGCTTCCAGTGTGTGGCTGTGACTAGAACTCAGATGAGATCCTTGGCTGGAGAACTGCAGTCTTGAGCGATAGCGGGGCTATGACTTTACTGCCATTAGTCTCCAGGGCTGATCAGCAGGGTGTTAATAAATTGGAGAAAAGTCAGTCAAGAAAGTGACTGATGAGTGAAGATGGGAAACAGAGGCTTTACCATGAAAGCCTGGGTTATCAGAGATGTCCTAGTCACAGGGTGCTAAAGCCTGGCTGGAGAACCACCTCAATCTACCCAGCAAAGTTATATCTAAGCCCAGGGGCTGCAGGATGAATCTAAATAAGCTCTGGCTAAGTACAGGTGCAGGTTTTAAAGATATTATTCCATTAGCAACAGAACAGGCAGTTTTCAAAGAATAGACATTTTTACATATCTGCTGTGAAGAGGACTTACCTCAGGGCAGGTTAAGGACTGCAGCTTCACGACGTTCACTTGGAAATAAGCATATGCAGAAAACAATCTATTGAGAGCTTATATATGGTCTATTTAAGCTTTGTTTCGTATTTATAGCTGAACTCTAACCACTGGTGCTGCTTTTCTGTTTTTGAAAAAGTACATCTTCCTGCGATGCCAGAGGCTTGGCATGAGACTTCTGGCGTCACAAGAGGTATGAGGAAATGGTGAGAACTGGCCCGAAGGACCTGAAAATTGGGAACCAGCACGGGTGTGATTCTGGGCTTTTGGAGAGCCCTGGATTTGCATTTGCTGCTTCTTTCAGTGGATTTCTTTTTCCCTTGCCAACCCCGACCACGGGCTGAACAGACTCTAGTTCTGCTGCTGCCCTTGGATCCACTCGTTCACTAAGCTCTCTGGATCTGGTTCCACCTCCTCCTTGCCCTCCCCTGCTCCGATGTGGGAAGATCTGTATTGGCATTGTGTGGGAGCTGATCTCATCATATTGCCTTGGACATGCATCCCTCCTGCTCTTATGCCCAAGGTGCTCCCTTGAGATGGAGCCATCTCTCCATCTCCTCCTAAAAGCTGCCACTGCTGTAGACTGCTTGGAGTTGGAGCCTGAAAGACTGTCTTCTCCACTGAAAATCTGTGTTTCGGGGCTGGCAGGGAGGACCCGAGATGGGCATCCCACTAGAGAGCTCCTAGGAGGTCACAAATTAGATTTTGGCCCTTCTTATGCCAAGCCTGGGTCCCGAGGAGAGGACACTGCATCATTCCTCACCTGCAATGTAGTGGCAGAGACCTTCCCTGCCAGCACGCTCATTAGGGTGTTTTAATTATTGAGACACTCATTCTAATTGTGTCCCCTGGTTCCTGTTCTGCTGAGATTACATCTGCTTCTCATTTTCTGCACGCTGGCTCTTCTCCAAGGCACTCTGCTGTGCATATGGAGCGTGCACAGGGGAAGCTCACCCAAGAGACCAGGGAGTGGGATGCTTGTTGCTCCCCTCCGCCCGCCCCGACCACCTGGGATGAGAGCTGGAAACACCAGGGAGGGTCCCAGGGCTGGGCCATCCATTTGCTACCCCATTTACAACCCTGGTCACGTCTTGATGACAGTTGCTGCGTTCCCATGATGGCTGTGCTGACCCACCCTGTGCTTGTGCGTGCAGCTGTATGGTCCCGGTAGAGACACAGCCGTCCTTGAATGCGATGCTGCTGTGCTGCTGGCGGACCCTCAGGAGAGATGCAGCTTCTCCTGGACAAGGAGATTTTGCAGGTGCTTTGTATATCCATCCCTAGAACAAAACCAGGGTTGTTCCTTTTCCTCTGTGACCATCTACGTTTTCAGATCTGCTGCTGCAGCATTGTCAGCTGAGTTGTCAGCATCTGTTTTACGCTCTTGAGTGCCTTAGCTTTGCTGACAACGATTTGGAGTGCAGACTGCTCTCCAGTGTTGAAGGTGGATAATGGGGAGACAGCTCAGTGTAGGAACATCCAAACCTGCTATCTGCTACCGGTGCTTTGGATGGGTCTGTTGGGTTGATTCAGGATCTCTGGGTAGCAGCCATCATCTGCATCTCTGAGGCCTTTGGAGGTACCTAGAGAGACCCAGCAGCCTCCAGACAAGCAGGCTTGAGCTACTCTTGGCCTTTGTATTTGACAGCACTTCACCCTCTCTGCTCCTTATTCTCTAGTGGGGTTTTTTAGACAGCAGTGATTACCTCTCTGCTGTTTTTTCACTAGGCTGAGCTCTTCTGGTCTGCTATCATAAAACTTCACATCCCATGGAGGACCTGCACAGCCTTTCCTGCATCCAGTGCTGTTTGAGACCATGTTTTGGACCTGCACATGCAGTTTTCCAGATGAGGGCTCTTAAGCCTTACCCTTATTGCTTCTCTTGTCTCATTATCCTGGTCCTTCAGACCCGCTCTTCTTTATGGCTTAGGCTCCTTGATGACCCTATGATCTTTCCAGTGATGTCCAAGTCTTCCACGACCTCAGTGATGCCTCTCAAACTGTCATCATCCATTTTTTTCCAGCACATTTCTTACTCGGTTGTGTCTGGCCAGTAGCAGAACCTAATGCAGTCAGCCTTCAGGAATGGGCTGTGAGGAACTCCAGTAGAAACATCTCTGCATGCTCCCTTTTCAGCAACCCCCCCACATCTTTCTCTCTGCTTTCTGGCTGACAGCTCATCCTCTTTCATTTGCCATCACCCCCAGCCTGACTACAGATTTCTCACCATACCAAGCACTTTGTTGAAATCCTGGTAGATGACATTAATTGGGATTTCTTTCTATAAACAGTGATCTTATTGAAAATAACAGTCAGCTTGCCTGGCATGGGCATACTCTGTTAGTGCTGCAGCATTTTATCTTATTTCATATATATCTCTTGGTTTGGTTCCCAGCTTACCTTAGAAACCTTGAGTGCTGTCGTAGCTGAACTGTACAGAGTCTGTAGTTGCTTCTGTATCTATTGTTCTTTCTTCAGTCCAGGAACTGTGCTTGCTGTTCTCCAGAAAAAGGAGGAGGGTAATCAATAGCCTGTAATCACATATCCTGGCTCAACACAGTCGTTAGCAATCCCAGCTAAAGATTCCTGACTTTAAGCACTGTTTTTCCGAGGGAGACACGGCACAGATTATCTAGTCCGGCCGATTAAAACGTGTTAGATCTCAGACCGATGCTCAGCTTAACCGAGCTGTTCCCGCTGGCTCGGTGCCTGTCTCTCTTTCCAAACTGGCATCCTTTTTCCGTCCCCTGGCCGCAGCTCACGTTCCCAGAGCCGTTAAGGTGAATGCACGAGCCCTTCGCTCCGACACCCAGCAAAGCCAGGACATCTGTGCCTGCCGTGACCCAGCTGGTCCACCTGCCAGTGAGGTTTGCCTCTCCAGTGATTTCTAGGTAATATCTGAAGCAAAATAAGGCTTTGTCAAACAGCTTTTCACTGAAGTCCAAACACTCTGACTCTTCTCCCATTGGTATTGCTGAGTTTCTGGGAAAAGGAACCGTAGCCCATAAAGCCATAGCTCTCAGGGGTTGGACTAGATGACCCACAGAGGTCCCTTCCAACCCCTAACATCCTGTGATTCTGGAGTCCACAGGACATCATAACCAGATGTTGGGTGGATGTGTTGGACCATGAGGTTTCCTGTGGATAATCCAGAGGAACCTCACAGCAGCAGGACCATCACTGTTGGGAGAATTGGGGAATACTGGAGTAGTTTCTTAGCTCCTCGAACACGTTGCTCTACAGAGCAAGGCCCTTTTGCACAATGATACTTGATAGACACATTCTGCTGGCACCAGCCCTCGCTGTAATGATGCCTGCACCTCCGGGAGATGCAGAAAGGTGCAGTCCCTCCAGTATCTTTGTATTAGGCACCCTCCTGCTCCTGGAATAGATTCCCAGACAAAACTGGGTTATGATGCAATTAAGACTGAGAACATGAATCAGTGATTCAAGGGGAGAGAGAGAAAAAAAAATCTAGTGAGGGAGGAGGCAGTGATCCCACGCCGAGCTCTGCTCACCGTTGAGGCAGAGTAAACTGTACAGAGACCGTGGTGAGAGCTGAGCACCTTAACCCTGCCCTGGAGCCGTGCCAGATGAGGAAGACCACCGGGCTACAGCAGCGTGATTAGAAAAGCCGTGCGGTTAATGTCAATGCAGTTAAGGTACGTTGCGGGTACCATGGCAACCTGCACTGGCCACGGGCTTGCTCTTGGAGTCGGGATGCTGCGGGAGCTGGCAGGCTGAGAGGTAGATGAGCTGGGAGCGCAGTCGCACTGGTGAAGCATCAGGAGGGTGCAACAGGCACTGTGCATGGGCTGGTCCCTGCTGGAGGTGGCTTTGTCTCCCCGCTGATGTGGCTGCACTTCTCATTCAGGCATGGCTGTTAAGTGTTTGAGGATAAATAATTCCGAGCGCTGGGCTGGGTAAGCCCTGAGCTGGTAGACAAGATGATGAGAGAGATGAGGCAGCATGGGCAGGTCAGAGACCAAGGACGAGTGGCTTGTAGGGTGGAGAACGCCCACATGCTTCCCGCTGGCAATAGACCGGCATTTCCCCCGTGTCGTTAGGGGGGGTCATGAGGTCTTCACAGTGGTGGAAGTGTCTCTGCTGTGCCTGGAGCAAGATGCTGAGGTCTCTGGTTATACCAGCACACAGACAGCAGAAGGCAGAGGAGCACAACCACCAAAGCTGAGCAATTAGAGCTTGCAGTACTCACGCTCTTCCAGATTGCCAGCGCAGCCCCGAGGAGCGAGCTTGGCAGTCAGAGTCCTGATCTACAGAAGCAGTGAGTGTGCAGCTTGGTTTCACCACCGGATTTAATGAGGCTGAGCGCACCCATCCATGGCTGGAGCTCCTGTTGCCTGGGGCTGGGTGACCCCCTGCTTGCCGTTGGCCCAAGACTTCTCGTTCCCGGTCAGCACGCAGCAAACAAAAGCTGAGCATCTGCAAAGGTTGCTCCTTCTCCTGGGAACTTGCTAATGAGACAGTGAAGGGCTGTTGCTTCTCAGAGCAGATGTTCAGTGGGAGCTTTTTTCAGCCAAGGAATTGCTGAAGTTGTTTTACACAGCCCGGCTCGGGGACACGGAGATTAAAGACAGGAAGGTTCCTGTAGGCAATTTACCCACTGGTCTCAGCCAGCACAGGGTGGAAGTTTGCTGTTTTTGTACAAAAATGGTGGAAGACGTGTTCCTTGGCGCTTATGGGGTGTTTCCATGCTGATTTGTGGGTCCTTGCTGGAGATGACACCCTCTCCAGCCCTGGGCTGAACACTTCCCCGGGTTTTCATCCCTGCTGCTCTGGGTTAGTGTGGGTGGATGCTGGAGCTGGCAGTTTTGGTGAGATGTTGCCACAGTTTGTGCCACAAAGCTTAGTTAAAAGCATAAGCTTCCTCACCACAGGCCTCAGAGGCACTGCTGTGAAGGAAAGACTCTTTAAATTGTGCAGGGGCTGATCAGGTGTCTTGCAAAAGCTGGCAAACTATCCTGAAGGCTTGGAGATAGCTCTTGTCCAATACACCAGCGGTTAAGTTCAGTGAAGTCTTGGAGACTTGCTGTCCCAGCCTTGGAGCCCAGGTTGCAAGTCAAAGAGCTGAGGAGGGTGAAATACGTTTATGTAGTCTTGGATGAAAAACCCCTGGGGAGCTCTGGAGCTGGGTTGTCTTAATGTGGTCAAAGCTGTGGGCATGAAAAAGAACATAAGTGATGAGCAAACTGCGGATAACATTTGCTCATTCCCAGCTTGAAGTTATACTGAGCTGTTTTTTTGCTGCCTAAGCCCTTCCATCTGCCCTTTCCTTCTTTCATTCCCATATAACAGACTCTAGAGGCATCTCAGTTCCCTCATGTCAGAGCCAGAATCTGAATTAATAATGTGCTAAGAAAATAAAGATAGTTCAACAGACTTTAAATCAAGGAGAACAGCATGTTAAAGAGTTTGAACAAATCACATTACTTTGTGTGCAGTTTTAGGGCTGGCAGAAATAAATCTCCCAGCAATTTATTGATGGTGACAAATTCTTTCAGAAAAAGCCTGCTCAGGGAATGCTTCTCTTTATCGCTAGACTCTCTGCGTGAATTATCTAGGACCAGATTAATGTGTCCCAGCGAAGGTGTCAACCCAATTTGTGTCCTGGAGCCTCCATGTCACCTGGGCTGACACATCGCTTGAATATATCTGTTGAAAACCATCTTGCTTTTTGGATGCTTCTCCCTTTGCTGTTGTGTGGGTCTGGGTTTGACAGAACCATTTCCAGAGCTGGGTAGATGGGTCACCCCAAGTGGAGGAGGATGGGTCAAGGACACAGCCTGACTTAGCCCGGATGTGAAATCTGCTTGTGTAGACCCATGGCAAGAAAAGAGAAACCAGAAAGCTGCAGGGCTGACGACGGCTCAGTTGCTGCCAATGTGTGTCCAACAGAGCTAGTCACCAGGGCTGTCCTCATGTGGCTGGTGGGACCAAGAGCCTGGACCTTGGTTGATGTTGCTGTGCCCACATCCTCCAGCCAAGACTCAAGGAAGGCCTGAGGGGCAGGAGACACCCATATCATACTCTGGTGTGCCATCGGGCATGGGGCTGGCCGGGGAGCAGCCTCGCATGATCTTAGGGGTCTTTTCCAATGTAAATGATTCTATGATTCACTCTTTTGCATTTACCAGCAGGTGGTAAATCTACCACCCTGACTCACCTAGAAAATGGCTGGTTTTGACTGAAAGCTGTAGGACTTTGTTTCAGAGGTTGGTTGTCTGCAGCTGTGGGTGCATTGCCTCTCTGTTGGTCTCGCTTCAGCTCCTGGTTCCCCCTGTTAGTGGCCTGTCTGAAGAGGCCGCAGGAGTCTTCTCCTTGGGACTCAGGGTCTGGATTTCTTCCTTATGTTTATCTGTGTTGCCTGGCCCCTGGAAACTATGGCTCCAAGACTTCTTTCGTCTTCTCAGCCTCCCGTGGACATCTTCCAGCTCTCAGCCTCCACCCAGTGTTCACATCCCAGCCCAAGACAGACTCCCCAGGCCGGGACTCTTGCCCATCACCTGAGGCCACCTCTGGGAGGAATTCAGGGAGATACTGGGACAGTTTGGGGCAGCTCTCTGTGCTGCTCTAACTGGTGTTGAGCATCTGATCTGGTGTCTGAGTAGAAGTGGGGAGGTAAACCCCATCTGCATTAATGACTTGGGCTGCAAGGCATCAGCTCTTCTGCGGCTTGAAGATGCCTGTTCAGGGTGGTGGTGGAGAGCACGTGTGCATCCGTGGTTGTGACAACGAGGGACAGGGAGACCCTGGAGCTCTGTCAAGAGGTGTCCAGGTTCCTGCGTGTCTGGACTGCAGACCTGCAGCGTGGCTGGGCAGCGAGCTGAGGGAACCCAGCCTGTGTCTGCTGCAGAGCCTGGCCACGGGGGCCTCAGGCTGGGCACCGTGTGCCTGCCCAGATACCTCTGTTTACTCAGCAGCTACACTCCGGCCTAATGGGGAGGAAAGAAGAGAAGTTAATTTATTACTGCAAATGACTTTGAAGTAATTAATTGATCTTGTCAAAGGCAAGGGATAATTCCACGGCTGTATAATCCCAGCAGAAAGATACTTCTTGTCCCCTGACAAGGCAGCTTTGATAGAGCTATTTCACTAACACATGCTGAAGTCAGGAAGGGGACATTTTATTCAATGATTCACACTAATTACAGTGAAGCAGGCGCACTCCCTCTCTGCCCCACAGCACAGCAGTAGCCGGGTGTTCCCTGTCAGCCCCGTGGTGCCAGCCCACAGGCAGGAAAGGTCCCTGCTGACCGAGAGGTCTGGGCATCCGTGTATGGACCTGGCTGGGACAAAACGGAGCTGGCAATGAGAAGATTCTTGACCATCCGATGAGGGGAAGGAGGATGAGAGCAACCTTCCATCTCAGGAGGAGCAGAGCTGCTATTTCAAGGACTTCAGCAACGTGGCCCATGCAGCAGGGCTTCTGCAGCTCTGTCCTCCTCAGCAGTCACGTGTGCTAGATTTGGGGTAAAAAGACCAGGTCTTCCCTCATTTTCCTGTCTCTTGTAGAGCCAGGGTTGCCTAGTGGCTTCTGTTGTAAAATCATATATTGATTGCTTGTCACTGTGCCCAGCTCTACCTGTTTACAAGAGCTTGCTGTGGATCTACTGCAGGATACTTTTTTTTTTTTTTAAGGAAAATTTTGGCTTAAATGAGATTGGAGGAAACTTATGTTTCCTTCTTGTTGCAGAAAAAAGCTTTGTCCTTTAGAACAGAACCTGAAACAAAGCATAGTGATGGTTACCTCTTCGTTGGTTCACATTTGTCCATGGGAGGAAAATGTCATTGATACATCTGGCGAGATGACACTGAAACCAGCAACAAAGTCCTCCAAATCCCCCCTGTCCGTCCTCACCCTCTGTCGCGGGGGGTGATTCTCTATCGCTCCTGGAGCTCGGGTCCACCATCGCAATCGCAGAGGGGTCTCACAGTCTTGTGGTCCAAACGGGGTTGGATGCAGCATGTGGAACAGCAAGGCCAAATGCTGAAAAAGGAGAATTAGCAGAGACGTTGAACAGCTGCCCAGGCATAGGAAGAAATAGTGAGTGATTTTGCCATTAATTGCTGTATCATAATGCTGTTGTTGCAGAAGGGGGCCTAATTAAAGTGGCTGAGACAACCTTCTGTCTGGCAAATCCCAGCTTTCAAGTGGCTTGACCTTGCAGTGTCAATAACGTTCCTTAGCTGTGGATTTGGGGACTTAATCCAGCAGCTGCCAATGACCCGGCCAACCCGTGGCATTGCTGCTTGGTGACAGGAGCAGGGTCACTTCTCTGGAAGCCTTCTGAGGGTGCAGGAAGAGCTTCTTCGGCTTTGGCTATGCTGAGCCCAAGGGATCACTTTCCCCAAGGAGGGTCTGCTTCAAAAGACAGCAAACATTTGCTTAAAGCCTGGTCTTTATCTGGTGTCAGCTCCAAATTTGCATCCCAGCCTTGGGTCGGGCACTTACACCGACCACGTGAAACCTTGTGCTCTTTTTCTCTGTTACTGCCAGTGGAACAGTTCATCTTCAAGAGAATTATGTGGATCAAGCTGGACAAACTTAGGTGATCAAGTAGGAGATCTTGATAGTCCATCATCAACAGTCTGCTGACCAATGCCAGCCGTCACAGCCACAGCAACTGGTGACACGTCCATCTCGGATTTTCTTAAGACTAACTATGTCTCCTAGGCAGAAGCTGGGACAGCAGGAGCCTCTGGGAGCAAAGAGGAATGATCTTCAGGATGCTTCTGTCTCACCCAGTGCTAACAGACAGGGAATGTGCAGGCTTGGGGACCAGGGCAACTGGTCTTACCACCTCTGCTTTGCACTGCACGTGCCTGTTCACCCTCCAAGACGTGGCCTAGGAACCTTACCCCCAGGCCCTCTCCCTGGAATCACTTGGTCCTCTCCAGGGCTCACTGTGGCCGTGGCAGTCCCTGGCTGCAGAGGACTCCGAGATGACACTGTCATGAACTCTACAGGTGCTGGAGTAGCGGAAGGACCACGGTTCCTCTGCTCCCCTCTCTGTAATGGTTACGGGAGCTCTTGGTAGTTGCTGGGGCTGGGAGGCTGCGCAGGGAGAGGTCACAACACTTGCAGATATCTAAGAACAGGTCAGCTGTAGAGCATCATTCATGTTCTCCGTAATAGCTTTGCAAAGCTGAACTTGGCTCGTGGGAAAGAGTAACGAGGTGCAATTCTCTGCTTGATCAGCTGCCATTACGGAGGAGTCAGCGGCTCCCGAGCGCTCTGGATGAGCCCGAGGAAGGACACTCTCTTCCCTCCTTGTCACCCAAGCACGCTGAGAAATGTGTCCTCAGCCTGCGGCAGGAAGGTTCGGCTCAGCACTCGGTACTTTCCAGGAAAGGGGATGGGAGCTGCCACC
>Ga0065711_1010045_pt1 | contig 10109 bp, 5 predicted proteins | sample Hoacrofraction12_FD_59098 | JGI IMG/M metagenome (GOLD analysis project Ga0065711, IMG submission 59098) | Hoatzin crop microbial communities from Cojedes, Venezuela - Epithelial fraction 12 v2 (version 2) | ecosystem: Host-associated > Birds > Digestive system > Esophagus > Crop | place...
ATACAGGAATTAGATTATATAGGACATCTTTGGCTGTTTGGAGGAAGGACCAAGCAGTACTGATCCAAGACATTGAAAAGAACTAGCAGGAATTAAAATGAAGACTAGAATGAGTCACTATCTAGGTAAATAGTTTACCTCACAAGATCATCACAGCTTTCTAAAGGGGAAATCAGCCTTACAAGCTGACATTATTAGAGATATGGCAGCGGCTATCAACAGAGGAGAAGCCCCCCCCAGCCAATCTGTAGAGTACTAAAAGAAAGCAAACAGTCATATGATGGCAAGTCTCTTTGCACAGCAGAAGATATTTCAATTCCTTTGGCAGCAGATCTGTTTTCCAGATAATAGCACCTCTTTGAAATGAATTTTTATAGGCAGGGTGATTAATAATACAGGCTGGAGTAGAGCAGCATTTAGCCTGGTAGCGCTAAACGAGCAGCTGCCACATTAGACAGGCATTACTGCGTGTACCTAACCAGGGCTAATAAATGGGATTTTTAAGAACAAACTTTCTCATAGTGAGTTCTTTCAAGAAAGAATATGAGCAGGAAAACAGTCTGTAAGCTCAATTAGTTGCAACTTTGTCTAGAATTGCACTGCATTTATAACTCTAACACAAGAAGAACAGCTTTTGCTTTAACGGCAACAGGATTTATCACAACAGCTGGTATGATGCCAGGCAGGAAGAACTACAGCTAGTGGATGCAGCAGGACACCTGTCTGGCAGAAACTAGGAGGAGAACTTCAAATTCTTTTCAGAAGACCACTAGAACCACAAATAAGCTCATTCTCCATTTCAGCAATAACCTAAAACGTGTTTTTGGCAGTGCCACCAACATCATNNTGAGGATGCATTAGTAAGGTTTGAAACCGTTTGACGTACACCATGTACTTCCTTAATTCTTGCTTATACTTATGTGAAGGAGCTAATCTGCACCATTTGCACTGAAGTCTATTAAGAAATGGCAGATCCATAGTGAAAAATCACCATCCCTCTTTTAGAACTGCCACACCAGAGGCTGTCACTTCACAAGGAGAACCAAAGTCCAGGGCTGCAAAGATCTGGCACTCAGGGGAGAGGACAAGCCCAGACTGTTCTAACACAGCCAGTTCTCCCCAAACTGGTGCCAGTTCTGCTTTCAGCTTCACTACCTGATGAGCAACAGCGGGAATGTGGACCTCTCCGTCAGGTTAGCCTGTCAGCGCAGGGGATGTGCCCCTGCTCCAGGCTGTCAGTGGGTACGGGAGTTATTGACACCAGGTTGAAAAGGCAGAATTAGACTGGAGTGAATGTTCTAATGAATAATTTGAATGTCTCATTGAATCAACAAATAGTTGAGGTTGGAAGGGACCTCTGGAGCCAAAGGAGGATTAACTGGCATAGGTGCATTTGTTTTCCATGCAGCACAATCCCCCCCAACAGTTTGACTTCACTGTATGGTGAACTGCTGGGTTTGTTTTCTAAAAACAAATCTTTCTCCTATGAATCCCACACTCAAACTCAGAACTGAAACTCAGCCCAGACTACAGAGCACATGTGCTCACACCCTGGCTCAGGCAGCCTGTGTTTGGCTGCAGCCTCCCTGCCGGTGGCTTGAATGGCCCGGAGCCAGCTGGCAGCAGAGCCCGAGCATGGGGATGGAGAGGACCTGGTCACACCGCTCGCCCTGCTGCCGCTGCCGCAGGGCCCTCAGCCCGACGGCACTGGTTTGCAGGAGCGTGCTGTGCGTACAGCTGTAGCCCAGGAGCAGCCCCAGGCCTGCGACGGATAAACCGTGCAGAAGTGTCCGTGAAAAGTTCATGAAGGATCACATCACGTCTGTGAATGTGACCGCACATTTCTGGGCATACAAAGATCTGTTTTTAAAGGCTTTTCTCAATACCCTGCTTTTGAAAAACATTATCTTGTGACCACAGAAGATTTTACCAATCTAACACTTTGTACTTTAAACTATTACTCTTCCAGGTGAGAGTCTGCCACTACCCCTGGATTGAGACACTTGAAACTTCAATCGCCAGCTTTGTACAGCTGGATAGAGGAAATCTGGCTAACAACAACAGCGATGGCGCACAGCGTCCGGTGTTTAAAACCACAGCAGTGAAAATGTTGTGGATGGGTAGACCAGCAGGTCCAACAGTCGATTAAGGAGCTCAGCATACTCTACTGATCCCTCGCCATTTGAGAATGCCTTATGAAATTGGACGACACGACAGAATTACCGTCTGCTCCTTTGTGCCGCCTTCTCCTTGTTTTATGTTCAATGGATAAATGCAGCCTCCTACTGCGCAGCTTGGGGGGAATTTAAAAAAGTTTAGCAAATTGTCCTGCAGATTTCATTGAACTGACACAGAAAATAGTTCAGATGTTCTGCCGACACTGCTGGAAGACATTTCTTTTGCATAAAACACTTAAACTGTTCTATTTTCCATGAGCCGCTGATTGATGTTACAGTTTTGCGAGGACTGAACTAGCTTGCTTCTGCCGGCTTCCCCCGGCGAGTGCAAAGGCCCTGCCCGCCTGGACCAGGAGAGCTTTGCCCCAGATCCATGCAAGCAGGTGCCTGGGGGCGTGTGGTGAATCCCACACAGCCAGCATCGCTGTGGCATCCATGCTGGCAGGTCAGGAGAGGCTTGGGAAGAGTAGTGAAGGATTACTTCTTGTTAACCTAGGATTTAAATCTAGTGTAAGGCAATGGTCATATTGCAATAGAAGTGGTTTAAATGAACCATCAGCGTTCATTCCAGCAGGCTAAACTCATGGGCAAACACTCTTACTTCTCAAGGTGTCCACTGAATCTGTCAGATCCCCCATTTACTTGCTCTTGGCCCTCTGGATTTCAACCTTGTCCAACCTGCATTGTACCAAACACCGTTCGAGCTCCGTAATAGCTCTAAACACAATGCAACAATAAAAAGAAAATCTCAAATACGTAAGACTGTGATAAAGATGTACCTGGAAATCTTTCTTGAAATGCTTTCAACAGAAGTGGTGTGTACAAAGCTACTGAAATCATGTGGTGCTTTAATGTATTTTCAAATCATTTCAGTTGAATTTTCATCATATTGATTGCAACAAGGGTAGTAAACACCAAGGATTTTAATGCTTATTTTCCTAGTTAAGTCCACTCTGTGAGTGTCCAGTAGCTTATAATAAGCAGGGTTTTAATGATCTAATCCCCAATGAGATGTATTTCATCTTTCTTTCTTTTTTTTTTTCCTGAAAGCTGTACTTCAAAGTGAGCCATATTCCCCTGTTGCCTTAAAAACCTGGCTGTAATTCATGGGAGCAGGGAGTGATTCATATTTGAACAGCCTTCTCCCATTTTTCATCTAAGAGCAGCAGAGCAGCTCAGCCGCTGGGGCCCAGGCTCCTTGCCGGGGTGTGAGGTAGCAGCGCGGAGGAGCCACGGCCACGGTTGGACACCGGCTGCCTCTCAGGAAGGAGGACGGAACAGATGGCTTCGGGCATCCCTCCGCAGGAGGTGTAAAGCAGGTGTAGTTGCAGGGAGGGTGGTGCTTGGCATCCCATGAAGAATTTAGAAAGCATCTCCAAAAGCTATGAGGTTGAGCTACTCCCAATGCAGCCCAGCCCACAGTATATCAGAGCAATCCTTGGGTTTTATGCCTTTTGATCCTGTTATAGCTCTCCTATTATTTTAAAGTCATTACCCGTGAGATGAAAGGTTGTTCATTTAAATATGAAATTACTAGCTCGCTTATAGCAGAAACTCACGGAAAATGAGGCTTGCAGGGCTGATTGAATTTGAGCTGTTAAAACGATTACAGACTTACTGATGATGGACTAGAGTGTGCTTGCATTGAAGAAACAGAAATTCCAATAAGACTTACTTGTTAAGGATGTGAGTTAACCACCTTTGTATTTTTTTTTTCAATATATTTTTTTTAATTTGGCTGTTGGCTTCAGCTCCAGCAATGAGATACCTGAAAATGCATTAGCAGGTTTCTATGTGACAAATTACTTACGTTGCCCATATTTTGAGTTTGAGATAGGAGACTTTAAAATATGCCAGAAATTAATCACTGAACTTCCCTCCCTGTATTCTCTGTAGTGTAATTGTAGTGAAATATATTCCAGGAAATTACTGATAGGTGGATATCTAACTTGATGGGAAACTGGTGTGCAGAATCACCTACTGCCATTAGTGAGTGAAGAGTGTGAGAATAAAGACAAATGGTCCGGCCCCTTGCACAGTCCGCTGCACGCTGAGACCCCACACATTCAGAATTGTGGTTTTGCCCCAGTCACCATCATCCTAACATTGCAGAGGTACAAAACCTACAGCCAGGGCAAAAGCTTCAGAAAGAGATACAAGAACCCGTTAAACTGGAAACTCTTTGGCTTTCCCTGGAGCTTACCCTTTCATGGGACAGAAAATCTATCCCTGCAGAAACCCTGGGAGCTGTACGGACATGAATTTTAACACGATAGGTAGATGTAAAGTCAGCCCAAACTGGGCATGGACTGGAAAAACCACAATTTGCTTATTTTCAAGACTTGGAGATACGGGACTCAGAGTGGTGCCTGCCCAAGTGACCCAGTTCACATGAAACAAGAGATGCATGCAGTCAGCATATGTGAGTATCTTTTATAAGTGGAAAGAAGGTGTAGAAAGTAGAAAGGTAGAGAAATATTTTGGCACACATGCTATTTTGTGACGCTGTTCTGGTAATTTAGCCTTTCACTTTTCTGTACTTTGCATACATGAATGCTGATGAAACACAGCTCCTTCCCAGGAAAGGTTAAAAAATATAATTAAATAGCTTAAGAATAAACTAGAAATCCTGTCATTTCATTTAAAATGACATCAAAATTGAGACTGGCCTAATTTATGTGTGGAAAAGCCTTGCCCCTTTTACAAACTTGCCTTCCCCAGAGAAGGAGCAGAGCGGGCATCTCGCTGCCCCGGGAGCTCGCGTCGCCGACAGCAGCAGGCACCGCTCGGGGCCTGTGCGTACCCTTCTACCCAAATTCTCAGCCAACAGCCTCAGCTCTGGGAATCTTGAAGGCCAGCTCCCGCAGCGAGCCAAACCCTGTCTGGTCCTGAAGCCAGGCCAGTGCGGGCAGCTGCCTTCCCTCGGTGCCTGCCTGCATTTTGCCAGACGAGGTCAGCAGCACCCAGCTACGCTGGAATTTCCGACCATATCCAATTGCATCTCCACAAACGTAAAGCTCCTTTTTTGCCAGTTTATCTTACACGTTTTAGACCATCGTTACGTTATCCAAACTTAACAATACCGGGTCTGCAGGAAGCACAGTTTTTCCAGTCCAGCTTATGGCATGAAGCCTGTGAGGGCAATAATTCTTATGCATTTAAACACCCTTAAAAAATGCTTAATTTTATTCAGAATCTCTTTTTGTGATTTTGATCCTGCCTGGGTGTTGGCTTAGTACTGTATACGAGCACGGAGCTGTCGGTAAGAGGAAGCACAGGGGTTTCGGGGAGGCAAAGCAGGTCAGAGCTGCTGTAATTATTTCCGATGTGTGTTTACATTTCAACAGTTGAGCGCATTTAAAGAGCAGTTTGCTTTAGGCCTTACAAATCTGATTATTTTACACCATCAGGCATGGGCTTAAAAGCTTTTCCCATTTACCACCTACTGTTCCTCCCGTTAGCAAATTTTCTCGCACTTTTTGTCACTTGTCCTGGAATACACTCACTCAACATGCTTATTTCCACAGTTTAATATAGTTCTCTTTTCAAAATATTTTCCCTAAACCAAAACCTTTAAGGGCGCTGCAACTAAATTTAAGCACCATCGTCGCATCCCCGCACAATGCACCTGGAGAAAGTGGCCTCCCTTGGCCTGCCGGTCTCATCCCTCCAGAGACTTCCTTCTCTTTCCACTTCCCTGCACGCCAGAAGCGCTGGGTTTTCCTCGGAGGCACGACAGCTCCCTGCGAGGCCACCAGTGACATGGGCAAAGTAGTGGGACGCAGCTCCAGGACAGCCCTGCCTACCATGATGGTTAAATTCCTCAGCTCTGTCCCTTTTTGGGCACGCAGGCCTACACGTACCTGCTGCTGAAACAGCCACTGAAGGAACCGAAGCGTTTCTCTCCGTGCCGGTGTAACTCTACGGTTTGGCTGTGCAAGTAATTTCTGTTCGGATTGCTACCAGGGAGAAATAAAAGCAAAGATTTCAGCCTGATCTCAGCTTTGGTAGAGCTAAAATGTCTCGTTCAGTCTGGAGGGAGAAGTCGCTTTCTAGCACCTAGAAGCGGCTGGAAGTGTCACCCAGCTGCTGGGACAAGCCAAAACCGCTCTCGCAGCCCTGCGGTCAGAGGCAGGTCTGCCCCTCCATCTCTGACACCCCCAGCAAGTGCCCAGACTGGAGGAATCTGCAGATTCTCCCTCAGACCAAGAGTTTCAGTTGCTGGCGGGTACAGCTGAAACACTCACACTGGTGGTTTACGTGAAAAATCTTTATTACGGCTTTTAAATGATATAGATTATGCTATAAAGTGCAGATTATAGATCCCTATGCTGTTGCTGAAATTAAATACTGCCTCATCCTAAGCAACACAATTGTTTCAAGAATTGTCTGTTGAGTTCGTTTTCAGGTATCTTCACTGCCCTTTGCTTTCATCTATGTATACGTATACAACCATATACATATGTGCACACACAAACATTTCAAATATCCTAAATTACTTACAAGAGACAGCAAAGGATTTATTTTTCTGCCTGTGCAGTCCATGAGAAGTTGATGAAAAGAACAGGGACTGCGAATTACGTGCCACAAAATAACACATCGTCTCAGATTGAGACCACTGCAATTCGGTCCTGACGTCTGTCTTCTCTGAGGGCAGATTTAATTTCCCAAGGGCAAGCAGAACCCATCCAAAGCCACTGTCTGTGTGCAGACTCCTGACCCCAACGCCAGCGTTCAAAGGGCCGGCTGGAGCTCCGGAGCCCCTTCACGCATGGGCGCAGCCATCGCTCAGGGAGCCGTTGGCTGCCCTTGCATCTCAGACCACGCTTAAAGATGCTTTTGGAGGCGCCAGCTTTTACATGGGGCTGCACACATGAAAGGCACAAGAGTCACTGGGAAGACTGACATCTGCCATGAGAATTTAGGCTCCTAACACCTCTAAATCCTTTCCAAAATGTTGACTAAAATCTTGCCTGCAGAGCACCGTCTCAGAGCGGAGACTTCCATCTCAGAGGAACAAACCCCTCCCAAGCCTGGCGTTACCAAACGCATCCGACTGGTGTCACAGGAACGGGAGAGGAACAACGCGAATCGCTCCACTTCCCCAGGCCTTGCATCACATTAATTTCCATCTTCACTGACCCGCACGTCATGCCCCATGCTGCCGAGTCTTTTATCTCACTCCAAAACACAAGTTTTTAGTAATTAGGCTGAAGCTCCTCACTGTTCCCTGAAGCTGCATTCTTTCTTGTGCCCCTGCCAATAATAAAAACTATTTTTGCAGTACATGTTTTCCACTGCACGAAGCCATAGATTTAACCTCGTTAGGGGCAACTAGCTGCTTTTGAAGGAGACTGTTTTCCACTGTTCAGACCAAATGATGCGGGACGTATCAACAACATTATCACCAAGCACAGGATGCCAAACTGCTGCTTCCACAGGGAGGCAAAGTCTGGAGAATTTTCTTTCAAACCATCAGCTGAAGAATTAAACACCGAAACACAGACTGGGCTATCGAAATGTCAGTGGAAAACTAGAATATGTGGTTCGCAGGTTGTGGATTACCGCTGGAACAGTAAAATAGGAAAGGGTTTGACAGGTAGGATTTGCTCCTTGTGTGCTGACAATATGGCTGGTGCTGTAAGAGAGAGAGGAGACCTCTCTGCCTTCCTGCATTTACAAAATAAAAAGTGCAAAAAAATAATAATTAGAGAAGACACCCACAGAGCAGGAGATCTCAGAGCTAGGTGTAAATCCTTTTCCTTGTAAACCTCAAAAGTAATGACGTGATGTATGCAGATCAGTACTTGTGAGACTCAGAATAAATGGGTTTTCAGGAGGGATTTGACTAATGAGTAAGAGAAACTCTTCTGGCCTTAGCTAATGCCTAAAAAAGCAATACTTTAATATTTTTTTAAAGCACAGAATTCCTTGTATTTATTTCTTTGTAAAGCCTCTTGCGTTTTTGGTATCCACAGTTAACAGCAAAGGCTGATCGGAACCTGCTCCCGGCTGGCTGGAAGGCGCAGCGGGTGCCCTCCACATGGGCTGGCCGCGGGCAGGTGAAGATGAGGGAGCGCAGCTCCGGGTCCGCACGCTGCCACGGTGCAAACCCGGCAGGGGAAGGAGGATGAAACGCGCCGGCAGCCCGTGGGCAGCCTCCGGGGCTGCTGCGGCTGCGGGCAGGGGCCTGGGGTTCTGCCTGCCCCGGGGCCAGGAGGGTCAGAGCTTGCCTGGCGGCTGCGCTGCACAGCACCCTCCACAAATGAGAGTTAATAAAACCGTGTTTAACTACCTGATTTATGAGAGAACATCACCTGTACAGCTTAAGGGGGCTGTAAACAGGGAATGTGTTTGCGCCATATGGCGGGGCAGGCGGTTGTCGTCTTCCCCTCCAAACCTGAGGCTGGAGTGTCACGGTCTCGGAGTTCAGTTTGGTTCCTTGCATTTCTCATTTTAAAATTGGCTTTTTTTACCCCCAGTCTTACCTGCATACAGCAAGGACAATAGCATGACAGTCTTTTCCGTAATCTTTGATGACGATAAATAATTATGTTTAATTGTCTCCTCTTAGAACAGAGACAGAACAAGTTCCACCCAGTTATAGGTGGACCAGGTTTTTGGGGTTTTTTTATTAGTCTGTTGTTTTGGAAAGGGCAGAGTTGAAGAGAATTTCGAGGCAGATGAAGTCTGATGTAGCGTAACATAAAGGATGGGTGCAGCCCCACATGCAGGTGCTTCCCCGGTGTGAGCAGTGGAGCAGATGCTGGCCCGCAGCATGTCCTTCACCTTCCCACCAACAGAAACTTACACAGACACCCCAGGGTTTCCCCCTTTGCGTTCTGCCTGTGTCTAGATACCTAGTGGTTATGTTCCCTGCACTAAAGCATCAGCAAATACTAAATGACAAGAGATCAGAGGCTGTCGCCATGGCTGGGGTATCCTGCTAGGGTGTTCCAGACCCATGAAGCAGAGTTACCCCGGTGCCAGGCGTGCCAAGGGTGCAAGCACAGCTGGACTCCCACTAGCAGGAGCTGGGCGAGGTTGTGCCAACAAGACCTTCAGACACTGCAAGGCTCGGGAAAAAGCCGAGCTACGATCTGCCAGGAAATTCACTTTGGGCAAGGGGAGCTTCGCAACCTGCTCCGACTCCGGGAGTTTCGTCGGTGGGGTGCAGTGCAGGAGAGCTGCTCCATCCGCGATGGTTCTTCCCCCGTCACACGCCTGCAGCCCCTGCAGCGATCTCTGTCGTGCCCACAGCAGCAGCAGGCAGGTTACTGAGGTTTTATGGCAGCTGCCTTTTCCCATAACTCACAGTTGTTAAAAGCTCAGCTTGCCGTAAAACCTCTGCCTCGCAAAGTCTGGTCGTGGACCCAACTCTCTCAGGAGCCTGAGGAAGTGACTACTTAGGAAAACCAAATGTGCAGAGAAGAAGGTTTCAGCCCATTTTCTGGGATGGGCAAACCAACCTCTGTAGCATGCGTAAACATCACATTCAAGCACTAAAAGTCAGTGATGTTCAACTTCTGTTACTCCCATCGCATATTGCTTTTTGTCCTCCTAACACTTGGAGATGAAGGAGCACAGGGCCAAGCAGATGGGGCAGGAGCATCAGCTGCTGGGAAGGAGCAAGCAGTGGAGGTTATACCAGCTAAACGAGGGCGCTGGTAATTAGTCAGCAGCAGCACACAGCAGGGCCACAGTGTATTAACTGCAAAGCCCCCCGTGCACATGGCTGTTTTAGGTAGAAGCTTCTAAAAGCTCATCTGTGAAGTCAACTAGTGAGATGGTTCCCTCATGAGGCAGCGCCTGGAAGCTTCCAACAAAAGATCAGCAGAAGACTTTCTCTGTCACCACATGAAATTACATCCCCTTTTACTTTTAACTCTTGAGTAGATCAATACTGTTTGCAGTCACACCACACCAAGCACA
>Ga0065711_1052068_pt1 | contig 10109 bp, 10 predicted proteins | sample Hoacrofraction12_FD_59098 | JGI IMG/M metagenome (GOLD analysis project Ga0065711, IMG submission 59098) | Hoatzin crop microbial communities from Cojedes, Venezuela - Epithelial fraction 12 v2 (version 2) | ecosystem: Host-associated > Birds > Digestive system > Esophagus > Crop | place...
GCGCCGGGGAGCCAGATGTGCGCCGGGGAGCCAGATGTGCTGGCGGTGTTCGTGACCGGGCCCGCGGGGATTTCAGGCGGCGGAGCCGAGGGTTTCGCGTCCCGTTGGCCTCTCAGCCGCCGCTGCTCACCTCTGTCTCGGGCTAAGCACCGCCGTGAGAGCCAGGAATCAGTCGCGATATGACGTGGCCGCGGAGGGGGGACGGACAGACGGACGCGGGAGAAACCGCAGATGTCAGAAGGGTTCGGGGTAGCGCGGTGGCGATTCAGTGCTTTGTTTCTCTTCCAGGCCGCTCTTCCGAAAGCTACGGTGTTGGACTTGTCCTGTAACAACCTCCTTTCCTTGCCGGTAAGGGGCTAGAGAGCCTCTGTGGGGTGGGCGCTGGGCAACATTGAGACGAGGGAGCTAGTGCTTCGGTAAGCGATCACGGGGAGGTGTGGACCTGGCGCTTTCCCCTTGCTGGGGCGGCTGGCTGGCCGCTGTCAGTGACGGGTCAGTCCTGGTGACAGCAAAGGTTGGTGCTGCGTGGAGGTTGCAGCATCTCCCTGCCAGAGGAGCCCCGCGTCAACGCAGACCGGTTTCATCAGCAGTGGTGACTGGGTGCTGTTTCGGTTGTATCGCCGCACGTCACCTTGTCTGTCAGTCTGTCTGGCCTGTGCCACTGTTTCCCACCTCCATCTTCGGAGGCAGAGGAGGAGAGTGAATTTTCCTCCGTCACAGTTCTGTAGTAATTTAAGGGTTTGTGGTTTACGGAAGGTGGAGGCGATCTCCACATACTCCCCGCTGAGGTTCCTTCGTAAAGGTCCTGACAGGCTTTTTCTGGGTTTTGTCTGTGTTTGGGTTTTAGTCGGACTTCTGCAGTTTGATGCATCTGGTGAAACTGGATTTGAGTAAAAACCGGCTTCAACAGCTGCCCTTGGACTTTGGGCGCCTGGTCAATCTGCAGCACCTGGACCTGCTGAACAACCGTTTAGTCACCCTGCCAGTCAGCTTTGCACAGCTCAAGGTAAAACTGTTTGCTGGGCAGTTACGTAAAGCTTTGGGATTCGGCCCAGGGTCTTGTGATCCTTCTCAAGTTGATTTCTCTGGTAAAGCATCCGTCCTGCTGACTGCCCATTCCAAAACTCAGCTGGCTCTGCACCGCAGCTCACTGGAGATTCTCTCGCATCTATCGAAAGCGCCTCTGCCCAAGCTCTCCGCTTGTTTTCTGGACCTGTTTCATTCATGTGAAAACTAAATAATTCTTTGCTTCTGATTTGGTTCACTTCAATAATCACAAGACTACTGTGCTCTCAACTGCCTCCCCTTTATCGTTCCTTTCTGCAGAACCTGAAGTGGCTGGATCTGAAGGACAATCCCCTGGATCCTGTCCTAGCTAAAGTAGCAGGAGACTGTCTGGATGAGAAGCAGTGTAAACAGGCTGCTGTCAAGGTAAGGAACCTGCTTTTATTCTTTTTTTCCTTACTTGGCTTTGTTGGTGGTGGTTCTTCCTCTTTTTTGCTTAGCAAGCTGGGCAGCTGCTGCAGCAGTTTGAAGTTTCTTCAGCCAGCGAGGTGCAGGTTCTCTGCACTGGCTTCACCGCTTCTACGCCTGTAGAGAGCAAACACTGGGCTGAGTAGGACCCTCTGCCATTAGCGGGGTCGAGAGAGGACTAAGTGCTGGTTACCAAGAAAGTGGAGGCATAATCAGACAAAATAATCCATGTCTAGGCTTATAGTCCAGAGGACAAAAATCTCTGGAGAGCCTCTGGCAAACTATAGGCTCACATACACAGAAGAGTTCTGTGATCTCTGTATCGGCCAGCACCAGTCTGGCCCGTTTGGTTTTTAATGGAAAGATCTGTTGCTAAACCGCAAAGATTCCTGCGGGAAGGTGCGAGCTCTCTGCAGGGCTGTCCCTGTAGGGGTAAGTCAGGGTTGGTGGTCAGCTCCAGCTGGCTGTCCTCAGCTGCGCTCCGGCTGTTGGGTTCGGAACTGACTGTGCAACCAGTCTCCTGCAGAGACCTCAGGTTGTTTTCTTGGACCTCAAAGGTACTGCAGCACATGAAAGCGATCCAGTCTGAGCAGGATCGACAGCGGCAACGGAAGCTCCAAGCAGAGCGAGGTAAGCACAAAAATCCCTCACGTGCTGTCTGCTGAGGACTGGTCTTGATCCCTCTTACATGCCCGGACTTACTGATTGCCATCTAACAAACACTCGCAGCTATCAGAATCCTGAGGACGCTGGGAGTGGCAGGGTAGAAGGGCTGGAGGGAGAAAGACAGTTGGGGATAACTATGCGATTTCTTGCCTGAATAATAGTTAGGTCTTTAGGTGGAATGCGCTGTGCGTTACCTATACAAAAATGAAAGAAAAGCACAGAATTTATTTTAAGGGAAGCCTAATTCTGAGGGAGCAAAATGAAAGGTATGTAATATTAAAAAAAAAAAAAAAAAAAGAGGATAGTTGATTTGTTTCCTCATTCCAACTGGGAACAGATAAGCAGGTAATAAAGCAAGCGGCAATGACAACTCTTTACATAAAAGGAAAAAAACCTTCCTGTTATCCCCAGAAATGGAGAAGAAGCGTGAAGCAGAACAGCGAGCAAAGGAGGCTCAAGAGAGGGAACTGAGGAAGCGAGAGAAGGCAGAAGAAAAGGAGCGCAGGAGACGGGAGTACGATGCTCAGAAAGCTGCAAAACAGGAGATGGAAAAGAAAACTAAAAAGGAAAATGTGCAGACCCGAAGTGAGTAGTATCCATTGTGGGCGGGATTGCTTCAGATTTCGTCTTCATCTCACTTTGATGCTGCCAGATTTGCTTTTATGCAGCCCAGGTACTGGGAGATGGTGGGAGTGGCGGGGGAAAACCCGCAGGACTTCTAACGAGCTCTGCTGCTGTGCGCTCTTCCCCGTCATCGGTGTTCCCGGGGAACTGCTGAGCTACAGGAGTCAGAAAGTTCTTCAGCTGCTCCTGCGAAGAACTTCCCTCCACTCATTTATTTTTAATATTAATTATATATAAATATATATTAATATAATTATATGTGCAAAACACAGAGGTGCTTTACACCCTGTTCACTGCTGCCCATGAACTAAATCTGAAGCTTTTCATCCTAAATGGGTAGACCCTGCGCGTCTATTTATTAACCAGAGTTAAGTGATGAAAATTCGTGACAAAAGACAACCACAGCGCAGGCGAATGTATCTTACCTGAACAGCTCGTTTCTGAACGTAGACTGATGTTAAAGATGTTTGATTAATCCCTCACGTTCTCTGTCTTGTAAACGTTCTCGTTACAGAGCCCGCCTCCGGTTCTCGTCCGCCTCAGCCACCCCGGCACAAGCACTCCTGGTCGCGGTCGGTGCTGAGGGTCCTGCTCTTCGTGCTGCTGGGCGTCCTCTGTACGCTGGCCGCCTGCAAGCTGACAGAGCTGAAACATCAACCTCTCTGCATCAGCGTGAACACTCTCTACGAGGACGTGGTAGCCGCTCTGCAAAACCACAAAACCCTGCAAAATGTGCTACAACAGAACTCGCAGCAGTGATTGTCCTGGACGGGCACTTGCTTCGTCAGCGTCTCCCTCCACCATCTACGCCGCCAGAATTCCTATGGAATTGTGTTCTGATGAAACTGCTTTTGATCAGTCAGCATTGGTTTGCTGGTCCCCTCCGCGCAGAGCAGAGTTACTGTTCTGATCATCTTTGCTGTGCATGTTTCGCAGTTGGCCTGTAACACCCCTTATTTGCCCACGTTGACCTAAACTCGTTAACGCTTCTTACCTCCAAGGGATTTTTACCTAGATTGTGAGATACAGAAAGCTGCCAATCTGTAGGAGTGGAAAAACCCAGCCCTTGCGTCGTCTAGGTAGCCATAGCTCTGTCCGGGAGGTGGAAGGCTTTTAATGCATATCCATTCCTTGCTCTCATTTCTGCTCGTGCTAAAATCGGTGATGTGACTGTATGGGAATAATACATTAAGGCCTATTCCAGGACCAATTACAAGTGTGTAGGATGGCTGTGCGTCCGTGTGTTGGAGCCAAGAAGCTGATGTACTATTGGAAGGAGCTGAAAATTTTCAATACAACAGTTTTCGCAGCAATTTGTCTGAACTGGATGTTTATGTTGCTAATGCAGTTTTAATTTTAATCGAGTCTTTTAGAAACAGCCGAAAATTATTTCCGAGTACATTAATTTTACCCAGGTAGTGCCAACAAAGCGGCTGCAGCTTCGGAAGGGCCTCTGGCCAGTCTGCGGGCTGGGTTTGTGTCGGCAGACAGAGAGGGGTGTCTGAGACCCACGGGCAGGCAGCAGCGAGTTGCCGGCTCTGGCAGCCTCGCACGCTGAGGCAGGCGGGCAGAGAAGGGCTTCGCCTTGGGGCCGTTGGGGAGGCTGGGAGGTTGGGTGCTTTGTACCTAGACAAGAAAATTCACCTCTGCAAAGGCTTATGAATTATTTATAATTTCCTTAAAGAGAAAACCAAACAGAAGGTTGTCATATCCTTAAGGGCTTTGTGAGTACTCAAATGAGTGTACACAGAATGTTCTAAGTGCGGGTTTCAGAAAATGCCCATGCCACAGGCTCCACAGAGCCATGCCTGCGTTAGTCACCAGAATCGCTCCCTCTCACGCCTGGGATTATTGCTGATAAGAGCAGTGCCCTGAGGAAACAATCTATAGCATTTCATACCAAGGCCATCATCAAAGCAGAAAGCCTTCACCTTTTGGTAACCTAGTGATAAGACTGTGGTTCCCGAAGCACCACATGGAGAAAAGCGACAGCATGAATATCACATAGAAGGAAGGAAAGGCTGCCTGTCTCAGGCTTGGCAGTATCTGTGTTTTCTAAGCTTCCTTGAAGCAGCTTTAGGCTTTGCTTTTGGTATCTAACGCATCACAGTCCTTAAAAGGTCCTTGCTTACTACCTAGAAATGTTCGGAAACACGGCAAACAACATTCAAAGCAATGTTTCCCCTGCAGACGTTCCTGCCAGCACCTGGCAGGCATCTGCTCCTTTCCCATCTAGGAGAGTGCTGCTTAAATTCACAATGCCAGGCTAACAAGATTTATCCGTTCAGCTCGGCAGCGCGCTGCTGGCCAGGCAAGGGCCTGAAGCCAGCGTAGCGGGTGGGGGGTTTCCATTCGAGGCAGGGCGGTTCCAAAGGGTAACTTCCACGCGCTGGGTGCAGTTTAATTTGCTCCCAGCACTCATCTCAGTAAGTGCTGCTGTCAGGAGGACCTCAACTGTCCGTGTGTGCACGCAAGTGCTAATGGCTTCGTGGACAAGCGAGCATGTTCCCCAATCTAATTAAAAGAAAGCTTTTTTTGCCAACTGTTTAGACCTCATAATTCCAGCGCATATAATCAGATTTCAAGACCCTCTATAGATTAAACTGTCTGGAGACTGAATCAGGGCAATCTAAATTTATGCCTGAAAATTAGTCTTACTCATTCCCATCTGCCACAGTGGAAAACCGAGAGTCTGTTTCATGAGGTAAAGCTCTTCCACCTCACCGGAGCAGGTGCTGGCGGGGCAGCACCACGTTGCTTTTAGCATTAGGATTTTTCTCGCTGGAGAGAGAGAACAGAACTTGTAGTTTAGGATAGCGGTACAAAGTATTCCTTTCAACAGATGACATGCCTGTCTATATTCAAGACAGAATGTTAAGAAGCAAAGATCATTCTTATTATACAACATTAATTTATTTTCTAGGAAGACAAATAAAAGGAACTATCAGTACTGTAAGCTGTGTCCAACTCACGCTCTTACGGAAGATGTTCACCATCTTTCTTGTGTAATCTCCAGCCATTCAGCAATTTTATCGAACCTTCTTCTGCTACAATAAAGTCTAAATATGTTTTATCTCTTTAAACTAGGATCAATAACTCTGTTATCGAAACACTGCTTCCCCGAAGGAGGCCAAATACTTAAACCAGACAAACAGTAAAATCCTCGTTCCCTGGAGTGAAATTTCACCCCATGAAATCCAAGTAGAGATCAGGATCGTGGGAAGTCATCTGCACGTAGATTCGTCGGGAGACTTCTGGCCCGATCCGCCGGGAAGTGGCTGTCACGCCGTCACCGCGGTGCACAGCGATGTTAGCCAGCATGTTCTCCCGCTCCTGCTCCGAGGAGCATCTGCTATAGGCCTAAAAGGAACAACGGTATCATCCATTTGCATCCGTGGCTCAAAAAAATAATCAAAGCTATGCACCTGTGGCTGCTCTACCCTTTCACAACGCACACTCATTTTTCACCTGTTCTGTCCCCAGATCTCACTCTTAGAGGCCGATGCAGAACCAATACTGCTCCCTCAGTAGTCAGCTCTGTAAAGCCAGAGCAAGGGGTGCCAAGCAATCAGTTCCTTCACTGCCTTACTAAACAGCTCACACAGAATCATTGTGTCAAATCTAATATCAACTAGATGATTTTTTCCACTCCTTACACTGGTCCACTGTCTGCACACAATGCTCGCTGTTCCCGAGGCACCCTTACCTGGTTCAGAAGCTGAGGAGACGGGTACGCAGACACAATAGCCTCAGCCATCTCGAAGCTGACCCGGTTAAATTGTTGTATCTGCCTCTTCCAAACTTCCAAAAGACCCTTGCCGGAACGATCGACTTTCACCCCTCTGCAATACCCCTCTAAGTAGAAGGAGAACCCCGTCTTCTCTCGCTCTCGCCTACGGAGAACAAAGGATGGGAAAGAAAATCATACAATGAGGCTATGAAGAAAATCCTGTCCCTGCATCTGTTGTCACATAGCCAGAGACAGAGAACCATTTCTCACCCGGTGCTGTTATAGACACCGCTGGCATCAAAACAAATGCTAAAAATTCGACCCTATTTGCTTTACGTGCATTACCAATCTCCTTGTTTAAGACCCAGATTTCCTACTGAAAAGAAACAATCCTGTATTTGGGAGCAATCCTGACACACGCCAACGTGCATACAAAGTGGTAAACAAGAATTCACTTTCTGTCAACCATAATAAAACACTTTTACATGTCATTTTTAACGACACCTCATTTCTTCTCGTGGCTGAGGTGTAAAACACAGCAGCTGCTGTGATAAGAATGCTAGGATTGTGTGAGACTGCACAAGATGGCTTTCTCAGCTATCGCTGTGCAACATGCTGCTGTCCTTCCTCATCAATGGCAACAGCAAAATGGTTCACTCTCAGTAACATCTCTCTTTGTTGCATACTGAAGAAGAAAAGCTGGTGCTGTAAGAGCCCAGTGCTACTGGCATTCCCTCCCCACTCCTAAAACCAGAGCTTTCCTTGACGTCAAGACCCCAGCATGAAACCAGGGTCTGTGCTCACCCCTCCCCTGGCAGGACACCAGTCTCCAAGACCTAACACTCTGTTGAAGGAGCTGCCTTAGCAGCTGCTCTGTCACCTGCTCCTTTAAAAATCATTATACTGAGGTATAGCCGCATACCTGCTGTTCCCTCCCAGCAGCTGTGAAAGCGCAGCCCCTCCAAAGATATGACCCAACCTCCTCTGCTTACTCACTTGAACGGTGCTTCAGCTACAGCTTTTGTGAACATGGTGGCATACTCTCCAAGCTCCTCCCAGCTCTCATAAAAGCCGACTGGAACTTGTTTGCTCAGCTGCAGATCCACCAAGGCCTGTAAACATCATTGGAAACAATAAATGGAACAATTCATCTTCTCACATCAAACCCCACTCTCGTCTGAAACGAAAAAAGGGTCATAACAACTTGCTATAAGACAAGAACACCCGCTCTCTCCCCATTTTGAGAAAGGTTAATTCAAGGCAGCCTGTCTCCTGCCAGTTAATATCAGTTTAGCGCCATTTCAGCTGCCGCAGCTCCTCAGTACCAGGCTCTCATTACACGCAGGCCACCCTGCCCGGAGCAGCACTGATGTGCTTTGCCAGCAGGCCACGACGGGCGAGAGAAGCTAACCGAGGCTGACATCAGAACCAAGGTGAACGAGATATGTCAGCCCGTGGGACAGCAGGCACGTACCCGAGCAGTGGGGAACTGCACCCAAAGAGCTCTGTCCACAGACACATGGACTAGTGTATGACTGGGTCAAATGATCAAACAACGGCTTACAAGAGACGATCGCTGCGTGCCTGTTTTAAAGGTACTCACTTCTTCCACGTCCATTCTGGTTATCTCCAGGCCAGAATCCTTAACTTTCTTGTTTCTCCGTTTTCCCTGTTCCTCTTCTTGGTTTCCACTTGCTGCTGCCTGTCGCAATCTGTTTTTTGACTGAACTCCGAGAGACCTAAGAAGAGCAAAGACTGGGAGTTCACGTTCTTCCCCAGGTATTTGCCATTGGTCACTGTGGTGACAGGCTGGATGGACCTTTCCTTCTGTTTCTATATAACAAAGAGTGGAGCAGCTCTGGGTGGGAACACCTCTTACCCTCCAGTCTTTGCTAGAAGGAATTAATGTAATCACCTACGGTACTTTTCAAGGCCAGAGACAACAGAAACGTTTGGAGGGAAGAAAGTTTAACCTGAAATAATTTTCTACTTCAGCTACTGCCAGTGCCAGAATTTTCCCAGGCATTTTCTCCATCACATAAGCTACAAAGCTCTGCAGGGTCTCCTCCTGTCCTTCTTTGCAGCCCTGGGACTCCTGCAATGATCAACAGAAGAAAGGAGTTAAACTATTCTGAGTTATACACACAAGCCCAGCAATCTATGCTCCGATTCTGCAGCTGGGTCTGCAGATGAAAAAATCTGTTCACACAGCTCTAAAGGGGCAAGCAAGCAATACTTGGTTAGTATAAAGTTATGGCAGAAAGAAATAAAAAATTAAAATTAAAAAAAAAAATAATCCCACTTCATCTGACAAAGTTATCTCTTAAAAAAATTCTGAAAAATTGTAACTAGGAAAGACAGCTTGTCAGAACTTTGCATTATACAACCCCATTGTGTTTGATTCATTAATGGCTTCTAAAACCAGATTTCTGGTTGACGGAAACCATGGCTCCATGCCACATCAAAACCTTCCTGCCATGACAGGGTGTTTGTCAGCATGAGGGACGACAAACACCACCCTCACAGCAAGGCATGTTCGAGCACAAAAGTCGTAAGCATTCTCACTTGTTTGTAGTTGCGAACCATGGACAAAAACTCCTCCAGGCGAAGCAGAATCAGGACATTTTGTTCTTCTGTCCATTCATCTCCTTCTTCCAACTGTCCAGAAACGAAAACAAACAGCTAGACCAACAGTCTGTTTATAATTGACTCACTCAAACTGCTGCTCCCACTCAGACCTCTGAGGCAGGGAGAAGATTAGAGGGTGTTTACTTGGGTTGCTAAATACAGTTACTAATGAATGCAAATAACAGAGGAAGAAAAAGGGCAAGAACATCAAGATTTTGCTCGCACACCTGAGATGACACAGTCTTTCTCCTCCAGGTGATGCTGCAGGGAACAGCCTGACTCTCAACCACACAGGAATAATTCTTCGCCTGCAAAGCACTAAGGATCTGTTTGCCACCTTCTACCTGTAAAAGGACTGAAATCGGTGCACGGGTCAGGCCTCCACAGCAAGAACTGACAGTCAGTATAAGGCAGATGCAGGCTGTGAGGACAAGTACCTGGATCTAACACCACCGTTATGTATTTCTGGCACTCCCCTGGCCGCTGAGCTTTCAGCATCTTGGCAAGGGCCCTCTTCCTCTCTTTTTCCTGCTCCTGCTGCCTCCTCCCTGCTTCTTGCTTCTTCCTACTCTGCCACGCAGCCTGGGAGATTGCCTTGCTTTTCTTCTGACTGTATTTTGTCTTCTTGGGAGGGGCGGATGTTTCTGGGCTTGCACTGCCTGCCAGGGGCCTACCAGGCTGTCCTGCGGACTCGGGCTGAAAGGCTGGCAGTGGGCACAAGGCGGTCCTCTCAGCACCACACCTGCCATTTTGGCTGCCACAAGACACTTTTCCAGACGACGCCAGGGCTCCCTGCGGCCATCCGCTGCCAGGTGCCAGCAGGTCAGCGCTAGCACAAAGGCCAGATCCGCCTTCTCCGTCCCCACTGCCCGTCTGGGGAGGCTCAAAAGCCGCCTGCCTCTTTGCTTCCACCCTCCTCTTGAGCCTCTCGGGCAGAGGGACGACGACGACCTCATCCTCCACCTCCTCCTCCTCCTCCTCCTCCTCC
>Ga0065711_1052069_pt1 | contig 10109 bp, 3 predicted proteins | sample Hoacrofraction12_FD_59098 | JGI IMG/M metagenome (GOLD analysis project Ga0065711, IMG submission 59098) | Hoatzin crop microbial communities from Cojedes, Venezuela - Epithelial fraction 12 v2 (version 2) | ecosystem: Host-associated > Birds > Digestive system > Esophagus > Crop | place...
TAAGCGATCCCTCACACAGTCCTCCTCGACCAAGGGAAAGTCGTCCTCTTTGTAGGCTTCTTCTCTTACCTCCGGGGCCTGGGATTCCTGAGGGCCAGTCTTAGCACTGAAGACTGAAGCAAAGAAGGCAGTAATAATGCTTAAATATAAAGCCAACTCTGAGCTTCCTGAGCTGACATGTTCCACTTGAGCTCCCACCCCACAATGTTTTCTTCCCCACAACCCTTTTTTTTTTTTTTCAGTAAGCTATTTTAAAAGTGAACATTCACAAACTTTAACAGCAGAAGTGCAGATCGTAATACTGCACAATTAATTCAAATCAGAACAATTAAGGTTTTACAGTTACCTTCATGCTTCAACGTTACCTTGTGGTTGCTTTTAAAAATGAAACAGGAAGACGCTGCATTTTTAGAGATTCACCCACCTTCCTTCCACCTTCCTTTTAAGGTGGACAGTGATGGAATACAAGACAATGGACTGTCAATACAATTAACTTTGCATGCGATGTTACATCTTGCAAAATCTTCCTGAAGGAAACTATTTCAGTTGGTTTGGATAATTCATGGGAGCCAGTATCTAACCAAAGGAATGCAAGCAAAGGTTATGAAAACAACAGTGCTAAAGTCTGTAGTAGACCTTCTCAATTAAAGTCTTCATGAAAACAGATGCAAAAATGTACGCAATTTACATCACAAATATAAATCTCTTAGGTGAAAGTGCTTGCAGCTGACTAATGTAAACTTGACCCATGCTGCTATATGATAAGGACTGCCAAATGACAATGTAATGCTTGTCTGTCATATGACAGTTATTTTCAGCAAAGTAAAACTAGTTTCGTATTTCTAGTAACAAATTCATGGTACATAATTCTAGACTGCTTCAGCTGAAAACCATTAGCCCTGTTTCAAATTTTCAACTCCTACGGAGAATTTTGTAGTCACATCACGGTGTAGCGGACAAAAACTTTGTGCAATGATTCATTTTACGGGAATGCTCCTCTTCCAAAGGTTATTTATATAACAGGAGTTCCATTTGAAAAATCATATGTTTTAGCAATTTGCTGCACAGAATTTTAATACTAGCTATTTAGCTGACAGGCATATGAACGACTTACAAAGTCTCACTACCTCCCACGAAACACCACTCTAAAGATAGCCATGTTCCCTTTTTTTTGCTAGTACACTTAATAGTTAAGCAAATACTGGTAGCATATGCAGAAAAGGTTTCTTCCCATTTGTAAGTCACAACTGGAGTCTGAAGGCTAATTTAAATGATATCTTAAAACAAAAACAAAAATCATAGAATAATTCAGTTTGGAAGGGACCTCCGGAGCTCATCTGATCAAACCACGCACTAAAAATACAGCCAACTTACAAGATGGATCAAAGTACTGAGAGTTAATACGTTCAGTGATTAAGTATGTTAATAGCTCTGTTGAAATGTTGTAAAATAACTTGGATGTGCAACTTGACATTATAAACTGTTCAAGTTCAAACTTTGCTTCCCCACAAAGACACCTCAGCAGTGTTATTTGCCACCTCTTTCTAAGAAGGCTCTCTTCATGCAGGCTGGTGTTCCATTTCACTTTAAACCTGACCACAGGCTTCCATAACCTGCTTTTTGTAGGCACTAGCACTTGCATGGTTGCCCAGTAAACTAACTCAAGGAACTGATCCAGCTGAACACTAAACCTGGCAAAAAACTTACATTTAGGTGGCCAAGTAAATCCTAATGCTGGCACACGCAAGCAGTGGGAAAACGCAACTGCATGCAGAACATCCTTTTTGTCAAGAATGCACATTTATTTTGTTTTGAAACTGCAGAATCATTCTCTTTCACTACTAAACTCCCTGATTCTCTCTGCAATAAGCATATTTGAATGAAAAGCCTACAAATAAAATTTAGGGATGCTACTCACGCATATTCTTATGAATAAGGAACCATTAGTAGGAAGAAGCTTTACAATTCTCACTGCTCCTCTAACTTTTAACAATATCACAGGAAGCACATAGAGAGAACGAAACAAACCAACCAACCAAAGAGGCTGCACCATTTAAACTGCAAAGAAAATAAGAACTCCACCAGTCTAACAAAGACTGGTACATGAAGGTTGGTAGAAGGTATTGGGAATAAAAAACTAGAAGCAGGTTGGGGATGGGGATCAAATGACTGCAAGAAGGCTGAGGAGCACCTCTCTTCCTCCCCCTCCCAGGCACCATACCAACAGGATTCAAGAGAAGATGGGACACAGTTCTTCATCTGCACGCCGACATATAAACAGAGACTATACAGGACTATGATAAAGGAAGAAGGGATCAAAACAAAGTATCTTGAGAAGCTGAGGTAAATGGAATGGATTTAGCAAGGCCGGTGTACTTGTTGAACATATGCCCCCAAAGTCAGGAAAGTATTCAGGATTCTCGAACCTCACTTCTGTAATGAAACTTCCTTATAAAGCAAGTTTAATCTGGACTACTTCTAGCCAATACAGAAGAAACCTACTATTGCTATCAGTTACTCCACTACCTGACACGGCAAGTATAACCTCACTTTCCAGGCCTGACAATGATCCATTTTGTAACTGTAACTTCTCCTTTGACTGCCAGCTAAGAAAAGTCAAAAAACTTACATTAAAAAGACAATAAAAGGAACAGCATATATGAAATCAAAACACAGAGAAGGTGGCAAGCATCAGAAAAAAAACAAATTTAAGTTGGTTCTTTATTTAAAAATATACACACATCTTTCATTACACTATCATCTTTTCCTACTTGCCCCAAAAGAACTTTAGTTTCATCCAGTGAGAAGTCTAGGCTTCCTCAAGAAAGGTATTAAGACTGTCTAAGAAATGCAAGTGCTGTCCAGATCCTCTCTTTCTTCTGTTGCAAAATGAGAAAAGCATTTGATGCATGGCAAACGGGACTGAAGAAGGGTCCTGGGTCAGTTCATGCCACCCAGGACAACTACAAACTCTGTCAAACACATCAAGCTGGCAGCAGGCTTCCACCATTTCACACATAGTAATTTTTAGTAAATTCTTGATTTGATTCTTCCTTCTTATTCCTCATCAAACATTTTCTTTCTAAACTTTATAGCACTCTCTCCTCATTCAACTGAAACAGATCTTACCCAGAAATAGCCAAGAGCCACATAAGCCAAAAGTTATATAAATGATAAAATGCCAGACCTCCCTAAATAGTTTTCATAATTTACTTAATTCAAGTAGTTGTTTAGAATAAAAAACACGTTCCTCTCTTCTTATCAAAATACTGTTTCCCCACTGTTCTTACATTCAATTGTACAGCCTTTATATTCGACTGTATATCCTTTATTTTCATTAACTGTTCACAAACACCAGACAAGGACAAGAATTTAATTTTCTTCTTTGAAGTGGTGCAGTATTTCCCCCGAACATGCAAAAGCAAACTTACACATACTACATTTGAAATTCTGCTGGCCTGTCAAGCTAGGAACACAAAACTTAGAAGCTGGCCACTGCTATGCCACAGCAAAGCTCTAGAGCTGCTGGTGGGGTGTCCAGCAGTCTAAACTTCCTTAGGAAAGGAAGGACTTAATTAGTATTGTCCAGCAATAATGAAAAAAAAGGAAAGATGACACTTCACAGGTGAAAAAAACTCTGTATCCAAACTACCAGTGTCTCATACAAAATCTCTTATTTCTGTAATCCTTTCAGAAGAATCACACTCTTCTATTGATTCCCTTGTATCTACATGTCAAAACTTACAAAAGCAATGGCATAGGTTAATTTATAACCCATTAAGTACTGCTTTTGGAATCTGATAGACTACTATAAGGCTCTAACAAACTGGTTTCAGACACTACAGAGGATATTTAAAAATTAGCATTCTTCTGAAACTTCGTATTTTAAAATAAGTTTTAAAAACACCTTCCACAAACCCATAACTCAGATTCAGTACCGGCATATGGTCAGCACAAAATTGTTGCGAAGCCTGAAAAAAGTTATGCTAAAAGCAATTTCAGCTATTAGAGAACCTTTTCAGTTCTACAATTAGTGACGATTTGATAAATGGGAGATAAATAATTTGATTTATATTGCAGTTTAAGCCAAAGATTTTGATCTTACCAGGAACAAAACACTGCCTCTTCTTTCATTTTAAAAAGCAAGAATGGGACACCAAAGAATTATTTTGAATACTTAAAATATCTAGAACAGGCTTTTATTACTAAAAACTACAATGAAAATGTTTTGAGAATAACCCTGACTCCTCTTCCTATTTCCCAGCAGGCTCTCAATGTGAAAAAAAAAAATAAAAAAAAACTCAGAATGCATATCCAACTACACTCTGTGATGTGTCAACAATCTCAAAAAGTCGTGGGAATTCAAAGTGAGAAGAATCTTGCAGAAGCAGCAGAAAAGGTTGACTGCTACTCTAGAATTTTTCTTCCATAAAACCTCAGTCTTTATTGACAACATCTTCATGACTCCCACATTTTCAAACACAGTTAAAGCTGGGCCAGCCCTTATATGCAAAATTATTCAGGCATGGAAACAACAATAGCAGACTAAAATGAAAACTAAAAAAAAAAAAAAACACCACCCACAACTAAAAAGACTTGTACACATCTTCCTTAGTTATTCACACAAACAGCACATTTAAAGAACATATCTGCAATAGTCCCAAAAGTCAGTAGTAACTTTTATGTAATACCAATGTGTTATATGAAAAAAAGAATGTATTATACATACATATTCAGAAGGCCTGTGGCACCTAAAAACAGTTCAAGAAGCATACTAACAGTTTCAGGCTAATGTTTTTCTTTAGCAGTTTGACATCATGGTCATAAACATCAGTTCATCATGTGGCTTTCTACCATAAATATTCTGGAAAGGGATCTTTACATATGAATGACATACTGATGCTTACCACATTACTACATGAGACAATGTATTATGTGACAGACATCATCTCAGCACAGTTTTAACACACTAAATTTGAAAACTTTATTTGAGAAACAGGAAACTGATCATTTGTTCAACCTAAATGCCTTTCTTCCCACTCTGGTTCTCCATTCCTAAAACCTTTATTCATATGTCTCCTGACTATGGGGTACTCTTGGAAGGTCACCCAGGTTACCTTCTTAACTACAAGAAGTAATACTGAATTAAATTAAACTTATTCTTTAAAAAGAACACATAATAAAACAAACTCTAACCACAAAAAACCCATACAACCCACAATATACATACATATGTGGACATACACTATGAGGCACCCAGAACAGAAGGCAGTTTTGAAAAAAAATAATCAGGCAGAAGAAGGATCTGGACTTCAGTTGTTACGTACTCACAAGGTATTATTCTATTCTTACTGACACCCCTTCACACTTTCCAGAGGCAGGCTTGCAGCCTGGAGTATATGGCCATCTGCAGTACTAACTATATAAACTGACTGGATCCAGCTTTGCATTAAGTAGCCATACATGGAAGTAATTTTTCTTATAAATCACTCCTCGGTAAATTCGATCTAACATACTCAACTAGCATTTGGAGAGAGGATCATAAGAATGTGTCATAATGCCTCACAGCCTTCCTTTTCATATTTTACTACGTTGTATAAAAACCCACTTATGATTCCTACAGCTACAGTAATAAAAGCATTAACCGAAGGTATAATTAGAAGTTAAGCAGAAGATCTTTTTGTTCTATGGCAATAAAACCCAAACACTGCATTGCAGAAGTACACTTGTTTATCAGGTTTACCAGGTACATACTTAACATCCATCAGCAGGGATAGCTTGAAGATTCCTGTCTTGAACTATCAGTCTAAGACCCAGTTACCAAGTTTGATTCTACGCTATTAAGAAATCTTCATACCAAAAACACATAAGGGCGTAACCACCTCAACCTTCTCTGTAGATGTCACTCAGTATAGGATATAACCCTGCAGTTAGAGCTACCTAACCGCTTTTCTTCCACAAACATACTGGGTCTGCCTTCCCAGTATCGGTAAATACCAAAATCTTCACTGTTCTAAACACATCACTGGAGTACTTGACAAACACAAAAATACATGTATGCGTATTTTATTCTAGCACATGTGATTAAATAAAAATAGTTTCATAGTTATAAATCACAATTTCCTTTTTCAGACATGTGCTCTGAACTCTGCTTTTACTCTGAAAGGTTCCTCGTCCCTTAAGCGCTAGCAGTTTGTTCAACACTCAACACTTCAGCTAACATTGCAACTACCACTGAAGTCATGTGCTACTGAACATCACCATTGCAAAAACACTCAGCAAAACGTGGGTGGGTAACTACTTTATTGATTATTGTAGCTATACATCAGTATCTAGTAAAAAGGGTACATGCTGACATTATCTCTCCCCGACAGGTGCAGTGGTCATAAAGCAGTTCAATGGCCATTCACAATACTCACAGTCTGCAAGAATTTCATACAGCTTCCCAAGAGAAAGAAGATCTACCAGATCTCTTTACAATAGGACTGTAAATCAGTTTAGTTTAAAAGGTGACTGAACACCTATTCACATTTAGGTAGATTTTTCTCTTTTACCTTACGTAGATGAGAAAACAAAACAACAAAACCAAAACCCTAACAGTCACTCCAAACTAGAGCAGAAACTCAAGCGAGCCTGTAGGACCCAAAATGCTACAGCAGACTTGTAATTAATGTTTTAATATGGCATTACTTTTACTACAATGATGTACAGTATTTCAGTTTCTGTATAATACATGGTTAGGAATACAAAGAAAATTGTCTAAATCTGTTTTCAGAATCAATTATTTAAAAACGCTAAGGTTTATTCCTATTTCGAATTGTCCTGATTGCTGACAGAGTGCACACAGATACAGCTCCTGGTACCAGGCCAAATTTACAACTGATTCGGGGGAAAAAAAACATCAGCATGGCTTTTTATCTGTATGTTGAAGAAAGCAGGAGACAGATTCACTTATCCAAAAGGATGTCGAAAATGATATGTTGGCTGGCATGTTATAAAAGTCACATTAAGCAACCAAAAAATCCCTATAGTGGCAAAACTACACTAACTTTTTTGGTTGTTCTGAGAAAGAAAGAAGCGAAATTGTTATACCACTTAGATTATGAAATTTCATTACTGTTTAAAAAATAAAAGGCAACATGACACCTGGCCTTTAAAAATTGAGAATCCTGGTTTCCTACCTCCGTCTAAGTAGTGATACTTAAATTGCCACCTTCCTGATATATGTTTGCATCTTAACTACATTCATTCCAGTATAAAATGTATCTTGTCTATAAAAATGTTGCTAAGAAAGGTGAAATGTCAACCTTATTTAAAGACCATTTTGTTCTCCAATCCTTTCTCATTGTAAATTCTGCTGCCTAGTTTTAAATGACTTGGAAAAGCACCCACCTCTGCTCCTTCCCACCCCATATAATCAGTGACATCTTCCAAACACACAGAAGAGCGATAACTACATGTTAGCAAGTCTGAGTACCGATGTTCTTCTTTAAAACAGTAAACAAAGTATTTTTTAGCACATACATGTTTCTTTTAAATAATTCAGTGTTGACATTTTAAATACCATATCTTGTATTCACATTGAATTAATTCATTTTACATGCACAGTACAGAATATTCCTATTGTATAACCACCTGCTTACAGAACAAGTAACTCTAGGAAACGAATAATTAACATTACGAACTCTAGTGTGATAGCACAACAGTATCACTTTCAAATAGTAACTGAGCATACTGCCAGCAGAAAAATCTTATTTCATTACTCCTGCAACAACCATGTTCTTAAAAATACATAACTCAATGCAGTATTACTGAATACTTAACATGAATTGCTAAAGCAGCAATCAATCCCAAGGTAGGTGAGAGGGAAAGAAATCTCACCTTATATACACTGCTGCTCAGCTCAAGTTCTTTTCCAATCAATAGGCCATACAAAATGGGGTTTGCGATGTTATGCAATTTTAGCTGAAAAATGGTTTATTACATCTCAGTTTCAGTCCCAGAAGGGGGAAAAATTTCATACATTTAAAACAGCACTGTCCTACTCAAGTAATTTAAAGTTGACTTCTCTGTCCAGAAACCAAGGGAACATACTCCAGCTTGGAGTTCACAGTGAGATGGATAAACTGGATACCTATTAAAGAGATGTCAGGCCCCGTATACTATCCAGTAGCTCTTTTTTGAAACATCATTGAAATCCATGAATCTCCAAGACAACACACACATAAAGCAGAAGGAAGGAGAACAGCAGTTTTCCAAGACATATTACAGAGGCAGCAAAAAGACTCACATAAAGCTTAACAACTATGACAGCAGACACTGAAGATCACTTTTGATTTAAGTGGGATTTCAGTGGGCCTTCACTTCCCAGAAGACTACTGTTTTCTAGATTGCATTCCATCTGGAAGCTACATTTATTTGGAAGTATGATGCTTCCAGAATACAGCATATATGTCAGCATAAAGAACCAAGACCTTTAAAATTTAAGAACATGATTAAAGAGGGAAAACGAACAAACAAACAAAATCACAAAAAAACCCACCAGTGATTTACAACACATCTGCCAACTGGTGTATCAGAAGGTCACACTTTTGCGGAAACCCTGTATATCGATCAGTTGCTTTCTCATATTACCATAGCATATGCAGGTGTTTGCAGCCAGCACCTATTGCTGTCTAGGATTTTTTGCCTCTGACTTCAGCCAAGAGGCCTCTTTCTAAATCTTTAGTTATTTGGACAACTCCACACAGGAGCTGATTGTCATTTTATCAAAGGTAACAAATTGTGACTTAAAATAAAATTTACACATAGCACTAAGCTTGAATATCTCCTGCTTAGTTACCAGCAGATAGTTACCATATACAACCCTCCACAACAAATCTAGCTTAAATTAACTAATTTTAAATGCATGAAATCAGAACACTTCCATTATAATGCCGCATGATTACACGGGGAAAAAAGCTAACGTAAGAGCTATTAACCACACTGTTTAAGACTCACACCTCAGCTTCAAGCAGTAAAACCACCTCATCTCTCTTGAACACTGTCCTCATTTTTACCACGATCTTCCCCTAGAACTTGGGTAAAAGACACCAAGAAACAGAAGTAAAGACGACGCCCATCTCACACCTGCACACTACACACACACACTCCAGATGCCTGGAACTCCTGTAACTTCCTTAGCAGAGCTAGGACAGGTCGCATCAGGAACAGCAATTTGATCACATGAAAACAGTAACTTGGATATTTACCATCGCAACACTGCTCGATGCACAGTCACTGCAAAGAGCACCTAGCAGAGATGTGGATGGCTGCTGCTGAGGAGCAGAGAGCAATCAGCAAAGAAATCACACGGAAATATTTAGCAGCAGCCCTGAAGACTTCAGGTACAGGGACCAGGAGAGCAGCAAGCTCTGCGCAGCAGGTCAGCAGGGTAGACCTGGACACACGGCGGCCTGGGTGAGCACCGAGGCTCTCGGGTGCCTGGCTGTCAGCCCTGTTTAAAAAACTATTCATCTTCCAAAGCAAGCATTACGGAGAAAAAGTATTCAACTTCGAAGCTGAGTTTCAGCTAAAAAAATAAATAACAAATAATGGCAGTTCTAACGACTTAACAGAAAGTCTGAAACTTTCAAAGCAGACTCCACTTCCGAAGCAAGCCTTTTAAAGCCAACCACAGCAACGCACAGGTGAGGCCACCACGGCACCTTTACCTCAGCCCTCACGCCACGGCCCTGAAACACCACCTCCTTTTTCCGTCACCCCCTACTCAGGGATGCTTCACTGAAAACTGTGAAACCGCCACGACACCGATTCTGTCCGCCTCTAATCTCAACTTTTTAAGCGCAGGCTCCTGCCCGAGTCGGGGAGATCCGAGCGTCGCAGAGACCTCGCTACACCGAGACGTGTGCGTCACCGCGGGGGACAGAACCCCAAACCCTGAGGTGAAGTTGATTTCTGGGAGGGAAAGCCCGGCCGCGTCAGGCTCAGCGCTGCCGCGGGGCTGTCACCGCACGGCAGCGGCGCCGCGGCCGCCCCAGCTCTGCAGCCGGTGACCACGGGGCCGCCCGCGGGGAGAGGAGAGGCCCCGCCGCCGGGGGGAGGCCCCC
>Ga0065711_1052070_pt1 | contig 10108 bp, 15 predicted proteins | sample Hoacrofraction12_FD_59098 | JGI IMG/M metagenome (GOLD analysis project Ga0065711, IMG submission 59098) | Hoatzin crop microbial communities from Cojedes, Venezuela - Epithelial fraction 12 v2 (version 2) | ecosystem: Host-associated > Birds > Digestive system > Esophagus > Crop | place...
CACCAAGCAGGTGATGCCACCCCCAGCCCTTGTGCTGTCCCCACGCCACCACTAAGGTCACCCCAAGCCACTGTGTCATCCCTGTCCCACTTCCAAGAGCATCCCATGCTAAGGCCCCGTCCTTGGGTGTGTGAGAAGGGAGGGTGGCCGGTCCCCTGCGGCTGGCTGTTGGTGATGTGCCACTGGCCCAGGAGCCATCTCTGGGGCTGGGACACTGCGGGAGAGTCGCTTCCTCCAGGGGCGACACAGGGTCACCTCCGCGCCGGTGACACCCTGTGATCTCCCGTGGGGAAATCCTGGAGCCGCTAAAGCAGAAGCGTGCCGGGGTGGCCAGGTGTCCCGGGACGTTTCGCTGGGCGGATGGAGGACGGTGTTGTTTTGCGAGCGACTGGCTGTTCGGTGGCACTGTGAAGGCGCAGCCAGCTAGCGCTGTCACCCGTCACGCTGCCCTACTTCCAGCAGCCTGGAAGTTGTTGTTGCATCAGCTTTAATCCCGGGTCACAGTCCTGACTGCTAGGGAATGTCACTTTTTATGTGGCTAATTCTGCAGCTGACTTGAGTTAATTTTGTTCTTGCTCGATTGTTCGGGGTGGTGGTTTTTCCCCAAGGCTGTATCCTGCTGGTTTAGGATTGCCTGGGTAGTGAGCGCTCTGATGTTGAAGCGTGCTTGATATTTAGTGTAATTTATATTTATTGCGTGAGTCTACAGGGCCGGAGAACAGCTCCGTTTCCGTTTCACCTTCCCAAGCTGTCTGGAGGTGAAATGTCCGAAGTACGTGGCTGCTCTTGGTGGCTTTCACACGTGTGTTCCTGCCTCTCCCCGCTCGGTGGGGACCAGCCGTGGGACCCTGCTCCCAGCACCGTCGTGACGACTGAGGATGTGTCGCCTTCAAAGTGAGCCGTACTCCAGCCCCCCGTCAGCGGGGACCGGTTGTGGGTTTTGGAGAGCTGCTCAGCAGCTGAGGAGGCTCGAGTGCGTCGGAGCGACCAAGCGCAAATCCTGCTGATTTACGCTTGGATCCTGCGTCTTATTTATGTCTGGGTAACGCTCCTGAGTGTTTCCAAACACCCAGGACTGTGCAAGGCTGCTCTCAGGCCGGGGTGGTGTTGTTAAAGGGGCTTCCCTGGAGCACAGCGTAAGCCCCTGAGGGTCCCAGCTGTGTAACCCGGAGGGGTCCTCCAGCCCCGCACCGACCTGCGAGGCAGCTGGACCACGACCTTTGCGGCTGGTCGGGGTGAGTCTTTTGAGCAAGACCCTGAAATCCAAGGTTGCATCTGTTACGGTTAACTGTGGCCTCCTCCTCCTCCTCCTCCCCCGAATGGGTGTCCATCAAAGGTCCCCGGCTCTTGCACTCGTCCGAGGAGGCAGCATCCCTTCCGCCGAGCACCCGGCTCCTCGCCCCGTGGCACGGCCGGGCTCTGTGCGGAGGTCGGCTGATGGCGGCGGCGATGAGCTCTCGCCAGCCTTGTCCCGAGCCTTTCCCGGCATCAGCACTTTTCTTTGTTGAGCGTTATAAGGGCGCCTGTGTGCGCTGATGGCGCTGACATTTAAAAGCAGAATTTGGGAGTACAGTAAAAACGCATGTGGTCGTTGCCTGGATCCCCCTTTCTCCAGGCGGTTGGTTAACGTGGTGCTCCTGTTGTTTTCTTCTCACTTCTCTTTACTTTTCAGATATAGTTAAAAATTCCTGATCATGGTGCTGTTTGCTTCTCCCCCCAGCAGTCCAGGTGGCGTGTAACTGGGTTAGCGCTGCTCTGCCTGGGTCCCTCAGTATTTTCATGTGAATTCTGGAGCTGAACCGTGCTGCGGCCGTGGCTGAAAGCGGTCCGTCTCCAGCCATTTCACCGTAACCTACGGCAGCGCTGTCTGGACAGCAAGCGAAGGAGAGCTGAATATCGTTTTTATGGGAATTACCAGGGAGAGACAGCGGTGTCCTTTAAGCAGCTTGCGATTAATCTGATTTAAAGCAAGGAAATCTGCAAGATGCCTGTTTGCGGCTATTGCGCGAGAGCGGCGCGTGTGACAGCCAGATACATGATCCTGGCATCTGAGAGCCTGTGCCAGCTCACCCGGGACCAACAAAATCTGAGCGTCAGCGAGCAGATGGCTAGAAACGAAGCGTGGAAAGGACGAAAATTCCTTTCATCTTGGCCGTCACCTGTCCCTGTGGCTAAACACGCAGCTGGCCTCGCAGCTGAGTATGTGCGGTGCCGCGCGTGGCTGTGCCGGGAAGTGGTCGGGGTGTGCCGGGGCGCGGCGGTGCTTCGGTTGGGTGCTGGCTCCATCACCTCCCTTGCGCACGAGCCTGCGGCGAAGGGTCCGGTGCTGCGGGTCGGTACCCACGAGGAGGGGGTGAGCTGAGCGGGCAGGAGGCGACTGTGCCAGTGACCGAGAGGAGGAACGCGGTGATGCTCGTCGGGAGGTGCTTTGGCCCCAGCACAGAGGTGGAACAAACTCAGCGCTGGGTTTCACCACTTTGCCCTTGGGAAGCGGAGAAGGAGGCCGGCTCTGCATGGAGCTGGGATGCTGTGGGTGTCTCCTGAAGCTCCTCTGGAAGGCTGCTGGGTTTGGGAGCCCCTGGCCTGCCCTGTGCAGCGCCCTGCACCCCAGAAATGCGAGCTCTGGGGTGGGGAGCGCTGGCATAGCTGGAATAGTCCACGATGGCATTGGCTGGTGGATCTGGTTACAGCAGGATGCTGCGGCTGCGAGCTGTGCCGTAAATGAAATTCCCAGCCCTCTATTTAGCTGGAATTACAGTTTCTGTCGTGGAAAGCTCCTGGAGTCACGTGGGCTCTGCTGCTCGCCCCGGCACACTGCCTGCGCTCATGCCTTGGGAAATGGGAAGGGAGGCTGCCGGCAACAGCGGGGTCCCTGCCTGGGGGTGAGCATGGAAGGGCAGCGGTGTCGGCGTGTGCACCGAAGGGCTGAGATGGGGAAGGTGCCCTGGGGCGTCTGGAGTCTCCGGGGCATCAACCACCTCATGCCTGTGTTCCGGCTGGGGGCTGGATTGCTGTGGATGTCGTGCTGGGGGCTGCTGGCGTGGTTTGGGTAAAGGCAGGGCTATTCTTCCTCCTCCGTCCCTGCTTTCAGCTCGTGATGCTGGTGGAAAATACGTGATACTGCAAAAGTGACGTGTCTGTCCTGGAGAAACTGCTTTGGGATGGGGCAACACTGTGGGCAGGGCTCTGTCCTGCTGCCCTGAGCCACCCTTGGACCCTGCTGGTTCCTCGTGCCTTTCTTGGAAAAAACCCTGAAACCCCAGCAAAAGGAGGATGGAAAATAGTGAGAAAAGTCCACAGTTTATCCCAGTGCAACTCTCTCTGTCTGGGGTGGGTCGCGCGTGCAAGAGGTGAAGGAGGCGTGATCCCACAGCGCGCAGGAAGGTGAAGGGTTGCGTTGTCTCTGCAGCCATTTCCCCTCCTGTAGCACCCGGAGGGGATCCAGGAGTTGGCGCCGAAGCGAGGAGGTGCGTGGGTGGGAGTTGTCTCTCCCCGAGACCCCGTCTCCCACCTCTGCGTCCTCGTGTTTGTTTTTTTAACTTTTACTTCATCACATTTCCCCACAGTTGGAAGTGTTTGTTTGGCTCTGAAGATGCTGAAAGTTCCCCTTCTGGCTGGGGAAGGCCAGGCAGAGTCTCAGTGTTTAATTTGAGCTGCTTAGGCAAGGACAAAACCGCAGCGTGTGTGCGTGTGTGCGCCTGCCGGGGACCTTTGAACCGTCTCCATCTGCTCTGGGGCCCGGCGGTGTTTCGGGAGGTGGCTTTTCTCCACGCACCCTCCTGATGGCAGGGTGACAACAACCCCTGGGTGACGTGGGGCCGCCTCCCCGGGGAGCGGTGCTGCCCGAGCTGGGGTCTGCAGGGTTAACGCTGGTGCAGGTTGGCACTGTTAAAGAAAATCATAAATAAATGCAACAGTTCTCGAGGTTAGAAAGCCTTTGAGTAGAACGGTTGCTGTTTAAAAGCACAGCTTTTAAATCAGAGCAGTAAGTGCTGGTATTTGGAGTAACTTCCATGCGATGGGCAATAGATGGGCTTGTAAAGCAGCTGGAAGAGGAAAGGGAAAATCTGTGACTGGCTCTGCCCACTGGCATCACCAGGATCTCCTCTCCGGGGCAGAGCCGGCAGCAGCCACAGCATCTGCCAAGTGGAGAAACAGCCCTTCCAGGCACCAGCACCCTGCAAACGCTGAGCAGGATGGACGCGCGGTGGGACAGGGGTCCCTGTCCCTCTCACTGGGCCAGGGGATGGTGGGTGAGCTGGTCCCAGTGGGCACATCTGTGCCGCTGGCAAGCTGCCGTGGCTGGGTCTGGCTTTCCCCTGCCCTGCTCCCCTCGGCCGTCAGCTCTCGCGTCAGCTGAGCGTGGTTGCAGTTGGAATCTGGCTGCTGCCCAGCATCATGAACCTGCATCCCCTCTGAATCAGATCCTCCAAACTGGTATGAGCGTTCCCGCGGCGGCTTCCTCCTCTCCCCTGGCATGGCTGCGGCATCTGCTCTTGCCGGCCCAGAGATGCTGACATCTCACCTGCGGAAGGTGGATCTGGCTGCAGCATCCCCGCGTGTCCCCGCGTGCCGTCAGCTGAGCGCGGTCCCACTGGCTGGGTATTTGCCCCGCGGCGTTTGGGGCAGAGACGATGCTGAGCTCCCCCCGCTCGGCAGCGTTCGGGCGGTGGGCAGCCCTGGTGCCCTGCGCGAGGGACGGAGGGGACGCAGTTCCCCTTTCGGTGCCAGCGGTGCCGCAGGCTGCGCCCACTGCGGCGGCGAGCGCTTCGGCTCGGAGGTGGCCCCCAGGCGCCCCTGGCTTGGTGCAGCGGTGGCCGGTTGTGGGGCGGTCGGTGGTCCCCAGGCAGGAGCAGCAGCAGGACACGCAAGGAGCCCTCATTAGGTGGCTGGCTACAGCCAGAAGTGCCCTGCGGGGCCTGAATACATTTGCATCGTAAGTCTATTGAAATCTGATTTGGGGTGGGTTTTTTCCCCCTGGAAAGAGGCTTCTGTGCAGCGGGGCCCTTTGTTCGCTGGTTCCTCCTCCCCTCCTGCCCAGCGCGGCCAGTGATGCTGCCAGTTGGGATCCCAGCGGATGGCTCTGCTCTGTCTTCTGCTGGATGCCGTCTGCTGCGTCTGACCCTGCGGCAGCGAGCAGAGGGAGACGCTTTCCCCCGTGCTGGCAGGGGATGAATATTCCCTTGGGTTAGAGAGGGGAGCCCGGTTTGGCCAAGGCAGCTCGCTGAAGCGTGCATCCATCCCGGGAAAACCGCACCTGTCCTCCCAGTTCGTGGCATTGCTGGGTTTGTCCTCCCGCTGAGGTCGGCCGGAGCAGCCGGAGGGAGCACACGGATCTCTCGCTGCATCCCCAAGAGATATTTTCAAATAGATTTGACTTTCCCACTCCTAGTTGCTTTATCAGTGTTTGCTAAGCAGGATAATTTGCATATGTAGATCAGTAGCAGCAGCACTTCTTGGCTCTCTTGGCTGGAGCTGGGGAGTAGAGCCTGGCCAGCTTAGGCAGAATCGCGGAGGATGTCCTGCAGATCTGCCCCGAGATAAGTCCCAGCTGCAAAGTTCAGGGATTGAGGATCAGGCAGATGGGGAGACCTTTGTGCTCAGACCGGGGCTTTCTGCCATGGGCAGTTTTTGTTCCGACGCTGCGAACCAACACCTCTTCCTTCTCCTTCTCAGGTCCTTTGGTCGGGAAGCAAACGTGGCCGAGCCATCTCGGCAGCGCTGGCACCAGGGCTGGGTGGGAGAGGAGCAGCGTGGGGCTGCCGTGCTGGCAGCTACAGCCATGATCTCCTCCTCCTCAGAAGAGAGATGCAATACGATAGCTGGGACAGGCCTTCATCTGATATTAGAGGCTTTTTCCTCCAAGCTGCTGCCACCTTTCTTTCCTTCTCTGTCTGGTACTTTGAGAGGCCAAAGGTGCTGCTGCTGCGGCTGGGTCTCTGTCCTGCTCTCCACGCTTACTGAGAGGTAACTGCCTGGCTCTGGTGCCCTGCTCGGCTCCCCGAGGGCAGGAGGCTCTGGGCAGCTGCCCTCTGCTCCGGGCACCTCTCAGCCGTGCCCCAGGGCTGCCAGTGGAGCTTGGGGCCGATGCAGTGCTGGATTTGGGGTTTCTGTCCCGCAGGAAAGCAATACCCGGGGAGTTGGACTGAGGAGCGACGTGTTCGGGACACCCAGTGGGAAGTATCTGCTGTGCGCCTCAGTTGGGAGGGTGGAAACATTCTCATTTATTCCTCTTTTCCCTTGGTAAGCTCTGGCAAGGGATAGCTGCAGCTCTGCACCAGCGAGGGACAGCCCAGACCTCCCGGAGAACCCAGCACAGTGGGCGCCGGAGGAGCTCAGAAAGCCGGGCTCTCAGCTGGCATCTCCCACCACAGCCCTGCGCTCTGCAGCCCTGGCTGTGTCCCTGCCGTGGCTCCAGGACACGTAGGCTTCACCTCTCCCATCCAAAGGACTCTGGCTGCTCTCTCAGTCCTTGTCTAACCCTCTCCTCCTGCACTCTCCCCCGAAAACACCCATTTTGCCCCACACCAGTGCTGGAGGTACAGGCGGCTCCAGAGCTGCTCCCTGGGTGCTGCCAGCCCCCAGTGCCCGCTGCCAGCCCCAGCCCGGCCCTGGGTGAGCGCAGAGGCTCGTGTGCCGTGGCTGGAGGAGCCTCTTGCACAAGAGTCCAGAAATAGCGATGCGTGGGCTGGTGGGCAGGGGCTGGGCAGAGGCCAGGCAGACAGCCAGACACCAGGCAGGCTGTGCGGGGCCGGCCGGTGGCGGGGAGGGACGGCGGGACTCGGCTTTCGGCTCTCGCCGCAGGGATGCTCCCAGCTGGATCTGTGCTGCAGTCGGAGCTGGGGGTGGTCGGAGGGGGTTGGGAACGTGGTTGGCAGCATCTCCTCACCCAGGGCTGGTCCGTGGCACCGCAGGGTGATGGGTGCCTGGGTGTGGGTGGGTGCTGCCCCTGCTCCCGGGAGAGAAGGGAGGAGGTTCAGTTGCTTTGCAGGTATCGAGGTTTTGTTGTTGTTGTTTTTGTAAAGGTGAAAAGAGCACAAAACCCAAAGTGGCCATGAAGCCCAAGAGTTTTTTGGGGCTGGTTTGTCCAGGCTGTGTGAGGTCAGCTGCCTGGGTTGGTGTGTGCAGCCAGGTAGGGGTACGGCATGGAGGTGGCTCCCATTTGGGTATATTGGTGCATGGGGAGGCTTTCCAGGACACCCGCCTGGCTGGGCTGCCTGGTCCTCCTGGGCCACGGCACTGCCGGGGCCTGCGGCGCGGTGTCATGCCAGGGGTTACCAGCTGGCCAAGGGCTCTTGGCAGTCTGGTGGCCTCTGGGTGGCTCATCCAAGTGCTCAGCTCGTGCCCCGTGTTGGATAAAAAGGAAGATGTGCAAAGGGGGGTTTGCACGGTGGTGCAGAGAGCCTGGTGCCGTGGGCAGTAGTGACCAGAAAGTGTGTCCGACTGGGGGAAGCATGTGGAAAACCGCCCGAGTGCATGTGGAGAGCCATGTGTGGAAAACCAGCAGGCCCGGGGGATGCCCACTGCCGCCATGGTTCTGCAGCCACCGTGCCGGAGGGGGAGCAGCTGCATCTTGTGCTGGTGCTGGTGCTGCTGCACTGCTCCCCGAGGCGCACGCGGAGCACGGTTTCCTGCCATGAACAGGGTTGATGCGCTCAGCCCAACCGCCACCGCCTTCCTGGCAGCTCGCTGCGCCGGGCAGCATGGCCTCGAGCTGCGGGGGTCAGGGGGGCTGCAGGGGCGTGGGGTTTGGCTGTGGAGGGTAGAGGGGACTCGCCATTAGAACCTTTGAGGGGTGGTGCAAGGACAGGCTGTGGAGCCTGGGCAGGGGCAAATGGATGCGGGAGCTACGGATGTTGTCTCTCTGGACCTTTGACATGGTCCCCCACAAAATCCTTCTCTCTAAATTGGAGATGTGGATGTGATGGGTGGACTGTTTGGTGGGTGAGGAATTGGTTGGATGGTTGCATCCAGAGGGTAGTGGTCAATGGCTCAGTGTCTGGATGGAGATCGGTGACAAGTGGTGTCCCTCAGGGGTCTGTATTGGGAGCAGCACTGCTTAATATCTTCATCGAGGACCTAGACAGTGGGATTGAGTGCACCCTTGGCAAGTTTGCAGATGACACCAAGCTGAGTGGTGCAGTCAATACACCTGAGGGACAGGATGCCAACCAGAGGGACCTGGACAAGCTGGAGAAGTGGGTCTGTGTGAACCTCATGAGGTTCAACGAGGCCAAGGGCAGGGTCCTGCACCTGGGTCGGGGCAGGCCCTGGTATCGCTACAGGCTGGAGGATGAAGGGACTGAGAGCAGCCCTGCTGAGAAGGACCCGGGGGTACTGGTGGATGAAAAGCAGGGCATGAGCTGACAATGTGTGCTCACAGCCCAGAAAGCCAACCGTGCCCTGGGCTGCATCCCCAGCAGCGTGGGCACAGGGTGAGGGAGGGGATTCTGCCCCTCTGCCCAGCTCTGGTGAGACCCCCCTGGGAGTCCTGCATCCAGCTCTGGAGCCCTCAGCACAGGACAGAGCTGGAGCTGTGGGAGCGGGGCCGGAGGAGGCCCCAGCAATGATGTGAGGGCTGGAACCCCTCTGCTGGGAGGAAAGGCTGGGAGAGCTGGGGCTGTGCAGCCTGGGGAAGAGAGCTGTGGGGAGACCTTAGAGCAGCCTTTCAGCACTCAAGGGGGGCTTATAGGAGAGATGGTGACAAACAGTTTAACAGGGCCTGTTGCGATAAGACAAGGGGTAATGGCTTTAAACTAAAAGAGAGTGGATTTAGGCTGGATATAAGGAAGACATTTTTTGCTGTGAGGGTGGTGAGACACTGGCACAGGTTGCCCAGAGACGTGGCAGATGCCCCATCCCTGGAAACATTCTAGGCCAGGTTGGATGGGGCTCTGAGCGATCTGATCAAGTTGAAGATGGCCCTGGACATTGCAGGGGGGTTGGACTGGATGGCCTCTAAAGGTCCCTTCCAACCCAAGCTGTAACAATTCTATGATTCTGTGAAATAGGCGCGTTGGTGAGGGACGGAGAGCAGCAAACACTGTTTCATCGTGACCACCCTTGTGCAGGGCTGGCACTGCCGGCACAAACAGCTTGGGGACAAGGGGGGTGTTGGCACTGGGCGGTGCGGGGGTGGTGGTGGTGCCCAGCAGCATCCCGTGGGGTGGCTGCAGGGGATGCGCTCAGGTCCCTGAAATACCTGGGAGCGGAGCAGGCGGGGGGTGGGAAATGGCAGCTGTGGGGCTGCAGCCTGTGCTGCTGACTCGGTGACTCACAGCCCGTGGGGGTGGGGGGCTGTGGACGTGGGTCCTTGCCATGCTGGGGCTGGTTACAGCCCCCTGGGGAGGCAGGGCCGTGCCAGGACCCGCAGTGGCTCCTCACCCTGGATGCCAGCTGCCGGTGGCTCCGTGTGCCCCAGCCGTGCGGAACCGCAGCCTTGTCATTGCTACGCTCCCCCAGATCGTATCGGCTGTGTCCGAGCCTGGCGTGGACATCCCTGGGAGCGGGGATCAGGTGGTGGCAGGGTCGCCTCAGGTTTCCCAGCCAATGCCACCCGCGTTCTGGCACTTCACACTCTGGTGGCTCTACCTTCCCTTGTGCCCGGTGGAGCGTTATCGCTCCTGCCCGGTTCCCATCTGGCCCCAGCGCCCGGTCCAGGCCCTGCCCCACACGGCTAAGCCTGCAGCCGAGGGCCTGGGCCGGGGATGCTGCCCGCACCACCGGGACGGGAGCAGCGGTGCTGGCACGGGCTGAACGAGGGCAGCCTCTGCGCTTGAACGCTTGGCTGGTGCCCTGACATATTGGGGTTGATGACTCTGGCACTTTATATTTCCTTTGGCTACATGCAGCTGGGGAGGGCGGTTTAACCCCTGCCTGCCCGCGTCCCGCTCTGCCGACCCCGGTTGTATGGGGCAGGGCAGCTCGCGGGGGTCCTGGTTCCTTCCGGAGCGGGGCCTGGGGAAGGCCGTGTCCTTCAGCCGTGGAGGTTGGAGAGGCTGGGGAGGTTTGGCTGGGGAGGGGGCTGATGCTGTGGAAAGCCGAAGTTGAAGACTCAATAGTCGGAAGGCTGTTAAGTAGGTATTCTTCATCACAGCATCCCTGGGGG
>Ga0065711_1013877_pt1 | contig 10107 bp, 5 predicted proteins | sample Hoacrofraction12_FD_59098 | JGI IMG/M metagenome (GOLD analysis project Ga0065711, IMG submission 59098) | Hoatzin crop microbial communities from Cojedes, Venezuela - Epithelial fraction 12 v2 (version 2) | ecosystem: Host-associated > Birds > Digestive system > Esophagus > Crop | place...
ATATTGCGAAGCCAAAAATACTATTTCTATCGCGAAAAACAAAGTTTGCGGCCAAAAAAGCGCTTCTTTCTGAAAAACCTGCTCCGCTTTTCCGCAAACTTTGTCCCAAAAATTCCCTGCCCCGTCCCAAAAACTGGGAACCCCGTCCCAAAAACTGGGAACCCCGTCCCAAAATTCGCGAACCCCGTCCCAAAGAAGCCGAAAAAAACCTGCCAAAAAACGTTTGTGGGCAGGCTTTCTAAAATTTTAGCCTATAATTTAAAAATTATAGTCAGTAATTTTAAAATTACAGTCACAAATTTTTAAATTATAGGCTAAAATTTATTTTTTCGACCGCGCATTTGAAAATTACGTCGGTTCTTCCTAATTTTGCGCCATAGACTTTCGCCTTTTGTCGCTTCTCACTTGTCACTTGTCACTTGTCACTTGAACTATGAACCGCATCNTNCTCTCTTTCGTCCTNGCGCTCACAGGCCTCTGCGCTTGTTCGGCCCAGTCGCCCCGTCCCGAAGNCGCCGCCGACTATCCGCTCGACCACGTGGTCTATACGCCCAAAGATTCCGCCCGCGTGTGCGAACTGCTGCGCATGGATGCCGGCGCCAACGACGTGCTCTTCTTCGCTCGCAAGTTCATCGGGCTGCCCTACGTCGCACATACGCTCGAAGTGGCCGACCCCGAGCAACTCGTGGTGAATCTGCACGGCCTCGACTGCACCACCTACGTTGAAACCGTGCTCGCCTTGGCGCTCACCTACCGCGAGGGCAGCGACCGCTTCGGCGACTATTGCCGCAACTTGGAACGGCTGCGCTATCGACGCGGCGTGCGCGACGGCTACCTCTCGCGCCTGCACTATTTCGCGTGGTGGATGCACGACAACGTGGATAAAGGCATCGTTTCGGAGGTGAAGGACAAGAAGCACTGGGACGCGCCGCTCACCGTGAACGATTACTACATGACCAAGAATTGGCAGCAGTACCGCATGCTCAAAGCCCATCCCGAGTGGGTGCCCGAAATCACGCGCATGGAGAAGGCTGCCAACGGGCCCGACGGCACGTATTTGCCCGAGAAGTACCTGAATCTCACGAAGAAAGACCTCGGCGCCATCGAGAACGGCGACGTGATTGCCATCGTGACCACGAAGGCCGGCCTCGACTATTCCCACCTTGGCTTCGCCGTATGGGGCAAAGACGGCAAACTCCACCTGCTCAACGCCAGCTCTGTCTATAAAAAAGTGGTCGAAGACTCCAACACGCTCTTCAAATATCTTGGCGAACGAAAGACTTCGATTGGCATTCGGCTGCTGCGTTTGAATTGAACCCAAAAACCTTTCAACTGAACTATGAAACGACTGAAAATTTTCCTGCTTTGCGCGCTCGCAAGCGTGGCTTTCGGCNTGAANGTGAACGCCGAAGACATCAAAGACGCCTCCTATCGCGTGATTGCCCGCGTCGATGGCGACGGCACCGTGAAGAACGGCTCCTACGGCATCGTGGGCCGCTTCCAAACCGACGGCACCGTGAAAGACCGCTCCTATCGCACCATCGGACACATCGAAAGCGACGGCACTATCAAAGACGGCTCCTACCGCGTGATGCTGCGCGTGAGCGGCGACGGAACCGTGAAAGACGCCAACTACCGCATCCTCGGACGCATCGGCGGCGATGGCACCGTGAAAGACGCCTCCTATCGCACCATCGGACACGCCGGCCGCATCATGCGACGCACGTGGGTGGCCTACATCTTCTTCGGCAACCTGCTCTGACCGACTGCAAAACTACAAAAAATTCGCCGCACTCCCAAGCGAGAGTGCGGCGAATTTTTTTGCGCGCGTGGCAACGCGGTTGTCTTTTATTCTTGGTAGTATTGTGTCCAGATGTTGTCAATCAGCGGGCAGGAGTAGTTCACGTCATCGAAGGTGACATAGTGCGTTTCGCCTTGAACGTATGTCTCGGGGCGGTACAGCAAGGATAGAGGGTCGTAAATGTTTCCATAAAAAGCGTTGCGGGCAAAATGAAAGATATTCTTTTGGTAATCATTCTTATCGATGTTGAGAGATATGTTGTTGAGCATTGTCTCATCGTCGCGGCAGAGTCGATAGGGGATGAATGTAATGTTTTTTGTGGTGCCGGATTTCTTTTTCTTGATTGTGGTGCCGGAATCGTAGTTGTTGTCGCCAAGGTCGCGCACGCGGCAAATTCGGAAGAGCTGAACACCTTCTTGGAACATATTTTTCTTTTTATAAAATCCCGGCTGCGTTGCGTCGTGATTATTGGCGTAGAGGTAATCGCTCAGTTTGGCATCGTTTTCGACAGTTGTGCGGTATGTTTCTTGTGCTCCGTTTTCAATTTCCCTTTTGTCGCTTAGTGTTGCATATAGAAAATAGCCGTTTGCGTTTATATGGGCCAGCGTGTCTGATGTTGCAAATTGGGTGACAAGTGTTTGGTTGTTGACATCGAGAAGTTTCATCGTTGTTTCGTTGTCAGTATATTTTGTGCGGAATCCGAGTTTGTAGGTTTCGTCTTTCATTAAGATGGGAAACATCGCTCTGACCATCGTGCCGTCATCCGCCACGCCATTGTAGGCGTAATTCACAAGATGCCGTTTGTTCGCCGCCTGTTCTCCCTTTCCGCGTATGAAGCATGTTGCGAGTGAGCGTAAATCAATCACAGTGTTCGTTCCATCTCCAAGCAGGTTATGTTCGAAGAATCGGTTTGTCAGATTTTTGGAATAGGCGCCTGTCACGGTAAAGCGTTGCCATTGTTGCAGGAGGGCAAGGGCGTAGGGAAGTATTTCTTTCGGCGGCAACTGTGGGAGGATTTCTTCGTCGGTGGGCACGAAGTCATTGCTTGCAAAATCGAAAGAGACGAAATAGCTGTAGTCGCTTTGGTAGGCAGGTTGAACGCAAATCCAACGACAGCCGTCTTGGTCGAAGAGCACGTCGCCCATGAGGTAGTGGGGGTCGCGATAGTGATAAATGGTTGTGAAGCCGGGCATGGGTTTGGTGGGGTCGCCGGTATAAACGTAGTCCCATACGCAAAGTGCTTTTGGGGGCATATTTGCTACATTGTTGCCGGAGGCGGTTCCTTGTGCGCCGTCTTTGTAGTAGTTACCGATATGGAAATAGTTGTTGGCTTCCAGTTTCCAGTGATGCTCTTTCGGCTCGATGAGGTCTTTTTCGTTTTTTGTCAAGAAGAAGGGTATGTCTTCAGAGGGGTTGCCGGGTTTGCAGTTGAGGCTCCAGAGTGTCATCGTCCATCCAAAACTGCTATATCCTTTGTAGAAAAGGTTGTATTCTTTGTCGAAGAATTGCTTATCCTCAGTGAAGTCCAGAATGTCCCACACCTGTTTGCCTTCGCTCAGGTTGGAGCGTGAAGAACCATCTTTTGTGTAGTACGACTTTCCCCAGTCAATTTGGAGGTTGGCGATTACCAGTGGGCTTATAGCCCTTCTGCAAATTCCGAATCCTTCATTCCATAACGAATAGCCGTTGATGTCCTTGACGTATTTGTAAGGGTCACCGAAACATCCCATCAGCTGGGCGAAGTTTTCGAATTGTTCGACGTTGGTGCCCAATTTTGTGGGTACAATAACATTGTTTTTATTGTAAGACTTGATTTGCATTTGTTTGGGGTCGAACGAAACCCAGTAGGTTTTGTGCTTGATTCCGTTGTAGGCGGGGCGCACGCAAATCCAATAGGTTTCGTCTTTGTCGCACTGCACGACGTCGCCCACGGAGTAGTAGGGCACATCGCTCGTTTTCCACGAATAGCCGAAGAGCCCGTTTTCTTCTTGTGCGGAGTTGGGCACAAAGCGCAGTTGCACGAGGTTCGGGATTTGGGGCACGCTCACGTCGATGGTGGCGAAGAGGTCGGTTTGGTTGAGCGCGGTGTAGACGTATTTCAGGCTTCCCACTTCGTAGGTGGCCGATGCGTCGCCTCGTTCGATGGTGCCGCCCAGCGAGCGGAAGCAGTTTTCGGCTTCGGAGACGTCGTCCACATAGACGGTGCGCACGTAGGGATTGGCTTGGTCGGTGGCATAGCCGTAGGTGGGGGCGAAGGTGGCGGAGCGCCAGTCGTTGGGCAGGGAGTCGACGTTGCAGAGCAAGTCGAGCGCACAATAGGTGGCGAGTCCTTCTTCGGAGTTTTTGCCGTAGGGGTCGCCCGCTTCAATTTCGGCGAGGAGTTGTTCTTCTTCGGCGGAGAGGCCGTTGTCGCTGCAGGCGGTGAGGAGCGCACAGAGCGTGAACAGGAGGAACAAGGATTTTTTCATTGTTCTAATTTTAATAATGTCAAATTTCGAAGCCAAAAATACGCACTTTTGCCATATAAACAAAGCGTTTGGCGCAAAAATCGAAATTGCTTTGCGCCAAACGCGTGAGTTGGAGGAGTTTTTGGGGGTTGTGCCAAGACGTGGCCGCTTTGTCTGTGCCTCGCAGGTCTTATTTATAATATTTCCCCCATTCGTCTTTGAGGTATTGTTGCTTGAATGTTTCGCCGTTCTTGGTGGCGTTGTCGAAAAAGGACGGAAGTAATTCGGTGAAGGTTAATTCGACACTTGTTTGCTGGAATTTGGCATCCTCTATGCTAGAGTTCATTTGTTTTTGGAGTGCGGTGTTGTCGATGATGCGTTCGATGTGTTTGAACGTGATGTTATAGGCGGTGGAGGAGCCTTGCTTTTGTATGGTGGCGTAGGGAAGGTAGCCGGTGTTGGTGTTGTAGACGCGGCATACTCGGAACACTTGGTAGCCGTCCATGAACATGGACAGGTGTTTGTAGAACCCGTCGGCTTTCTCGTTGAGGTTGTTTCGGGCGAGGATGTCGGAGAGGGTAAGGGTCTCGGTGGCAGTGCGGTAGGTGCAGGGGTTGCCTTGGCAGATGAGGTCGTATTCTTTTTTGTTGAGTGTGCCATAGTGCTCCTCGGAGAAGGGGTCGTCTTTGGCGTATTTTTGGACTAGAGTCGTGCTGGCCACGTCGGATAGTCGCATGGCAACGCCGTCGTTGTATCGGTCGGCGAATGTAAAGTTGTAGTTTGTTTCGTTTTTGTCCATAAGCAGTTTTGCGCGCACGATGGTTCCGTCGTCGCTCAAGGCGTTGAAATAGCTGTTGGGGATGTCGCGGTCGTCTTTTATGTTTCTGAATGTGCGCACGGTTGCCAAGGTGCGTGGGTTGAATTGGCCTTTGGTGCGCAGGTGAGCTTCGACTATGCTCGCCCCGTTTGTGGCGTCGTAGATTTTTGCCAACTGCATGTTGTGTATAGCGGCCAAATAGGGCAGAATGCAGGGGATGAAGTCTCGTGGCGGCAGTTGGCCGTAGATGTCTTGCTCTGATGCGCCGTTGGGGAACTCAAAGGAGACGAAATAGCCACAGGGATGGTCGTCGGTTGCGTGGGAGACGCAGAACCATTTGCAATCGTCTGCGTCGACGAGCACGTCGCCAATGGAAAGATAGGCGTGGTCGGTTGCGGTCTGTTCGGGTTGGGAGTGTTTAAAACTTATTTGTGTAAAGCCTTTCATGGGCTGGGTGGGGTCGCCGCTATAGTCGTAGTTCCAAACGCAAACGGCTTTGGTGGGCAGAGCGTCTTCATTGCTGCCGCCGGCATTGTCGCTATAGCCGTATTTCTTGCTAGTGAGATACTGATAGATGTTGAATTGTGAGTCTGCCAACTTCCACTCGTATTCCATAGGGGTGATGGCTTTGTCTTTTTTTGAAGTGGGATAGTAGCCGGCCTGTTCGTTGTAGTGCATCCAATAGAGGGTCATATTGAAACCCCAGCAGCTATAGCCTTTGTAGAAGAGGTTGAGTTCGTCGCTTTGGGAATCGAAGTAGTCTTTGCCGGTTTTGAGCAACTGCCAGATAGTTTGTTTGTTGTCGCCATAGATGGGCAGGTCCCATTCGGCGGCTACTGATTTGATAAGTTTTTGCGAGATTCTGCCATCTTCCAACCCAAAACTGTTTGTTGCCAGAGCGCCGGTATAGACATCGGGGTTCTGCAGTGCAGCCATGAGTTGGGCGAAGTTGTTGATGTGCTCAACGTTGGTGCCCAATTTGGTGGGCACGATGAAACCTCCACCTTTTTTGTACTCTTTGAGTTGCATTTGCTTTTCGTCGATGGAGACCCAGTGGCTCTTGTCCTTGAGGCCTTTATAGGCGGGGCGCACGCACACCCAAAGTGTTTTGTCTTCGTCGCGCTGCACGACGTCGCCAATTTGGTAGTAGGGCACATCGCCTTCTTTCCAAGAATAGCCGAAGAGCCCGTTTTCGTCTTGTGCGGAGTTGGGCACAAAGCGCAGTTGCCCGAGGTTGGGAATCTGGGGCACGCTCACGTCGATGGTGGCGAAGAGGTCGGTTTGGTTGAGCGCGGTGTAGACGTATTTCAGACTGCCCACTTCGTAGGTGGCCGATGCGTCTCCGCCGTTGATGGTGCCGCCGAGGGAGCGGAAGCAGTTTTCGGCCTCGGAGATGTCGTCCACGTAAACGGTGCGTACGTAGGGATTGGCCTGGTCGATGGCATAGCCGTACGTAGGTTCGAAGGTGGCGGAGCGCCAATTGTCGGGCAGGGAGTCGACGTTGCAGAGCATATTGAGCGCACAATAGGTGGCGAGTCCTTCTTCGGAGTTTTTGCCGTAGGGGTCGGCGGCTTCGATTTCGGCTTGAATTTGTTCTTCTTCGGCGGTGAGGTCGTTGTCGCTGCACGCGGTGAGCAGGGCGCAGAGCGTGAACAGAAGGAGCAAGGATTTTTTCATTGTTCTAATTCAGAATGTCAAATTTCAGAGCCAAAAATACGCACTTTGGGCATAAAAACAAAGCGTTTGGCGCAAAAAGCGAAATTGCTTTGCGCCAAACGCGTGAATGGGTTTGCTTTTGAGCCTGTTGCGCGGCTCAGAAGGCGTCGTTTATTTGTCCAATTTCAGTTCGATGTGGAGTTCTTCCAACTGTTTGGCATCGACGAACGAGGGGGCGTCGAGCATCACGTCGCGTCCGCTGTTGTTCTTCGGGAATGCGATGCAGTCGCGAATGCTGTCGAGGCCGGCGAAGAGGCTCACGAAGCGGTCGAGTCCGTAGGCCAAGCCGCCGTGGGGAGGTGCGCCGTATTTGAACGCGTTCATCAAGAAGCCGAAGCGCGCTTGGGCCTCCTCGGGCGTGAAGCCGAGCACTTCGAAAATCTTGGCCTGCAGCACGGCGTCGTGAATACGAATGCTGCCGCCGCCCACTTCGACGCCGTTGCACACCATGTCGTAGGCGTCGGCGCACACTTGTTCGGGGTGCGTGTCGAGCAGGGGCACGTCCTCGGGCTTCGGCGCCGTGAACGGATGGTGCATGGCCATCAGGCGGCCTTCTTCTTCGCTCCATTCGAACATGGGGAAGTCCACCACCCAGAGCAGGGCGAACTTGTTTTTGTCGCGCAGGCCGAGGCGATTGCCCATCTCGAGGCGGAGTTCGCAGAGCTGCTTGCGGGCTTTCATAGCGTCGTCGCCGCTGATGATGAGAATCAGGTCGCCCGGCTCAGCCTGCATGGCCTCTTTGAGTTTTTGGAGAATTTCGGGGGAATAGAATTTATCGACAGAAGACTTCACGCTGCCGTCGTCGCCCACGCGGGCATAGACGAGGCCTTTGGCGCCAATTTGGGGCGTGCGCACGAAGTCGGTGAGGGCGTCCATCTGCTTGCGCGTGTAGGAAGCGCAGCCTTTGGCGCAGATGCCGCCGATGTATGCGGCCGAGTTGAACACGCCGAACTCGCCCGTGCCTTTCAGAACGTCCATCAGCTCGACGAATTCCATGCCGAAGCGCATGTCGGGCTTGTCGCTGCCGAAGCGTTTCATGGCCTCGCTCCACGGCATGCGCAAGAAGGGCGTTTCGCCGAGGTCGATGCCGCGCACGGTTTTGAAGAGGTGCTTGGTCATGGCTTCGAAGGTGCGAATCACGTCGTCTTGCTCCACGAAACTCATTTCGCAGTCCACCTGCGTGAATTCGGGCTGGCGGTCGGCGCGCAGGTCTTCGTCGCGGAAGCATTTCACGATTTGGAAGTAGCGGTCCATGCCGGCCACCATGAGCAACTGCTTGAGTGTCTGCGGGCTCTGCGGCAGTGCGTAGAATTGTCCGGGATTCATGCGCGAGGGCACGATGAAGTCGCGTGCGCCTTCGGGTGTGCTGCCGATGAGGGCGGGCGTTTCGATTTCGAGGAAGCCTTCGCCGTCGAGGAAGCGGCGCACTTCGAGGGCAAAGCGGTGGCGCAGTTCGAGGTTCTTGCGCACGCAGTCGCGTCGCAGGTCGAGGTAGCGATACTTCATGCGCAGGTCGTCGCCGCCGTCGGTCTGGTCTTCAATGGTGAAGGGTGGGGTGAGGGCTTCGTTGAGCACGCGCATCTCGCTCACGATGATTTCGATGTCGCCGGTGGGCATCTTGGGATTTTTGGAGAAACGCTCGCTCACGGTGCCGCGCACTTGCAGCACGTATTCGCGACCGATGTGGTTGGCGCGGTCGCAGAGCTCAGCGTCGGTTTCTTGGTTGAACACCAGTTGCGTCAGGCCGTAGCGGTCGCGCAAATCGATGAACGTCATGCCGCCCATCTTGCGGCTGCGCTGCACCCAGCCGGCGAGCACCACTTCTTGGCCCACGTCGCCGATGCGCAATTCGCCGCACGTTCTGTTTCTGTACATAAGTCGAAAAAGAAAATTATTTTTTTAGGAATTATTTTCGAGCGCCAAAGTTAGGGCTTCTTCGCCGAAATGCCAAATGTCATCGCATTTTTTGCGCTTTTCATTTTCTATTGTCCTCGCGTGCGCGCGCGTTTCCTTATTATTGTATCAAAAAAATCGTGAAAAAATGCGGCTCCGAAATTTCGTGCTTCGCTACGGGTTTCGTATTTTCGCACTCCCAAACTTCTTCCAAATGGCAGATTCAAAAACATCGACCTCGCGCCGGCCGCGCAAAGACGCCGCCGCGACCGCCCCGCAGCAAGACGACTTCGGCCGCCTGCAGCCGCAAGACATCGAAATCGAAAAAACCGTGCTCGGCGCACTCATGGTGGAGCAAGACGCCTACGCCGAAGTGGCCGAAATCCTGCGACCCTCCTCGTTCTACGACCATCGCCACCAACTCATCTTCGAAGCCGTGCGCGACCTGCAAATCGAGCAGCGACCGGTCGACATCCTCACCGTGATGGACGCTCTGCGCTCGCGCGGCACCCTCGAGGAGGTGGGCGGACCCTACTACATCTCGCAACTGAGCAGCATGGTGTCGTCGGCAGCCCATTTGGAGTATCACGCCCGCATCATCGCCCAGAAGGCGCTCGCCCGCGAACTCATTTCCTATTCCAGCGACATCCAAAAACGCGCGTTCGACGCCACGCAAGACGTCGATGTGCTCATGCAAGAGGCCGAAGGCAAACTCTTCGAACTCTCGCAGCGCAACATGAAGAAGGATTATACGCCCATCAATCCCGTCATCGACGAGGCAATGGAAATGCTCAAGCGTGCGGCGGCTCAAACGGGCGGCCTGAGCGGCATCACGTCGGGCTATCGCGAACTCGACAAAATCACGGCCGGCTGGCAGAACAGCGACCTCATCATCCTCGCCGCACGCCCCTCTATGGGCAAGACGGCCATGGCACTCAGCATGGCCAAAAACATTGCCATCGACAATCGCATCCCCATGGCCTTCTTCAGCCTCGAAATGTCGAACGTTCAACTCGTGAACCGCTTGATTTCCAACGTTTGCGAAATACCGGGCGACAAACTCAAGACGGGCCAGCTCGAGCAATACGAATGGGGCCAACTCGACGTGAAAAGCAAGGAAATGTACGACGCCCCGCTCTACATCGACGACACGCCCTCGCTCTCCGTCTTCGAACTGCGCACAAAGGCGCGCCGCCTCGTCCGCGAGCACGACGTGAAAATCATCATGATTGACTACTTGCAGCTCATGAACGCCAGCGGTATGGCCTTCAACAGCCGCCAAGAGGAGGTGAGCAAAATCAGCCGCTCGCTCAAAGGCTTGGCCAAAGAATTGAACATCCCCATCATCGCCTTGAGCCAGTTGAACCGCAGCGTCGAGCAGCGCGACCAAAAGAATTCGCCCGAGGGCAAGCGCCCGCAACTCAGCGACTTGC
>Ga0065711_1052072_pt1 | contig 10107 bp, 3 predicted proteins | sample Hoacrofraction12_FD_59098 | JGI IMG/M metagenome (GOLD analysis project Ga0065711, IMG submission 59098) | Hoatzin crop microbial communities from Cojedes, Venezuela - Epithelial fraction 12 v2 (version 2) | ecosystem: Host-associated > Birds > Digestive system > Esophagus > Crop | place...
GAAGTAGCAATGAAACAATTCTCAGGTCTTGTTTTTTGTGCGCAAAGCCAGAAAACCTCAGAGGAAATGACTTCCAAAGTCACTGGTAAGTGCTGAAATGTTTCTCCAGTGGAGAGCAGGATACAAATCTTTGTAGGTGAAGAGGTTGCTAATGCGTGCCCAAAACAGACCCTTCTCCAGCAGAATGCTAAGGAAAGACACTACGATCTCGGGAGTGGTTCTTTTCTTTCATGGTTAAATGAAAGTCGCCCATTGACGCAAGCCTTTGTTAGGTAGCGGTTCAGGTATCTGTGTGCACAACAACCAGTTTCAGTCTGGTGCATTCATTTACCCGGGAAGCAAAAAAATTAAGCAAAGAGTTATTTTCCCAGAAAAACATGAAACAGAAAGAAAGACTATTTTTAAGGACCAATTTGTTGTGCTGCTACAACTTGTGAAGCCACAGCCTCTGATCAACATTGCCTGCAACCTCCTGGTGGGAAACTGAACATCAGTAATGGAGAGGTGAGAGTGGGAGAGCATCAAGATTAAAGTAGAGCTTCCTTTGCTGTCCAAAATGCTAGAAAACAACAACAAATAGCTTCAAATACTTTCTTATTTGTGGCAGACATTCAGCTGTGTACCTAGTGCACTTCTGCCTACAAGAAATTCAGCAAAGGTTTGGGATCTGTGATGTTTCACCCAGTCTGAGCAATGCTGAAGGCAAGACTCCTTTCACGTGCCTGAACAAGGCGGCAAGAAACCATTCGATACCCCATGGCTTCCCTACAGAGTTCATCTTCACTGCACATCACAACAAACTCTCACCCTACCACTCCTTGACTCACAGAGGTACCTGCAAATGGATCAAGCCTTTGTTGGTGTTTCCTTCCAGTCTTCATCCATCAAAGTGCGCATGCAGCTAACCATACCTGTACCTGCTGTGCTTGGGCTGACGCAGTTAAAGAGATGCTGAAAGATAGCTGAGCAGATAAAAGCCAGGAATATATATCTTCCCTAATTCTTTAAAGAGTTTTGTAACTTGGGTCAGAGCTGATACAGTAATGTGAATCGAGAAAACAGTCTCTTTGGGGGTACAGTCCTCTATGTAGGCAGTGACATAAATACTGATAAAAGAAATGACCCACAGCTGATTAACTGAATAATCTGTAGCTTTTAAGAGAATGAAGAATCTTTACATAAAGGTGCAACACTGATGTCTGGTGGTCTTTAAAGAGTTGTATCATCAGATTAATAAATGATTCTTCTTTTTTTGCAGAGCTTGATTTTTCCAGGTTTGGAGAAGGGATGAATTTTGGAAAAATCAAGACAGCTACAGAGGTTTTTTTGTGCAGGACTATTCAAGCCACCAGATTTGGCCACTAGTCTTGACATAGTGTTTCTGGAGAAGAGAAGATTTATGGCTGTTTACAGACCCAGACAGAACAGCAATGCTAGAAATCATTCTGCTTTCAGAGTGGCTGCATTTGCATTAAGCAAAATCCAGGTTGAACGAGAAATAAACTTTCTCTTTTTTTAATTTTGAAATTCCCACCTAGGAAACCTAAAAAGAAAATAGCTATGTCTATTATCTGATGAAAACTATTGCTTTACACACAGAAATAAACTGGGAATCATCTGATCAATCTTAGCACTTTTTATTGGGTCTCTTTTCAGAGGCTTAACAGATGCTAACTGCAGGGCAGAACTTGCGCCATATTCACATTTACTTATTTATTTTTCATACTAAAATCAAAGGCAGGGACAGGAGAAAGAAGAACTAGAGGACTTGAGAACATTAGGTAGCAGCCAGATAAGTATATCCCTTTGCCTGTGACATGCCACTGTCTGAATCATAACTCTTTATCATGTTTAGCCATGAAAAAGTTCTAAGTGTGAGAGTAATATGAGGAAGCAAGACAATTTGTATCTCTTTAAACAGCAGATGACACTGGCAAATTAGGCTGTGAAATTTGGACTCGGCTACTGCTATTCATGCATGCCAGCACATAGCCACAAAGTACTTCAGTTCCTCAAGCTCCCACATCCACCAAGTGCCAGGCCACGAAGTCTCAGTCACGCAACCCTCAAAGGCAGCATCTTCCCACCCACCCACACCAGACGATGTGGATTTTTTTCTGGGCCTATTCACTGTACCGTGTGGCGCACATTTAAACTTAGAGGCAGAGATGACTCTGGACCCCACTGAGCCTGCCTCCAGAGAAGGGCGCCTAGCAACAAGTCAGTAGTCAGCAACAAGACAGAGGAATAAACAGAAGTGTAACTGGGACCACAGTAGCCCTGGCTAGTGGCTAGCAGCCCTGAGCTGCTGACTCAGACTTCTTGGCTGTGGTGGGAAGCAGAGGGCAGGGACCATCCTTTGGAAGTCAGCATCACACTTCTGTCTTTGCCCCATCCTTCACTGGGGACATCAGGTCTTTAGGATGCCCGTTGGCATCTCCTGCCTCTGCACTGAGCCAGAGCTTTCCAAGCCCTCAGCTCTTGAGGATAAATAGCATTTCCTTTTAACGCTCCCCACGGAGTCAGGAACCTAAGACAAGTACAGACGGGAACTACAGCCATCCTTCACAAGAACAGTTTGGCTCGTTTTTCGATATTGCTGCATTACAAACAGGTCTTTCAAGGCAAGTCCTGTTCCATTCCAGACCTCCTTGAGCCTATTGTCTGTGGTGCTTAATAAAAACTTTGGTTTATAAAGGTATAACCAAAATGACAAACCCTTGTCATTTAAGAGATCAGTCCAAGAGACCAGTCCAAAACTAACATGTGAGCAGAGGAGCAGATCACTGCAGCCTGCAAAGCACAGGATCTTTCTATACTTACCCAAGAGTATTGGGAATAAAGAAACTGCCCTTTACACATCTGCTGTGCTATGGGCCCAAATAGTGGCACGCTCTCTAGAATTCCAATAGTTTTAGAGATCTTCTGGTTTTCCTGATTTGCTTTTTTCTTTTTTTCTCTTTTTCTTCTTCCTTGTAAAATCATCCCTCTTGTCTACAGCATCTTTCATCAGATTCGCAGGAACAAAATATTACTAAAAACATAAGGCACAGGAAAAATGTGAGCAAGTTTCAAGACCTTCTGTATGCAATATAGAACAAAACGCAGTAACTATGCCAAAATGCAAAATACACTCTACCAGTTAATCACAACCAGGTAAGGTTTTTGTGATGTAATCAAAATAAAAAGATCAAATGAACAAATTAAAAAAATCATAACAGATGTAAAATTTGAAAGACAAATGTGCACACAATTTTTAAGCCAGGTCTGTAGCTAACTCATGTAGCCTGAATTTTGATTTATTCCACTTTTTCTGGGAAATTTCAAAGTTTACTTGATGGTATTGACAGAATAGGTAGAATACGACCTAAGCCTTCCAGTTTGCTCCGCCATCACTCCCTTAAGAAACATGACTCAGCTGTGGATCTTTAATTCCTGAGCTCATAGAAAAGAGGTCTGGGCAGGAGTTCAAGAGTTCTGCCAGTCAATCTCTGTGTTTCATTATTACAGGAACAATTATTCCACCATCATTCTTCATGAATGTTTAAGAACAGGTTAGACAGATCTCCTTTAGTGGGAAGTCCACAATTTTTCAAAGCACTCTATTCCAGCACTGCAGATGTTACACTGAAACCAATGTCATTGCCACTAAATGGCACAAGTGCCAGAATGAAGTGCCATTTTACAAATGTAAGTGCAGTTCTTGTTAAAAAGGCTCTTCATCTTACTATTTTAAAATCATACTTCTTTCTTTGTTATTCATTTACGGCAAGCCAGTTACATTTCATCAGAACAATTCATCTGGTTCTCAAGTCAGATTTATAGTGTAAACTTGAAATCGTAATAAAAAAGTGAGGAAGATGTCAGTTTTATTATAAAGCCAACATCTTAAACACCACACCAAACTGATTCTGCAACCTTGTCTTGCGTAAGCAGTCCCAGTGAAAACAACTGAGTGAGGAATGTTCATGTTATGAAGTACTGCTGGGTAGTTACACAGCAGAGGACACATTAACTGTGGTCTATATGATCAGAAAGGTCATACCAAATACATCTTTAAACACAGCTTTATAACATGCATTGAAAAAAAAAATAGCGTCAGAAAACTGCACTTTAGTGTAACAGATTTTTCCTTCTATTTTCTTTTATTCATAAAAGAGATAAAGCTGCTTTGTTCTTTTGAGGACTGCTATACACCTTTTGACTGCTATAAAACAAAGTCCAGTCTTTAGCTAGTCTGCTTATTACGATTATGACCCCCTCTTTTTTTGTTGCAGATTATTCAGAACGTTTTAGTGTCAGCGAAACTGTTCTCATCTTCTTTCTTTCCACGTGGAACTAGCTGAAAGGTATTCATGAAAGATTCACTAGGGCCAATTTTCAATGAGTATAAGCAACAGCAACATCAATATTTCAACGTCTAGAAAATGTGGCTATTCTCTTGCCTCAAGTAGATTGTTAGAAATCATTGTATTTTAATGAATTTAAAATTTCTTGACAGATTCCGTAGGTACCTTGCTTATGAAAATTCATAGGGGGTAAGAGATTTTTTTCTAAACAATATTTGGGGATTATGAACCGGCTCATGTTTTACAATATACATGTGGTGGTATAGGTGGAAACGTGACAGCTGATCTTTTCATCATGGTCCTTGTAGACTGCTAGTTTCCCAGGCAGTTTCAGCTGTCATAGTTGCTTAGAGTCCACTGAGCTGTTTTTAGTTACTCATTCAAATATTCATAAGAACCGAGGGCTGCAGTTTGCTGTCTGGTAACAACTTCATTTTCTGCTCATTCTGAGCTTGTCCTTGTGGGCTGCCTCTTCCCACTCAGACTGGCTTTTCAACAGCCACGTGACCCTTGAAGGATAACAGAGTTTCCCTGGGAGCAGGCGAAAGAGGCATGTTCTACCTTTTATCTTTGCCTGGCTGGACGATGAAAATAATTGCAGAAGACAGTTATGGATTACAGAGAGACAACTGAAATGATCAAACCTGTATCAAGCACTGGTTTCTGCTACTAGATAAAGCACATGCTTTAATTATTTACCTTGTGGGACAGCTCACACCTTAGGATGGCCACATTTTTGTGCAAATATTTACTTAACAATATTGTACTTGAGCTGAGTAATGAAAATAGGTGTAATTTCATGTAATGTTCCTGGGAAAGACCAATGGACTGTGACACTTCCCTGCATGGGGGAAATCACTAGAGTGCAATGTTTCTATTATTTCATTAAAACTCTTGTTAAATAACCCTTCAGGGCAGCACCATTTTGCATTTTTACCTAAAGGAAATAGCTGAAGAACAGGAATCCACAACAACTGCCAGTTAATAATAGTGTGTGGTAGATGTTCTAAGAGAAAATACTACTTAAAACACATGAATACCCAGACACACTTCAATTAAAACAGTATTTACAGGAAGCTAAGCAACATCCTGCAGTTAGTAAGGGCGGCTTCCACTCTGTTGGGTACTTACACAGCCAGGAGAACGCACAAAGAAGGAAGCCCAGGCACCACCCCTGCGTGTCTGCAGATCATTGCTCCTGTCTCGTTTCTGTCCTCTTCCTTCTTTTCTAGGAAAAGTTTATGGGCAGCCCCAGTATTATCACCCAAATGGAAAAGGACATGCCCCTTCTACCTTCATCTCTCCATACAACTGCAGCAGGTTTTTAGAGATAGTATTTTATGGAAAATGGTTTAATTTCTGTCATTACAACACACTAGATATATAGCATCTTAAAATGACCATTCTTCCAATTACACTGTCATGACACTTTCTTTAAAGACTGTTTCCTTCAAGGTTTATATTGAAAGTGTTTATTTTAACACTTACTGAACCTAAGTACGCAATAGCATCAGATAGCAGTGAAGTCTTCTGGATAAGCTACAAAAAGGATGGAACAGGTACAACATAAATTTTCCCTGTCTGTCCTGTTCCACCCCAGATTCAAACGGGAAAAAAAAAAACCTGTCACAGGTTAAGCAACAAAGATGATGTTTTCTTGCTAATGAATGATAAAACCATCTTCGGAAGAAAGCAGGGAGAGTGGAAAAACAGAGCCCAATAACACCATTTGTTTACATTAGAGAAACACACGCTACTACAGACACTGTTAAGATACTGTCACTGTTTCTGTTATGATCCCATATTTCAAAGGCTTATAACTCGGCCATGAGAAGTCACTTTTAAAATTGAATCCACAATATAGAGTGACTTTAGCTGCATTCCGTATACTATTGTTATCAGGTCGACACCAAAAATACGTAATAAAAAAAACAGACACAGCTAAATCAAAACTAGGTGCATTGATGAGCTATCAATGCTAAAGGCATCTCAGGCTCAAGTAACTCAGGTACCCCTTGTTCCACTGTCTTTAAAACAAAAAGCTATAGTTGTTACTATACTTTCATTCAAGAACAAGAAAAAAATCTGAGTGAGCAAATCACGCAAGAGCACTATAAAAGACATGAAAACAAACATAAGGAATAAGCACTGAAACAACCTCTGCTTCTGCAGCACCTGCAAGACCTATTTGTTTCTTTGTGGAGACATGGAGCAGGAGCTGTTTGGTTGAGCGGGGGGCAGGGGAATCTAAGTTGGCAGATTTTGACCTTTCATGAAATCCCTCCAGCTTGCTCCCCCCAATCTATTTTTCCTTCAAATATTTTTTCCTTTCCAAGGCTTCTGAAGAGCAAAGGTTAATGAAGTAATCTATGACTGAATGCTAACATATGCAACGTATGTACAGAAAAATGCACATCCCATTTTTAACATTTCTCTGGAAACAACTATGGTCTCTTATAGCTGCAATTTTGAAAGAATGCAATTATGGTATAGAATTTCAGCCACCTTCGGGCTGAGGCCTCTGGATACATACAAAGAATTAGTGTATTGTTGTATGATACATTTGTAAAATCATGTTTCTCTAATATTCTCCTCTAAAGCTACAGTGCAATCCCTCTCAGCTGAAAATCACGTCTGCCTGTCCTTCTGTTTGTAAAAATATCTATTAACAGCCGAAAGGCTTATTTTCAGTTTCCAAAAATCAAAACTTTGTCAGCTGAATTTGTATTAACTAACACAACAAAAGAACTGCTCCGCTGATGACAAAAAGCATGAACTGAAAATCAAGCCCTGAAGGTAGCAGATGTGGTGGTGCTGGTCTACTGGAGAGGAGTGAATCTGAGAGAGGAGGGTTTTCCAAAGCACTTTGCAGACACTGGCCAGCTCTGGCAGTCTTTGACTGCTGAGTTTAGGTATGAGCCGAGATAAAACATGAGGAAAGAGATTGGACCAAAGTCAGTTACACAAGTCTAATGACAGGTGTACCTGACATGTGAAACTGCATCTTCCACCATGATCAGACAAGACTTCTAGGGTGTTAAAGTCAATGACCTTTTGCTGCTTTACTTCATGCAAATAACAGTGCATCCAGGTATTAAGTTCACCAGCAGAAAGAAAACGCAGGTATTTCTCTCGTCTGTGCAACCAACTTGATGAACCTACATCAGGAATACTTTTGTCCCAGAGAGTTCCATGTCCAAGGCGGCTTAGGCGTATCTTCTTGATAGGGCAAAATAAAGGTAGGCAGGAACTTAGAGACCAGATAAATTGATCAGAATAGCCTAAATTTCAACCATGGAAGCTAGAAATCCATGTAGTAGCCAAGTCATTCCTAATGTCTGTTTTAGTTCAGCTAAGCTTCAGCTCAAGGGTTTTTTTCAAGTTTTTATTGACAGTTGTGATATTTATGCTATCTAACAAAACAAAGTCAATTACTATCATTTGTTGACAAAATTTGAAGTCAGTTCCTTAGCACAGGTTTGAGTACATTGGATTGCAAAGTAACTTCAGATATTTTGCTTTATCATATAGAAAAACATGACTATTACAAGCAGTTAGTCAACTGTCCAGGAGAAGAGACTTGACTGCTAAAGTTACCATACACACTCATAAAGCCCCAGAAAACCAACACCTAATAAAAACAACTAAGGAAAAAAAAATTACACTTTCATCAAGCAGTATCACTGATCATCCGAACACTTTGCCATGCCTAAGCCTGAAAGAGATCAGGATAAAGACTGGGATTCAGAGTAAGGCACAGCTGCTGTACTTAGGAGAACCTGCATCTGCTTGCTAGAGATGAGGTGAGGTGAGCTTTTTGTTTTGCACTGTTCCCTGTGCATTAAGCCTTCAGAATTTCTACAAATCTGTTCCCAGTTCTTCCAAACTATCGAGTGCTGCAAGTTAGGTGCTGAATTCAAACCCGTATTACTGATGCAGATTCTGCCTACTGGTTTTAGCCAGACCCTGGTTCGGCCAGTGCTCCTCTTTTACATTCATTGGAAGAGCAAGTTTACAAGCTTTAAGGAAACTTTTAAACAAGCATAGCTTCCAGGTTATTAAGCCTGAAGATTTGTGGCTAAACTCTAGTATGTATCTTCTAAAGTGAAGTCTTCTATATTCTGAGTCTACAAGACTACTTGAAAGTTCATTTCAGCTTTCTGAGTTGCAAGACAATCAAACACTCAGGGACTCGCCGGCGAAAACACCATGCTAGCAAGATTATATTGCTTTTCCTCCACTTCTATCCTCTAGGCACTCCTATTGCCTGAGAACAGCCAGATTCACGCAGAACCCAATGCTCTTCCTTCCTTTAAGTCTGTATTTTTCCATATAAACAAAGAATTCCCCTTACACTCATTTTTTAGAATGTAGCCTCCTCCATACTTGCATGAGGTCCCAGATAAACTCTGAGCAGCCTAGTCAAACAACCCTGTACTTCATGTTTTACATAGTAAACCAACCTTATCATACTTTCAAAAGCCACCTGCGAGAGACTCACTGTGTTAACAAGCAGCAAAATCCTCTCCTTTCATGCACCCATGTATGGCACAACATATGTATTACATCAAAGTTTCATTCTGCAGCCTCTTCCTTCACCCCTGACAGAATTATTATAACAACAGCAGCCCAGAAAATACCTCTCCTTACTCTTTTTTTTTTAGTACTTTAAAAAAAGAAATGCAGAATTATGCACTGGCAAAATCTCTAAAAAGTAGGTATTTGTATGTAAACGTAAGACTCTTGGAAATCTTCACTGACAAAAATCTCTACGCTATTACATATGAAGGCAGGAACCACCATAACATCTTTTCTTCACTTACCTTGGCAAAAATGGGGGAGGGGAGGAGGCAATGTCAGAAAATATATATATTGTAAGCAAAACAGAAGAGCTTTGTTTGGGCTTTTTTTTTTTTTAAACGATAGACATGTAGGTAGAATAATTATCAAAATTTCCTGGTTAGTAACAGTTTCAATTCAAGAAGTTAATCACAACAGCTACATTTGTTTTTTCTGAACACTTGGTTCTGAACCACAGCACTAAATCACCACAGTGTTAGTGCGTTTTTGTTTTTTTTTAAAAAAACACCAAAATGTACACACACACTTGCAATACGTAGAATACTTCCAGAAATACTGTAAGGGTGAGACTGCAATCCTTTTGCTCCCCTTCAGCAGTCACAGCCTGGCCGCATCAGTGGCAGTACTTGCAGAGTAGAACGCCAGCCAGCGTGGCCTGTCCCGGGCCCTGGCGGGAGCCCCGCCACGGGCACCCACAGCCGCGTGAGGGGTGCGCGTGGGCCCAGCCCGCGCTGGCCCCTCGCCGTCCTTAGGGACAGGGGAATCGACACCCGCACCATGACACGGGGGCCAGGTCACAGCCCCCGCGCGGCCCTGCTCCCCAGCCCGGCGGCGCGCAGCGCAGGCACGCAGCCGCACGCTGCAACAAAACGACTGCTTCACGTCAGAAAACGAACAGCACCAGCAAACCCCGAACAGCTCGCCAGCATCCATCTCCTAACAACCGCCAGAACACCCACAATAACCCCAGCTGAACCCACTCTTGGAGAGAAAGCCCCTTGCGTAGAGGTAAGGCGTTTTCCACCGCCAGCAGCAAACCCAACGCTACTGCAGAGACCCAGAGCACCTGCCAAACGTTTAACTTCTGCTCTGTTACAGAACCTTCCAGAGAGCGACGCGGGGCTTTCGGCCGCAGCCGGAGCCGGCGTCTCCCCGCTCCCCCTCGCTCTGCCCCACC
>Ga0065711_1052073_pt1 | contig 10107 bp, 8 predicted proteins | sample Hoacrofraction12_FD_59098 | JGI IMG/M metagenome (GOLD analysis project Ga0065711, IMG submission 59098) | Hoatzin crop microbial communities from Cojedes, Venezuela - Epithelial fraction 12 v2 (version 2) | ecosystem: Host-associated > Birds > Digestive system > Esophagus > Crop | place...
CAGCCTCCTTATCTCTGTAGTTTGCATACCTGTTCTCCCAAGGCCCAGGCGCCTAAAGGGATTATTCAGGAGTCCCTTGTCTTGCAACCGTCCCAGTATTCACAAAGAACCAAGACTTGTTTCTGACCACTTGAAGTGATAACATCCCCTACATGTTACATTTGTTACATTTACAGTTATGATGGAGATGGTTAACCCAACAGTGTGAACAACCAGCTTGCAGGCTTTGGGGCTTAGAAAGACCATAACCCACCCCGTTGATTCATTTCAATGGAGGCTAATGTTTGTGCCTGGATTTCCCACTCTTGAGGGCACTGTTAGGCAGCCAAATCACTGTCCTTGACCAGGAGCAAGTCAGCAGTCCTGGGGACCTGGCATTCCTGTTCCCAAGGAAGTGCATCCTTTGGTCTCTGTTCAGACTGGGGCTTCTGGTGGGATTTCCCGTATGAAATCAGAAAAAAAAGAAACTGGGTTTCGAAACTGGAAGTATATGGGGCTTTGGGTGTTTATCACTTAATGCTGCAACACTTAAAGTCACTTCGCTCCTGAATCTGGGGACTGATGCACAAGACTCACAATGGAAACCCAAGGTTTGGTAAGAATTGTTGACTGAAATCACAATAATAATTCTAAGGTATAGGGCATATAAATGTGAAAAGAAAAATAATTTAAGAAAATACATTACAAGTATTAATATCCAAAATGAATAACAAATCCTGGAAAATAAAGCAGAATATGGACTAAAAATGTTTGCTGCGAGTACGTGTAATGAAATAATGACAAGATAAAACTGCAGCTATTTTTATTAGAAAATATTATTTAGTTCTTATGAGGACAGTGTCTAGCAGCTTCAGCTACGGCAGGACTCAGTTACAAAGGAATACATATTATACCTCAGGGTATATAAATTGCCACTCCAGTCAATATCTCTGAATATAGGGCCTGAACAGCTTTGCCTGTTGTTCAGTCCTGCAGAGGACCCACTGATCAGGACAGAACGCTTTCTGTTATGCAAGCATGGCAGTTTACATCAGCTGAAATGTAGCTTGTGACTCCTGAAGCACTGCCTTTCAGTATTAACAGAGCTAGGCTGCAGTGTGTCACACCAGGCTGGTAATTAATGGATGAGCAAAGGCATAATGCTGGAGGACAATAAAAGGCAAATCACAAAAAATATAACTTTACAATAAAAATGGCATAAAGAAGAGGTTCGAAACCAAGTCTGGAAATTAGCTAGATTCATCAGACAGCTTTTGGATCAGAGATACAATAAATGCTGATGTAGTTGTTACAGCAGGTCTCTGATCTATTGTTGCGAATATAAAATATAAACTTAACTACAGTTTATCTTTTCCCTTGGGTTTTCTCTTTTCTTTGCTTTTTTCTTTGCTTTGAACAATTAAATGATGCTATAGATAGTGCCTGCTTGATACAGGTACCCCACAACCAAACTGGTGTTACTCTGAACTCTGCAAAAAAAAGCTGGTGCATTATATGCCACAGAGTGCTTGTCAGCTCATGCCAACACGGGTCAGTGACATACTTGGGTCACCGGAATTGCCTTTAAACAGTCTTAACTATCTTGCAAAGGAGGGCAGGAGGTAAGAGGAAAGTGTGTAAATGTGCAGGAAAACAAATTTATCACTTTCGCCAGCAAGTAACTTTTCATGTCTCTTAACAGCTGACTATCTGCTTGCTGTTTTCTTATGCTTAAGTTATGTCTTTTGTAGGCTAGGAATTAATCTCTACCCACTTACTAAGCAATATTTTTAAAATGTGAGCTCCTCTTTTTCATTTCAGAGCCAAAGCAGATAGAACATACAAACTCCAGGGTGAGATTTTTCCACAAGTTCTCATCATTGTCATCTCTCTGCTCCTGCTAGTAAAGCGCCAACCGAACCCTGATCTATGCATGGCTGCTTCTGGTTCATGTCAGCGCCTATATGTCTGTGCAGCAGATGACGAAAGGAAGGAGCATATCCAACTGCATAGCAAAGTGAAGAGCTATCTGGAAGGAACATTAATTTTGGCCAAGATGAGTGTTTCAGATAATAGAGATTCCATAATGACTTTTAATGTTCACATGGGAAGAGTCACCCTTTAATTTCAAGGGCCTGTCCAAGATGCTTCTTGGCAGTACAGCATGTGGGACTTGCTCCAGGTAGGAGCATCCCCTTGCCAGGACTCAGACTGAGATGTCAGGGAATCAAGGTCTGCTGAGACACCCAGACCTTCACTCATGAAGTATGGCACAGTGGGATAGATCATGGTTATGTATTAGTCCCTGTTAACCCTAGTCTTTCTCATAAAGCTCACTGCTCCAGAGAAAGGTGACATTCCTCCACACACTGGCCTTAGGCCACATTGGCCAGGGAGACTGGAGGTGGTCAGGGAGAGTGAAGGTGGGGAGGGAATAGAGTCATCCCGAGTCTGCTGCCAATCACCTTATATCCTGAAGTGTGAGCTTTAACTAACCGTGTCATTAGCTTAGCTTTCTTCAAAAAGTAACGTTTAACAGACACCATAAAAGACAAGCTCATTTTCTCCTGACTAGATAGAAAAAGAAGAGATTGATTTGGCAGAAATTAATAAACAAAGCAGAAAACAAACCACAATACAGCGATGACCTAGAAGCAAGCAGGAAAAGCCACATGCAGTCCTGTGCTGGAAAAGGTCGTTTTGGAACAAATGTTTAAATGCATATAGTGAATTTCCTTTACCCAATTCTTACATGAGGGAAATTGCAAGAATTTTTCAAAACAAGGAGCAATGAATATTCATAATATAGATAAACATGTCTTCTACAAGAAACCTCTGTGGGTGTGTTCATCCTGGGCATTGTGTTTTGTGGCACCTTTAAATATGAAGACAGCAGCTCCTTTACTCTCCTGACTTGCAAAATCCATCAGTGCCTGCACAGTCCCAGGTCCCTGTGGGCTTCTACCACAGCTCATTTCCCATGGCACCAGTTAGCATTTCAAATGCACCACCAAGAATGAAAAATGAAAAAATAAACTGGATTTGCCAGGGCTCCTCGTGCCAGACAAAAGGAACAGGAAAGAACAGAAGGCGAAAGCATTACTGACCTTCCTCCATTGCCAGGATGTTTGCTGGGGGAGAAAGGACCCATGATGTCTCCTTTTATTTTCTCGGGAAGAAAGGAGTTAAGGGGGAGACTGAGAGCTGGTGCCAGACATCATGTGAACAGGCGCTCCCTACTATCACCAGGTCGGATTCACTTCTGCACTGCCTTGCCAATGCCCCTGATGTTTCCTTCTTGCAGAGACAGAGCCAAATCATGTCAGATGAAGACAAAATAAATTCCTGGGTGATTTCTGTGGCTTTCACAGATGGTCTGGGGGACAGGAGTGAAACAGTCCCATGGAACCCCCAGTTCTAAAACTGAATGGGAGCCCAAAGGCAGCACGGATCAAGAAGCCTTGATGTGGTGTCTGTGGCCACAGCCTGAGCCCCAGGAGCCCTGAGGGAGTGGGAAGGATGTGGAATACAAAGAGAAGAGGGGCAGACTCTCAGCAGGGCAAACCCACCTTGTTCCCCCTTTCCAAGGCCATTTGCATCAGCCGACCACTTATCTTGACCACCTAGCCACAGAACCATTTACAAATGCATCAGAGAATTCCCTTTGCTTTCCAAAGCTGCTTCATCTCACTCCATAAAGGCACATACCTATTTCCACTCCCTCTCCCCTTCCAACCTCACCTCATAAAGTGATTTTTAAATGCTTCCCACAGCTCCAAAATAAACCCCCCACCCCACTGCCACCCTGCTCCAAGAGCAATTAAATCCCATTACCCTTCAGCTGGCTCACTCAGGCGCGACGGTCACTTGTCAGCCTGTGAAACTGTCCTTGAGCTATCACCAGCACGGTGGCTCTGAGCTGCTGCTGCTGAGCCACCAGCACTGCTTGAGGAAGCCTCAGTCACAGTTTGGCTTAATGTTCACTCCTCACTTGCAGAGCCTGCTGGGACAGGCACGGTTGTTTTCTCGATGCAGATGGGAGCAAAGTACACACATGGAAGAACCTAATGCCCAGGGGGATCCATGGGCTCAAGATTATGTACCTATCTCCAGAAGTAAAAAAAACACCACAGTAAAGAGTGAAATACAAAGGCGAGGCTGCAAGCTGACAGAAGCAGGCTGCACGTGTGGCAATGCCATCAAAAGTTCTGCTTGAATTAGTGAAGCAGTTTCACCCCACTTATTTTGCAGCTAGGTTTGGGGTAACATTTTGAATTCCCTTTGACTCCTCTGGCCTTTTGCAGGGTTTCCAGTGAGCTCTGCAGCCATGTCATCTTTATTAGCCCCTATAACACTGGCTGTTTACATCTGCCAGTCATACAAATGCATCCCAAGACTTTAGCAGCACATCACCATGTCTCAGTCTTCCTGGTGGGAGCAAAGACTGCCTTGCAGTAAAGACAAAACCCACCAGCACATCACATGTGGCAGAAAATAATGAAAACTGGATCTTGATTAACTAGGAAAGTACCCAAAGGAAAAGCAGAGCTAAGGGTTTGGAGAGAAGACCCCCACAGACAAATCTCAGCCTATCAATCCATCCCATGGGCTCATAGGTGGCTTTGCTCTGAGCCACATGCAAAAAGAACTCAAAAAAATTACTCCCTTTAGGAGCATATAAGAGGAAAGCAAAGTGGTATCTAGAGTATCAAGTCTGTCATACCTTGTTTCAAGCAACTGCAGGCATGATATAGGGCTATGTTAGAGGGTCAGGACAGCTCACCCATGGGAACATTAGAGGGTCATACCTAGAAAAGACTTCATCCCTTCCCAGCTCAGCTTTTCTAATAAGAAGTTTAAGTAGATTCCCACTGCACTGTTCTTCAGTCCCCATACACAACTCAGTAAACAGCACAGTGAAGACAAACATCACTTCTCTAAAACCTGCAGCCCTTAAGATGTACCAAATCATGTATCAAACAACAGTGACACCTTAAAATCACAAGTGACTTCTGAAAGCGTTGACTCCTGTTTTTGGAAGGCAATTCCTTTTCTTGAAGTATCCCGTTTAAAAAAATAAGATTTTTTTTTCCCTGCTGTTGATACTTGTGATGGAATGATCGCAAGGTCTCAACTACTCTCTATTCGGTGTGCTGATTCCCTCGGAGATAACATGTCGAAGTCACTGTGAAACCAGGCGGTTAATGAGATGATTGAAAAAAGTCATCAGGCACTAGGTGAAACACCTAACCTCTGGCTATTTGGGATTACTGACTCTAAAGGACAAGTTGAATTATTTTTCTATTGCATTTATTCAAAAATCCATACAAGCTTTTTATCCTTACTTCAAAAATACAGAAGCAATGTGCTTCATTTCACAGGACCACACTTACTGTCACAGCTGAGACCACAGGTCGGTGCGGCTGAAGCTCTAGATATCAAAACTTGACTGAAGAGGGTGGATGGACGTGTGAATGCAGATATGGACAACTTACTTGGCAGATCTGTGCCTTCTGGTACGGGACCTTTCCTTCCTTGAATTCCTCCTTTGCAGTCAGCTAAAGTGGAGGTGGGGAGTTCACAGACAAATGCCCTCTATTGAACAAGCGTAACATCACCATATTTTCCATGCTGATGTTTTCCCTGGTGGGAGCAACTGTGACTGCAGCTACAGGGGAACTGCCAGTTTCTCCACAATCCCCAAGTGCCCTGGTTTCATGTAGGCAGAAAGCACTTAGGGCCATAAGCAGAAGAGCTGTTGGCACCAGTGGAAGCAGATGGGAACCAAACTGAACAAAAGGGCAACAGTCCAGTTCCTACAAGACAAAGACTCTCATGCAGAAGCTTTCACAGCATGTCAGTGAGAAAGAAAGGGAAAAATCTAAGCCTAAGACTGGTCTGCATAGTAGAAGATGTTTCTCCTATCTTCTTAGCACAAGATATGACCAGAAAGGAACACAAGCAAGAAACTACAGGGACTCTAGAAGTCTTGTTGAGAAAAGACAAGAAAAGGAGTCTCTGTCTCAAGCTGAGGGATAACAAACAGTGAGCGGCAAAGATCTGCCTGAATGTTTTCATCAGTTTACGTCTACTGCCATCAGTCAAGACCTGAGAATGATGTTTTCCTAGGAAGACTCCACGTTTCAGAGTAATAGCAGAACACTGCAATTCCTTGTGTCACTCTCCCACAAAGCAGAGCATTGCCTGTTCACAGGTAGCATGTGTATCACGGCTCCTGCACGTGAAGGGCCTGCGCCCTCCACGCAGTTTTCTTTTTACAGAAGTGAGAACCAGCACCAGGTATATAAGCACTACATTTCAAGACATAAATAAGAACCTAAAGCAACCAGACCAATTTCCCCGTTAAATGCGTATTGCCACCATGAGGCTGAAATGAAGGCCTGGGTCTGAATGTATTGTTGATAGGAATCCATTTCCACAGGCATCAATTATTTACAACTGCAATAAATCATTTACAAACCGCTGTAAATGCCAAACAGGGTTGAACAAACACAAGCCTTCATCATCACCCATTTCTCTTACAGCCAGAGCTGGGCTGGGAAGAGGTGCTTATCTTAAACAGGATTGACTGGAGGTATTGTACTCAGGGTATTGTACTCTGAATAAGGTGTATACTTCATAAAATAAAGGGTAAATCAAGGTTAAACCTCATTCAGGCAGTTCCAGGGCTACAGTGTTAACTAGTAGCAACACTTGAAGTTGGTAATTTACAACTGGCTTGGGGATGCCTGGAGGGGAGGTCCAGACATGCGTCTTCTGCCATGGAGATATGTGTGTACAGAAGAGGTTCTGACACCTCTTGAGATGATCAGGAAATGCTCCACGGTATCTTCTGCCTGACCATGGAGGGGTCCCTATGCTGCCCTGTGGCTATGCTCAAATCACCTGGGTAGGGACAGCCCTGACAAGCAGGAGTCTGTCTACCAATATCACTACTCAGATATTTCTCATTACATCTTTTTGTAAACAAAACCTGTGACAGATACTGTGAATGATGCCTTGTGAAGGTTTCATAAGGCATGCATTAAGTAATCTGCTAAAAAGGAGTATAATGTGAACCATACAAAGAAATGCTGCAGCCAGCTAACACTGTCAGATCCTGCTCATACTATTTGAGTGCTCCCCAGCTGAAGTCTGATCCAATTGGTGGGACCCACTGCCGTGAGCAACCTTTGCAGACTTTGGGAGCTTCTAGAGCTTGGTTGTTATGCTGAAAATCCCTTCCTCACAAATAACTAAATAAAGCAATAGATAGATGGTACTGACACAAGAGAATAGCAAAATCAGTATGCTTGTTTCAATAATTTGTTGTTCAATATTTATTTTCTCTGCCAGACTGTTACTTTGAGCCCTGTGCTTCACTTCCCCTTTTTTTGACACCCAACACCTGCTACCGTTTTCTCTGAGAGTCTCAGTGCTGCTGACTCCTTTGTCTAAGCCAGCCACTATTAGTCATTTGGGGCTCATTCCTGCCAGAGTTTTATTCACTGCAAGGCCCACAGAGGGATTTAAAGCTTTGTGGCAAGCCACAAAGGCCTCATTGATCATTTAGCCAAACGCAGGGTTCTGTCACCTACCCGCATCAGCCCACAGTAACTCATGCAAGATGAAGCATGACATGATACTGCAGTGGGTCCAGCCTAGTGTCATTGAGATTGGAGCCTGGCCTCCAGGTTTTAGAGGCCACCTGCCCCAGATAAGAGCCACAGGCTTGATTTGTCTTCACAGGGGCATCGCTGGTAATGTAACAAAGCAGAATCGAGCCATTTGGAAGCAATGAAAGCTGTGATCCAATGTCACAGGACTTGGCATTAACACTTACACCACTGCGCCAGAAGTGATTTTTCCGTACAGGCTTACCTTGAAAAATATCCCCAGTATGCCGTCAGCAATTTGCAGAGACATGTCGATATATTCTGGACCATTGAGGATGCCATGCATCATGTTTCTATGCAATTTAAAGAATTGCAGTATCAGCCAAATCTCCACAGAATATTACAAACATAAAAGAATTTATAAGTATTTCACTTTAAAATCCACTGCTAACAGTTTGCAAACTTCCCGCTGTAGTCTAATGCAGTCAATGGGTGATTCATTTTGCACAGTTTAGGGGTAAATCTAACTGGTTGTGTAATTTCCAAATTGCCCATGTGTTGTGGGCAATAATGGTATTCTCTGAGGTCCACGCATGGCATGCAGTACAATATTTTCCTGGCCCACAACCTACCCATTAGGCTCAGTCCTTGAGATTATGACAGGTAATGTACTAGTGGGAAAGAAACATGAGGAAAAGCAATGCAAAGGCAAGCTCTCAAGATGATCAAAGGGTACTGAAGACATCAAGAACTGATTCCCTTTCTCTCTCTCATTGCCTAATGGGAAACCTCTGCTATGTATTATGTCCAGTCAAGCTGTCAGTCCACGTTGTACACTTGGTCCTCTGGCAAAACAGTGAGCCTTGGGCCATGCATCCAGTTGGAGTCAAGGAGCTCCACCTTGTCAATGTGCTTCCAGCTAAAACGAGCAAGTTGTGCTCTCCTAGCATGGGCAACATGTATTGTCTGGAAGGGGTCTGGAATTTTCTCCACAAAGGGCAAAAAATGATGTTATTCCCACCAGAAAAGGACAGAAGGATAATTAACTTTCTGCCTGTCTGATTCACATGAAGGCATTTGAAAGACATTCTTTCTTTTCTGCTTGATCTCAGAGCATGGCTTTGCATTTTGCCAGCAGGTTTCCTTACTAGGATATTTCTAAGCTGTGATAGTTTTTGTGAAGGGAAAAAAAAGCACAACTTATCTTGTTTCCCTAAAATAAAAATAAATTCTAAACACATCCGTATTCCTCTGGGAGATACTTAATTTTCTGACTGTCCATAATTGCATGCATCCACACGTGTACATGTCCACATTCCTACAGATATTCTTAGAATACCCCTATATGACTTTCTATAAGCAGATACAAGGCTACTATGCCTATTCGAAAAACAGTCAAATGCCATTTACCTGTGCAAGAATAACATTAAGCACGTGGAGGAAAAGAAGATTATCAGGAGTAGTCAGCATGGATTCACCAAGGGGGAATCACGCTTGACCAATCTAATAGCTTTCTACAATGGCATGACTGGCTGGGTAGATGAGGGGAGAGCCGTGGATGTTGTCTACCTAGACTTCAGCAAGGCTTTCGACACTGTCTCCCATAACGTCCTCACAGGGAAGCTCAGGAAGTGAAGGCTGGAGCAGTGGTCAGTGAGGTGGATAGAGAACTGGCCGAATGGCCGAACTCAGAGGGTTGTCATCAGCGGCGCTGAGTCTAGTTGGAGGCCTGTAACTAGTGGTGTCCCCCAGGGGTCAGTACTGGGCCCAGTCTTATTAAATGTCTTCATCAACGACCTGGAAGAAGGGACAGAGTGTACCCTCAGCAAGTTTGCTGATGACACAGAACTGGGAGGAGTGGTGGATACACCAGAAGGCTGTGCTGCCATTCAGCATGACCTGGACAGGCTGGAGATTTGGGTGCAGAAGAACCTGATGAAGTTCAACAAGGGCAAGCGCAGGGTCCTATACCTGGGGAGGAAAAACCCCATGCACCAGTACAGGCTTGGGGCGGACCTGATGGAGAGCAGCTCTGTGGAGAAGGACCTGGGAGTTCTGGTGGATGACAGGTTGATCATGAGCCAGCAGTGTGCCCTGGCTGCCAAGAAGGCTAATAGGATCCTGGGATGCATTAAGAAGAGCGTGGCCAGAAGGTCGAGGGAGGTTCTCCTTCCACTCTACTCTGCCCTAGTGAGGCCCCATCTGGAGTACTCTGTCCAGTTCTGGGCTTCCCACTTCAAGAAAGATGAGGAGCTACTGCAGAGAGTCCAGCGGAGGGCTACGAGGATGGTGAGGGGACTGGAGCATCTGTCCTATGAGGAAAGGCTGAGGGAGCTGGGCTTGTTTAGCCTGAAGAAGACAAGGCTGAGAGGGGACTTAATAAATGCTTATAAATATCTCACGGGTGGGTGTCAAGAGGATGGGGCCAGACTCTTTTCAGTGGTGCCCAGCGACAGGACAAGGGGCAACGGGCACAAACTGAAGCAGAGGAAGTTCCAGCTGAACATGAGGA
>Ga0065711_1052075_pt1 | contig 10105 bp, 3 predicted proteins | sample Hoacrofraction12_FD_59098 | JGI IMG/M metagenome (GOLD analysis project Ga0065711, IMG submission 59098) | Hoatzin crop microbial communities from Cojedes, Venezuela - Epithelial fraction 12 v2 (version 2) | ecosystem: Host-associated > Birds > Digestive system > Esophagus > Crop | place...
GGCGGGCTCCGGCGCCAGGGCAGCCGCCGCTGGGACGGAGCGACCCCGGCGCCCGAGGCGAGCGGCCCCGCAGCACACGGGTGCTTACGTCTCGGCGTCCTTTCGGGTCTCCCTGCAGCTTAGTGCCAAGCCTCCGTCCGCACGCAGCCCGCCTGCACCGGTTCGTCTGAAGGCATCCTGTCAGCTGTGTTCTTTGCTCGTACTCGTGAGCCGAGGTCAGATACCCTTCTCTTGCGGTTCCAGCACGGACTCCGGTGTGTACAGGGCCCACTGGCTCCTCCCGCCGCCCCCGAAGATAAAACCCACTTACTATAGACGCAGCTCTCTAGTTTTAGTAAAAGTATCTTAGCAAAAGGTGTTACAGAGAAGGTGAGGCCTTTGGCTCCCTCAGATGTTTACAAGATACACAGCATGGCAAAGAGGGATTCTTATTAATAATTTCAGAATTTACAAAAATAGCACAGGGAAAGTTTAATGCTACAGCTCTAGGAGCTCTGTCTCTCCACCTCCAGCCTTAATGTTTTGCTTTTATCTTCTTTGATAGCATCAGGGACCATGTCTCTGCTGGGTGTTTAAAGACCTTACGCGAGCATGTTTCTTATCCAAATGTTTTCTGTAACTTCTCTTCCCAGATTACCAGAGAAGATCAGGATGAGTCTACGGAAGCAAACCCCTAGTGACTTTCTAAAACAAATCATTGGAAGGCCAGTTGTTGTAAAATTAAATTCTGGAGTTGATTATCGAGGTAAGTTCTCTGTCTCTCACACTGAGTAAAGTCATTGTTTCTGGGGAGGCTGGAACAGATGCATTGCTTTTGAAAAGCAAAACAGTGTGATCCAGAATCCTGGAGTATATGAATAGAGATCTCAGAGTGATGACGTTAAAAATAGAAAGTCAGCTCTGGAGAAACTGATGAAAAGGATGTTAAGGGTAGATTTAGAAGATTAAAATTACTTATTGAAATCATTAGTGTCCTTAGTTCACAGATGGTTAGACTGGACTGTCAGGATCATTCTGAGTTTCTAAACTGATATTTGTAAAGATTGGCTGGAATTACAATTCTCAGTATGGCCAGGCAGACCCCTTTTCAGTGCTCTGATAGCAGCCCTTACTGGAACTACCCTTTTCTTCACCTTCCTGGTCTCCAATTCCTAGTATAGAGCTTGGTTCAGAAAAGCTTCAAACAGTAAACTGTGCCATCAGTCACAAGCCTGCTCTGACACGGGGGATGAAAGAGTTATTTACCTTCTTGGTTACACAACTGCCTAGACACATGTTGGATCAAGACTCACAGAGACAGAGGAGAAAGCTTAGTGTGGCTTTTGCTGCTGTATGTCCAGTTCATTTTAACGCAGTCCAGCAGTTTTGTTCCAGAGCCTTCCAGCCCATCTGTATACCTTCTTGCACTGTATGTAGTATTATAGGGGGTTTTAACCAGGAAATTAAACAACGCTGTTCAATGAAATGTCTGGGTGCTACTCCCATTAGGATAAGACTATCAGCCTGTCCAGTTTTTTTAGTACTGTCCAAACTTAATTAAAACTGTCATGTATCTCTGTGCACAATTTAGACATTTTATTCTGGAAGGAATGATTTAAACATCCTGTTACAGGTCACTGCTTCACTTGGCTCAGCTTGGCACTTGAGAGGAATCTTCTTTGTGCTGGGACAAGGAATCTTGGTATTATGACAGTTTTAAACTGTTACTGTTCTCTGACAGAGCAAGCAGTGCCTTCTTATCCCTTCCTGTTCCTCTTCAGTGTTTCTCAGCTGACAAAATTTGCAGTGTGTCATTTCTTTGAGAACCACAATGTCTGAGCACTTCAGGTGGGGTTGCTTAAAAACTTCATTCCTTCTCATTGGTCTTTGGCCTCTCAATTCTTTCTTACAGGAGAATGTAGCAACAGCTCATTAAAGTCAGTTAAAACAAGTCATCCTTTACCTAAAGGTACACACAAGGCAAGGCCAAACCAGATTTGGTTTTTGGATGCACTTTCTAATTTCTTTAAGAACGTTGGTACCTTATGCTTGGTAAGACCCATTTGTTACTGCTGCAGGTAAATTACTCAGCTTTCCCCTCAGCAAGGCTAGTTTAACATGTCTGCAGTCAGACCTACCAGGAATTGAACCATAGTTCCTTTGAACGCTTATTTGTTACTGGATTTTTTTCCCCTTCCTTCTTTATTTCCCTCTGCTCTCCTTCCTTCCCACCTGATGTGATCCTGTGGTTAAAAACCTGTATACTGTTCTCATTTGAAAAATACACACTCTGTTTTCTGCAGAAATTTGACCAACATTTGTAAAAGCCAAACATGAAAAAACCCAGCATCTCAGCTTTTGTTGCAAATCTGTCTAGATTCTCCCTCTAGGCTGTGCTGCTAATTTTATGTCTGTACCTCCACCCTCCGAGCCACCACACGTGCAAACGTGGCGTAATGCAAGTGTTGATGTGTAACCCTAAAGTGTCTTTATTCACTGCCACGTGCCGTGCATGTCTAAGAGAAGCAGCCCTGGGAAAGTAATCAGTGATAAATCAATATGTATGATTTCTGTGTGTAGAGATGGATATGTATGCTAAAACATACCTACGTATAGATAAACCAGATAAAGTACTAGCCAGGATGGGCAGTGACAGTATGAAATGCCATTAGTGGCCCGAGAGTAAACACAAAGAAAAGGAGGAAGAGAATGAAACAACCATGAATGCACTCTAGGAACAAAAGAGTTTGTAAATACTGCATTTGTGGCCTACTGACTGGTAGCTTAAGAAAATCCAGAGTCCAATTTTAATTTTGGACAAGCTTTTTGTTTTCTGTTGTTACGTGGAACAATCAGGATTACTGGAGTGAAAAAGAGTTCTGACTTTGGTTTGGGTTTTTTTGGTGCATTTAGTTACACTTTGTGAGCAGTCAGTTTTTCCTACGTGTGGAAGCAGAGGAAAGAAAAACATAAAGGAAAATAATGATCCTCAAACGATTACAAGTTGGCAGGAGAACTTGATTTCCTAATTATTTAATGGAAGATATTACAGTAACACTTCTGAAAAATGAGAATGTGTCTTAGAGGAGGATTCTCAGCCTGGAGTTTTCTGCCTCCCCAAGTACAGCCAAGACACTGTATTTTGAGTTTTAATGCCAGGTAAATAAATCAGGTATTTTGCAAACAGGAAAAAAAAAATTTTTACTAATATTGTCTCTGTGTGCCAGGACGGAGAGAATTACTGCAGCTTTTCACAAGTTATGTGCACCAGTAACAAATCTGGTTGCATGCTCTGAGCAATTCTTTACATCTGGTAATCCCCACGTTCAGTTCCTTACATGAACAGTCTGTTTGATCAGGCAAGTTAAATTTGTAGATGACCATGGTTCTGATCTTAAGAGGGGGTGTAGACACCGAGGAGCGATTTTGAATGAAGAAGTGTCCATCATGCTGCTGCCATGTAGGAAGTACTGTGTGAACAAGGTACAGCCTTCAACAGGGGCTAGGAGAAGTGAGAATATAAATACTTCTCTAAAAATCACTGCTACTCAAATGCATATTTTCCTGATCAAAAGAACATCTAATATTATGAATGGCAGAGATTTTTTTTCTTGAGTTGCATTAATTTAAACAGCATAATTTTATCTTTGTGGGAAGATTTCTGTGTCATTTGAAAACCCTTTGCCTGTTGAAAATGTAGAATTTTATTTACATCAAAACAGAGACTTGCAGCCAATGTTCTTCTAAATCTGTAAGCATGAAAATAAATATGAAAAAGTGTGTATGATGTCATGTATTAAAAGGGTGGTTTTTCAGCTATATCCTCTACAAGTTTTGATGAAATCTCAATTTGTAGTCTTGTCCTTAGGTTATCCAGTTAGACTTAATGTCACACCTGAAAAGGTTCTTTTCAGGTGTATGGCTTAAAACACACATGAGAAGGGACAACTTAAACTCTCAAAGTGGAAACTGACAGTCTTTTGAAAGTCATGCCTTAATGACTTCTTTCTGCCACTCCCACTCTTACATCAGCTGATAAAGTTGCTAATAGAGTGCTTGGGGTTCCTCGCTCCCAGCTTAATTCTTTGAAGCATACTCTGATCTACTGACTCATCTGGCCAAGCTTGGGCTTTTCATTTGTTATGAAGGTACAGGTTTTTTCAGTACTACTCAAACACAATGCATTTTTGTTTATTTTGAAATAAGTTTAAGCTGATTCACTTTTAAACTGTCACTGTCTTCAGGTGTCCTGGCTTGCCTGGATGGGTATATGAATATAGCTCTGGAACAGACCGAAGAATATGTAAATGGACAATTAAAGAACAAGTATGGGGATGCATTTATCAGAGGAAATAATGGTAACTCTTCCTCCTTATGTTATTGCTCAATAGAAGATTGTGTTTTGATATTTACATCTGAATTTGAGGAGTGGCTGAGGTGTAAGCAAGCTGCCTGTAAGAATATTAGTTTTAGGCTTTCTTGGAAACCTTAACGTATTTACTTTTTAGAGGTTCACTTTTCAGCATCTGTGCTTTTTTGCATTCCTGTGGGCCCCTCTTTGCCTCTGAACTTGAAGTTCATTTAGAGAAGCATGCTCTTTTCTAGCCTTCCATAGAGTTTATTTCCTGTCAGTTGACAGGTTTACTCTTTTGCAGTTACTGCCTGCTTAGATGGCCTCTGCTCCATAGAATTTTGTGTTTTGCCAGGCAAACTACTGCATAAATTTATGAAACAGCACAGATATTGATGACATCGTAATGTTTTCTTCTGATGCACTTGTCCAGACCTGAATGAATCCTGTTTATTAGTACTGGAGGTTATTTTCATCTTTATGAGTAAAGATTTTGCCACCAGTCAAGAAAACCACTTGCACTTTCCTGTTGAGCCTTTGAATATCCCAGTGCAGTAGGTGGATTTTAGTGCACTTCAAGGACAGTCCCAGGCTGCTGAAATGACTCTGTGGTATCAGTTAGGCTGTAATAGCTGGGCGTGCCAGGGAGAAGAATATCTAAAAACAGAAAAGGTTCACAAGTCAGATGTGAAGAGACTTGTAGAGAAGGTAAATGAAGCAGAGTTTGATCAAGTTACTTGAGAAGAAAATGGAGGACAGGAAGGAGGGAGGGGATAAAAAGAAACAAAACCTGAATCCCATGTTACAAAAAGAGTCAAAAAGAATGTAACACCAGTGTGAAAAGAGCATTCTGGGAGGAGAACTAATCCTTGAATAAGGCCAAATGCTTTTTGCAAGGGATTTGGATTATTATGCTAAGGCGTGCAGTGACATTGGGGCTGGAGAATCAATTATGGCAATAAGAATCGAAAAGAGTTAAAACAAATAGATGAGAAGCAGGAGGCTGAAGAACAGGCTGAGCAGAGAACTTAAGACATCCCAGGTTCAGAAGCACGATGCAGTTTGATGTTGTGCATGGACTTGTTCTAGGTATATCACCGGCTAAGCAGGTGGAAGATGTCTGCTGCTTTGTAGGTAATTGTTAGCTTTGCCAAAGGGCTTGCTATTTCCAGCTTTTGTTGAAAGATCATAGCATTAGTGTGCGACACCCATAATTCTCCTGCTTAGAAACTCTCATGCTCCCCTCAGTAATGCTGCAGGGTAGCTGGCTTTATTCTTCCTCTGTCCAGCCTGCATCTGCTGGAGTGTAATTTGACTATGAATATAATAAATACTGAACCAAAGTAGTACATAATGTGTAAATTTCATAGCATTTCTTGAAACCTGGACTTAAAACTTTCCTGACTTTGTTCATGCTGAATGGGATTCATTACAGTGTTGTTTTACAAGCCATGGAAATAAGATGTTTTAAATAAATAGGCTTCTGCACATTATTTACCAGGGCCCTCATGTGTGCCGCTTTCTCCTTTTCACAGTATTGTACATAAGCACGCAGAAGAGGAGGATGTGAAGATGCCAGGAGGAGGCTGTTTTGTACTTGCGAACTTCTTTGAAGTGATGAGCCCTATTTGATTTGTAGTTAATAATCCACAGGTGAAATACAGAAGTGTTTAAATATTTTTTTTTAATAAATGTAAACCAGTGTAAACTTCCTGAATGTTTTTGTTTCAAAGCATTGCTTTGTTCCACTGTACAGAAAAAAAAATAAAAGAGAAGCATGTAATAGTGCCGCAAGACTAATTCAAAGCAACAGCTCGGTTAATTATGCTAGCAATTACAGAAATACCGATTGGAATGTAAGCAGGCATGGAGCAATCGCAAATCACAGCCTTGTATTGATGGCAAAACAACAGTTTAGTTGATACTGGGAAGTGCGAATGTTTTGGTGACAATGACCTGTCCCTTTTGGAAAACACAGGGTCAGCTTTAAATGCCAATCTACTAAGACTCACTGGTAAAAAGTTCATCTGTCAAAAAAAAAATCTTGAATTGTGGATTGAATCAAGGGATGTGACAGTGACACTTCAGCAGTTAGGGGTGGGGGAAGAATTGAATCAAATGGAAGAAAAGCCCTAAGGGTGAGAAGCAAGCTGTGTGCCAGCAGAGAAAGCCAGTCACAGGTGAAAAGCTCTCAGCTGATATGCTGACACAGCTGGTAGCTGCCTCACCTCCTGCCTCTGTACTCCTCACCCTACCTCAGCTTGCAGTTACCTTTTTTTCCTGCATCTCTACCAAACACAATGGGCTTCTTCAGTAAGAAGCAATTTTAACTAATATCTAAAGCTACTCCTGAAACCAGACTAGGAATCTAAAAGCTTTTGTAAACATGCCATATGTATCCTTTTCAGACAGTTTGCTCATTTTTCCCATCCACTTCCCACCACAACCTAGTACCATCTATATATTCTCTTTCTTTATGTGCTGGCCAGAAATGAGAACAAATATATTAAGCTTATAGCATGGAGTATGCATTAGGGAGGGGGAACCTCTGTGCAGGCAGGGTCAGAACTTGTTTATGTTTTGCAACAGTGCTCCCAGGTAATCAAAGCTGAGTAAGTAAATCCAGCTCAGTTTTACACGAGTGCTTACACCAACGTATAAAATATCTTTTCTTTTACATGCAGTCAGCCAAGGGAAGAAGAACCCTGAACATTCAGATATTTACTGCACTTAACATCAGATACTCAGAATGTTTTCTTGTTCCTCACGACAAAGTTATACGTTAGGGTAATGTACCTCATGGTGAGGTTTAGCCAGTTTTTTTAAATGAGTTTTCTGAAGCCCTGCTTTATTCTTTGGGCAGTTATTAGTGCCTCCAGGAACAAAAATACTTCTAGTTGTGGATGAACACAAGACAATTGTGTGAATGTAACATTGGCTCATTCTTTCCAAGTACCAGTAGCTCTAATGCAAGCAGGGTATAGTAATTTTTCAGTTATCCAACACAGAGAATGTGGGTTGCAAAATTTATTTTTTTAAGATCAAGAAATAATTCTAAATTGTTTTGCAATCAGTAGTTAACCTTTTCACATTAAACACTTCAAAAGCCACTACACAACGCAGAAATAGAGATGCTACTTTATAATACGCTTCAGTAATCTATCATTTTCCAACAAGGGTTGAAAAGGTTCTAGGATGCAAGTACAAAGCACCAACTTGCTCTTCTGTAAGTGACCTCTTAATAAAAAAGAGGAAGATGTACCTCCAAGAGGACTAAGCAGTTTCTTATTTATTTTGTCATCTATATGCAGCTGGCAGGTTTCTGTGTGCGTTCATTCCTGGGGACTGTCTGGGTTTTTGTTTGTCTTTATTTTAAGACAGGATTAGGATTTTTTCCCCCCTCTTCCTTCTCCACCTTTCTACCCTCCTTAGGCATCACATCATACATGTTTGTAAATATCAAAGTAGAATGGTGTATTTCACAAACTCCTGCTGCTTAAAAATGACTCAGCCTAACTTGTGAGATCCTTATCCCATTGGGAGATACAAACACACTCTTACAAACACTGTGTATCTTCACACACAAAAGACTACATTAGACACTAATGCACATGTCCTTCACGTTACCTCATTTAACCATATCCTAATGCTCTTGCCTCAGTAACTGTATAAAATGGTTTTACTTGTGGATCAAGCTCTTCTAGGTCAGAACTGACAACGAAACATTCCTTGAGCAACTTAAAAGTGCTTGTCCATCACTTGTCTTAGAAGAATGCACCCAAAATTAAGTAATACAAAACTAACAAATAAAAATGAATTTCAAAGGCTAAAGCTGCATTCGTGTACATAGCTAGTACTTCTACACAATGAGATCATTTCATGAAACCAAGGCCATTCAACCACTACCCCAACCCCTTCCATACATTCAATTCACAGACAGACTCTTAAGAGGAGCAATAACTCTGGATTTACTACATCCCCACACCCAGTGTAAGTTTCTTGCACTTGAAAAGCCAAACTAAGCCACCTGTCATTAAACAGAAGCCTGGCTGGGAGCAGCAACACAGCACAGGCTATGCAAACCAGAGAAAGCAAGCCTGGGAGAAGGAGGTGAGTACTCACTGTGTAGCAAGGCAGCCAAAAACCAGCTTACTACTGAAGCCTGCAGTGCCCTGGAGTGCCCCTATATAAAGGGAGCAGAGCATGCTGGGAAAGTTTTCCTTTAAAGCTACATGCGCTGATGGCCACCCAGTTTGACAATTTGTTGCTACCTGGTTCCTAGTTCAAAGGGAATCTAACGCAAAAGACCCTGAACCTGATTTATTTGAGTTCTTTCTATCTTTTTCATAATGTTAGAATGAAAAAACATGCACAGACCCCTTCTGGGTACGATGTGCCCGTTATGTCCTAAGGCTTCTACCCAGCTCCAACAACCAGCTGTGCCCCACAGCTGCAGGTTTCATAGTCGAGAAAGCGTGAAAGTGTTCGCAAAGTGATTGCCCACAAATGTCTGACTGATGGTACCAAAGCATTGCCTGATCTTTAGTGTGCCAACCTGTGCCTGTGGCCAGCTCCAGCCCCGTGTCGGTTTGTATTGATCTGCTGTACTGATGCTGACCGAGGGACCCTTGAACATTCAGGAGCCAGTGATCCATGCAGCAGCTTCGAGCTGGGCTGGGCTGCACGCCTGGCGTGGCTCTCAGCTCTCCGTTGGGCTGCACGGATCCCTTGGCCGCAGGACACCTCCACCAGCCCTCCGTAATGCCGGAGCTCACGGGCAGCTCCCACTCGGCACCACCTGCCTGGCCTTGCCTTTATCTGACAGAGCAGCAACAAGTTCTCATGAGAACCTCCTTTAGAAAGAGGGTTGTTTTCTTGTGAGGAAATTATAAAATAGCTCAAGTGATGAAAAGGGAGAGCTGCTCCCCATGGACAGGGTTGCATCTGCTGTGAGCAGCACACTGTGGGAAGTCGGTCTGGGCCCCGGCCAATGCTACATGAACGCGGGGTGCCCAGCATCTGCAGGGGTGTTCAGTTTGCTTGCTGTCTGTATTCCCTGTCTGTCTTACTAAAGCTGTTGTTAAGCTATTTGTTGCTGGGCCTTTCTTACTGAGATCCAGAAAGAGCCCTGCACCATCTCTCTGTCTCTCCCCTTAACCCCCTCCTCTAGCACAGAACAGCTGCACAGGTTGCAGTAGCTACAAATACAATGAAGGGTTGTTTTGGGGTTTTTTAGGCTGAATTTGTAAGGGAAGGAAGCTCACATTATATGTTGCGTGTGTATATGTGTCGGTTCATTCCCAGCTGTAACATCTGAGTCCACGGACACGCTTCAGTAAGCGTGATAAAGGAACAGCAAGAATAGCCAACTGGATAGAAATGGAAGGACCTGCCAGTACTTCTGCCAGCCTTCTGCCTAACTAGATGTCAGAGAAACCTCCTCTTTTCCCTGGTCTCCCCACACACAGAGCCACAGACATGCACAGGTCAGCCCTGACATGCCGGTTTGTGGGCATTGTTCTCCATGCTCCCTGTGGGACTACTGTGGGTTTTTACCGCTCTCCTACCTTGGGTTTTTAACTGCTCTTCTCACAGCTGGCCACCGCTCTTTGTTTTAAAGATGATCTGCAATATTCTTAAATAAGATGGTGCTGCCAGCTTCGTTGGTTTAATGACCAGTTCCTTGTGATCTGCACTCAACTAACTGTTGCCACCTTCGTTCAAGCTCTGTGCTTGATCAACCTTAATCAACTCTTCTATAACACCCCCCCCCCC